>ENA-OWNT01001979-OWNT01001979.1-seawater-metagenome-genome-assembly--contig:-NODE-1979-length-22851-cov-4.146571_pt1 | contig 22851 bp, 19 predicted proteins | sample MGYA00238136_ERZ651165 | MGnify/ENA primary metagenome ERZ651165 (study PRJEB26861, sample SAMN08777766) | seawater metagenome | isolation source: coastal seawater | place: USA: Florida | collected...
GAAGGAAGGAAGGAAGGAAGGAAGGAAGGAAGGAAGGAAGGAAGGAAGGAAGGAAGGAAGGAAGGAAGGAAGGAAGCGATGTCGACGAACGAACTGTTGCTGTATGTTGCATGTTCGACGTTCAACGTTGGTCGTTGTTCGTTGTTCTGATCGACTAGCTATTACCCTTTGTTTGTATGTTGCATGTTGCACGTTGCATGTTGCTTGGCGTTCGACGATTGTTTGCTTGCCTTCTTGTTGGTTGATTGGTTGATTGCGGTTGTTTGGGTGCCACTTTGATTCGCAGCGAACGAATGAACGAACATGTGATGCGAGTGCTGGCGCGTGCTGTTGGTCGGTCAAACGGACCGCGGAAGCTGTCGAAGGTCATCCAACTCCGTGGGTCGAGCTGATGAAGTAGAAAGAACGTGTTCTGTGAATGCGTGCATGTCGTAAGATTGATAGTGAAGATCTTGTTGGGGGCGGTGATTTTCACGCACAAACTTGACGAAACGTTTTAGAGTCGTGGCTTGTTGCTGCTGTGCTAAGTTTTGCTTATTCCAACACTTAGGCACGGAAAAACTGGTGTCCAATCGGCAAGAGTTAATCAGAATGATTTCTTGAACGTGCTGTAGAAATGAGCCGGTACTTCAATGGTCCACCGGGTGGACCAGTGGCTCGGTCGCAAGGTCCGCAAGTGCGAAGTCACCGCCTGCCACCAATGACCAATCAACAGCCTGCCAGGGTTGGAACAGCGCGCTCCAAGTCAGCAGAAAGCACTCGGCGACCAAGTAGGGGCAATGACAGCACCGCTTATGGTCCAGCCACCGACAATCAGGTGTCACAACTCAGCCATCAGTTCCAAGTGCTGACTACTGAAGTGTACAAACTGGCAAAACAAAAGAACAAAGAGAAAATTCAATCGTTGGCCCAGGAGCTGCACGCCAAGGGTCGCGTCGTCGATGCCCTTGTTGACGACCACCGCAGAATCAACCAAGACCTCCAGAAGATTAGCTCCGAACTGTCTCTCAGTCGCCAGGAGCACCAAAACGTCGCTAAAAACATGGATGCCATCGTGAATCATATCAACACGAAGATGCCCGCACTTGCGTCAGCGGCCGCCTCCGCCGCTGCCGGCACGTCGGGCCAACAACAAGACGGTAGTGTGGCGAATGCTCAGTCTGCGGTCGATCTTGACGCAGTGCGACAATTGCTTGGCAGGCTCGTGCAGAATCAGCAGCAGCAGGCTCAGGGCACTGCCGCGATGGGACAGAAGGAAGCGCGCAAAAGTGCTATCTTGTTTTCCGCAGTAGTTCAAATGGGCAAGGTTGTTGACAGTGTGCGTGGCGAACTTCAAAATCAGTTGCAAGGCCTCTCCAACCAAATCAATCGTTCGCTGGGAATCACAAATGATGCTAATGAGGACCCGCTGGCAGTGAGGGCCCTAACTACCAAGGAGGCTGCAGCTTTAGAGGCGCGCCTTCGGCAACAGTTGCAACAAACGGCCCAGCAAGTGGCCCAAGCATTGGCAGACGAGCGCCAACGAGCCCTCGAGGACGTATCGCGTCGTCGAAACGAAGATCGCAAGCTTCTGAACGGAGTCGGCATCGATGCGCAAAAGCTCAAAATTCAACTACAACTCGAGTCACAGCAACGACAGGCGTTAGAATCGAGCCACAAGCAGTGGCTGTCACAGCTTCGAGATGGTCTGGTAGCATCTGGGGAAGCTGCTGGGGCTCGCATCGCTGCCGTTCTGGCACAGGTCGAACAAACTGCTTCAGCTTCACGGGCAGCCACGCAGCAAGCAGTAGATCAGCAGAGAGAGCAGTTGCTCTCCGAGTTAGAAAAGCGTGCTGTGGAGCTGCGTGACGTAGAAGCGGCACTGAATTCGGCCGTCCGCGATGCAGAGGATCGCCTAATCGAAAAAATTGCAACACGCCAAACGGCTGCTGAGACAAATGCGCATCGTCTTGTGCAACGTTACGACACCTTGGAGGCCGAGGTGAGGACGATCACAGACGCAGTGACACGCTCATTGAGTGGGCTCAAAGATAGTCACGGCACTAGATTGAAGGAACTTGAGACGGTGATAAAAGCCGAAATAACGTCTCGGCAGAAAGAGCAGCAGGCGACTAAAGCTCGACTGGAAGGAGTGATAGCTTCCATCACACGTGCTATCGATGCGGTGCAAGAAAATACCGCGGACGACCTGCGTGAGTTGGACGAAAGGTTGCTGAAGACAGCGACGGCGGTGAACAACACAGCGCAGCAAGGCCGACAAGCCATGCAAAAGGACTTCGATCGTGACATTGGGTACATAATAGAGCGGTTGGAGCGGTTGGAAGACCAACTGGAGAAGCAGAAAACGAACGAGGATGATGCCGCAGAAGCGAAGGCGGAAGCACAGCAATTCGATGACGAGCGAGCGGTCCGCGAGACCATGGACAAGCTGTTGGTGGGCGTGGAACTTGCTGTGGCACAAGAGACAACGAAGGATCTCGAGAGTGCCGTGACAACTTTGCAGGGCGACTTGGAGATAGAAAAGCAACGGCGTCTTGAGCTAGAAGAGTTAGTGAATGAACTACGCAATCAGAAAGATAATGAAAAGAAAGACGATGACGATGTCGACTGGCAGGCGAGCGTTGCAGCGGCCACTGCCTGGCTGCAGAAGGCCGCTGCAGGTTCTGACGCAAGCGATGACAACAACTCAGACAGCCCCGAAGAGAAAAAAGATCCAAAAGTGCGGGTGCGAGCTGATGTATTTGAAGACTAAAGCACCTTCAATCGTAAGGTCCAACTTTGCAGAGTTCATCCCCACGGCAATTTGACTCTTTTTTCAACATTTTGAAGTCGCTTGCAGTAATCTAGATTATAATTTTACGGTCGCAGATACCGTCCACGTACAAAAAGAGGAAGCAAATTCGATGTCACTTTTGCCAACGTTTGCGAACTACAGAAGTCGCCATGATCCTACGAACTTCGACTTGCTTCGGCAGATACAATTTTCTGCAGCGCTTCCTTCAACTTTTCGAACGCAGGTGACCCGTCAAATTTCCTTTCCGCATTTCGAAGGATGCTGCGGCCGATAAAAATTCTACCTCGGTAGAGTGCATCCGATGTCCCCACTCTTACGTAGCACTCTGCCAGATTTGTGGCAACCTAGTCCAATAACAGGTCATTCGAGTGTTGTGATGTGAGGCTTTGCGTGCAGCAGCAGCGAAATCAGCGACAAAAGAACCGTACCTCCACGACTCGTTCGAACTTTTCTGCATCTTCGTTCCACCCAGCGATCATGGTTGCTCTGCATTGCTTCAAAACACACTCAAGCACACCCTCTGGTCGCTTCAACCGGTGCTCGAACTCCGCCGCCACGGCCCACACTCGTGGGTTTTCAGAATCCAATTTGCAGCACCGCCTCAGCAACTGTACTCCCCAATACATTCCAGGAAGTGCTTGTGCGAAGCGTGAGGGTTGCGCACCTCGAGAATCTGCTTCAGCAGCGGCTGATGGCACCTGTTCGCCGTTTGCATTTCGACTAGATGCGTCTTCAGCCTCCATACGCGCCCACTGTGCTAAGTCATTTGGATCAAAGTGGGCAACGAGTTGCAGCAGGCCCCGGGCGTCGACGACAGCACCCGTCTTGTGGAGATCCGTGTCTTCATGCAAGTCGAGCAGGCGATTCGATGCGGTGATAAACTTGTTGAAGTCTCCACTGTGCAGAGCGAACAACCGAAGATTGGCCCACACACGCCAATTTCGTGGCCTGAGGCAGAAACACAGAGTCAATACTGAAGGAATGATACATGGCTGTGGCTATGCCAGCAAACGCACCTGAGTTTGGCGGCTTCCTCCATAGCTCCAATGGCCTCGGAAAAATTACCCAACTGTCCATGAAGTCCTCCGAGATTACCCCAGGCTTCTGCTGAGTCCGGGAGGATCTGTACGACGTGCTTGAAACAGTCCAAGGCAAATGACGGTCTACACGGGTAGAAAGACGTCGAACGCAATGAAGCTCAATATCACTGCCACGACCCAAAAACATGTTGTGGTAGTGTACGCACCTTTCAGCCTTTTTGGAAGCCATTCCAAGGAAGAACCAATCTTGAGGCCGCAGAGGATTCAAGTCGAGTGCAGCTCGCATGTGCGTGATGGCGTTATCGACGTCACCACGTGCCATTTCGACCCGGGCAAGGTCACGCATGGCGCGCGCACACGAACCCCGAGACATACTCCAAGCCTTATGGAAGCACTCTTCATCTTTTGTCAATCCTCCCAGCACACACCACAGATCAGGGGTAGGGTCATTGTCGAGTTGTTTGCGAAGGATTTTCTCCGCCTGCAAAACCACGTTCAGAAATGTCTTCGTCAGAAACCACGTTCATATTCGCGCAAGTTAACCAAGCTAAACGCACCTTTGTTCTTTCCCCAAGCATGACGTAACAATGGATGATTTCGCTCCACATGTTCAACGATTCGAACATTTGCAGCGCCGACTTTACAAGTGAAGCTTTCAGATACTCCATTCCGACATGCCGTTTGACGCTCCAGTAAGGTTGAAAGTCCAGTGCGTGCAGCAGCTTGATCCTGGTTGACGCGGGAATCTCGGAGGTGTCGATAAAGTTATGCTGCAAGGTAGGATTGATGAAACTGCACCGCACAAACAAAAATCACGAATAATATTCACAGTGAATGATTGAAAACATTTGCCGGTCACATGGGACGACGATATTTGTGGTCGAAGGTACCTTGTGTGCTGATCAACTAATTCTTGCAATTGTAGCAGAGCACGCTCCGGCATCCTCGAGACCGCCAACTCCAACAACGATTTCTCGTACAGCGCCATTGTTTGAATGGCCCACGACTGCGGGTGACGTACAGTCTGGGACAAGAACGTCTTCATTTGACTTTGGACGGTAGCATCGATCGCAGAACTACCCTGGACATACTTGCACTCAGCCAACATCATTGCCTGTGCGATGGCTGGGACCGTGCGATTTACTTGTTCTGCCGCCCTTCGCTCACTCAGAATAGGCTGGTCCATGAGGTGTGAGTATGGATCGACGCTTTCGATGCTAACCGTGCGGACACCGGCTGCCTCTCGTTCGTCGCGCGTTCGCTCACCGTGTAGATAGCGGGCGATGCGGCGTTTTTGCTCCATATTGATGCCACCATCAGTAGAATTGGTGGAATTTGCCGCTGCTTGAGACGCCCCACTCTGTGTGGTTGCATCTTCATCATCATCTTCCTCGTCGCTGGAACTATCGTAATTGCGCAGCACAGCAACGAGTTGCGGTGTGTCAAAAGTTTGGAACTTAGTTCCTCGCCCTTGTGCTCCTGTGACGACAATCTTCACGCCGAGAGCTGCACCAGCGCTTTCAATACACTGGCGCGCTTCATGATAGTTTTCAATTTGAGAAAGAGCCACTGCTCGTTCCTGGAAAGCCAAGGCTCGCAAGGAGTTAGCAGTAATACCAAGCGAGGTGGGCATTTCGAGGGCATCCCACCATGCTCCACGGTGCTCTGAAGCACTTTCATGTGTGGCATTGGAGTTGCCACCGACACACCCGCGTTCGCGTAGCTGTTGAAAACATCGTGTTTGTATGTCCCAAAGCGTTTGTGAATGACTGTCCTCAATTGCGCTTTGCCAAATGGCGGTGGTGCGCATGAGCCACCATGGCGCGCTCCACAGGGAAATGGCACTGGCTCGACTTGCTGCACGACGACTGAGGGCGCGGAGAATGGCGGATGCCAGGCACAATAACTCCGGATGAAGAACACCTTGGTACACGATCTCGCCATCGATGTTCAAGTAATCGAGCCACACAGATCGAGTGACGGAGTTGGTCAGAGTCCGCTTTTTCGCGCGATAGGCATCGATGTTCGCTTCCGCTGGATAATCGTAAGGCGATCGCGTCGAAGCGTCAGGCGTGCTTTTGTTGTCGACGGTAGTCTGTGCCGATGAGGACTTCGCAATGGCGCCACTGAACTCAGCTTCAACAACGCCAACGAATTGGTGCAGGAAACTGGCCTGTTTCTGCGATTCATCAAGATCCCGCAGGCGTGGTCCAGTGAAGTTGGCCTGAACGTAGGCGTCTAGTGCAGCGATGCCCACAGCGAGAGCGGCGAGTTCATTTTCGTGCTGCGCCTCGCGTTGTTCAGGCGCGAGTTTGGAATCATCTACTTTACTCAAAATCTCTTCCAGCACACCTTCAAGACAACTGTCGATGGCGCCACCAAATATAGAGTTGTGAGTTTTTGATTTCTGCTCAGTAGCCTCGCTAGCTGCGATTGCTGCTTGGAGAGCAGACGGAAACTGTTGCCGCGCGTGTGCGAGGATGGCTTGTGCCGTCGGAGAGCCATCGCAGACAGCCCAGTACTCACCCTCAAAGAGTTTCCTTGCTGCAGAGCCTCCCACGCCATTACTGCATAGAAACCTGGAATCTGGACCGGCGTTGTGCTGCTCAATGAGAAGAGCCTCAACTTGAGGAGGTGCGAGTGTGACGTTCGCGTCGAACATTTTTCTTAGCTGGGACAGTCCAAATTGCATTTCATCCACTCGTTCCTGCGGCCCAGTGGTGAGGCACGAGTTGTACGGGATGCTTCCAAAATCGCTCGTGAAGATACTGGAGCTCGAAGTCCACTGCACAAAGATGCGGTTAAGCTGCTGTTTACCGTCTGTACTGACTCCTGGTGTCGAGATGGGCAGGACAACAATTTCATTGTGGCGCGAAGCCTGCTTCTTGAACGCGCGCACGTCCTCCATAAAGTCTCGGTGGCTGCGTTCGCGCTCCACCCACGACACGCGGAATTGACGAGCACTCTGTCGTATTCCAAGCTTTGTGGCCAAGTATCTAGACGGTGCCGTGCCTGATTGAGACGTATTGGGATTGGCCACTTCTGACAATTCCTCCAGCAATTTATTTCGGTGCTGGCTGGCACCATTCTCACCACTGTCATCACTCCATGCGATTTTGGAGCCTATGGAGCAACTTGACAACGGTGGATCTTGGAAGTTCAATTTTCGAATAACTTTCCACACATCCTGCGCTGTCGCTGTCGTGCACAGAACAGCACTCGCGACGGAAGTGCGCGGCATCGAGACCCGCAGTCTATCAAGGCCCTACTCTCAAGGCGCTATCGCAGCGGAAATCAGAGTGAGCAGGGGCTCAAAAGAGAGTTGAACCTATGTATTGCTGAGAACACGAACAAAACTAACCGACAAAAGACACACCATCAATGCAAAGGTCTGACACTTTTTGACTACACCTATCATATCGTATCCCACGTCGCCACCTGTTGCTCCTCTGTTCCTCTTTCTTTCTGTTGCACTGGTCCAACGTGCCCGTGTTTGGCACTTTCTCTGCTCACCTCGCCCGTCTCATCCTTTTTCAGCTTTCTGCGAGGTGTCTGTTCGTCACATCCCCTCGCCCCGCCCTTCCGCCTGCCTCCTCACCGAACTCCGATCTCTCTGACATATTTCCTCTTTCACGAAGCCGTCTTTTGGCATCCGGTAGTCAGCCGAGAGATGTCGACGATGATGGCAGCAGCAACAACAACCAACCACCAAACAACAAACAAACGACGGAACAGCGTCGTTGCTTCGTCGTCGTCGTCGTCGTCGTCGTCGTCGTCGTTGTTGTGGCCACAAGTCGGCGGTGGTGGGTGGCCGGCGGTGGTGGGTGGCCACTCGGCGACCGACCGACCGCCGACCGACCGCCGACCACCGACCGAATTCGCTTCCACTTCACCGGTAGTTCCTCCACAAACCTTCCAAACCTTCCAAACCTTCGAAAACCCAAAACATCTCAAAAACTTTCAAAACTCTCAGTGTTCGTTTTCTTCGTTTTCTCCGTTTTCTTCGTTTTCTTCGCTTTCTCCGCTTTCTCAGTTTTACAGTATTTCTACCGGTATACCGCTCCCACCTCCCACTCCGACTGATTCCCGCACTCACGCCCACACGCCCGCCCGAGCTCAGCGCCCCACTGGCCCCTGCTCCACCTGCTCCACCTCTCCCCCGCACTGACACCCAGTCCCCAGACTCCCGAAGCCAACAACCAACGCCCAACGACCAACCAACAAACAAACGACCCAATACCGCGGTATTACCATACCCGGATACATTTCACAATAGATAGACACTAACGAACAGTGAAGCTGGGCGAGGGTGGACTATCTATAAATGGGAAAACACGGAGAAGGTGCGAACGCGGTTGGCCGCAAGCCGCGAACGCGGAGTGGCTGGCTGCCGCAGCTCACTCACTCGCCCACTCACAGCCGCTGATAATCAGTCACGTCCGTCCGTCCGTCCGTCCGCCCCCCACGCACTGACTCACTCACTGTCAGCTCCCAGCGACTGACTGACTGACGATCAGCGGAAAAGATCGGCGGCGATGGAAACGGAAAACTGAGTTTAGGTACTGCGCAGTTGTGATTATGAGAGAAATTATGTAAAACGACGCAGTTGGACATTGATTACGTTACGACGACTAAATGGTAAAGTGAATGTACAGTATCAATATCAAAAGAGGGAATCGAGAAGGCGGAAGTCCGTCCGGTGACGTTCGATCGATCGTTCGTTCGTTCGTTCATTCGTTCTCAGTCACTCAGTCACTCACTCAGTCACTCACTCAGTCACTCAGTCACCACGTCAACGCGTCGTTCGTTCGTTCGTTCGTTTGTTTGTTCGTTCGCGTCGGCCAACTAAACTACCTTCTTCACTTCGGCCGTCGGCCGTCGTTCGTTCGTTCGTTCGTTCGTTCGTTCGTTCGTTCGTTCGTTTCATTGATTGTTTGTCGTTCAGCAAAGACGCACTGCTGCAAGCAAAACTGCAACCTGCACGGGGGGGGGGGCAATGCAACCAACGTCCACGGCGTTCGCTGCCGTCTTCACTGAAGATTGCTGGCGGCGACGTGGTGTGGTTCTTTGCAGTGGTTGGAAGCAGCAACGACGAATGCGTGAAGACGACGGACGCGCGGGAACGGGGAACGTAGCTACAGACCCAGCCGTGTCACTGCGCAGTGGACGAGACAGCGACGTGAACTGCTTGACGTCGGACGGTCAATGGGCGGCCAATGGTGGAAGCGAGGCAACAGGAAGGGTAGCGTTAGAGTTGGCGTGTCACGCGGTGTGCTCGCGGGCACGCCTCGGCCACGATCATGTGGCCACGGCACATCTTGCTTCTTGCTGAGCCGCAGGAGTTGGCCATATTCTCTGGTTTGCGTTTTGTGTTGCTTGGTAACTCTTCACACATTTTTTTTCTTCTTTCCTTTCTTTCAAAATGTCTGACCGATCTCCCTCTCCCGCCGCAAAGCGCTCCCCCCCGCGCTCGGGATCCCGCTCTCCCCCTCGCCGCTCTCGCTCGCGCTCTCGTTCTCGCGACCGCCGCCGCTCGCGTTCCCGCTCCCGCTCGCGCTCCAATGGACGCGACGGAGGAGCAAGCACCGAGGGAACCCAAAACGGTGTCGCTTTGCGCTGGAACTCCCGCGGCTTCGGATTCATCAAGCCCGACTCTGGCGGCGAAGACATCTTCTGCCACGCCACTTCCATCACCGACGGAAACTGCCTGAAGGAAGGCTCTCCCGTCACGTACACATTGTCTTTCGACGACCGCAAGGGCAAGTACCGCGCCGAAAACGTTACCGGCGGCATCACCGAGGAGCGCGACCAGGGCGGTTACGGCGGCGGCTACGGTGGTGGTGGCAGTACGTCTTCAATGTCACCCAATATATGTCTCCGTGCAGCCGACATCTTACTGAGTTTTCTGTGTGTTTCGTGCTTGTCTGCCCCTTCTTCTAATAGGTCGTGGCCCCTGCTACGCACACCAGCGCGGAGAGTGCACTCGCGGTAGCTCGTGCCGATTCTCCCACGACGGTCCCGGCGGCGGCGGCGGCGGCGGTTACGACCGTGACCGTGGCTACGACCGTGGCGGCTACGACCGTGGCGGCTACCGTGGCCGCGACGACCGCGACAGCTACCGTGGCCGCGACGACCGTGACCGCGGCGGATACCGTGGCCGCGACGACCGCGACCGCCGTTACTAAGAAGCTACTTTCAGGGATTACTAGCTGCAGTTAGCCGATAACATGAACGCAACCGCCGTCTTGGTGCGCCGCGAAACCCAAAAAATAAGCACCACTATTTGCCTAGCTCCGCACCACCAAGCAGCCGCAGCTTGAAAACTATTTTTGAGAGAAGTGACGTACTTTTATTGAACATACACCCTGTGATTTCTGGCCTCGACGCTTTCCACATCGCCGAGGACATTGACCAAATGATCTTCCCCAGGATCGCGCTAGCACTGTTGTGTCGTTGGAAGAGTGGGACGCAGCCGCGATGGCACTGCGTTCGAGCACCTCGACTATCCGAACAGCAAACTCGTTGCTGCACAGGTCTTTTAGCCCATGCCCGCATTTCCGACCTTTGGTACATCATGATGTTCCGATAAGTTGGCTAACATAGTGTTGAACTTCTCAATACGCTGACGATGCGTCATTTTGAACATCTCATCCGCCAACTTCGAATACCTGCAAAATATTCATGCACACACGCATGCTTTACGTCTCTTGCATGCATGGGAAACGAATGCGGCCGAGGCCGCGTGTCCGCAGCACTACGGCATCATCACACAACGCAAGCACCATGGTGCAGGATGCAGGGGCAACCTTACCGTTGCCGTTGAACTAACAGATGCTTTCTTTGGGTGGCCGTCAAACTAGGATCATTGAGCGGGTCGTACCCTTCAGCTTCGCCTTCCTTCGAGCCACCGCCTCCTCCGCCCTGCGGAGGCGCTCCTTCGCTTCCCTCTAACGCCAGTGAAGTTTCGTCCGCAAGTGACGGGTCAACGGATGTGTCCGGATCTGCTTCTCCGGTCTCGAAGCGTACTCGCTTTTTGTCTTTGTCTTTCTTATCTCGCTTCTTGGACTTCTTTTCTGCTTTCTTGCGCTTTTTCTCCTTCTTGTGCTTCTTCCGTTTCTCAGGCTTTCTCAACCTGAGACCGCCTTTGAGCGTCAGACCTCCGCCAATCACATTGTCGAAGGATTCGCTCATCCTTGCTAAGTTTTAGTTCCGAAAGTCGGTCACCAACCACAGGCCTCGTGATCAGCACTGCGTGCACTGCGGCAAGACTGGGATGCTAGGTCTCTTGTGCACCGACTTTTGCAACAACGTCGCCAGTTTGTATAAAAAGTCACCAAGAACCAGAGTTCGTTGGCGAAGGGTATTTTGAATTGCCGTTTGTCTTGTGACCCCTCGAGCGACAGCTCTCCGCGAATACAACGTTAGAACTTGCCTGGCTGCACAGGAGTCAACGATTCAGCATTTCGCTTCGAAACACGCTAAACTGACTCCTGCCAGCAACTTACAAATAAGAAGGCTGTTTGTAAAGAAACTCAAGACCACAGTTGCTCCTCCTCACAACCATGTGAATGACACGTCGTGTTGTTGTAGTGTCGCATCTAAACTCGGTCACATCTGAGAGTTCCGGCACTGTGTCTGAACGCTGGGACCTGACAACGACGACCATTCGAAGTTGAACCCAATCCGTGTCCGGCATTTCAACGCACGTCGCTGATGATGAGAACCATTTCTACTTGTCCTACAACCACAGAAGAGCAGAGACACAGCGGAGTAAGGGAGTCTATGTCGTCGTCAGGAACGACGAACGTTGCCAACGCGAAGCAAGCAAGCGACCACGACCACCCCTAACACGACAACGACAACGCCAACGACAACGACAAAGACAACAAAACAACGACGACAACGACGACGACGACGACGACGACGACGACGACGACGACGACGACGACAACGACCCCAACTCATCATCGTCGTCGGCCGGCTGGCAACTAACTCACAGTGCCGTTGAAAACTGACATTTTCACTGTACCAAAGTACTGTGACGTACGAATAGAACAACACCACTTAAAATCATGTTACGTTGGAAACAATCTATTCCAGCAAATAACGTACCCAGTTCAATAGAAAATTGAATATTACCATCGACAACAGTCGGCGATTGGCAGCTGAAGCAATCTTGCACGGCACGACTCTCTAACTTATAAAGTCGAGTACGTTATGACAAGGGACACGCAAGGCCGTGGACAATGAATGCAAAATAGCATGCACAAAAGGCAAGATTCTAGATCAAAGGGACGCAGCAACAAGATGTCCCGGAAGAAAAAGCACCACCAAGCATCGGCGCCACATTATGGTTTTGTTGCAGTAGAAATAATTTAGCACGCAGTCGGTTTACTGGTTGATGCCGAAGATGCGCACGCCTTGCAGTTCTGGCAATTTAGCGATGGTCAAGATCCCAATAAGGATTCCGTTGATGATCATACTTTGGTGATCATAGTTGGTTTCGTATGATACAACCAAGAAGAGCACGAGGTTCAAGCACACCAAGAACTTGCGCGTGGCGGTCCACGGGATTCCGCCATCGATCTGCTCCCACCACGTTTGGTCCATGAAGCGGCCTTGGTCAGAGGCATCCATGGTGCCTTTGACCCAGTGCATGACGTAAAACTGGAGAGCGCAGTGAACGTAGACGGTGTAGTTCCACGCTGCTTTGTAGTTCTCCGGGGCGCTCTGAGCGTTGAGGAGGAGGCAGAACATGTAGTGGAAGAACGCAATCGCGATCACAAACACGAACCAACTGCCCCTAGTCCCCATCCAGTCAAAACTGCGGTTCATGGGGCGCGCCGCCGGCGCTTTGAACGCCGATTCTTCGGCCATGTTTGATGGTTTGCACAAAGTCGGGTGAAAACACGCTGGTTTCAATGTGTTTTGCATGCAGCCGAGCAGCGGCCAGGCAGCACCCACACCGACAAACAAAGCGAAAAACAAAGCAAAAAGCGAAGGCAATTTTATGCCCGTGGCCACAGGAACAACGTCTCAACGTCGACTGCGGTAGGGTTGAAGGTCTCGCCTTCATCGTAGGTTTCACCGTTGATTTTCACCGCGGCAGTGCAACCACCACTTTCCATGGCTCCTCGTCGCTTGTGTGTCCCAGGAACGACAATAAAGAAGTTTTATACACAGAGACTGCGTGTTTCTCAAACGAAGGAAGGAAGGAAGGAAGGAAGGAAGGAGACAACGAAGGAAAGAAGAGAGGGAGGGAGGGAGGGAGGACGTCAACGACCACAACAACAACAACAACAACAACAACGACAACGACAATAAACGCAACGACGACGAACAAACGAACAACAAACGACGACGAACCAACGACCAACGACGACAACAAGGATCATCAATCCAAGAGAGTCAACAGTGAGTGAGTGAGTGAGTGAGTGAGTGAGTGAGTGAAGTCAAAGAAAGTGACACTGTGTGTGATGCGTTCGCTCACTCAACTCAACTCACTCACTCACTGACCGACCTCCGAGTGTGAGTGAGTGTGAGTGAGTGTGAGTGAGTGAGTGGAGATAGCCGGCCAGTGAGTGAGTGAGTGAGTGAGTGAAGTGACTGGGAGACTGACTGGGAGACTGTGCTCACTCACTCACTCACTCACTCACTAACACTCACTGAGACTCACTGACCGGCTTCCACTTCCTCCCACTCACAGTCAGTCACTCTCACTCTCACTCTCACTCACAGTCACTCACAGTCACTCTCACTCACTGTCCTTGACGCTCACCCACTCACTCACTCACTCACTGCCCTTTCTCACTGTCAGTCACTCACAACCACAGCACATAGCCTGTACAATTACGAATCGATTTCAATTTTCATTTCTTGTTTCCAAGTTGGGTCATCGTTTTATTGCGTTTTGTGTTGTACTATGGCATTGAAAGTACTGTGCCCAATAAGCCACGTTACTTCCCACGTTGTACCAAAAGTACGTATTGCAACCACGATTCTCGACTCCACCTCAGCGCCTCAGCGGCTCAGCAGCAGTGCAGCCAGCAGTGAGGGTGAGTGAGTGAGAGTGAGAGTGACTGTGTGCGAGTGAGAGTGAGTCCTTCTCTGTGACATTTGAGTAATTCCTATTACAAGATAATATCGAACAATGAAGATAGGGTTAAAGTGATATATCTACATACAGGAATACACGGAAATCGGGGATATCACCTCCCTCCCCTTTCGTTCGTTGTTCGTGCGGTCGCTCACTCATTCACTGTCACTTCACTCACTTCATCACTGTCCCTTCAAAACCACGAACAACACCCAACGAGAGAGCGTGTACGCTAAGTGTACATATTCTGTACATGTCGCAAATGCTCACTGTTACACAGTTTAAATGTACGTTTAGAATTCATTCATAACGTACAAGAACGAGCGTACACCATTTCCCTGGGCGACTCACTCACTCACTGCCAAGCGATTGGTTTTGAATGCGTGTACGAAGAACGTACATAGATTGTACATATAGCGTACATTTTGGTTCATCCGCTGTAATTCACACTAATCAGTGCGCGTGCACGAGCCGTACATAAATTGTACGATGTCGTCGACGGCGGAAATATCGAAGTTCGAAATCGTCGTCGTCGTTCGTCGTTCGTTCGTTCGTTCGTTCGTCGTTCGTCGTCGTTGTTTGTTCGAAGTTCGAAGTTGTTCGTTGTGTTGTCGTCGTTGTCGTTCGCTTCGTCGAAGGACTTGACGTGACGTGACTTGGGCTTACTTTGCTTTGCGTTGTGTTGGCTCGTGCAGATGCGCCCACGGTGTATCATGAGACGCGGTGGAGAGTTGATTTGCTTGTGCTTTGTGCGTTGATGTGGGCTGCCAACTGGGCCTTGCGACTGTGGACCAAATCGTCCAGTCGGAGTTTGCAATGTGGACAGAGGGGTACGCAAGCGCATGCATGGGCGTAAAGCGGCGCCGGCTTGTGGACAACGAGTCCGCACGAAGACAATACGAGTCACTTGGGCGACGAGACCTCGATCAAATCCCGCGAAATCGACCTGCGGACGGCTGAGTGCAACGCACAACGCGTCCCGAACACTCAAGTTCATATTTTGTGGGTGGTCTCACGGCTCCGCGCGCGTTTTGTTCGGTTTTGCAATACACTTCGCGTGCTTTCTTGAGCGTTGTGTGCCCCGTTTTGTTGCCGTAGTTCGACGCCCAGTCGGGAGCACAACCTCTCAGCGTTGCAGGGCAGCGAAAGCCGCAGAGCGAACAATGAGCGACAACACACCTCAGACTCCCAAGACGGAGAAACCCGTTTCTGGAGCCGAAAGCGGTGGCGGCGAAAAGGCCCCGAAGAAAAAGGGAACGACGTCCACTACAACCATGACTCCCAAGCAAAGAGAACTCTGGGATGAGTTGAAAACCGTGAAGGAGACCGTCGAGAAGTCTAAAATCGCTGGAGACCTCGAGGGCGCCATCGCCGTCGTGACCAAGTTCGAGAAGAAGACTCGCCTCGCGCTCGAGTATGAAATTTGCGCAGAAGCAGCAGTGTTGTTGGTGCAGTTACACCAGGAAGTAGGAGACAGCAAAGCACTGAGCGCGGCGATCCTGACCATCTCGAAACATCGAGCTCAGCACCGCAAGGTGATCGCTGCCATCATGAAGGAGAGCATGCAGTACCTGGAGAACAAGAAGTTCGCTGACGACAAAGAGTACCTCGATTACCTCGACACCCTCCGCACGGTTAGTGAAGGAAAAATCTATTTAGAAGTGGACGCAGCACGCCTGACAATGCGGGTGGCGAAACACAAAGAAGCCGAGGGCGACACGGAGGAAGCATCTCGCGTTCTGCAGGAAGTCGCTGTGGAGACCTACGGTACTATGGACAAGTTCGAAAAAGCCGAGTTCCTGCTGGAGCAAATTCGGTTGTGCCTCGTAAACAAAGACTTCATCCGTGCCAGCATCGTCGCCAAGAAAGTGGATCGGAAGGTGATTCGAGAAGAGGACTTCCAGACAATCAAACTGAAGTATTACGAATTGATGGTGGAGTTTTACGTCCACAAGAACGACACGCTGAAGCTCTGCGATTGCTATCTTGAAGTGCTCAACACGCCAAGCATCACTGTACGTGAAATGCGTTTGAGTGATTGCGTGCGCCAGTCATGAAGAGGGGGTCTATGTTGCGGGGACTCATTTGCAATCGTGCATCTTTGTGTTTCTAGGCTGACGACTTGAAATGGAAAACGGCTCTCGCAAATGCTTGCCTGTTTCTGGCGCTCTCGCCTTTCGGCCGCGAACAGCAACAAATTTTGCACCGCATTCACACCCAAGAACACGCCAGGCTTCAGAAGATGCCAGTGCGTGCTCCCTCCTTCCGCTGTTCTGTCTGGTGCGCTCACTATGTTCGACAAACTCATGGTTGACTGCTGTGCGTCCGTAGGCTTACGATAAATTGATCAAGGATCTGGTAACTGACGAAATCATGAAGTGGCCGTTGGTTCACAATGATTTGTTCCACAAGTTCCTTGAACAACAATTCGGCGCCTCGAATGCTGCGCGATGCAAGGAGTGGTGGGAACTGTTCGAATTGCGCGTCACGGAGAAGAACATTCGTGTTGTTGCCAAGGTGCGACCCGCGTGCAAGCAACATGGCGCTCGCTGTTCATCGTGTGCAGGTTCACCGCTTAACCTTTGTTCGTTGTTGCAATCCATGACAGTGCTATTCCAGGATCCGCACTGCCCGCCTCGCTGCTCTCGTTGGCGAAAGCGAAGATGCCGTTGAGCGAATTCTCAGCGGCATGGTCTGCGTTCGCGACGCAGAGGTTTGTCGTCAACTCAGTCCATTTTGATCGTGCGTATGGCTGAATCCTTACACGTGTGCATGCTGTATGTTCGCAGGCTGAGCCACTCTACGCTCGCATTAACAGACCCGCTGGGATTATTTCGTTTAACCAAGTTCAGCCGGCGGAGCAAGTTCTTACCGCTTGGACGTCGGACATTGGTCAGATGATGCAGCTGGTTGAGCGGACAAAGCACTTAATTGACCGCGAGATCATGGTCAACAACGCGCGGTAATCAAAACGATTAATGTAGCTAACCAGGATTGTATTTCTACAATTTCCGTTCGTTCCTGCGACACCCAAGCACACCCAGTGTGGCGTGCGGCCATTTAGATGAATTGTCGCCGCAAAGCACACTATACTGTTGCACAACCATCCTTATTTCCACAGCAGGCGACGACAGAATTCCTCGGCTTTGTCGCGAGTGACCTAAACACAAAAACAAACCTTCCTGAGTCAAATTGACCGCAACCAGGCGAAATATATACGTGGGGTTTAGATTCAAAAGGTCTGCTTCTTGGTTTCTTCTTTTCGAACCCGGTCGTTGCCTAACTAAACCGAAACCATGCAATCAACGTTGCATCCATCGACGTTGCATCAATCGACGTTGCATCAATCAACGTTGCATCAATCGACATTGCATCAATCAACGTTGCATCAATCAACGTTGCATCAGCGAAGGCATCCATCCTCGGCAGCACCACCAACAACCAACGACGACGATCGATCGCCAACATTTAGGCAACGTCGAACCAGTGAATGCTTGAATGCTACAGGCTAGACTATACATCCGCACTTGCAGTGGGCCGCAAAGTGAGTGAGTGAGTGAGTGAGTGAGTGAGTGACTGTGAGTGCGTGAGTGAGTGGCCGCCGCTCTGTCGCTCCATCGTCGTCGTCGTTGTCGTCGTCGTCGTCGTCGTTGTCGTTGTGGCCATCGGCGGCGGCCATTGGCCACCATCACAACAACAAAATGAATGACGCCACCGACCCTCTGCGTTGTTGCTTTTTGAGAAGAGCCTGCGTGTTTTGTTTGCTTTTGGTCGCTGTCTGTCTTGCGTTGTCGTGTTGCGGAGAAGAGCGACGTGCGAACGTGATTTGCGATGGTTTTCGCGGGCACGGACGAGGTGGAGGCGGTGGTTGTGTGGAGTGGTAGATGAACCGGTTCAAAGGTCATGATATTCGCGGGGAATTGAAGCACTAGATCATATTGTGTGGGAGGAGGTGCCATCGTGTTGCTCGGTGGGTCATGTGGATGTTGGTGCCACTTTGAAAGCCAGTGTGCACGATATGCTGTGTTTTCTTTTGCGCTTTTTGGTCGTCTTTTTGATCTGGTGAAACAATTATTAGTGCAGCTTGAGCAGACAGCGGTGTCGTCAACCGCTACGCCGCTCCCGATTGTTCTCACTCTTCACGCTCAGTGTTCGAGCACATTGCCAGCGATGGGTAAAAAGACCAAAGGGGCTGCAAAGCCCAAGAAGGGAAACCTCGGCGGTAAGCATGGGCGAAATCTCATTGCCGACAAGCGATTCGCGCACGCGCACCGAGACCCGCGCTTCCAGCGTCTCCCGGAGAAGAAGACCAAAGTGGTGGTGGACAACCGTTTCAAAGAAATGTTCACAAACCCGCTATTCAGCGAGGGTCAAACTGTAGATAAGCGCGGCAAAGAGTTGGGCAAGGAAGGTGCCGGTGGTGAGGATTTGAAAAAGTTGTATCGAGTGTCGGAAGATGAGGACGACGATTCCAGTTCCCACGAAAACAGCGACAGCGACAGCGACAGCAGTTCTGATGGCGACAGTGCGGAACGCAAGGTGCCCGCTCGTAACACAAAGGAACGACAGGAATACTTGACTAAACTAGCACGCGGTGAGATCAGTGGAGACGAATCCACGTCGTCTGACGATGAGGAAGACCTTGGCGATCTGGACGTAGAGGACTCCGACGACGACGCCGAGGACATTCCAACTGGTGACGCCACGAAGCGAATCGCAGTGATGAATTTAGTTTGGGACCACGTGCGAGCGGTTGATATTCTTGCTGCGTTGCAGTCCTTTGTTCCCTCCAACGGTGCTGGCCACATCAAGGATGTGGTTGTGTTTCCGTCTGAATACGGAATGGAGATGATGGCCAAGGAGGATAAGTTTGGACCTCAAGGACTGTGGAGCGGCCCGGCTGTCCAAATCACTGCCGAGGAAGCAACTGCAAACGCAGCCACGGCATCCAGCAGTGACAGCAGTGACGAAGAAGACGACCGTAGCTCAAGGCGGCGTGGTCGAGGTCGAGGTCGAGGCCGTGGTCGAGGCCGTGGCCGTGGTCGTGGTCGCGGTCGTGGCCGTGGCCGGGACGATAGCGATGACAGCGACAGCAGTGATGAGGACGAAGAAGTGGCAAATCTACGACGTGCCCGCCGGCACAAGCAGCAGCAACAGCAGCAAGATGGAGACTTCGACATGGAAGCCCTAAGAAAGTACGAGAAACAACGAATGCGCTACTACTTTGCCGTGGTGCGCTGCTCGAACGTCGCAACGGCAGCAGCTCTGTATGATGCCTGTGACGGCGTTGAATTTGGACGCAGCGGTTGCACTTTCGACATGCGGTTTATTCCAGACGATCTCGTCATCAAGCAACCCGCCCGGGAGACTGCCTCGGAGGTCCCACATGACTACGAAGAAGGAAATTTCACCGCCAAGGCCGTGCAACAGACCAAGCTGACACTCTCTTGGGACATGGATGACGATGAGCGAGTGAAAGCGTTTGCTTGGCACAAGAAGCCACCTTCAGCTATCAACGAGGACGACTTCAAGACATATTTGGGCTCGGAGTCCGAATCCTCCGACGATGATGCTGACGAGGCTACGGCACAAAAAAAGAAAGATCGTGCTGCGTTGAGAGCGAAATACCAACATTTGCTCAGCCACATCGGCGTGTCTGCCGACGGCGCAGCAGTTGTCGACGAGGACAGTGATGACGCGGCCGAAGAAGAGGAGAACTCTTCTGACGATGAGGTGATTGAGAGGAGTTTCCACGTTGGTCTGGACAAGAAGCTGCGCCGCCAAGCGGAGCAAAAGGACGAGACAGTGTATCAAAAGTTTCTTCGCGAGCGCAAGGAAAAAAAGAAAAAGGCGAAGTACGAACGTAAGATGGCGGCTAAGGCTGCAGCACAGACCAAAGCGAGCGTTGGAGCTGCTGACGGAGATGATAGTAGTGACGACGAAGTGGATGAGGACGAATTCTTCAGCAATCTTCCTGAAGGTGTGGATCCATTCGAAGCGTGGGACCGGATGGGCCAGGAAGTAGAAGCCCAAAACAGTTCGAAGAAAGGCAAGTCACGAAGAAAGAAGGAGCCAAAGACCTCAGAAGGGGCGGCCGGCATCAACGACAGTGGAGCTGACCCGGCTGACGAGAACGACGATCGCCGCGCCCAGGCGGAGCTGGAACTCGTGGCCATGGACGACGACTTCGTCAACAAAGGAGACAAGAATGCTGATGACGCCGATGTCGCCGACGGATACACGGGTGTGGGGGCGAGAAGGAAGAAAATGTCTCGCAAGGAGAAGAGGGCGGCGAAGAAGGCGGCTGCACGCAGAGCGAAGGCGATCGCCAACGGCGAAATACCAGACGATAAGGTTTGTTGGGATGTATGCGTGCTGACGAACACACCGCTGTTGTCGCGGAGCTTATGATGTGGTTGCTGCTCGATGTGTGCGTAGGACGCCGCTGTGGACACATCAGATCCTCGTTTTGCAGACGTATTTTCCAACGCAAACTTCGCGATTGACAGGACTCACTCAAAATTTAAAGAAACGCCCGGGATGCAGCAAATTCTCCAAGAGAAAATTAGGCGGTCCGAGAAGTCGTTCAGCGAAAGCACGTCGAGCGGCGCGGCGCCCTCAGGTGGCAAGCGCAAGGCTGCCGAGTCGAAGCCGGCTCCTTCGAGTTCCGACAACGAAGTGCGACCCAAGAGAAAACGAAGGAAGAAGAAGAAGAAAAACAAGAGTCAGTAATGTTGTTCATGTGGTCACAGTTTTAAAAAATAATAAATCACTCGCAAACATGTCTTGCAATTGCTGATTTTCCATGGCTTGTTGCTTGTGGGAGTTGTTGTGGACAGAGGTCTTCACTCAGAATATTAAATGGGGACGCTCCGAGGCCGTTTTCAAGATCAATTCCCCAAACAAGGAATTTGCCCAAGCAAACCATGGTCGTGTGTAAGAGCCAAAATTGTCTTTGTTGAAGCTTTCATGCATGAAGCCTAGCGGGGGTGAACATTTGGAACAAAGTGAGTTGGACAAGCAAGAAGCGGGGCGCGTAGATCTCGAAAGCCAAGATAGCACTCGAGACAATGGCGCACCGGTTCCAGCAGTTGACTGTTTCAAAATTTCGAGGCAGCCGGCAATTTCTTTGTCGTCATTGCTTGTGAGCGCTTGCATCGTGATTGCCATGGGCCAAATGGAATTCGCACCCACGTGTGGTCCACCTACGCCTGACGCGGCAGTGCCGTTGAACCACCTGTGTAAAGAGAAATGCTTCAGCTTCCAGCACCAACGATCGAACTTGTGCATGTTTGCACCGAGTACTACTCTAGTACCAACAAAACACACCATGGATTTACGGAGCTCAGTACTGCCTGCCGTGTTCTTTGATACGCGGCATCATCTGATCAAAACCACAAAAATGAAAATGGCAAAAACAAACGGAGCGCACAAGTTCGTGGGTTACAACAAAAGGAAGTGCCTGTCGAGCAACACGAAGAATAGGAATCTCACCAGCATCAACATATCCGAGGTAAGGCAAGCTCAACAAGCTTGGAACGTTGGCATCATCCATGAACAGGTGGTTTCCGAAGCCATCTACTTCATAGGCGAACAACGGCTCGCTGCCTGCAATTGGGTGGTTTACCAAGGCCTCCTGCTTGATTGCCTTGTCGACGGTAGAGGCCAGAGCTTCAGCTTCTTCTGCGAGCGATGAGGCAGCCCGGGCGTCAGCGGAGGCGAGGCTCGGAACAATGGCATTGAGAAGGTCAGCAACATGCTGCAACTCAACCACAGCCATCGCGTTTGCGGGTACCAAAAAGGGCAGCGTTGTAGCGTCATCCGAAGGACGGAAAGCGCTCTTGATGAGGCCGACCCCTCGTGCCGGGTTTCCGATGCCATGACTCAGCGTGTCCGTGGGCTCGAGCGCCTGTCGCTGGAAGAGATACTCGGGATCCGTGTCCTCGGCAGTCCCAGTTTGCATGTAGGCCATGACTTCGACGACCCTTTGGACTGCGCTGATCCACTCTCCGTCGTCCTTCACGAAAGGGGAGGTGTCTCCCAACTGTTCATAGTAGGTTCGAGACAGCTTCAGGAACGCGCACAGCGAGTCAAGCTCGTACTTGCGTTCGAAAATGCCAGGGACCATGGCGTCCACCCGAGTGCCGAGGAACCCCGGTGACGTCGTCTGGTCGTCGGTGTGTGGCGAAGGCGGGGATGCGGGCGAACCACTGGTGAAAGCGTTGGCGTATGCGTCCAAGTTGACTTGCTGTGCTTGACGCGCAATCAGGCCTTTGAGCATGCCTTGAAGAGTGGCATCATCCTTGGCGAAAGGAATATAAGGCAGGACTTGGTTCATGGAGTCACGGAGCCACATCGCAGTGATATCCCCTGTGATGACGAACGGCAGACTGTCGTCACTCGACTGCGCGCCACCCGGAAACGTCACAGTCGTGTCCAAGGTGTTGGGCAGCGTGTTGCGAAAAATGCAAGCAAGGTCGGGGTCCGACATGTTGGACGCAATAGCGTCAATCGCCTCGTCCACAGCCTTGGACACAAAATTACGCTGCGCCACTGACGGTCGTCCATCGTGACAGAAATCGGAGTCGCGAATGCGGCGGTGGGCAGTGCCGTCCGCACCCGCTGCGCCGGACAGCAACAGCAGAGCTGCGACGCCCAAGCACCGTGGCATGTTGTAGAAACGCGAACTCAAAGAGCGTTCACGCAAGCAGGACTTGGGTGCCCAGAAAATCCCACAAATCGATGAAGATTTCCTTTTCGTTTTGTTTTTTTCAAGGAAGGAAGTAACAGAAAGAACCATGCAAAGATAATAACACACGAGATGCTCACACACTTCGAACTGGAGCTAGAAAACGAAGGAACGAAGGAACGAAGGAACGAAGGAACGAAGGAACGAAGGAACGAAGGAAGGAGCGACGGAA
>ENA-OWNT01001980-OWNT01001980.1-seawater-metagenome-genome-assembly--contig:-NODE-1980-length-22845-cov-5.792735_pt1 | contig 22845 bp, 16 predicted proteins | sample MGYA00238136_ERZ651165 | MGnify/ENA primary metagenome ERZ651165 (study PRJEB26861, sample SAMN08777766) | seawater metagenome | isolation source: coastal seawater | place: USA: Florida | collected...
TCACGATGTTCTGGGCCTACACCCTCTTCGCGCAGTACCTGCCCATCTGGTACGGCAACATGACCGAAGAGACCGTGCAGTTCCTCATCCGCACCGAGCTGGCCCCGTGGTCCACGCTGAGCCGGGTCGTCGTGATGCTGTGCTTCCTGGCCCCCTTCGCGATGCTCACCTCCCGCGGCCTGAAGAAGGTGCCCGCCGCCTACCTCATGGTCACCGGCGTGCTCGCGGTCGGCATCTGGCTGGAGCGTTTCCTGGTCAACATGCCCAGCGTCTGGAAGGAAGAGACCCTGCCCCTGGGCATCGTCGAGATCGGCATGACCCTCGGCTTCCTCGGCCTGTTCACCTTCGTCGTGATGAAGTTCCTCACCAGCGTCCCCCCGCTGGCCTTCACCGACCCCTTCATGCAAGCCGACCCCGACCACGTCCATGTCGTGCCCAGCCGCCTCAAGGGTCACCACCACTGAGGCAGGCGCGCTACAGAGCCAGACAGGCGGTCCACGGGCCGCCTGTCGTCGTTCTCGGGCCAGTGAATTCGGCCCGCTGTGCGGTTGAGGGGGGACAGGGCTCCCGTCCCCTTCGTTCAGTTGCCCTGGACCGCCCGAGCCCGTTGCAGAGACGCCCGGTAGGCCGCATTGCGGGGCTGCAGCTCGAGCGCCTTGGCAAAGCAGGACGTGGCCATTCGGCGGTCGTGGCGCATGATGGCCATCTCGCCCTTCTTCGACAGCAGCTCGGCTGACTGCACAATCATGAAGTCCTCCACCAGCGTCTTGCGGTACTCGCGTCGCTGGAGGTCGTCCTTGAGGACGGCATAGCCCTCATCGAGCCGGGCCTGGATGCGCTCCAGCGTCTCCAACATCTCTGCTGGCAGCTCGTCGAAGGACTGCGGTGAGAACTGCTGCTTGAGGCGCTTGTAGGCCGAGTCGATCTCATCGGGGAGCGAGATCCAGTGGACCTCCAGCACGTCGAAGTGGGTGGACTGGATGAGCTGGCGCTTCTTTCTGGAGATGTCTGCGCTCACCCGCTGCAGGTACCTGGCGCGGGTCTCCCGTTCGCCGAACTTGAGCATGCCGAGCTCGACCAAAGCAAAGAACATGCCCGCGGTGTTCTGGCGGGACAGCGGCGACATGCTGAACAGCTCTCTCATCCGCAGCGTGCGCTCGGCGATGATGCCGATGAGGCGCCGCTCCTGCGAGCCCAGCCCCATGTCCTTGAACAGGCCCTTCCGCTCGTCTTCGAGCTGGATGTAGCTGTTGATGAACGGCCTGAGCCGCTCCGCCAGCTCGCCCCCGCGGAGGTTCTTCGCCTCGGCCAGGAGGCTGCGGAACAGGTGCGCGGCCACCCGCACAGGCGGCGGGAGGAAGGCCTCGGGCAGCTTCGGCAGCTTGTGGAAGGTCCAGGTGCCCTTGGCGTGCTTGAGCACCCGCTGGAAGATGAACTCGGACTGCTTGCCGAGCACCATGATGAGCTGGGAGAAGCTCATGATGCCCAGCTCGATGAAGGCTTCGCCCTGTCGGATGCCCTTTTGCTGCATCACATCGAGGCTCTGCTTGAGCTGCTCCTTCGTGATCTGGCCCGCCTGGAGCAGCAGCATGCCCAGCACCTCGCGCTCCTGCACGGGGTCGGAGCGCCAGGCGACGGGTCCCCCCGCGCTGAAGTAGCCGTAGCGGACCACGCCCGACTCCTCCTGCACGGTGAGAATGCCGGTCATGTGGCCGCCAGCGATGCTCATCACACCGGCGCGCAGTCCGCCCGCGTCGGTGAGGCCTTCGAGGTCGGGCTGCACAGCGGACAGGTCGGGCACCGGAATGCCCCGGACCACCGGCGCTTCCTCGTCTTCTCCTGCTCCGACGGTCTCGACGGGCTCGGCCACCGGGGCAGGCTCGCTGTCCTCCACGTCTTCGGCGACCTCGGGTGCCGGCGCAGCTTCCGCTGCCTCGCGCAAGGCGGCCAGCTCGGACTCCAGCTCGGCGACCCGGGCCTGCAGCGCCTCCACCGCTTCACTGGACGCGGTGTCCTCCTCGGCCACGGGCTCCTGGAGCTGCCCGGAAGCGAGGAGGTAGTCGCGCACCCGGCCGACCGTGCGGTCGAGCTTCTTCAGTGCCTTGCCCGCCTCGTCCTCGAAGTCGGGAAGCTGCAGACCCACGCTCCCATCGGGGGCTCGCTGGACCACCTGGGCCGTGAGGGGACCGATGCGGCCGGCCACGGGGACCATGAGGTCGAGCTTGATCTCGGGCGCCAGCTCGCCTCGAAAGGACTCGGCAGGAAGCAGGCAGAAGCCGCCCTGCAGGTGCTCCTCGAGGTCTGCGAAAAAGCTGACGAGGTCGGAGTACTTGCGCGTCGCGCGTCGCGTCGCCATTCATGGCCTCCTGTTCCGCGCATCCTATCGGATCGTGATACCCCGCGGGCCCGCACCGACCGGCAGGCCACGGGACCGGGCATCGCTGCGCAACCGAAGCGCGGCCACCGATCCCCACCTGGCCCCTTCCCCGACGGCGCGCCCGCACCGCCACATCGGTCGGTGGTCGCTTTGCCATCCCCCACCGCAGCGCCCCCGCTCATGGAGACCTCGACATGGCCCACAAGTACGACACCTCGGACTTCCGGAACGGCCTCAAGATCGTGATCGACGGAAACCCGTACATCATGACCTACTTCCAGTTCGTCAAGCCGGGCAAGGGCACCGCCTTCACCCGCACCAAGCTGAAGAACATGATCACCGGCTCGGTGCTCGAGCGCACCTACCGCACCGGTGAGAAGGTCGAAGCCGCCGACATCGAAGACCACACGATGCAGTTCCTCTACGAGGACGGCGAGTTCCACCACTTCATGAACACCGAGACCTTCGAGCAGGTGGCCATCCCGTCCGACGGCATCAAGGACGAAGCGGCCTACCTCACCGAGAGCCTCGAGGTCGACGTGCTGTTCTTCAACGGCCGTCCCATCTCGGTGCAGCTTCCCAACTTCATCGTCGACGTGATCGAGTACTGCGAGCCCGGCGTGCGCGGCAATACCGCCACCGGCGCCACCAAGCCCGCCACCCTCGCCTGCGGCGCCACCGTCCAGGTCCCCCTCTTCGTGGAGCAGGGCGAGACCATCAAGGTCGACACCCGCACCAACGCCTACGCCTCCCGGGTGAAGTAGGCGAAGTGCCTCCCCTCCCCTCCGGGTCGCCCGTGGCCGACGCAGCGCTCGACGCCGCGAGGCTTCGAAGTCGGGCACGCATCCTTCGCGCCATCCGCCGTTGGTTCGACGACCACGGCTACCTGGAGGTCCACACCCCGGCGCTGGTACCGGCCGGCGCCCTGGAGCCCCACCTCGAAGCGGTGCAGGTCGGCCCTCTCCAGCTCCACACGAGCCCCGAATTCGCCATGAAACGGGTGCTCGCCGCCGGTCTCGGCCGCATCTACCAGATCGGTCCGTGCTTCCGAGAAGAAGAAGCCGGTGTGCACCACTCCCGCGAGTTCACAATGCTCGAGTGGTATCGCGCGGGGGCCGGCACCCCAGAGCTGATGGATGAGGTGGAAGCCCTCATCGGCGCAGCCGCCAAGGCGGTCGGTCGCGCCACCCCGCGCTTCGTCCGACGGTCCGTAGCGTCGCTGCTGCCCCACTCGCTCGACCCCGACGAGTGGTTCTTCCGCTGGGTCGACGCCGTCGAGCCCACGCTCACCGCCCCCACCATCGTCTTCGACTACCCAGACTGGCAGGCCGCTCTCGCACGAAGGCGTGGCCACAACGCCGACCGCTTCGAGGTGTACCTGGGCGGTGTGGAGCTCGCGAACGCATTTGCGGAGGAGCTGTCCTCCGTAGAGCTGCGTCGCCGAATCCAACACAACAACGCCACCCGCCGACAGGCCGGTCGCCCCCCCCACCCCGTCGACGACCGCTTCCTCGCCGCCGTCGACCGCATGCCCCGTGCCGCCGGAATCGCCCTTGGCATCGACCGTCTCGTGATGGTCCTCACCGGCGCCACAGAACTGTCCCAAGTGCAGGTGCGTTGAGACGCCTGCTGGAGCTGCCCCATGGATGTGAAGGACAAGGTCGTCGTCGTCACCGGCGGAAGCCGCGGCATCGGAAAGGCCATCGTCGAAGAGCTCGCCGCGGGTGGCGCCCGTGTGCTGTTCACCTACCGCTCGTCGGAGGAGGCGGCCCTGGCCATCGCGGAGGCCACCGGCGCCGAAGCCATCTGCGCAGACGTGCGGCTGGCTGAAGGCACCGCTGCCGTCATCGCGGCCGCCGAAGCGCACGGCTCGCTCGACGCCGTGGTCAACAACGCCGGCATCACCCGCGACGGTCTCATGCTCCGCATGCCCGACGAGGACTGGGACGACGTGCTGCGCACCAACCTCGACGGGACCTTCCGCATGTGCCGCGCCGCCGCTGCCGTCATGCTGAGCCAGCGCCGGGGCAGCATCGTGAACCTCACGAGCATCTCGGGCATTCGCGGCAACTCCGGCCAGGCCAACTACGCCGCCAGCAAGGCGGCCGTGAGTGCGATGAGCCGCTCCCTCGCCAAAGAGCTCGCCCGGCGCAGCATCCGCGTGAACTGCGTGGCGCCTGGCTTCATCGACACCGATATGGTGCGCGCGATGGACCCCCGCATCGTCGCGGGCGTGAAGAAGGCCGTGCCGATGCGCCGCCTGGGCAAGCCTGAGGAGGTGGCCAAGGTGGTGCGCTTCCTCGTGAGCGACGCCGCATCCTTCGTGACCGGTCAGGAAATCGTGGTCGACGGCGGGCTCAGCGTCTGAGCCGACCTCGCTTCATGCACCGAGGCGCGCGAGGTCGCTCTCCAAGGCCCGGCGCTCCGGACCGTCGATGCGGTACTCGACGTCCATGCCCGGGGGCTGGCCCATCAAGCTTGCCCCGCTGGCCGTCGACCAGGTGACCACGCCCGGCAAGGCCAACGGCTCCGACATTCCAGGTGCGTGGTACTCCAGCAGGCACTCGGCGCCCGCGGCGAGCGGGTTGTCGGTGGCCACAAAGCTGCTGCCCCGGCGAAGGCTCTCCTCGAGGTCCTTCACAAGCCGTTCTGCCGTTCGGTATTCCAGCCGCAACACCCGGCGCGCGCCACCCAGCACTGGAATGGGCGGGTCGGTAGGATGGTCGGACCAGTCCGCTGTCGCGTCCACCAGAGTCTCCTCCGCCGGGAGGGACACCTCGGCCTCCGTGTCTTCCCAGCCGATGGCCCGCGGCGTGGCGGTGGCGCCATCTGCGATGAACTCGACCGTCCCGTCGTCGGGGAGGTCCTCGTCGGTCCAGAGGTTCTCCTCGTAGTAGTCGGGGTTGGGCTCGGGAAGGCGGGAAGGCTCGGCGGAAAGCAGGCCGTGGACGAGCGAGCGGGTGCTGTCGTCCACCTCGAATTCGCTCACCTGCTCCGTCAGCTCGGTCTCCGGGGTGCCGCTGGCCACGCGCTCGGTCTCGGCATCCGGGTCGGGCGCGCTGGCATCGGGGGCGCTGGATTCGGGCGCATGGGCGGAGGGCGGCTCGTCCGCCATCATCATCGGCGGGGCGACGAGCGGTGCCAGCAATGGGGTGGAGGGGGTGGGCTCCGGCGGCGAGAATCCCCAGGAGTGGTGGACCTCGTCGTCGTCGTCGTCGGGCAGGAAGACGGCCTCGCCCACGTCGTCCTCGTCGTATTCGTCGTCGTACTCCTCGTCGTCGTCGAAGGAGGTGGCATCGGGGACCGGCTCGCTGAGCTGCACGGGCTCCGAAGGCTCGTCGAGGTCCTCGAAGGCTCCCTCATAGGCCTCCATCTGGTCGTCCTCATCGACAGGCACGAAGCCATCGCCCCCGAACAGCGCCTCGCCGTCGTCGAGGTCCTCATCGTCGTAGTAGTCGTCGTCATCGGGCATCACGAAGAGGCCCTCGTCGGCATCCGCGCCGAATCCGCCCTGGCCGTCGGTTGCCGAGGGGACGGGGGGCGCGGCTGGGAGCACTGGACTGGGCACCGGCGACAGGGGGGCCGTCTTGCCCAGGTCGGACAGGCTCAGCGGCGCGAACTCGTCGAGACCCAGCGAGTCGAGACCCGCACCCACCGCATCGAGGCCCGCGGGTCCTCCCTCCTCGTCGGCCACATCCAGTTCGTGGACGTTGCCGAGGTCGAGGTCCTGCAGGAAGGCCGGCATCTCGGGCACCGCATCGGACGCGGGCGGCGACTCGGCGGCAGGTGCACTCGCCTCGGCAGCAGGAGCAGGGGCGTCGTCCTTGCGGCCGAAGATGCGCCGCAGAAAGCCCGGCTTGGGCGCCTCTCCACCGGCAGTCGGCTGGCGGCTCGTCGAGGGCTGAAGCGAAGGGCGGTCGGGGGACTCCACCTCGCCGCCCAGGTCGCCTTCGAGCTCGGGCACCACCGCACCGTCCTGCTGGACGTACTCGGCGTAGTTGCGCACCGTGATGCGCTTCTTGTCACCGGAGCCCTGCTCCATCGCCGAGGCGTGCAGCATGCCGTTGCTGTCGATCTTGAAGGTGACGTCGACCTTCGTCTCCATCCGCGGCGCTGCGGTCAGCCCCGTCATCACGAATTCCCCGAGGAATTCGTTGTCCTTGGCGGTGGGACTGGCCCCCTGCCGCACCGTGACCCGCACGCTCCGCTGGTTGTCGCGGGTGGTGGCGAAGGTCTCGGTGAAGCTTGCGGGCACCTGGCTGTTGGCGGTGATGATCTTCTTGAAGAGGCCGCCGGCGACGTCGATGCCGAGGTCGAAGGGCGTGACGTCGAGCAGCAAGGGCTTGTGGGCGTCGACGCTCGTGAGCGAGGTGGCGTGCACCGCTGCACCGATGGCCACCACCTCCTCGGGATGCACACTGCGGCTGGGTTCCTTCTGGAACAGCGACCGGATGGCCTCTCGCACCCGGGGCATGCGGGTCTGACCGCCGACCAGGATGACGTCGTCGATGTCGGCGAGACGAAGGCCTGCGGCTCCGATGGCGTCGCGCGTGATCTCGAGGGTGCGGTCGATGAGATCTTCGACCAGCTCCTCGAGCATCAGCCGGGACAGCGCCGTCTCGAGGCTGTCCGCCATCGTGATCATCGGAATCAGGATGGTGGTGCGGTCGGTGAAGGACAACTCGCACTTTGCCCGCTCAGCGGCGTCCTTGAGGCGCTGCAGGGCGGTGGCGTCGGTGCGGGGGTCGACCCCCGTCTTCGAGAGGAAGTCCTCTGAGAGGTGGTCGACGATGCGCTGGTCGAAGTCCTCGCCGCCGAGGTGCGTCTCGCCGCTGGTGGCCAGCACCTCGTAGATGCCTCGGGCAAGCTGCAGCACGGAGATGTCGAAGGTACCGCCACCGAGGTCGTAGACGACGAGCCTCTTCTCGACGTCCTTGCGGTAGCCGTAGGCCAGTGCGGCAGCAGTGGGCTCGTTGAGCAGCCGCTCGCACCGAAGTCCCGCGAGGCGCGCCGCTTCGAAGGTGGCCGAGCGCTGGGCGTGATTGAAGTAGGCCGGCACGGTGATGACGGCCTCGTCCACCGGCTCACCCAGCGACCTCTCCGCCATGCCCTTCGCCACCTGGAGGATGGCTGCGCTGACCTCCACGGGCGAAAACCAGTCGTCGCCGAGGCGGATCTTGCAGAATCCGTCGTCGGCCGCCGCCACCTCGTAGCTGACGAGCTTGCACACCTCGCGCACTTCGGGCGCATCGAACCGCCGTCCCATCAGGCGCTTGATGGCGTAGGCGGAATTCTCGGGCTGCGTGATGATGAGGTTGCGCGCGGCCTGGCCGACGACGCGCTCGCCCGTGTGCTTGAAGGCCACGCAAGACGGCAGGACCTTGTAGCCCTTGTCGTCTTCGAGAACTCTTGGGCGACCGTCGACCAGAACCGCCACAGCAGTATTGGTCGTGCCCAGATCGATGCCGATGGCCTTGCCCATCCGGCCTCCTCACGCGGCGCCGGAGCATAGCAGACCCGACCGACCTGAATGAAGCACTGTCGAGCGGCCCATGGGCCGGTGCCGCACGACCGCCGTCAGCCGGGCGTGTCGGAAGGAGGGTCCTGTGCATCCCCGGGCGGAGGCTCGAAGAACTTCAGAGCGGACTCGGGCATCCGCGCAGTCCCCGCCGTCTTCGCGGGCTTCGGAAAGAAGGGGGACACGCGCCGGGCGTAGAGCGCATAGCCAGGGCGACGCAGACCGATGCCGTCCTCCTGCCGACGCCCCGCCAACCGCACGAACCACAGCGTGCAGAGCAGAGCGCCCCCGAGCCCCCACAGGCCGTCGCCTGCCGAAGCCGCCAGCAGGTAGAACCCCCAGCTCGCCACCACCGCCCCGAAGTGGTTGGGATGGCGCGAGAACTCCCAGAGGCCCTTGTCGAGCACCCCGCTCCTGCCGTCGACGGTCTGGCGAAACAGGAGCAGCTGTCGGTCGGCCGCCGCCTCGAAGAGCACCCCACCCAAGACGACAACGACGCCCAGCACGTCAAGAACGGAGATTGCCAGGGGCGCGCCAGCGATGATTCCGTGCTGAATGGTGGCGGTGGCGGCCCACAACACGACCACCTGAGGCAACACGAGCTTGCGCAGCGCCTTCGAGTGCCAGTCGGGCCCGGCCGCGTCCACCCAGGCCTTCAGCCACCGCTCCCCTCCCAGCCGCTGCTCCCGAAAGTGGTGGTGCAGAGCGAGGCGGACACCCCATCCGAGCGCGAGCACGCTGATGACGACGGCGCGGACACCCCCGAGCTGCGAGGCCGGCAGCGACAGGATGGCGACCGATGCGACCGATGCGCCCCGAAGCAGCAAGAAGCCGTCGAGCGACCGCGAGGAGCGCGCGATGATCCACACGATGAGGTGCAGCACGAGCAGGAAGACGAGGTTCACCAGCATGGGGTCACCCGCTTCCACAAGGCACCCTCATCGGCGAAGTCCGCCGTGGCCCGAGCAATCGCGGCGGTGGCCACCAGCGCCTTCTGGAGGGGGACCCACCACCTCGGGTGCCGGGCGCGTTCCCAGGCTGCCTGGGCCAATGGCACGGCGGGGTCGTCGTCGGGACCCTGCAGAGGGTCGTCGGGGAGGGCGTCGTAGTAGTCGCGCCATTTGGTGGTGGGGGCGAGGATGCCACGAAGGCCATGGGGTGCGGACAGGCGGCCTTGCAGGCGCTGGGCGGCGTGCTCGTGGGACAGGTCGCGGGCGTCGGTGTTTTCGAGACCCCAGTCCGGCAGCGCCCAGGCGTCGGGTCCTTCGACCAGGGCGTGACAGAGTTCATGGAGCACCAGCTGGGCGACGCAGTCGTCGGGATCGAAGCCGGCTGGGGTGGACAGCGTGAGTCCCCCCGCGCCATCCCAGCTCGCGAAGACCGTGTCACTGCGGCGGATGGTGATGCCGAGGGACCGCGCCGTGGCCACCCAGATGAGGTCGACCGGGTCGGAGTAGGTGGACAGGATGGGGCGGTCACCGGATCCCTCATCGAGGTAGACGCCTCCGCCCGCCAGCGTGGACCGTGCCTGGGGATGCGCCCCGGAGGCCCCCGCCGCGTCGCTGTGCGCCACCTGCACCAGAGCGGCGGAATTGCGCGTGCTTTCGGCCGAACCAGCCACCTCGACGCCTCCTTCCCGTGGGGTGCGTCGCCTAATCGGTCACCGGGGGACTGGACTGCTTTCAATCGTGCAACATCACGGGCCTCAGACACCTGCAAACAACCTGCGAGTGCTGCCGGGCGGCGCTATCGTGCAGCGAGAACCGGCCTGGGAAGCGGCGCCCGGCCCGATTCGTCCCCGCGACCGACAGCGCGTCCTGTCCTTGCATGCTGTGTGCAAAGCTCACCCGGCGCGCGAGATACACCGCGCGACCACCGGACCCCGCATCCACCCGCGGTCCCCGGTCCCATCGCCTGCCCGCTCGCTGCCTGCTCCCGTCTTGCCGGCCAGCCCCTGGAGCCTCCGATGCACCGCCGCCTCCTCACCCCCCTGTTCCTCGGCGTCGTTCTCACCGCCTGTCGCAAGGAGGACCCCACCCCCTCCAAGATTGCGTTGTCCGTCGACGCAGACGGCGACGGCTATGCGGCCACCATCGACTGCGACGACAGCGACCCCAGCGTGCATCCCACCGCCGAGGAGACCTGCGACGGTATCGACAACGACTGTGATGCGGCCGTGGATGAGGACGTGGGGACCATCTTCTGGGCGGACGGCGACGGCGACGGCTTCGGTGATGCCGCCGCGGAAGTGGTTGCCTGCGCGCTGACGGTGGGACTTGCGGACAACCCAGACGACTGCGACGACCTGCGGGCAGACGTCTCCCCGGCCTCGCCCGAGGTGTGCGACGAGGCGGACAACGACTGCGACGGCGATGTCGACGATGGCGTGCAGCTCACCTTCCACCGGGACATGGACAGCGACACCTACGGCGACCCCGCCGACGCCGTAGAGGCTTGCGAGGCCCCCGCCGGCTACGTCGTCGACGCCACGGACTGCGACGACCTCGACGCTGAGCGCTTTCCCGGCAACGTGGAGGTCTGCGACGACAAGGACAACGACTGCAACGACCACATCGACGACGACGCCATCGACGTCATCGAGTTCTGGCCCGACACAGACGGTGACTCCTACGGCGACGAGGTGGGCGACTCCGCCTTTGCCTGCGAGGCCCCCGACGGCTGGGTGCTCGACCACACCGACTGCGACGACTCCGCTGCTGCGGTCAACCCCGCTGCGGTCGAGATCTGTGATGCCATCGACAACAACTGCGACGGCGCCCTCGACGACGTGGACGCCGACGGCGACGGCTTCACCGACCTCGCGTGTGTCGCCGGCTCCGACTGCGACGATGCAGACCCCACCATCTTCCCCGGTGCCACCGACGCCTGGTACGACGGCGTCGACCAGGACTGTGGAGGGAACGACGACTACGATGCCGATGTAGACGGCTATGTCAGCGACAGCCACGGTGGGCTGCCCACGGGCGGTGTCGCGGGCTCCGGTGCTCTGCCCACCGGCGACTGCGATGACACGAGCAGCGGCGTGAACCCCGGTGCCTCCGACGCCTGGTACGACGGCGTCGACACCGACTGCGCCGGGAACGACGACTACGACGCCGATGCCGACAGCTTCGTGCCAGACGCCTGGCTCGGGCTCACCACCACCTATGTCGCCGGCTCGGGCAGCCTGCCCGGCGGCGACTGCGACGACAGCGTGGCCAGCGTGAACCCGGGCGCCACCGACACCTGGTACGACGGCCTCGACCAGGACTGCGCTGGCGAGGACGACTACGACGCCGACGCCGACGGCTATGTGCCCGACGCCTACGATGGCCTGTCCACCACCCATGTGGCGGGCTCCGGCAGCCTGCCAGCGGGCGACTGCGACGACACCGACAGCGGCATCCATCCTGCCGCCACCGACAGCTGGTACGACGGCATCGACCAGGACTGCGATGGGGCCGACGACTACGACGCAGATGGCGACGGCTACAGCTCCGCTGACTTCTCCGGCACCGACTGCGACGACGCCGACACCGCCATCAACCCGGGCGAGGCCGAGGTTTGCGACGACGGCATCGACCAGGACTGCGACGGCACGTCGAATGCCTGCTCCTACATTGGCGACGTGCCCGTCACCAACGCCGATGCCTGGTTCTACGGCGAGGCGGCCGTCGACCGGGTGGGACAGGGCGACCCCGGCGTGGCCAATGGCGGCGACCTCAACGGAGATGGCATCGACGACCTCGTGGTGGCGGCCATCTTCGACGACACGGCCGGCACCAACGCGGGGGCGGTGCATGTGTTCTTCGGACCGGTCTCTGGTCTGGGCGCCGGCGTGAGCAGCGCAGACGCACGCATCGAAGGGGATGCCGAGGGCGACCTGTTCGGGCGCTCGATCGTGGCCGCAGGCGACGTCGACAATGACGGCTACGAAGACGTCTTCATCAGTGCGCAGGGCGACGCCACCCACGGCGCCAACACGGGGGCGGCCTACCTGCTCACCGGTCCCCTCACCTCGGGTACTTTCGGGGTGGTCGACGACGGACTCGCCGAGACCCGATTCCTGGGCTCGGCCGCTGGCGACCTCATCGCCGACCTCGCGCCCGCCGGCGATGTCAACGGCGACGGCCACGACGACCTGCTCATCTCGGCCCAGTTCCTCGATGCGGGCGGCACCACCGACGGCGGCGGGGCCTACCTCATCTACGGCCCCAGCACGTCCGGCACCTACGACCTCGGCAGCCCGCTCAGCACAGACGCCCGCTTCATCGGCGCCGACGACGGCGACGAGGCCGGCTCCTCGCTGTGGGGCGGCGGCGACCTCGACGGCGACGGCACGCCCGACATCCTCATCGCGGCCCGCTACGCCGACACCGCCACCGAGGCCGACAATGGCGCGGTGTACGTCGTTCACGGGCCTGTGAGCGGCGACTTCGACCTCGACTCCGCCGACGCCCACTTCGAGGGGGAGGGCGCCTCCGACGAGCTCGGCTACGGCGCGGGGGTCACGCTGGCCGGCGACGTCAACGACGACGGCTACACCGACATGCTCGCAGGCGCGCGCTTCAACGACCGGGGCGGCAACAAGGCTGGCGCCGCCTACCTGGTGCTCGGTCCCATCACCTCGGGCACCTCTACCGACATGTCGACCGCCGACGCCATCTTCGTGGGCGAGGAGGCCACCGACCAGGCGGGCGACAGCGTGTCGGGTCCCGGCGATGTCGATGGCGACGGAGTCGACGACCTCCTCATCGGCTCAGGCTGGAACGACGCTGGCGCGACCGGGGGCGGTGCGGGCTACCTCGTGCTGGGCCCGGTCACGGCCGGGGCGGGCGCAGTCGACCTGTCCTCCGCCGACGCCCGCTTCCTTCCCGAAGGCGAGAACGACCGCCTTCGCATCAACAGCGGCGGCGACCTGGATGCCGACGGCTACGCCGACATCCTCATCGCCACCCAGAACAACGCCACGAATGAGGCCTCCGCCGGCACCCAGCACGGCGCGGTCTACCTGTTCTACGGAATGGGCATGTAGGCAGGGCCCGCCCCGCGCCCACACGGGCGATGTGGGCCAGAGGTCGTGGGGAGAGCCCGAACACGATAGGGTGGCGCTCCTCGTCGGCACCATGGCGGTGTCGTACGAGCTGGTCCACGCGACCCCGTTCCCCCGGGGTCCCACACCCGGCCTCCCCGGTGACGACCCCTTCGAGGTGGCGCATCTCCCGCATCCACGGACTCCTCCTGGTGCTGTCCGGTGGCGCCGCGCTCGCCGGCGGCCTGTTCGGAAACAAGTCGGAGCCCGAGCCGGCCGACGACGCCGCACCGGCGACCGTCGAGCCTGCAAAGCCCGCTGCACCACCCGCCCCTGAGGCCGCACCGCTGTTCCCCGAGGGACTGCCGGTCGCGCTCCAGCAGACCCCCGAGGGCCTGGCCAACCTCTCGGCCCAGGGCTGCAACGCCTGCCACTGGCAGGCCCACGACGAGTGGAGCGGCACCCCCCACGCCTCTGCCTGGACCGACGACGCCTACCAGGAGGCCATCGCCCGCGCCGGCGGCACCACCGCCTGCAAGACCTGCCACCTGCCGCTGGCCAACCAGCACAATCGCCTCGCGGCCGGCTATGTCGGCGGCGACCTGTCGCGGCCCAACCTCGTCGACAACGACATCTGGGACGCCACCCTGATGGCTGAGGGTGTCACCTGCGCCGCCTGCCATGTGCGCGACGGCATGGTGATCTCCACCCGCGCGGCACCCGATGCCCCCCATCCGGTCGCGGTCTCCGCGGAGCTGCACTCCCCCGAGATGTGCGCCACCTGCCACCAGCTCACCTGGCCGGGTGCCGACCGTCCTTTCTACGACACCTACGGCGAGTGGAAGGCCAGCGCCTACGCCCAGGCCGGCATCACCTGCCAGGAGTGCCACATGCCCGCCACCGCGGGCGCCTCTGCCGCCAGCCGCTTCGCCGCCCAGCCGAGCCACCGCTTCGACGCCGACCTCGACCGGGCGCTGTCGGTGCTGTTCGACCTCGACACCCCCGACGTGCAGCGGGGCAGCCCCTTCCCCGTGCGCATCCGCTTGCAGAACACCGGCGCCGGGCACCATGTGCCCACGGGCTCCCCCTTCAAGCGCTACCGCGTTCGCGTGTTGATCGAAGATGCCGCTGGCGAGCCGCTCACGGGTGCCGCAGAGCTCGACCTTGCCCGCGACATCGGCGGGGAACCTCCGTGGCCCACCCTCGCCGACAACCGCATCCCGCCAGGCGGAGAGGTGGCGCTCGAGCACGTCTTCGAGGTCGCCCAGAAGAAGGCCGCCCAGCGGGCCATCCTGGTGGTGCGGGTCGAGTCGGTGGTGCCGTCCGGCGATGGCACCCCTGGCGTGGCCACGCCCTTGCTCGAGCGACGCCTTCCGGTCAACGTCTTGTGATGCCGTCCGTGCTCCTTCCGCCCTCCGAGCACGGCCCGCAGTCCACGGCCCCCGCTGAGAGACTCCGATGATTCGCTTCTCCGCCCAGACCCACCCCGGCAAGCGCCGGAAGTCGAACGAAGATGCCCTGCTGGCAAACGCCGAGACCGGCCTGTTCGTGGTTGCCGACGGCGTGGGAGGACGCGCAGCCGGCGAGGTCGCCAGCGCACTCACCATCCAGACCTTCCAGGAGGCTGCGCCCGGCCTGTCGCGCGCGGTCCGCGAGTACGCAGCCACCCCGGAGTGGGGCAGCCGGAACCGCGTGCTGGAGATGCTCGACGCCGTCTGTCAAGAAGCCAGCGCGCGGGTCTACGAGGAGGCCGAGCACAGCAGCCGCCGAGGCATGACCACCACCCTCGTGGTGGCTCTGGTGGGAGGCGGCGCCGCCTTCCTCGCGCATGTCGGCGACAGCCGGGCCTACCTCGTGCGCGACGGGCTCATCCGTCAGCTCACCGAAGACCACTCCATGGTCAACGACCTCGTGCGCTCCGGCCAGATGACCTGGGAGGAGGCCCGTCGGTCCCGCTACCGCAGCGTCATCACCCGCGCGGTCGGCCTGTACCCCAACGTGCAGGCCGACCTCATGAGCATCGAGATCCTGCCCGGCGACCGCCTGCTCATCTGCTCCGACGGCCTCAGCGACCCCGTGGCGTCCGAGAAGATCGAGGAGCTGTCCTGCCAGAACGACGTGGAGACAGCCACCCTCGACCTCGTCGAGGCCGCGCTCGACGGCGGCGGTCCCGACAACATCACCGTCGTGCTGGTGGAGCCTGAAGCCACCCCCGAGACCGAGGCCGCCCGCGCGCGCGCTCAGGTGATGCAGGAGCTGTTCCTCTTCCACGGCCTGCCCTTCCACGCGCGCCTTCGGGTGAGCCGCATCTGCCGCGACGTCAAGTTCAGCCCGGGGCAGGCGCTGGTCAACGAAGGCGTGGTGGGCGACGCCATGTACGTCATCGTGCAGGGGTCGGTGTCGGTGTCGCGCAACGGGGTCGAGCTGGCCCGCCTGTCGGCCGGCGAACACTTCGGCGAGCTCGGACTGCTGGAAGACCAGACCCGCAGTGCCACCGTCTCCGGCACCACCTACGGCTCCGCACTGGTCATCGACCGGGCGGCGCTGCGCGACTTCTCCAGTCGCGAACCAGCTCTCGGAAACGCCCTGTTGTGGCGCCTTCTCCGCACTCTCGGCGACCGCCTGCGCGTCACGAATGCGATGGCCACGCGCACCGACTGAGCCGCCTCCTCGAATCCCGCTGGCCCCGGCCCGGAAGTCCCCTTGCGCATCCGCTGCTCCATCAGCCCCGACGCCGACGACCTCTTCATGTTCCGGGCGCTCCTGCTCGGCCTCATCGACACCGACGGCTTCGACTTCGACATCGGCACCGCCGACACCGACGCCCTCAACCGGGCGGCGGCCGGGCAGACCGTGTCCACCGATGAGCTGCCCCATGTGAGCGCCGTGAGCATCGCCTGGGTGCCATCGCTCCACGCCGACTGGCAGCTGCTCCCCCACGGCGGCAGCGTCGGGCGTGCCTATGGTCCCGTCGTGGTCGCCCGTGAGCCGATGGCGCTGACCGAGCTGGTCGGCCGCAAGGTGGCGGTGCCCGGCACCTCCACCACCGCCTACACCGTGCTCGCGCAGATGATCCCGGGCTTCGAGCCAGTGGTCGTGCCCATCACCCCGCCCGAGCTGGTCTTCGAGGCTCTGGCCGACGGCAAGGTCGACGCCGCCCTGCTCATCCACGAGGGACGACTCACCTTCGCCGAGCATGGCTTCGTGCAGCTCGCCGACATCGGAGAGTGGTGGCACGCCGAGACAGGACTCCCCCTGCCCCTCGGCGGAAATGTGGTGAGACGCGACCTGGGAGACGACGTGATCGCTCGCCTCAGCGCCGTTCTCCGCAACAGCATCGCCCACGCCCTCGCGCACCGCGACGACGCCATCCAGTGGCTGCTCGCCCGGGGGGCCGGTCCGCTGAAGACCGTGGCCTCGGTCGACCACTACCTGTCGCTCTACGCCAACGCCGACACCCTCGACTATGGCGAGGATGGCCGCGCCGGCGTGCAGGAGCTGATTCGGCGTGGGGCCGACGCCGGCCTGCTGCCCGCGGTGGGCCCGGTCGACTTCGCCCCCTGATGCCTGCGAGTCCCCGATGCTGAGGTGGACACCCGCTGGGGCTGTGACCACGCCCGACACCGTGCAGATGCGCGTCGAGCCGCACTTTCCCGACCGGCTGCCCGCAGGAGCGCCCGCCCCCACTCGCCGTCTGGGCGTGGCGGAGCTGCAGGACAACATCCGCTACTTCACAGAGGGGCTCGACACCCCCCGCAGCCGCCCCTGCCGCGCGCTGGTGCTGTCCGGACATGGCGTGGCCACCCGCGAAGATGTGCCCGAGGCCATCGCTCTCGGACGCTCGCTTGGCATTCGCTGGGTGGTCGTCCACGCGGGCTCCCAGGAGCTGCCCCGGGTCGATGCGGGCTGGATGAAGCAGAGGGTCGACCGCCTCGTGGTCCCCATCCACTCTGTGCGCGACCTCGACACCGCCCACCACCTCGCGGCCGGCTGTCGGAAAGCCGGTGTGTCGGTCGTCTTCTCCATCGACCTTCGGGCCGACCTGCTGGCGCACCTCGGGCAGGTCGCCCACACCCTCGACCAGCTCGGCGCCGCCAGCATGGTGTTCACCTGGCACTTCCCGGCCCACGGCCTACCGGCCCTCCGCGCCCCCGGCCCCGGCACCTGGAAGGCCGCGCTCACCGACGCTCTGGCCAAGGTCACCCGCACCGCAAGACTCGTCCGTGGCTTGCCCGCCTGCCACCTCGGAGAGCTGCCCGGTCCGCAGCGGCGCACCTCCAACCGCTGGTACGTCGACGCCGACCACCAGCAGCGCGATGCACTGCTGTTCCTCCCCGATGTCGTGGCCTTCCACAAGCCCGACGCTTGCCGGTTTTGCGCCCATGATGGCCACTGCGACGGCTTCTTCAGCGAGTACCTAGAGGCCGGCCACCCGCCCCTCCAGCCGATGTAGTCAGCCGCCCAGAGCCGCCTGGATCTGCTCCCGCTGAGCCGCCGCGCGTCCGCGGTGTCGGGGGTCCTCGCGCTCGGCCATGGTGAGGGCTTCGAGAGCGGCCTTGGCGTCGCCTTCGAGCAGGTGGGCCTGGGCGAGGTACCACCACACTTGCCGGGGGGCCCGGCTGCCGCCTTCATCGGTCGACAGCGGACCGAGGATCTTCAGCGCCTTGCCGGCGTCACCGGCACACACCCAGGCGGCCCCCTCGAGGAGCACAAGCCTGGGCTCATCGGGGTTGTTGCGCACGAGGCCCCGCAGTCGCCCCGCCGCGGTGCGGCAGCTCCCCGACCCGAAGTCGGCGACGACGGGCTGCACGCCGCCTGGAAGGTCCTCGATGCGGGCCACCTCGGGCGGAGAACGGTCCGCGAGCCCGGCGAGCCCCTCGACCACCATGGGGGCGTCAGCGGTGTCCTCCCCGCTGGTGAACCACAACACGCCACCACCGATGAGCACCACGGCAGCCAGCGGCAGCCACAAGCTCACCGTGCTGCGTGGAGCCTCCTCGGTCCGCCCGGGCAGCACCTTCTTCGGAGTGCTGCCGCTGGTGCGGGTCTGCTGTTCAATCTTGACCCGCCGCTCCTCGCGGGCCTCCTTCATTGCCGACCGCATGGCAGCCTGAAGATCGACCGTCTCGTCGAGCGCCGACTGCACCTGGGCGGCCTCCTCCGCCAGCTCGGCCCGGGAGGTCTCGTGGTCGACCGCGTCGAGAGTGCGGACGATGCGGTCCATCGTGCGGAGGTCTTCGCGGCAGCCCGAGCAGCTCTCGAGGTGCGACTCCGACGCTGCCTTCATGCGCGGGTTCAAAGAGTCGGGAACCAGTGTCCACTGCATCACGATGGCGGGGGGGACATGACGGCCACCCGCCGCGGCCGGACGTCCCTCTTGAAGCGCCTCCACCGCAAGCCGGCCCGCCGTCATCAAGGACAAGGCCTTCACCTGTCCCGCCGTACCGGGCTTCTGACGCATCACCTGGTCCGCGATGGGACCGGTGAGCTCTCGGCGCTTGTCCTCCGCTGTGAAGCGCCCGCGCGCCTCCGGCCCCAGCGCGCCCAGGAATGCCGGGTGTCCCAGGACCCGCTCCGCCATGCTGCGAATGGCGTTTCGAAGGGCAGTGCGGGCGATGCGATCACCGTCCGCCCATCGTTGAACCAGAGCGTCGTCCATGGGGTGTCTCCGGGGGGGCGCCGCAGGATACCCCACCTCGCTCGGCGGAGTTGTGGGTGCGCGCCCACTCTGTCCTCAAACGGCCTGAAGGCGCCGACTCTCCGACCGATACCGCCCCAACGCGTTGCCCGACCGGTCGCCCGGGGTGTCCATGACCGCATCCTCCTTTCGTCTGCCCCCCCGCAGCCGCCGCCGCGTCACCGTGGATGGCGGCCACCCGGCAGGCCCTTCGCCGACCTCACCAACGAACCGCCGCTGGACATCGACAAGCGAGGCACGAGTGGACGACCCCAGGCAGGCCCACGCCGAGGACCCATCCGAGCAAGGACGCCGCGCCTCCATCCTGGTGGTCGAAGACGAGCCGCGCAGTCAGCGCATCATCGCCCGACTCCTGCAGCAGCGGGGCTATGAGGTCGACGTCGCCGGCACCGCCAACGAGGCCCTGCGCCTCATCGAAGACAACGCCTACGACGTCACTCTCGTCGACTACCAGCTCCCCGACCTGATGGGGCACGAGCTGGTGGAGCAGGCGCGCATCGTCGAGCCCCTCATGGAGTTCGTCGGGATGAGCGGCTACGGCAACCCCGCCGTGGCGCAGAACCTCATGAACGCCGGCGCCAACGACTTCTTCGACAAGCACTTCCTCCAAGACACCCGCTTCCACGCCGTCGTGGAAAAAGCCATCCGCAAGCGCGCATGGCAGTCCGAGGATGCCCGCCGACGCCGACGGGTCGACCAGGCCGGTCGCGGCGGCGCCTTCGCCGAGCTCTACGGCAACAGCGCCCCCATGCTCCGCGTGAAGGACGACATCCGCATGGTCGGGCCCCGGCTCGGCATGCCAGTGCTCATCCTCGGTCCCAGTGGGGCGGGCAAGGAGCGCGTCGCCCACGCCGTGCACCGCGCGAGCGGCGTGGAGGGCGCCTTCGTGGCCTGCAACGTCGCCGAGATTCCGGAGTCGCTGTTCGAAGGCGAGCTGTTCGGTCACACCAAAGGCGCGTTCACCAGCGCCGAGCGGGAGTCCACGGGCCTCGTCGAAGAAGCCAATGGCGGCACCCTGTTCCTCGATGAGATCGGCCTGCTGCCGATGAACCTGCAAGGCAAGCTGCTGCGGGTTCTCAACGAGCGCAAGTTCCGCAAGATCGGCGGCAACCGGCACAAGCAGTTCACCGGCCGGGTCGTGTGCGCCACCAATGAAGACCTCGAGGCGCTGGTTCGGGAGGGCCGGTTCCGGGAGGACCTGCTGTACCGCATCAACAGCTTCGTCATCCGGGTGCCCACGCTCAACGACCGCCTCGAGGACATCCCCCACCTCGCCTACTACTTCATCGAGCAGCTCAACGACGAGTGGAAGCTCGACCCCGCCATCTCCACCGTGGAGCCCGAGGTCTGGCGCACCCTGCAGGGCCACGACTGGACCGCCAACAACGTGCGCGAGCTGCGCAACGTCATGTCCCAGGCGGCCATGCGGGCGGCAGATGAGGCCTCGCTGCGGTCCGGCGACCCCAGTCGTCCCGTGTCCATCCGCGTCGACCACCTCCCGTCCCATCTCATCGACGAGGCCGAGCGCCCGGTGGTCGCTGCCCCGGCCGAGTCCTCCACCGGCACCATCCAGCCGACCAATGCCTTCAGCTTCCCCGGCGACCTGTTCGACATGTCCCGCAAAGACGCCAAGAAGGAGGTGGTGGACACCTTCGAGCGCCTCTATGTCCAGGCGCTGCTGGAGCGCCACGACTACAACGTCACCCACGCAGCCCGGGCGGCGGACATGCAGCGTCCCAACTTCAAGCGCCTGATGAACCGGGTGGGTGTGAAGGTGCCCCGCGGCGACGGCTGAGGACGCCCCGGACAGGCCCCGCGCGAGATAGGTCGGGGGGACCGAAACTGCACCGGTCCCGGAGTCCTGATGAGCGTGTTCTCGGAGATGGCGGAGCTCGACCACGAGCAGCTTGTGTTCTGTCGCAACGACGAGGTGGGGCTGCGCGCCATCATCGCCGTCCACAGCACCGCACTCGGACCCGCCCTCGGCGGCTGCCGGCTCTACAACTACGCCAACGAGGCCGATGCCGTGCGAGACGTGCTGCGCCTCTCCCGCGGCATGACCTACAAGGCCGCGGTCGCGGGCCTCGATCTCGGGGGCGGCAAGGCGGTCATCATCGGCGACCCCTCGATCAAGTCCGAGGAGCTGTTTCGCGCCTTCGGTCGCTTCGTCGAGAGCCTGAACGGCCGGTACATCACCGCCGAAGACATGAACACCACCGTGGAGGACATGAACCGCATCCGCCGCGAGACACGGCATGTCACGGGCTCCTCCGCCTACGCCGGCGGCAGCGGCGACCCCTCCCCGGTCACCGCCTGGGGCACCTTCCACGGCATCCGGGCCTGTCTCGAGGTGGTCTACGGGCTGCCGGATGTGGCGGGCCGCACCGTCGCCATCCAGGGTCTCGGCGCGGTGGGCATGCACCTGGCGCGCTTCCTCCACGAAGCCGGCGCACGGCTCATTCTCAACGACATCTCCGAGCGGCGTCTGGCCGAGGCCCAGGAAGCCTTCGGCGGTGAGGTGGTCGACGGCGACGAGTTCTACAGCGCCGCCTGCGATGTGCTGGCCCCCTGCGCCATCGGCGGCACCATCAATGCCGCCACCATCCCCCGGATCCGCGCTCCCATCATCGCCGGGGCCGCCAACAACCAGCTCGACGACGAAGACCGCGACGGCGCCCTCCTCGAGCAGGCCGGCATCGTGTTCGCACCAGACTACGTCATCAACGCAGGTGGGCTGATCAACGTGGCTGCGGAGCTGCACGGCACCCCCGCCGACCGCGCGATGAAGGATGCCGCCAGCATCTTCGACACGGTCAAGCGCATCATCAACGTCTCCCGAGCCAACGGCATGACCACCACAGCCGCATCCAACCGGGTGGCCGAAGAACGCATCGATGCCGTGTCCCGGCTGCGCCGCCTGCACCTGCCGGCCCGCTGAGGTCGCCGACACCCTCCCCCGATCGATCCCACGAGCGCGACGTCTTCGACGGCCCATCCACCCGGTTTTGGATTGATGCGGCGGCGCTCGAACGGTATGCTCCCGGCGTCGAAACCCCGCCCCACTCCCAGTGGGACAGCCCCTCGACACCGCGCCGGCGCGCCCTCCCCCTGCGCCGCCAACTCTCTACCGCCTCGCCTCCCCGCCCCCCTCGCCCCGGTGCCCGCCGTGACGCACCTCCGCCTCGTCCCAGAAGTGCGCAGCCCGTCCTACGACGGTCCCCTCGACCTGCTGCTCTTCCTCGTTCGTCGGCAGGGTGTGGATCTGCGTGAGATCCCCATCGCACCCATCGCCGATGCCTTCGTGGAACAGCTCGAGCTCATCCAGACGCTCGACCTCGACAGCGCCTGCGACTTCGTCGTCATGGCATCCACGCTGTGCTGGTTGAAGAGTCGCGAGCTCATCCCGGGCTCCCTGTCGAACCACGACGACGACGAAGCCAGCGCCGTCCGCGCCGACCTGAGCCGCCGCCTGTTCGAGTTCCAGCGCTACCGCGATGCCGCCCGCAAGCTGAAAGAGCGCGCGATGCTCGGCCGCGAGACCTTCGACCGTCCGTCTGAGCCGGTGCAAGGCTACGAGCGCCCGGTCTACGCCGAAGACGACGCCTTCGGCCTGCTGGAGCGCTTCTACGCGATGCTCCAGCGCAGTGCCGCCCCGCCGCCCGTCCATGAGGTCTCCCGCGAGCCCTGGACCATGGAAGACGCCGGTCAGCTCCTGATCGACGCCCTGTCCGACGGCCCCCGCGACCTGCTCGACATCCTGCAGCAGATCCCCCACCGGCACCAGCGCGTGTTCACCGTGCTCGCGGTGCTGGAGATGGCCCGCCTGCAGCAGCTGGATCTCGCCCAGGACGCCCACCTCGGCGCCATTCGCCTGCGCCTGCTCCAGCCCGCCGACCACGTCGAGCTCGGCCAGCTCCAAGGTGTGGTCGCGTGAGCCGAGACGACGAGCGGCCAGGCAGCGGCCCTCACTCCGACAGCCCGCCCCAGCCCGCCGGCTCGCGTCAGGCAGACGGCGCGCGAAGCGACCTCGACGCCGCCCGTCCGTCGATTCTCGACCCCGACGACTACGGAAATGTGGAGCTTGGCGCCCCCGAGAGCCTGCCCGAGCCCGTGCCGGCCGGCGGCGCGCAGGTGATCCAGTTCGCCGGCGCACGCACGACCTCGGCCGACCCCACCGAAGAGACCATCGTCGAAGAAGACGAAGATCGGAAGAGCACACG
>ENA-OWNT01001982-OWNT01001982.1-seawater-metagenome-genome-assembly--contig:-NODE-1982-length-22812-cov-4.407214_pt1 | contig 22812 bp, 19 predicted proteins | sample MGYA00238136_ERZ651165 | MGnify/ENA primary metagenome ERZ651165 (study PRJEB26861, sample SAMN08777766) | seawater metagenome | isolation source: coastal seawater | place: USA: Florida | collected...
TGTCGGTGTCGGTGTCGGTGTCGGTGTCGGTGTCGGTGTCGGTGTCGGTGTCCGCATCCGTGTCGGTGTCCGCATCCGTGTCGGTGTCCGCATCCGCATCCGTGTCGGCGTCCGCATCCGAATCGGTGTCCGCATCCGCGTCGGTGTCGGTGTCGGTGTCGGTGTCCGTCTGGAGCGTGGTGTCGGCGCTGTCCGGCTCGGTCCCGTCCTTGCCGCCACAGGCCGCCAGCAGCACCAGCCATCCCAGGTTCCGCATCGCTTCCTCCCGGACGCACCGTACCCGATGGAGTAGGCTCCGCCCGTGCCCACGACGTCCGACATCGGCGCCATGATCGTCCCCACGCTCCTCGGGCTCTGCCTGGGGGCCCTGGCGGGCATGGCCGTGCCGACACCGGCGGCCGTCGACGCCCCACCGGCGACCGTCCCGCCAACCCCCTCGTCCCCCCGGGCCACAGCGCCCCGGCCCGGCCCGGCCGCCGCTCCCTGCCCCGACCTCGCCGCCGAGCAGCTCAGCCGCCTCGACGCCGCCTGGGCGACGCTGGACGCTGCGGAAGACGCCAAGCGAGCCGCGGAAGAGCCCGTGCGTGATGTGCTGGGCGACCCACCGGGCTTCGAGGGCTTCCCCGCCGCCCTCCGTCCGGGCCGCGTCGAGGACACCGTGGCCGAGCTCCTCGACCCCGACGTCGCGGAGCTGCAGTGGGTGGACTGCTCCGACGCGCCCTGCATCGCCGTCCTCCGCCTGGTGGGGGACGAGACCGACACGGTCGAGGCCATGCGGGCCGCCGCAGACCCGCTCCGGGACGAGCTCGGTTCCACCGCCTCCTGGGAGTGGTTCGGCGTCGGCGGCACCGACGAGCACTACATGACCGTGCCCCTCGGGCCCCCCGAGCTCCCCGACACGGTCCACCACCGCACCGACCTGCGAGAGGAGATCATCATCGACGAGTTCGCCGCCGCGGGGCTGGCCCAGTGAAGGGGGCCGGCCTGGCGAGCCTCGCCTTCGTGGTCGCGTTCGTGACCGCGGTCGGGGTGCGCATGGCGTCGGCGCCCGCCCCGTCGACGCCCGAGCAGGAACCCGTCCTCCAGGCCTCCGCACCGGGGTCGGCCCCGGTCCCCCGTCGCACCCGGGTCCTGCCCCAGCGGGGGCCCTGTCCGCCGGGTCTGGACGGCTTCGACGACGAGCTGGCCGACATCGAAGCCGAGGTGCAGCGCCTCCAGACCGAAGCCCAGGTGCTGGGCCGACAGCAGGCGCGGGTCGGCGAGCGCTGGCCGGCGTCGATGGAGGAGGGCATCCGTCCCGACCAGGTCATGGACGCCGTCGAGGACCTGCTCCCCGGGGAGGCCCGCATCGCCTGGGCCTGCGACCAGGTCCCGTGCACGGCCTTCCTGATGATGGACGACGAGGAGGCCGCCGGCGCGCTGCAGGAGGCCATCGAGCAGCGCTTCCCGGGCGCCACCACGCCGCCCCACCCGGTCGACGCCGAGGCCTACGCCGATGCCTCCGACGCCCCGGCCGGCTACGCCTTCGTCCTGTCCGTGCTGCCCGAGCTCACCGAGCCCGCCCACGAAAAGCACGCCTACTATGTCGCGCGGCACCCTAAGAACGCCGCCCGAGAGGCCATGCGAGCCCAGCTAGCTGACTAGGCTGGACCGGCGCCTCTCCAGGAACCGCCGCTCGGGCCCGTTGCCCACCCAGGCCAGCGCCTCGTCGTAGGCCCCTCGGGCCTCCTCGACCCGACCGATCCGCACCAGCAGGGCGGCCCGCGCGGAGTGGAACAGGTGATGACGGGCCAGGGGCCCGGCGAGGTCGTCGAGCATGGCCAGGCCTGCCGGCACGCCATGGGCCATGGCCACGGCGACCGCGTGGTTCAGGGCGACCACGGGACCGGGCTGCTGCACGCGCAGGAGCCGGTACAGGGCCTCGATCTGCACCCAGTCGGTGGCCTCCCAGGTCTCGGCCTCCCCGTGCACCGCAGCGATGGCCGCCTGCAGCGCGTAGGGACCGGGGTCGGGCCCGAGGACCTCGGCGGTGAGCCGGCAGCCCTCGGCCAGGGCCTCGCGGTCCCAGCGGGCGCGGTCCTGGTCCTCCAGGAGCACCACCTCCCCGGCATCGTCGAGGCGGGCCCCGCGCCGGGCGTGGTGCAGCAACATCAGCGCCAGCAGGCCGCCCACCTCGGACTCCGCAGGGGCCAGACGCCGGAGCATCCGCCCCAGGTGGATGGCCTCCTCGGCGAGGTCCCGCCGGACGAGCTGCTCGCCATCGGTGGCGCCATAGGCCTCCGCGAACACCAGATAGACCACCGCGAGCACCCCCTGGAGTCGCTCGGCGTGCTGGGCCGGGTCGGGCACCTCGTAGGGGATGCCGCCCGCAGCGATCTTCTTCTTCGCCCGCACGATCCGCTGCTGCATCGTGGCGCGCTTGGTGAGGAAGGCCCTCGCGATCTCGTCGGAGGTGAGGCCACCGACCGTGCGCAGGGTCAGCGCCACGCGGGACGGCATGTCGAGCGCCGGGTGGCAGCAGGTGAAGAGCAGACGAAGACGGTCATCGGGGTAGCTGCTCACGGTCTCCTCCGGCGACGGCGGGGCACGGAGCTCCGCCAGCTGGGTGAGCACCGCGGCACGATCATCGAACCGTTGCCGGCGACGAACGCGGTCGATGGCGAGGTTGCGTGCGGTGGTGACCACCCACGCACGGGGGTTGTCCGGCACGCCTCGCTCGGGCCACTTGGTGAGGGCGGCGATCAGCGCCTCCTGCACCACTTCCTCGGCGAGGGCGAAGTCGCGGGTGATCCGAACGAGCGCCGCCAACACCCGCCCGGACTCCTCCCGCACGAGGCGGTCGACGACGCCGGCCGCCTCGGACACCTCAGTCGTCCCAGGTCATGATCGGACGCACCTCGATGGTGCCGTGGGCCGCGGTGGGGATGCGCGACGCCAGCTCGATCGCTTCTTCCTCGGTCTCACACTCGAGCATGTAGAAGCCGCCGAGCACCTCGCGGGTCTCCGCGAAGGGGCCATCGGTGACGAGACGCTCCCCATCCCGCACGCGCACGGACTTGGCGGTCTGTGCGGGCATCAGCGCCTCCCCCGCACGGTAGGCGCCCACCGCCTTGGAGTGCTCGGTGAAGACCTGGTAGGCGCCGATGTAGGCGGCGTTCTCCTCGTCGGTTCGCTTCGCGTCGACCGTGGGGTCGCTGTAGATCAGGGCCAGGTACTGCATGGGAGCTCCTCAGGCGTTGGGGGGCTGGATGATGCCGAACACGCCCCCGGTGGGATCGGCGGCGATCACCATACGCCCGACACCCTCCGCGTCCATGAACGGGGTGTGCAGGGCCCCACCGAGGTCGGTCACCTTGGCGGCCACAGCGTCGACGTCCGCGACGCGAACCCAGCTCAGCCACATGGAGGGAGCCCCCTCCTGCTGCGCGGTCATGGCGCCACCCACCATGCGCTCCCCGGCGCGGAGGATGGTGTAGGGACCGGTGGGCATGGGCATGGTCTCGGAGGTGAGCCCGAAGGTGGCCTTCAGCCAGGCGAGGTCCTTGTCCAGCTCGTGAGAGTGCAGCTCGACCCAGTGGATGCCGCCGTCCGCGTCCGGCGCGTTCTGGGAGGAGCCCTCATCGGCCTCGTGGAAGAGGTGGAGCAGCGCGCCCGAGGGGCTGGCGACCACGGAGAAGCGACCCGGGGGGATGTCGGTGGGGGGCACGAGCAGCGCCCCGCCGTTGGCCACGGCCTTCGCGGTGCTGGCGTCGACATCTTCGACGCGGAAGTAGTTGTCCCAGTGGGCGGGGATGCCGTCCTCCGGGGGGGTGGACAGGTGGAGCCGGGGGACGCCGCCGGCCGCGAACATGGTGGCGTCCTCGTCGCCCATGGGGGTGGTCTGCACTTCCCAGCCCAGGGCCTGGGCGTAGAAGGACTTGGCGGCGTCGGTGTCGGGGGTGATGACGCCGTGCCAGCAGAACGCGAGGTTGTCGAATGCCATGGTGTGCCTCTCTCGGTGGGGTGCGGCCCGTTCATCGAGCCGTCACTCACCAGACGAGCGGCCCACGCCTCGATCGACAGCGCCCCCACGTTTTTTTCGAGAATCTCTGTTTCTGGCGTTCTTCAGGGATTCTCCGGCCACGGAGCCCCTTCGCTCCAGCGGCTTCGGTCGAAGCCATCTCGCCACAGGTCGACCCACCACAGGGCCTCCGCCGCGACCGGCCCACCGCCGGGGCCTCCCAGCGCCGCCTCGTACACCACCGCCACCACCGCCTCGGGGTGGCCCGCCGTGGCCGCCCACCACGCCGCCGCCGCCGCACGCCAGGTGTGCTCGTCGTCGTACCGGGACTCGGCCGCCATCATGCGCCCGTCGAGGGAGGCGGGGAGATCGGCGAAGCCCATGCCGGCGAAGCGCTGGGCCAGACGCTCGCCGAGGTCCGGGGGGTTCGCCCGGTGCCAGAAGTGGGCCACCACCGCCCGTCGCTCCCGGGCACAGGCGGTGACATCGTGGTGGGAGCGAGGGGACATCTCGAAGGCCGCGGCCGCGCCGGGGGCGGGAACCCGCTCGAGCCAGCAGCGACCCGCTTCGTCGAAGGCCCGGAAGGCCCCCCCATCCGCAGGGCTCAGTTCGTCGAGCTGCACCACCAAGCGGGCCGCCTCGAAGCCCGCCGCGGGGTGATCGGTGTGCACGTCGCTGCCGTCACCAGCCCCCATGCGCTGTGCCGTGAGCTGCACCGTGTCGAGCAGGTCGAGGCCCAGCGCCTCCGCCACCGCCCGACGCCATCTCGCCCGCAGCCCCGGCGCCACCGCGGGGTCCACCACGCCGATGTCGCAGCGGTAGAACACGCCGGTGTGGCGGATCCAGTCGTCGAAGGGTCGCCGTTCCACGTGGAACCAGCTGCGGAGCAGCGCGAGCTCCTCCTCCGTGAGCCAGGCGTCGGAGGTCGCCAGGAGGAAGGGCCCGGGGCGCCGGACCAGCGCCTCAGGCGCGGACATCGCCCAGCGCGCTGGCCACGTCGTCGTCGAGGACGTCGGTGAGGAGCACCCAGCCAGTGCGGCCGTCGAAGCAGAGCAGCAGCTGGTCGCGGTCGGGGACCTCGTCGAGGTCGGCGAGACGCACGGGGCCCAGCACCTGGCCCTGGTAGCTCACGAACCAGCGCTTGCTGGCCCCGCGGTCGATGGCCCACTCCCGCACCCGACGCACCGCCGTGCGGTAGGCCGCGAGCTCCTCTTCGTCGAGGTGGCCGCTGTCGTCGGCGTCCCAGTGAGCCAGCAGCCAGGCCTGCCGCGCCGCCGCCGCTCGCGCATCGGCCTCACCCTCCAGCTGTTGCTGCAGCGCCTCCACCTGCAGGGCATCGTCGACCCGACCGGCGGCCCGCAGCTGCTCGGCCTGACGCTGCAGCTCCGCGAGGACGTGGGCCTCTCGCCAGCGGCTGGGCAGCAGGTTGAGCTTGGACAGCAGCAGGGGCGTGAGCAAGCTGGTGCCAGGCAGGGGCAGGGTGCCGTTGGTGGCTGTGATGATGCCTGCCGGCACCAGGCGGAGCAGGTCGGCCAGCTGCTCCCGCACCTCGGCCTCTTCCTCGGGGGCCAGACGCTCCCGCTTCTGCACCCGCTTGCGGAGAAGCGACAGCAGGGCGCGACTCTCCCGCACCTCCCCCACCACATGGGACCACTGCCGCTTGGCCTTGTCGATGGCCTTGGCCGTGAGGCTGCGCACACCCGCGGGGTGCTGCACGACGTCGAGCTCCGCCTGCAGGGGCCGCAGGGCCGTCACGTCGACCCCACGTTGCTGCAGATGATCCGCCAGATCCAGGATGCGATGTCCCATGGGGGAGGCCTAACCAGCGCCGCGGCGTCGCTCCCCCGGATACACGGGCGCGTGCACTGCGACCACCACCCGACCTGCCCCGGCTGCCCCCTCCTGGAGCGGTCCTACGACGACCAGCTCCTCGCGAAGCAGGAGCGGCTGGCCCAGGCCCTGGCCCAGTTCCCCCACCTCCCGGCAGCCCCGCCGGTGCGCCCCGCCCTGCACACCGAGGCCTACCGTCATCGCCTCAAGCTCCCGCTGCACCACGGCAAGGAGCGGGTGTCGCTGGGGCTGGTCGACCCCCGCACGGGCCGCGTGGTGCACACCCCGGACTGCCCGGTGCTCGTGCCCGCTCTGCGCCAGGCGCTGCCGCCGCTGCTCCAGTGGCTGCACGGCAAGCGCAGCGTGCACAGCGTCGATCTACGGGCCAGTGCAGCCCACCAGGAGCTCCAGCTGGTGCTCGCCTGCCGCGGAGGCAAGCTCCCCGGGGGCAAGGGCGGGGCTCGGGAGCTGCTGCGACAGGTGCCGGGGCTGGTGAGCGTCGCCGTGAGCGAAGCCGACCCCCACGGCAAGCGGGTCATGGGGCGTCGCCCCCGCATGGTGGCCGGCCACGCCCTGCTCCGGGAGGCGATCGGCGCCACCGACTACGTGCTCTACCCAGGGGCCTTCTTCCAGGCCGACCCACGCAACGCCGTGCAGATCCACGACCTCGTACGGGCGCAGGTCGGCTCGGCTCGCACCGTGGCCGATCTGTACGCCGGGGTGGGGGCCTACGCACGCATGCTGGCCCCCCACGTACGCAAGGTGCTGGCGGTGGAAGAGGTGCCCCAGGCCGCCAAGGCCGCTGCCCACGGCGCCCCGCCGCACCTCGAGGTGGTGGCCAGCCGGGTCGAAGACCTCCCCCTGGCCGAGCGCTTCGACGCCGTGGTGCTGAACCCCGCCCGCCGCGGCTGCGAGCCCGATGCCCTGGTCCACCTCGCGACCCGCACCGACCGCATGGTGATGGTGAGCTGCGGCCCCGAGACCCTGGCGCGCGACCTCGACGTCCTCGCCGCCCACGGCCTGCGGGTGGAGAGCATCGAGGCGATCGACCTCTTCCCCCAGACCGCCGAGGTGGAGACCGTGGTCTCGCTGCGGCGGGGCAAGCCCCTCACCACCTGGGCCGCCGGCGAGGGTCGCGCGGCGGGCCCCTGGACCGGGAAGCCCAGCGGGGCACTGGGCACGCCCGAGGAACTCGAGGTGCTCGTCATCGGGCCCACCCAGCGGCTCCGCCTCCGGGGAGCCACGGTGGAGAAGGTGCGGCGTCTGGCCGGCCACAGCCTGCTCAGCTTGCGTCTGAGCACCTCCGTGGCGCAGGTCCTCCAGCAGCTACGCCGAGCGGGCCACGCCATCGCCGGCGACCACGCCCCCACCGACCGCTTCTTCCGGGAGAAGGGCCTGCTGGTGCGGCCATGGGTCCACGTGACGCGGGCACGGCAGCGGGGGAGGACCGTGCACGCCCCCCGTCACGGGGACCTACAGCTGTGCTGGGATCGCCTCGCGGAGCCCCGCGACGCGCCCCCGAAGGGCCCCAAGGGCCCGCGGCCCCAGGGCAAGAAGCGGAAGCCTAGCGGGCGCAGGAGACCGAAGGGACCTCGCCGACGCCGCCGGTGACGGTGCAGGCGTCGCCCTCGTCGCTGGTCAGCATGCCCACCAGCTGCTCACCGGGGGAGGCCACCTCCACGGTCCACGACACGTCGCCCTCGTAGGCCATGGTCGCCGCCACGTGGGTGCGGCGCTCGCCTTCGTAGGTCACGGTCATGGAGCTGAGGGACCACGACGCGTCCACCGGGTCTGCATCGGCGGCGACCTCGGCGTCTCGCTCGCCGTTCACGGACAGCGTCCACTCACCGTCGCCGGCCACCCAGGTTCCCTCGAGCCAGCCCGCGTCCACCGTGTACTCGGTGGGGACCTCGCCCTCGCGTTCACCGCCGCAGGGAGCCGCCAGGAGCTCGGTGACGAAGGAACCGTCGGTCACCTCGCCCTCCCACTCGGTGCACCAGGTACAGGAGCCGACCCCGTCGACGCAGGCGTCGTCATCACTGTCCTCGGTGACGGCGAAGTACAGCGCGTCGATGCCATCCAGGGTCTCGGACAGGTCGGCGAAGGCCATCTCGCCGAGCAGATCCGGGGAGACGGTGGATTCAGGGGACCCGCAGGCCAGCAGGGCCGCGGGCAAGGCGAAGAACAGGACCGAGCGCATGGGAACCTCCCGATCCACTCATCGGCTCAGAGGCGCTCGCCGTTCAGCCCAACCGCCTCAGGGCGCAGCGGGTTTCTTCGCCGGCCCCTCCGCCTCGTCCTCCGGAGGGCGCTCCATGAGCATCCGGGCCTGGGTGGGCCCGAGCCGTAGCTCCGAATAGCCGACGATCAACGCCGGCACCCAGCGCCGCTCCGGCGCTTCGTACCCCGCTTGCTGCAGACGGCGGCCGAGGTCCGGGAGGTGGTCGGCACCGAACCAGAGCGCCACCGACGCACCGGGTGCGGGGAGCTGGGCGATCGCGTGGGCATTGCGCTCCGCGATGAGCCACCGCTGGTAGGTCGGGTCGTCGTCCGGGGGGGAGGCCAGGCCCTTGATGAGGGCCAGCTTCTCCAGGGCCCGGGCGGTGGGATGGTCGGCCATCGGCTCGGGGGTGGGGGGAGGGGCGGCGGGGTCGCCCAGCAGGTCGACGATGGCCCCCTGGCCGACACCGCCCTCGGCCATCCGGCGGCGCAGCTCCGACTGGCGGAGATCGGCATGACGCCAGCCCGGCCGCTGTACATCGATGTCGGACTGGGACACCAGACCCAGCCGCTCCGCGACCCGATCGGGCTCGCCGGGGTCGGCCCCCATGTCGTCGATGAGGCCCTCATAGAGCACGTCGCCGGCTGACGACAGGCTGGCGACGCTCACGTCGAAGAAGGCCGCCTCCGCCACGTGCACGCTGCCCACGACCACCACCTCCCCGGCCTCCGGGCCCTCGGGCCGGGCGTAGTGGTCGACGGCGACCTCGAGCACGATGCCCGCAGGGCTCTCCACCCACCGGGTGGCGGGGTCGATCCCTACCGGGGACGGCGGGGCAGGGGTGCGGCAGGCGACGAGGAAGAGCCAGAGCATGTCCATGCATACCACCCGATCCCGCAGAGGAGGGTCGCGGGTGAGCTTCCCGGCCAGCTACCGTACGGCAACGTTTGGTTCATGGTTCGTTTCATTGCGGGGCGCAGCGGCGCCGAGGAGTTGAGTTGGAGTTTGCACATGAGCTTCCAGGCAGGGCCTGGGAGTTGCTCACCCATGGGTGGGCCCTGGTCGTGCTCGCCGGAGCATGGGGTGGCGCCGCCGTGGCGCATCGGGGAGACGACGAAGGCGCGACCTGGGCTCGCTGGTGGTGGGGGCCGGTGGCCGCCGTCGGCGCGGCGAGGGTCTTCGCCCAGGCGTCGCTCTTCGACGATGCCTTCGTCACGTTTCGCTACATCGACCAGTGGATGCAGGGGCACGGCCTCGTCTACAACATCGGCGAGTGGGTGCAGGGCTACAGCAATCCCCTCTGGCTCGGGCTGGTCGCCCTCGGGCACGTCCTGACGGGCGCCGAGATCCCCCTGGTCGCCCTGGGGTGGAACCTCGCGGCCTACGTGGTCCTGGTCGCCCTGGCGGCGCGGGCCTCCCGCCACCACGGAGGTCACCCCCACCTGCCCCTGGCCGCGATGCTGCTGGCCGTGCAGCAGAGCATCACGGCCTACGCGACCACCGGCATGGAGACCCTGCTGGGGGCCGCCCTGGTGCTGGGAGCCTTCTCCGCCATGCGGGCCGAAGGGGAGCGTCCCGGGGCACGCTGGGCCCTGGTGGGCACGCTCTTGGCCCTCGGCATCGTGCATCGCCTCGACCACACCGTCTTCTGGGTCGCGGGCCTCGCGGCCGCCGCCACCCGCGCGACCTCGAGCCCTCCTGCGCAGGCCCTGCGCACCCTCGGCGCCTACCTCGCCCCCCTCGGACTGGTCGTCGGCCACCTGTCGGCCACCTACTGGCTGTACGGCGACGTGCTGCCCAACACCTACTACGCCAAGGCCTCGGCAGCGTGGCGGCCTGATCAGGGCCTGCTCTACATCGCCACCTTCGTCCTCTCCAGCGGGAGCTGGCTCCTCGCCCCGTTGGCGGCCTGGTGGGTCGCGCGGGGCCCTGTGGCCAGCCGACCCGCTCGGGTCTTCCTCACCCTCTCGGCAGGCGCCTGGGCCCTGTACCTCCTGAAGATCGGCGGGGACTTCATGTTCGCCCGGTTCTGCCTGCCCGTCTTCCCCGCCATCCTGGTCGCGGCCGAGGCGGGAGCGGTCGGGCTCGCGACCCACCTTCGTCGCGCCCGCCCTTCGATGACCTGGGTGCCCCTCGCGGCCTTGGGGGCCACCCTCGGCGGCCTCCCCGTGGTCCCCGGGGGCGGTCACTTCTGGGGCCAGGCCGACGAGAGCAGCATCTACCCCCTCGTCGGGCTGAACCCCGTCCACGTCGACCACTCGTCGTGGTTCACCGGTAGGTTCTTCCGGGAGGTCCTCACCGACCGAGGCCTCACCGTGCATCTCGGCGCCTGCTGCATCGGCATGGTCGGCTACTACTCCCGCCAGCCCTTGCTGGACTTCCATGGCCTGACCGACGCCGAGATCGCTCGGCTGCCCGTCGCCTCCCGTCGCCTGACCGGCCACGAGAAGAAGGCCTCCCCCGAGCACATCCGAGAGCGAGGTGTCGCCATTGCCCGCTGGGGTGACCGCGACCCGAAGCACCTGCGCAGCGCCGCCCGGCTTCGCTTCCCGGCCGGCCGCCGGATGCGCTACCGCTCCTGACGGTTGTACACACGAACCTCCCCGGACGACAGGACCAGGGTGAGATGCTCCGGGCCGGCGATGGCCGTGAACACCTCCTCCCCCCGACGCACGAGGACGCGGCCCGCCTCGCTCGCAAGGGCAGTCCATGGCGCACCACCCCAGAGCGTGGGCGTCACCACCAAGTCGTCGGAGCCCCGCCAGGTGCCGACCCAGTCAGCGGACTCACCCCACGTGCCGGCGCGCGCGTCGCCGACCGGCAGGACCACTGGCTTGGAGGAGTCGACGGGTGTCGCACCACGTGGGTGGCCCAACCACGCGCTGAAGAGCTTCTTATCACCGGCCTCCGCGGGCACCGTGGCCCGGCCGAGGAAGTCGGTGCGAACCGAAAAGGACGAAGGGAGTCCGGCCGCCCGCCCCCGTAGGCCAATGGGGACGCCAGGGATCGGTGCACCCTGGGCATCCACCACGGTCACCATCACCCTCGACCCTCCATCGTACGGTTCTAGCGGCACCGACAGCTGGTTGCGGCCGGGCTCGAGACGCACGTCCGCCGCCCGCCACATAGCCCCTAGCCCCTGGAATGAGACGGACGGCAGAGACTGAGGCGACCAGAACAGATCGTAGGTGCCGGGCACGAGATCGTCGTCCAGCCCCACCACGGATCCGTCCTGGGCCACCAGCCACGCGTCGTCGGTCAGGCCCGGGTCGAAGCTGGAGTGGACCGTCCACACGTCGTGGCGGCGCTCCAGCGCGCCGAGGGGTGCATCTGGGATGTCGGTGCAAGGGAGCGTGATGTCCGATCCGGCCACGCTGCAGGTCGGCACGAGCTCCTTCAGCGTGAGACGGTGTGGCTTACCGTCGGGACGGGAGCGACGCGGACCACGTACGCGAAGACCGTCGAGCCAGGCCTCCACGACGACATCGTCCGGGACCCACGCCCAGCCCTGGTCATCCGCGCGTGTCACGAAGGGGCACACGTCGTGGTCCCCGGGCTGCGAGCGGCACCGCACGGTGGCACCGGCCGCTGGTCGCCCGTCTTCGAACACGACCTGCAGCCTTCGGGCAGGCCACAGACGGGGACGTAGGACGTGGTGACCGGCGCGGTCCGGCGGATGGAGCGGGTAGAGGTTCGACGGCTGCCACGCCGTGGCGACCCCCTCCGGCCCAGCCACGGACACCCTGGCCCCCGGGGCAGGGTCCAGGGACAGCTTCTCACCGCCACGACCCTGGGCCAGCGTCCGCACGGCCCCTAGGCGCTCCTGGAATGCCACCACCAGGGCATGCTGAGGCATCTCGACAGTGACGGACAGAGGTGGCAGGGCGTGCAGCTCCCGACGGCTGCCGGGCTCCGCCAGCTGCACCCGCTTCCGTGTAGGGAGCTGCCGCTTCATGGGCTCGTCGCGGGTGTCCAAGAGGCGGAGCTCCGGAAGCTCCAACACCAGCGTCTGCGCACCGGTAGAGACCGCCACGGTGTGCCCCTCGACCCGCAGGGAGTGCAGCGCGAGGCTCTCATGGGGAGGCAGGTGCCGGCTCGCGTCGAAGGTGTAGCGCGGCAGGCCCGGCTCCAGCGCGTACGCTACGAGATCCATGTCGGACATCCCACCCACCAGGCCCACCAAGACCCCCTCGCTGAGCACCGCCTGATGCCACGGCGCCTCGAGCTCGAGCATGCCCAGCTCCGCACGGGAGAACACCACGTGCTTGTGGAGGCGCATCCACGCCCAGGAGCCGTCGGAGGCTTCGAGCAGAAGCCCGTGCCCAGGTCGGTCGAAGGTCGGGACCACACGCTCTGCATGGGTGTGGCGCGTCACCAGCTCGAGGCCGTCGCTGGCCAGCTCGACGAATGCGCCGATGCGGTCGGGCCACGACACGCCTGGGGGTGACGGCGAGGGGCAAGCGGGAGCATGGACCCGGCGGCAGTAGGCCGGATCTGCCAGCGCCGCGAGCTGGTCGGAGGTGAGGGCGATGGCCCGAGCCACGGCAGGTTCGGTGGGATCAAGCATGGTCTGGCCTCGCCAGACCTCCTCGCAGGCGGCGACGTCACCCTCGTTGCAGGACCCAAGGGGAAGCGCGGCACCGGAGGAAGCGCAGCTAGCCGCGAAGACAAGTAGGAAGGCGGAAATGTCTACTCCGTGTCTCTCGCGGCCGCACCCGTCGTGGCAACAGAACGCAGCAGCTGGCAGGCTCGTAGGCACCACACTCTACAGGTCGACTTGCCTGCCCACACCTCTCTATGCCCCATCGTTCGGGGTAGGCTCGGCCATGGCCCTCCTCGTGCACATCCCCTACAGCCCATGGTCCCGGCGGGCCCGCCTCGCCCTGGACCGCCTCGACCTCGATCTGCCTCGGCGCGCCTACGTGCCGGTCCTCTCCGAGCCGTGGCTCCGAGCCAAGCTCCGGCGGCCGGCGGGGCGCATCACGCTGCCGGTGCTGCTGCGGCGGGGGCAGGCCCCCCTCACCGACAGCTGGGACATCGTCGCCTGGGGTCAGGAGCAGGCCGGGACGGAGGTGCTCCTCCCCCCCGCCCTCGTCGAGCAGGTCCGCGCCTGGGCCGACCTCGCCGACCGTGCCATGGAGGCCGGCCGCCTCCGCACCGCCGAGCGGGTCCTCGTCGACCGCGACGCCCTCACCGCCAGCCTTCCCCCGCCCATCCGCACGATGGGGCCCGTGGGGCGCTGGATCGGCCGGGACGCGACCCGCCGATTGATTCGCAAATACCCTAGCTCTGCCGACGCAGAACCTCTCCGTGCGCTGTGCGAGGCCATCCACCGCGCCCGGGCGGAGACCGGCGACGACACCCTCCTCGGCACGCCGACGTACGCCGACCTGGCCGCCGCCTGCGCCCTTGCCTTCGTTCAGCCCGACGCCGCCAGCAAGGTGCCGCGGGCCGCCCAGGGCGCATGGACCGAACCGGAGCTGGTCCAGGCCCATCCCGACGTGCTCGCCTGGCGCGACCGCGTGCTCAGGGCGTCGCCAGCTCCAGGGTGACCCCCCGGGCCCGAACCCGCCGTGCCAGCACGTCGCCGAAGGCGAAGGAGGGCGTGATCACGCCGCCCCGATCGGGGAGCTCGTCGAGGTCGTCGACCAGGGCGAGAGCACACTCGGTCAGGAGCAGCACGGTCACCCGATTCCCCGGGTCGCCGGAGCAGCTGAAGCGCCCCCGGAGCTCCGTGCCGTCTTCGCCGGTGCCGAACAGCGCCACGGACACGAAGCCGTCGTCCATCGACTGCTCACTGGGACCCTCCCCCGGGTCCGGGAGGAACCGCTTCACGGCGGCGCGCACCCGACGGGAGCGGAGCAGCGACGGGGCGAGCCGCTGGCCGACCGCAAAGGCCATGGCCTGACCGCGGGAGCCCACCCGCATCATCTCCCGGTAGATCGGGTCGGCCCCCCAGGGCTCGCCGGCGTCGTGGGACAGGGCGATGGACCGGCGCACCACCCGCGTGTTCACGGGGCCCATGAAGAAGGGGGTGACCCACTTGCCCAGGGCTGGATGGAAGCAGGAGCGGGTGGGGTCGGCCTCTCCGGGACGCATGGCCCGGTGGGCGGCGGGGTTGAGCAGGCGCACGTCGCGGGCACGGCGCTGGGCGTGGGGGTCGGCGGCCTGGTGCAGCGCCGAGGCGATGGTGCCGCCGTTCAGCCCCCCCTTGCCCAGGAAGAGGCACTCCAGCTGAGCCGCCCCCGTGCCCCGCCGCTGCAGCTCTCGGGCGAGGAACCAGGCCGAGAGATCGGACGGCACCGAGTCGTAGCCACAGCCCGGCACGATGCGGGTGCCCGAGGCCACCGCCGCGTCGTGATGCCGGTCGATGAGGTCGCGAACCCACGGCGTCTCGCCGGTGATGTCGACGTAGTGCGTGCCATGCCGGACACAGCTGGCCACCACGTGGTCGCCGAAGCGCGCGAAGGGCCCCGCGGTGGACAGCACCACCCGAGTGTCCGCCACCATCCGGTCGACCGCGTCGGCATCCAGGGCGTCGGCCACCACGACACCGGCGCCCGCGCCCCCGGGGCCCAGCCCCTCCCGGACGGCGCGGAGGCGCACCTCGTCGCGGCCGGCCAGAGCCCACGAGAGGCGGTCGCCCACGAGGTCGGCGAAGGTCTGGGCCGCTTGGCGGCCCGTGAAGCCCGTGGCGCCGTAGAGCACCACGTCGAACGAACGAGGAGAGTCAGCCATGGACCCATGTACCTCTCGGGAGCGCTACATGGCAGAGGGGCCGCACCGACCCCGCGGAGGAGCCCATGTCTGGCAGCCACCTCGGCCGCAGCTTCGTCATCAGCACGTTCGGCGAGTCCCACGGCGGAGGCCTGGGTGTCATCGTCGACGGCTGTCCCCCGGGGCTGGCCATCGACTGGGCGGCCGTTCAGCACGCCCTGGACCGCCGCCGCCCCGGCACCTCCAAGCTGGCGAGCGCCCGCAAGGAGACCGACCAGCTCACCGTCCTCTCCGGGCTCTTCGAGGGGCGCACCCTGGGCACCCCCATCGCCATCACCTTCGCCAACAAGGACGCCCACTCCGCATCCTACGAGCACCACCGCGACCGCTACCGTCCCTCCCATGCCGACTTCACCTGGGACGCCAAGATGGGCCGCCGGGCCTGGGCTGGCGGGGGGCGCGCCTCGGCCCGGGAGACCGTCGCCCGCGTCGCGGCCGGGGCCATCGCCCAGCAAGTCCTCACCCACCTGTCCGACGGCGCCTTCGAGGTCGTGGCCTGGGTCGACGAAGTGCAGGGCGATCGCGCTCGGGTCGACCCCACCACGGTGACCGCAGCGGCCGTCGATGCTGCCGAGGTGCGCTGCCCCGACGCCGAGGCGGCCGCTCGCTTCGACACTCGCATCCGCGAGGCCAAGGCCGCCGGCGACACCGTCGGCGGGGTCGTGCGCGCCGTGGCCCGAGGCATCCCCGCCGGCCTCGGAGAGCCGGTGTTCGACAAGCTCGACGCCGACCTCGCCAAGGCCATGCTCTCCCTGCCCGCGGCCAAGGGCTTCGAGGTGGGCAGCGGCTACGCCGGCACGCACCTCAGCGGCCGAGCCCACAACGACCTCTTCGTCCCCCACGCCGACCGCGGCATCGGCACCCGCACCAACCGGTCCGGCGGCATCCAGGGGGGCATCTCCAACGGCATGCCCATCGAGCTGTCCGTGGCCTTCAAGCCCGTCGCCACGGTCTTCCACGAGCAACAGACCGTCGACGACCAGGGACGCGCCACCACCATTAGGCCCCGTGGTCGACATGATCCGTGCGTTCTTCCCAGAGCGGTACCCATCGTCGAGGCCATGATCTGCGTGGTGCTGGCCGACCACTGGCTCAGGTGGCGAGGGCAGGTGGGTGCGCCGCCTCCCGTGCCCCGGCGGGGTGGTGCCGGCGGCGAGGAGTAGCATCGCCGTGGGTGGGCACATCGATCCGAAGATCACCAGCATCATGGAGGAGGTCGAGCGGCACCGAGAGGAGAGCCGCAAGGTGAGCGGCCAGCTCCAGACCATCATCCGCGAGACCATGCAGCTGTCCGGCGTGCGCGGGGTGGTGGCCCGGATCACCGGCCGCTACGAGCGGCACGTGCAGGACGCCGAGATGGTGGTGGCGGTGCTCCGCGAAGAGCTGGCCGTGCACCGAAAGAAGCTGGCGGAGGCCGAAGACCGGCTCGACAAGGCCCGGGCCGCGGCGAAGGCCCGCGCCGAGGAGCTGGCCGCCCTGGGGGCCCTCGGGGGCGACACGGCCCAGCGCCTCCTCGACGGCCTCGACGAGCTCGAGGCGGTGCATCGCCTCGACGGCATCGAGCAGCTGCAGGTCGTGCTGAAGCGGGCGCGGCAACACGTCGGCAAGCTGGAGCGCAAGGCTCAGACGGCCGCCACCCTCTCCCGAAGCGCCGGCGGGGTGATGGGGCAGCTCGCCACCCTCACCGGCCCTGGCGTGCCCGATCAACCCCTGGGCGAGGTGGGCTCCCGGTGGGAGATCGACCTCGAAGAGGCCGAGGAGCTCGCCGACCGGCTGGGGGTGCTCCTGGCCTTGCCGCGGGTCGGCGATGCCAGCGCCCAGTCCACGGTGTCCGGCGCCCTCCGGGCCCACGCCCACCCCGACTCGGCGTCCGCTCGGCGCGCCCTGGTCTTCGACGACATGAACGACCTCGCCAAGGCCCTGGAGCGGGCCACTCCCGAGCTCGACGGGCTCCTCGAGCAGCTGCGGGAGGCCCATCGGGAGATCGTGGCTCGCTATCCCGAGGCCCCCGGGCAGCTAGAGGCCACCCGGGCCGCCGCGGCCGCCGCCGGCGACCAGGCCGTCACCCTGCGCACCCCCGCTGGCAACCGGCGCCAGGCCCAGAAGGCCTTCGTACGCCACTGGGAGCGTCTGCTCGACCTCGCCGAGCAGCTCGACCGCGCCGCTGTCCCCACGGCCCGTACCGCCGATCTGCTGGGCCCCATGGCCCAGTGGAACCAGGCCGCCACCGCCGCCCGAGAGCTGGGGGAGCTGCACGAACTCTCGCCGCTGCCGCCGCTGAACCAGGGGGGCGATCTGCACGGCTTCGTCGACCGTCTCCGGGGCCAGCTCCCGCAGCTCCGCGAGCAGCTGCACGAAGCGGAGTAGACGAGACCGCGTCGCTACAGCGGCTCCGCCACCCACAGCACGGCCTCGCCCCACGGCGTCGCGGCCTGCACGGTTCCCCACACCTCGGGGCCGAAGGGGACGTACATGGCCCGCAGGGTCCGTCCGACCACCGGGCCCTCGGGCTCGGACCGCAGCAACGTGCCCGCCGGCACGTTGGGGTGGAGGAACCCGAACCCGCACGAGGTGGAGCCCCCACAGCCACCGCAGCCACCGATGCCCATCAGGCCCCCCATGGCTCGCACGTCGTCTTCGTAGACCCAGCCGCGAACCTCGAATCCCTCCGTCCCGAAGGCGACGGGCCACCAGCCCTGGACAGGCTCACCGTCGGCCTGCACTGCGCGCCGCTCGGCCCCCTCGGCCGGCCAGGCGATGGGCACGCCTCCGGGGGCGTCGTGGATGGGCCCGTGCACCCAGTGGTCGAAGGTGCGGATGGGCGCCGCCCCCCGCAGCCCCTCCCAGGGTTCCTCCCACACCTGGTCGACGGCATCGGCGGGCACCCAGGCCTCGACCTCCCAGCCCTCGAAGCCGGCGGCCACCTGCCGACGCCCCTGGGCCTCGTCGAGGACGACGACATCGGCCCCAGCGGGGAAGAGCACGAAGCCATCGCCGCTCGGATGCAGCGCCCCGCCCTGCACATCGTCGACCACCACATCGGACAGCTGGGGCCGGTCGAGCCACAGCAGCAGCTCCAGGCGCCGGTCGGACCAGTGGACGCGCACCTGATCGGCGGCGTCGACCACGACGAGCTCCCGCGGGGGCAGGACGTACTCGGTGGGGGGAAGGTCGGGGCCGTCGTGGGTGAGACGCGCGGCACCGACGCCGTCGAAGAGGCGCGCTCGCAGCCCATAGGCCTCGTCGGGCTCGTCGACGAGCAAGGCCGTGCCGTCATCGATGCCGTGCCAGGGCTCGAGGGCCCCGGGCTCGCAGCCTCCGAGCACCGCCAGCGCCAGCGCCAGGGTCGTCGTCCGGGCCATGTCCACCTCCTGCACATGGGTGAGACCTGGCCCGCGGCCGGCGGTTCCTCCGCTCGGCGAGGGTTGACGACCCGTTGACCGCTACCGGCCGGCGTTGCCGTCGAGCACGTTGGTGGGGGCCAAGACCAGGTAGGCGAGCATGGTGAGGGGGTAGGTGATGAAGCCGATCCACACCGACATCAGCGCGACATTGATGGCCTGCAACACCCAGTAGGAGAGCATGATGCCAACGCCCGTGCCGACCCGGCCGGCGTACATGTGGCCGATCCCGAAGGTCTGGAAGAAGAAGCCGGGCGCGACCTCGAGGCCGATGGCGAGTGCGTTGCTGTGCTTGGACATGTTCACCTCGGTGGTACAACGGCGCGGCACCCCCCTTTCTTGCACCGGGAACCGTGAGCGAGCCGTCTGCCGACCCCCTGCAGGCCGTTCTGGCCATCGACCCCCGCGAACCCCGCGCCATCGCCGCGGTGCTGGCCCTCGGGGAGCCCCTGCCGCTCGGCCCCGACGGCCGCCAGACCCTGGCCCGCTGGGCCGGTGGCCACGACGCCCCCGCCGCCCACCTGGCCCGTGCCCGACTGGCGGACGCGGGGGTCACCGACCTCGGGCCGACGCCGCTGATCCTGGGGCCCTGGCGCCTGGCCGAGGTACTCGGCGGAGGGGGCATGGGGGCGGTCTACCGGGCCCGCCACCTGCTCCACCCCCTGGACGCCGCCGTCAAGGTCGTGAAGCCCGGCACGGCACGGCCCACGGACGACGCCGCCCAGGCCCTGAGCCGAGAGGCCGCCATCGTGGCCCGCCTCCGTCATCCCGGCATCGCCGCCCTGCTGGACGTGGGCACGGTGGGGAAGGGGGCCGAGCTGACGTCCCGGGGCCAGCTCAGGGCTGGTTCCCGCTTCGTCGTGAGCGAGTGGGTGCCCGGCGGCGAGCTCCGCGCCCGCTGCGGGCGCCTCTCCCTGGGCGAGGTGCGCCGCCTGCTGCTGTCCATCCTCGACGCCCTGGCCCATGCCCACGCCCACGCCATCCTGCACCTCGACCTGAAGCCCAACAACGTGTTGCTCACGGGGCCCGCATCCGCCCAGCGCCCGGTGCTGGTGGACTTCGGGCTGTCCCACGCCAAGGGAAGCCGCGCCGGCGCCTGGTCGAGCTCCGGCACCCCCCCCTACATGGCCCCGGAGCGCTTCCTGAACCAGTGGCGACGCTTCGGCCCCCCCACCGACCTGTTCGCCGTCGGGGGACTCGCCTACAACATGGTCACCGGCACCGCGCCGTTCCGGGGATCCCTCGAGGAGGTCCAGCGAGCGGTGCTCGGAGGCACGTCGCACCTCGTGGACCAGCTCCCCGGCCCGCCGGGCCTGCGGGACTGGATCGCTCGGTGCACGGCCCTCCATCCCACCGACCGCTTCCCCACGGCGGCCGCCGCCGCGCGGGCCCTGGCGGCCCTGGACCTCGACGACCACGGGCTCCCCTCATCGTCGGAGACCATCGAGTCGGCGCCGACCATCGGCCTCGACACCTTCGTCTTCGACCTCGACGAGCACCTGCCCGACAGCACACCCTCCGTGGCGGCGGCCGACCCCCTCCCGCCCCTGCCCGTCGAGCCCCCCCTGACCCGCCCGATCACCCCCACAGCGGTGTCGCTGGGCCACGGCTTCCCGGCCCTGGCCGTGTGGACTCAGCGGGAGGCTGCGGCCCGTCTCTGGGGGGCCCTGCGCGAGGCGGAGGCCGCCAACGGGCCCGTCGCCGTCTGCCTCAGCGGAGGTGCCGCCGCCGACCGGGCCATCCTCCGCTCGTGGCTCGGTCGGGCCGCTGGCGCTCGCGGCTGGTGGTGGCTGCCGATCCGGCCGGGCACCCGCTTGGGGCGTACCGCCCGCCACTGGCTGGACGCCGTCGACCTCGCGGGCCCTCGGCTGGCCCAGCAGCTGGCCTGGCGACTGGGTGGTCAGCCGGACGATGCCTGGATCGAAGCCCTCACCCAGGGCCTGGACCACGACGACGGCCGTGACGCGGCCCGGGCCACCTTGCGCCGCGTGGGGGCCGTGCGCCCGCTGGTGGTCACCGCTACCGACCGTCGCCCCGCCGAGGTGGACCAGCTGCTCCAGGCGGCCACCAGCCTGCACGTACCGCTGCTGATCGTGGCCCCCGCGGGCGCCGTCCCCGAGCCGACCCACACCGTGCACCTCCGCTCCTTGGCGCCGGGGGAGGGGGAGAGCCTGCTGGACAGCCTGGCCGGGCTCTCCGCACCGTTGGCGCGGGCGGTCATGGCGCGGTCGGGGGGGTCCATGGCCCGGGCGGTGGAGGAAGTCACCCACCTCGCCGCGTCCGATGGCCTCGTGCCGGGCCCCTACGGCCTCACGCACCTGCCCAGCGTGCCCTTCCTGCCCACCGCCGACCTGAGCGACCCCTCCCTCCGGCCATGGCTGGTGCTGGCCCGGGTCCTCGGGGCCGACGCCACCCAGGCCCGGCTGGCCTACGCGGCCCACATCCTCGGCCTCGCCCCTCCCACCGAGGGGGCCCTACACCACGCCCTACGGGCCAACGACGACGGTCAGCTCGCGTTCGTCGAGCCTGCCATCGCCGCCAGCTGCGCCCCTGGCACCGACGAGGCGCCGGCCATGCACGGGGCCGCGGCCGCCGCCCTGGCCCACGACCAGGCCCCTGCCTACCGCATCGCCCACCACGCCCTGCGGTCCGGCCACCCCGCCGACGCCCTCGAGCCCCTCCTGGGTGGCATGGTGGAGGCCTACGACGAAGGCCGGCTCGCCATCGCACGGGACCTGCTGGCGGCGTGGGATCCCACCCGACGAGCCGCCGGCGTGCCCGACGACGACCCACGCCACAGCCGCGCCCTGCTCTGGGGCGCGCTGATCGACTGGGGCCGCGCGGAGGCCATGGGCTGGGCGGAGGCCCTGCGGGACACCACCGCCGATCCCCAGCTCCGAGGCTTCGCCGAGCTCGCCGTGATGCGGGCGCACCACGAGGGGGAGAAGCGCCGTCGGCCGGACGTCCCCACCGAACCCGACCGGGAGGCCCTCGCCGCCGCCGCTCGGGCCGCGAACGGCGCGGACCTCTTCGTCGCCTGCCATGCCGCCTGGATCGAGGCCGTCATCCACGATCAGGCAGGGGACCTCGCGGCCAAGGCGGAGGCCGCCGACCGCTCCAGCGCCCTCGGCCTCGCCAGCGGCGACCCCCACCAGCAGGTGAAGGTCGCCTTCCAGCAGGCCTTGTTGGCCGTCGACCAGGGCCGCTTGGACGAAGGCTGTGATCGATTCGTGGCCGCCGCAGAGCAGGCGCGCGCCATCGGAAGCCTGCGGCGGGAGCTCACCCTCAGCCGAGGGGCCAGTGCCTACCTGCGGGTGGTCGGGCGCATCGACGAAGCGCGGGCCTTCGCCATCCGGGCCGTTCGTCTCGGGGGCCATGCCGACGAGCCGCTGCAGGAGTTCAACCTGGCGCTGATGGACTACGCCGTGGGTCGTACGGGGCCTGCCATCGAGGCCCTCCGTCGGGTGCAGGGCCTCATGTCCACCCGCTCCGAGGACGCCCAGTGGCTCCGACGCGCCGGCCTCTCCGTCCGGGTGGTGATGGAGGCCGACACCCTCGACGACGGAGACTACCGGCCCCTGGTCGAGGCCCTGGAGACCCAGCTCTGTCGAGGCATCAGCCGGCAGGTGCAGCTCGCTTGGTTCCTCGAGGAGGGGGCCATCGCTGCCGCGCAGGGCGGCGTGGCCGATCGGGCGCGCTGGCTCGGTGGTCGGGCCATGCACTGGTACACCGAGGCCGCGCAGCCCGAGCTCGCCGAGCGTGTACGCCGTCGCCTGCACACCTCGGGGGGCTCGGCGGTCGTTCCCGCTCAGGGCCTCCCCTCGGCGAAGCGCGAGCCCCGATCCACCTCGTGACCCCGTAGGCGAAGCCCTCGTGGGGGCACGGGAGCCGCCAGGTGGGGTACCAACACACGAACCTACCGCTATCGCGGAGCATCTACGTGGCTGACAGGCCGCACGTTCCTTCGTCGTCGACCGGTGGACGGGGTAGAATTCCCCATGATCGCCCTGCTGCTACAGGTCGCCCTCGGGCAGCCGTTTCGCGTCGAGCCGACCACGACCGGCGAGACCAGGTTCCTGCACCAGAACCTCGTGGCGGCGCCAGATGAACACGGCGTCATGACAATCTCGGTGCAAACAGACTCCTGGTACGATCTGCATCTCGGTGACATAGAGGTCACGGAGGCCGACCGCACCCTACTCGCCGGAGCCACGGTCGTCCCGGTGGACTTCGTGGAAGGCAATCCGCAGGTCCACGTCATTGGCACCGAACGTAGCAACCTAGACTATCCCATAGTCTCCATGCGAGGCTCAGAGGTGTACGCGGAGCAGATGCCCACGAGCCTCTACGGCCTGCCGATTCCGGACATCGACGGAGACGGTCGGGTGGACCTCGAGCTTGGCTTCTACGCCGGCATCGTCCTCACCCACGACGAGTTCGTCGTCACCCCCCTTCCACCGGCGGCGGAGGAATGGGGCGCCCGGTACTTCCCCCTCCCCGACATGAACGGCGACGGCCTCGGAGACCTCCTCGTCGCCGTTCCCACCGAGTTCAGCCTCTGGTGGTACGGACCCACCCTGATC
>ENA-OWNT01001983-OWNT01001983.1-seawater-metagenome-genome-assembly--contig:-NODE-1983-length-22808-cov-3.965818_pt1 | contig 22808 bp, 18 predicted proteins | sample MGYA00238136_ERZ651165 | MGnify/ENA primary metagenome ERZ651165 (study PRJEB26861, sample SAMN08777766) | seawater metagenome | isolation source: coastal seawater | place: USA: Florida | collected...
TCGTCGTTCGTCGTTCGTCGTTCGTCGTTCGTCGTTCGTCGTTCGTCGTTCGTCGTTCGTCGTTCGTCGTTCCGTCGTTCCGTCGTTCGTCGTTCGTCGTTCGTCGTTCGTCGTTCATTTGTCCTTCGGCAGTTCGCCGTTCATTTGTCCTTCGGCGCTTCCATTGTCGTTCGGTCGGTGTGACGATGGTCGATTTGCTCTGTTGCGACAAAGTCTCGTGGATGAACCCGCGCTGTGTGACGAGGAAAGGTTCTTGTGGTATGTTGCTTGTCGACGACGCAACATATGCGCGGCGACGTCCAGCTATCCTCCGAGTCGAAACTCACGCGTGACTGCTTCGTCACCACATGCGAACTGAAGTGTTGGGCCGGTTGCAATGATCTTTCGACTGCTGCACGTCGCAGTCGACCGCTTAACGAGCTGGCGCAAGCCATGTCAAAGTACCCTTGTCCTCGTGTACGGTGCAACATGCCTGACATAAATAGAGCCATGCCGTGTAATGCTCGCCCGTTTCTGTTCGTTTCTTGTTTGCTGCCCCCTGTCGGGACACTGCTTCTACCGCAGTTCCTTCCAACTCCACTTTTCGCGTGTTTTTCTCGCTCTTGTGCTGGCGGTCTCTGCCGTGCCGTGCGAGTAACCCGCAGCTACGCGTGCAGATTGTTGTGCGAGGCGGTAGCCATGACGTCGTTCGGAAAGCCAAAGGTCGGTGGAAAGTTTTACTATGGAGATCCACGCGACACCCCGTGGAACCGTGACCTCCTGTGGGTCAAGTTTGTCAACAAGGAGGAGACCGACATGAGCCGGCCGCTGGCGGAGCGCGCAGGTCACACAGGCACACAGGTGGCGGAAGTGGTTCGCCCGAAGACCAAGAGTCGGCGAGGAGACTCCCGTGCGTCGACGGCCGCGCGAGCTGGCACGGCATCCCGCGAGAGTACGTTCCGTGTGATACTTTTGGCCTCTGCTCTTGTTGCGTGCATGACGCGATCGACACGTTTGTGCGGTTCTGCGGTTTGCTATGTGCGAGATCGGCTGACGAATCACCCTGTGCTGTGTGTGTTTGCGTTGCGTTGCTTCCTACAGTCCGAGCAGCAGATGGCGAGGTGAAACGAATAGAGAAACAAATCGAGCAGGTGATTGAAGAAGAAAAACGAAGACGCAAGATCTTTGAAGCGTCGCTGACGGTGCGTGTTTTTATTTGCGCCGAATTATCCGCTTGCCTCTTGATGTCGCGAGCCTCACGTTCGTTCCCGCATTTTCTCGTGCCGTGCATTTTTCTTCGTCTGCCGACTCACTCACAGGCACTGGAGAAGCGCCTGAAAACAGCAAAGGAAAAGCAGGTAGCCGCCATTCAGAAGAAGTTGGACGCCCTGAAGAACACACCAACATCGTTCAGCGTGGAGTGAGCAATAACTTTTATTCGTACGCCCAAGCAGTCCGGTCCATTTCTGCTTGTTTGTCGAGTGTGCTGCCGCGTCCATTCACATGTCATCGCACTCCAAGCGATGTATTATAGGTACCATGCGATTCAAGTTCAAAGCGCTGAGCACAGCACGTCCATGTTCAATGTTGCTCGGGTCGACTCCACTGCTGCTGCATCATGTTTGCCATGCCAGGTATACTACTCGAGCACTGCGTATTGGGTGTAATCGTGTAAGCTTTACGAAATAATGTGACTGTCATCTCATAACAGCAGAGAAAGTGTCAATACTACATCTGAAAAACGGGGCTAAGTCAGCGCTATAATATTATAGGGTTGTGCGTTTGTTAGCTGGGGTGTAGTCGGCCCAGACACACTCCTCCTCGACATCTCCCAGCACCATTGAACGTGGACATTGACGCCGCAGCCCTCTCGAGTGTACTCAGCACTCAGCACTCAGCACCGTGTGAAACAACCTGCCTTGGATTGCGATGCGAGGTCCAGCTGCTGCATCCAGGTCCAGTCAGTCAGAGACGAAAAGGTAAACAGCGTCGTTCGTTCGTTCGTTCGTTCGTTCGTTCGTTCGTTCGTTCGTTGGACTTTTGGACTTTTGGACTTTTGGACTTTTGGACTTTTGCGAATTTTGGACTTTTGCGAATTTTGGACCATTTTTTTTGCCTTTTCGCCGATTTCCCATTTTCTAAAGTACACCGAAACGTTCTCTAAACCCATTCGCGCCTTCGTCGGCGTTAAATAGTCTCTTCGAAAACTCTGAAATACAATGTACAGTTTCAATACTCCACTATCACCCACACTACAAAAATAAAAAAAATAAAACATCAAAATATCGCCAAAAATTTGTTTCTCATCAAAATCTATGAAATCGATTCTATGGACGAAGGCGACGTAGAAAAGCGTAAAATCGTTGGATACGATTTACGATACCAAAGCGTTCATTGATTGATTGAGGGACTGTGAGTGAGTGAGTGAGTGAGTGAGTGAGTGAGTGAGTGAGTGAGTGAACGTTGATTGGTGGAGTGACGCGTTTCGTTTCGGCCGTTTACTCGTCGTCGTCGTTGTCGTTGTCGTTGACGTTCGTTGACGTTGAACGTCGTTCGTCGTTGGTCGTTCGTCGTTCGTCGTTGCCATCGTTCGTCGTTGGTCGTTGGTCGTTCGTCGTTGGTCGTTCGTCGTTCGTCGTTTGTCGTTCGTTGTCGTCGTTCGTCGTCGTCGTGATTTCCGTTGTCATTGTTATTGGACGTTGATTACTTGTGGTATTCGTCGTCGTTGTCGTTGTCGTCGTCGTCGTCGTTGTCATTTCCAGTGCCTTTCGATTGTCAGTCCGTCCTTTGTCATTGCCGTTGAATCGTTATTGTCGTCGTCGTTGTCGTCGTTGACGTTGTCTTTCCATTGTCTTTCCATTGTCCCTTCCACCGAGCGTTACTTGTGGCATTCGTTGTTGTAGTACTGGTTGCCGTTGTCGTTGTCGCCGTTCGGAAGTTTGCTCGTGCATTGATGAACGCCTCTGTCTTCACCGGTGATGCCACGTCACCAACACCGTTGTCGTCACCACCTTCGTCATCACCGTCGCTGTCGACGTTGCAGTGAGATGGACATAAATGCCGTCACCGCCGCAATCCGCTCAATGTTGTAAATGGTGGCTGCTGCGGAGGTTGCGGCAGTGGGGAGGAACAAACGGTGGTTGCCATTGACGCCGTTCCCCATGGTCTCTGTCACCGCGCGTGTGCCGCGGTTTTTTTCCTCGTGCGCTGACTCTATTCACTGTACATGCTGTGCAAACGCTCGTGGGGTTTTTGTCGGATTTTGCTTTCACAGTTCGCCGTAATCGACGCCTTTAGGCAGCCGCAGGACCGCGGCCGTTGTCATCCCAGCTCCTTTGTCTGTCTGTCAGTCCGTCGAGCGAAATGCCTGCCAAGTAGACCCACTGAACGCCCCCCGCGACGACGATGCCGCGGACGTTCTCCAACCGGCCCGTGGGCCGGGCCAAGATCAAGGAATACGACAAGCGGATGAAGGCCGCACAGCGGCGCGGCGACCGCACCGCTGTACTCCGGCTCATGCAGACGTCGTCGCAGCTGAAAGCTGAATTGTATGGGGCAGACTCTGACGTGGCTTTGCTGTCCAATGCGAGCACTCACTTGGCGGTGGCCGCTTCGTTTTCCGACGAGGGCCAGCACTCCCAGGCCATGAAACACGCGCAAGCTGCTCGCCAAATGATTGAAGAGCGAATCTTGCCCGACAACCAGGTCACCATTGACCGCGTGAAGGTGCTCACGAAGGCCTACGTCGCCATCGGCGTCGAATACGAATTCTCAGAGCAGTGGCGGGAGGCTCTCAGCGCGTACCGCAACGCGCGACATCTCTCGGAGGTCCGGCCAATTCTTCGTCGCTGCCCCCGCATATTCTGCATGCCCACACCGCACCGCAACTCATCATTCACTATGCTTCGCTTCATTTTCTTTCTGGAACAGGCATATCTAAGTGCCCCTGCGAACGCCGAACCTTTCGACAAGTGGGCCCAGAAACGACTGAAAAAGTCCATCGCTCTCATCGCCTGCCACAAGGAGCTGGACAAATGGGAGCTGGAGCTCCCGCGTGTCAAAAAAGAAGTGGTGCGCACTGTTGGAAGTGCAACTGGCCTGGTACGTGTGTGTGCGTGTGCGTGCGTGCTTGTACGTTGGTGGGGTGGCGTTGACACGGAAGATCTCCGCCACACCCGATTCTAACGATGCGTTGCGCTTGTTGTCCCATCACAGTCGGTGTTGCAAGTGGTTAGTTCTCCGATCAAACCGTCGCCCAAACGTTATCAGTCCAAGCGACGACGCAGGCGGACCCCTGCCGCACGGCGCCGCTCACCAGGCCGTTCCCGTAGCCCCCAACGGACGACGCGACAGGGTGCGTCTCCGTCGTCATCGCGTTCCCCACCGCGTCCCGGCAGCGGTCCTGAAAAAGGCAAGGGGAAGAGCAGACGTCGAATTCGGGCAAAGAAGATGGATCTCTTCGTGCCGGGACACACTCCGAACACTGACACCAAGCGCCGACGTCGGCGCGAGGCTTCCGACAGCGACGCCAGTGACGACGGCGAAGAGCGCGGCTCGATGTACCCGTTCGAAGAATCCGTGCGCATGGTGTTCGTGACTCGAGAACCCGAGTCAGACACCGAAGACGGTGCAAACGACGTCAACGACGATGATGAGATGCTTGGTGGCGTTGGCAAGCACAGCGGAGGGGTTCCCGAGAGCTCCGGCAAATACCTTCGGCTGAACAAGTGGCACTTCTGGTCGCTGCGCAACGCTATTCGAGCGATGACCTACCTGACTTTGAAGGCCAAAGAAGACGAAGCCCGCAAGCGGCGCGAATCCGCCGCGGCCAAGCGCGCTGCCGAAGAAGAAGAGCGCCGTCGTGAAGAAGAGCGCCGCCGCGCGGCTGAGGATGCAGAGGCTCGCCGCCGCGCTGAAGAGGATAACAGAAGACGAAGGGACGAGACGGAGAGAGCACGGAGAGAGCGAGAAGAGGCAGAACGGAAGGCAAAAGCAGAACTGGACGCGTTGGACGCTGCACGGGCTGCTGCCAAGGCGAAAGCAGACGAAGAAAGGCGCCGTCAAGAAGAGGAAGACCGCCGCCGACGCGAAGCCGAAGCCGCGGAGCGCCGTCGCAAGAACCGCGAGGATGCGGAGCGGCGAAGGGAGCTAGCAAAACAGGCCGCGCAAGACCGCCTCGAGCGTATTCGGAAGAACCAACGCACCTACTACACCGCCGCGCGTCTCATGCAAAGCCTCGTGCGCGGTCACTTGATCCGCACCAAGAAAGAACTGCAAGAAGCCCAGTATGTCCACAAGACAGTGGTAACGGCAGAAGAAAAGGCCGCCCTCGCGCTGCTGAGCTCCATCAATGACACTATTATATCCGAGCAAGCGCAGGTGGCGTGGGCGTGGGACAACTTTGCGGTTAGGTTCATTAAAGTGACCAGAGCTCCGGGAGAACGACTCAAGATCAATGTCGAGCTGCCGCGCCAAATCGATTTCTTTGTAGCTGACGCGCAGTTGCGCATTTCAGACGCATTTGTGCGGATAATGTCTTTCGAACGGGGATCTTGCGTTCAGGCCGCCGGTGTGCAAACCGACGACGCAATCCTAGCTGTCAACGACAAACGCTTCAATACCTTGTCAGAATTCAGCCTCCTGTGCAAGGATCAGACCGAAATGGTGTTTCAGGTGGTTCGGATGCCGGAAGTGCCAATCTTGCAGGAGTTCAAAGTGGCCGTCCGCGCTGCAATCATCGCCAGAATCAAGCATGAAGCGGCGTTGAAAGCTACTACGTTGGCGGCGCTGGGAGCCGCACTGGCAGGAGCCAAGGACAGTATGGACAAAGAAGACCCGGACTTGAAACGGGAACAAGAAAGTTCGCCTGGAGACCCTGAGGTGAAAGAATCCGCTGTTCTGAGCATCCAGCGGTTCTACCGCAGCCATCGTGCGAGCAGGACGCTTCGTGATGTACACTATGCCAACGGCCGTGTACACGGGTTTCCAGATGACCTCACTAGTTTAATAGATGAAATTGACATCCACGTGGTGCAGAATCAGGCACGCCTGGCTTGGGCTTGGCGGCACGGCTTGGTGAAAACGGTTCAAGTGACTCGAGACGACGACTGGCAGACACAACCACTCGGCATGCAGCTTGAGTTCCCCCGTCAAATGGATTTGTGGTATCACGACAACAACATGCTTGTCTCGGACCCTTACGTCATTGTGACAGGGGTGTCGCAGGCGTCGGTCCTCAATCGCGCGGGAATTTCGTTGGGTGACGCTGTGGTCACGGTTGACGGCGAGGACTTCCACGACGTCCCAGAGTTCATTAGCAAGCTGAAGAGAAAACAGAACATGGAATGGCAGGTGATCCGCAATTTTGCAGGAATCAAAGTCGGGGCCGAGGATGTGCAGCTCATCCGCAACGCAGTGTTGATGCGCGCCGCTCACGAGGTCTGGGTTCGTGAGCATTACAGAAGCCGCCTCCAGGAATACGAACAGGGCGGCGATCAAGAAATGCAGAAGCCGCCGCCACGACAAATCCCTGTGGCATTCGAGGACAAGTGCAGATCTCTCGTGTCGCTGCGAGGGTTTTTGGAAATGCTGCCAAACGAGCGGCACGAAATTGTCTCCAACCAGCTGGTTTACACATACCCACCCTTCATTTGCGCCGTCGCCACGGCTCTGGAAGAGGAAGGGTCCCTTCCTGCCGCCAGCAGGGCCTCCGTCGGTCATTACACCGACAGCCCGCGGGAGTGGCTTGCGCAGCGATTAATGTATTGGCGATTGAGGCGTACTCCTACTGGATCATCTCTCATTGGTGGCTTGCGCATCCCAGACGACGAAGACCACCCTGTGGAAACTGATGAAAACGCACAATTGATTGCAGGGCCCAGTGGACAATTCTTACAGAGGCACAAGGCAATTTCGCTGCAGATCGCGCGCATGGCAGAAGCGTGGCAGATGCGGCAACGCAGCGATATGGATAGTGATCCTTCGGCAGCTGTGCACGACGATGGGACCGACCAGCCGCTGCATTTAACGCAGTCCCAAGCCATCTCCAGCCTTCGGCACTTCATCTCGCTGCAAAGATTGGAATTGCAGGAGAAGAAGCATGTGCAACGAAAGGACTTCATCGACGACGTAGCTTCGCGCGCGATTGAACAGCTACAACACTTGCTGCGAACGACGGCCGGAATTGGTCTTCTCCACAGCCGCGCCCGGTGCGCGCGGGCTCGCGAAACTGGAAACGGGCATTACGTTCTAAAGGCGGAAGTGGCAGTATCGAATGAAGCGAATGCCATCGCTGATGCAAATAAACTGCTCGGCATCACGGGCAGTCTCTCGGATGTTAGCATCGCTCTTTTGCAAGCGCATGGACGCCACACGTTTGGATGGCTTCCTCTGCTTGTCACGGAGGTTGACCCTGATGGCCCTGCCCAAGCTTGCGGCGTTTTGCCCGGCGACATGCTCGCAAGCATCAACGGCTCAAAGTTCGGGAACGAGGAAACGTTGAACAAGCTCGTGTCGCCAGGTGGCAGTCTCAACCTCGAGATCGTGCGGCCGGCGGAAATAGAAGTTAACGGCAAATCTAAAATAGCCCAAAGAATGGCCATGGAGGACGAGGTGGTGCACCGCGCGAAACTCATGGCACGTGCGGTGTTCATATTCGGGCACTTGAAGAGCGCAGCTGCGAGCAGGATCCAGGCAGTGTCGCGTGGCTACTTGCTACGAAAGAAGAGTTTAGAGGTGTCGCAGTTCGAAGCCGCGAAAGCCGAAGCGAACGGCACAAAAAAGCCACAGCGATTCAAAGTCTTGTTGGAGGCGATGCGCAGACACAACATGCTGGGAGCGGCCGAGCGACGCAGGGCCCAAAGAGATGCTTTCGTAAAGGACGCTGTGGCGTTCGTCAGCACACAAATGGACGAGCTGTTGCAGACACCGCAGCTGAAAGGCCAGTTGGATCGGTGGACGGTGCTGGTGTGGGCGCGGCATCGGGGTTTAGTTTCTGAAGTGACAGTGGTGCGTGACTCCCCGACGCAGATGCTGAAGGCTGTGGGTGAGCTTCCGCAGGAATTTGCAGTCGGGTTCAATCAATTGATGAATTTCCGTGTCACGAAAGAAGGACACATCGTGCTCACGCGCGTAGACGGCGATTCACCGTTCCGCCAAGTAGATCTGAAGCCCGGCGACGTAATTTCGACGGTCAATGGCAAAACGTTTGACTCTGTTGCGGGATTCTTGGCACGAACGCGGGAGAGCGCGGCGTTGGTGATGGAAATCATCAGGAAGTCCGATATGGAAAAGCTCAAACTCGAAAGCGTTGAACCAAAATGGGCCGCAGACTGGGAGGCGGCGCGCGACAGCGTCGCGAACGAGTTGAGGCAGCGGGCAGAACGCGAAGCCGCCACCGCCTCCAAAACGATCTTCGCTTTCCAGACTTCGAACTCGAACAACAAGGTTGACTCCCAGCCGGCGGCACGAAACAGTGGCGTCGGTATTGAAGACGGCGAACTGATTACTGTCTCCGACAGCCACGGGTCGTCAAAATCACCTGCAGTGGCAGCGGAAGCCGACACCGTTGATTCCGCCGATCCCGCAATGACAAGTGATGCCACCTCTTCGTCTGAACCAACGTCGGTTACAGCTGAGACGTCTGCAGCAGCAGAGACGTCGACGCCTGCACAGCCGAATGCCTCTGACGCTGTCGTGACGTGGGTACAGCTTGCCACCGACGACGGCACCGTGTACTTCTACAACGAAGTCACGGAAGAATCTCGGTGGGAGCGTCCGACGGGCAGCGGCGTGCGAATCGAAGTCCGCGACGACTCGTTTTACTCCGACTCCGAAGACGCGCATCAGAACGCCCAGAACCTAGAACAGCAAAGCAGCAATGCTGCGGAAACCAAAACTTCCGAGGACTCAGCGCAAGCGCAAGCAGAAGGCAGTGTCGTCGGGGAAGCGAGCGAGCAGCAATCAGAACCGCAACGGGGTGAGGAAGCCCGGCCACAAGAGGGTGCAGAAGCGCAACCGCAAGCAGGTGCGGAAGCGCAGCCGCAGGAAGGTGCAGAAGCGCAGCCGCAAGAAGGTGCAGAAGCGCAGCCGCAAGAAGGTGCAGAAGCGCAGCCGCAAGAAGGCGCAGAAGCGCAGCCGCAAGAAGGTGCGGAAGCACGACCACAAGAAGAAAGTGCAGCAGCAGCGGTGGATCTGTCAGCACAAGCGTCCGAAGTAGAGCAGGGTGTGAAAGTCCAGCAAGATGCTGTTGTTGTTTCTGCAGAAAGTGACACTGCCAAGGTGGACAGTGACTCCGCAAGCGCACAAAGCAACGCCGAGAGTGCTGAGAGTGGCGCTCCAAACGCTAAAAGTGACGCTGCACATGCCGAACACGTCTCTGAAACAGCAGGAAGTGACTCTACATCAGCGCAGAATGAATCGACAACAGAGGAAGGCACCGCGGCCGGCTCCACGCAGAAGTCTCGAGGTATGTATTGCTGAGCGTTCGATTGTTGGTATCTCGAACAATTCGCGTGATTGTAACGTTCGAACGTTGGGCATGTGCGTAGGAAAACGGAAAGTGCGGTTCATAGACGCGCCTGAAGGCGTCAAGGGTGAGGACTGGGATGTTCTTCAAAGCGTTGACGGCTTGGTGAAGTCCGCTTCGGGCAGATACTTGAAGCCAAACTGAAGTGTCGTCACCGTAGGTTCAAAAGTAGCGAGTAAATAGTCGGCTACAGTAACATTAGGACTTAGTAGGACTCTTTCTTGAGACTCCTGGTTAATTGTCGGGATGGTTTGGCGTGGCGTGGGTCTTTGGAGTCACTTCTCCGCAAGTCTGGTAAAATATCACAGAGTACCGGTTCCCAAAGGCATATCTACAAGCGATCCGACAAATGGCAAAAGCAAACACAATGTTAGATGACCCTTGCGTATGACTTCAATCAAGCCCAAGCTCAAACAAAACTTACGGCTCCACCCAATGCGGGAACCTCCCATCGACCTTTTAAATAAACAACACAGAGTTGTTCAAGCGGGACGCCATCGAGTGCGTTTCTTGCACTTCCGAGCTACCATTTGAAGGTTTGACACGAACCTTTCCGAGCCGACAACGAGTATCGACGTAGGTCACCTCAAAAGTGCCCGATTCCACACACAGCGCCCCTCCGTTGGACGCGCCTTTCATGAGATCTGTTTGAGTTTGCCCTGGCGGGCCCTCCTTATTTCGGAAAGTCCCCAAAGCCATGCCGTAGAACGGACTGCGTCAAAACACCATTCCACGACAGCATAAGCACAACAATACAAAGTCATCGACGAGTCCATGCGCTTCCTGTTCATTGGTGTGCTAGAAGCGGTCGACGGCGTACCCGATGTTTTGAGTGTCAATATGTGGGCTTCCGATGAAGTTCTTCGTCATCGCTATGGCTGTAAATCGTGCCGCATGTTGTGCATCCACTTCAGAAAGAGCTTGTTTCGCCTTGTAAGAGGTTTTTCGCATGCATTACAGTGATGCTACCAGCAAAAGCAACGACTGCAAAGTCTGCTGCGTACCAGATCCCAGAAACGCTGGTACTTCGTCAGCTTCTGCGCCGCAAGCCGCGCTTTGGCGCTGGTCGTCGTTGAAAACTCGCTTGGAGACCTTAGAATAAAGTAGCCCTCGGCTCTGATGGTGGGGCGTTCGCGCTGTGCTCCGGTGATCTGCATGGCACACAACATGAAGGGTGAAGCGCCGGCCTGTGATGGTGCGCCGGAGCTTCGGCATCTATTGCAAGACAACTTGTGCGTACCCATTCCGTATCCTCAAGTTCACGTAGAAGCGCGGAACACAAGTCTTCGCTAACTTTGGTTCCCGCAACGCGGCGGATGCGCCGACCGGCCGTGTCCGTTTCTCCAGCCGAACTCTTGAAAGTAGGGCTCTGCAGTTTGGCCTTGTAGGCGTCCAGTAGTTTCTCCATAATAACCGCGCGGTGGCCGGTCGGCGCATTAAGCCCAAAGTCACGCTGGAGACGATTGAGCAGGAAAGGCGTTCCGTACGGTTCCAATTGTGATCGCAACAGCGTTGCGTCGCGATCGCAAGCGTGAGCACCGACGATGCCGACGGTGGACTCGTCTCCACCTCTACCGGGCCCCACAAGCGGGGCCACGTTAGTCACTAAAACTTCTACATGCTGCGGCAGCACTGCCGCGAGCACTGCTCCAGCGCGACCACGAATCTTTTTGTTGAACCGCAAATCGAGGACTTGAAGTGCAGGCAAACTTGAAGACAAGAAACAGTTTTCTGCATCGGAGTGTTGCGGCGACGTTGTGTCTTGGTCGGGCAACGGTGGAGCTGTCGAGTCCCGCTGTTGAAGTCGAGGGACTTTGCGCTCTGGGGGTGCTTCCGGATGCTCGATTGATTGTTTGCCCCCCGCCGTAGACTGGTCGGACGTCACAGTGCTTTTCAACTTCGACTTTCCTTTTTTGTGCTTCACTTTCTGGGGGGCAACTGCGGCATCGTATTGCTTTGCAGCGGCGACGGCATGATTGTAGAGGACATCATCGCGCACTTCGGCACCACTCTGATGCACGAACACTGGTAGCAGGGACCCGAACACGCTGCGGAATTTGTTGCTCAGCAAGACCAGCTTCCGCAGCTTGGCCAGGCGTCCTAATTCGACTGGGAGCTCACGCAGATGGTTGCGGGAGACGTCCAGGTGCTCCAGCAGCGAGAAGTTCCCGATTTCTGGCGGCAACACCCCGATGCTGTTTCGGCTGAGGTCGAGATGCACAAGCGTGGAGTACAATTTCGGAACTGCCAACTGTGATCGCACAGTCACTAAACATTGACCTGTGAGAACGAGCTTGGCTCTACTCGCCGTATCTGCATCGCATGCCTCTTGTGACGTGGCGGCGTCACTTGACATTACTTCAAACTACGCCGACCTCGTTCATTCACTGAATGCGCGGCCTCAACAGAGCGGCCGAACCGAAACGAGTGCAGAATTTCTTACAATACTGTAAACTGTTCTCCATGCCATAACAATTGCAGCATATTATTCGCGCGCCCCGTACCTTTGTAGCCGCAATCAGAACCCCGCAAACTCGATAAATCAGCACATTCCCTCATTTCAACAGCAGCGGTGAGCAAGAGAGTGGCCCTGCTCGTTCAAATCACGCGCCGCATCTCATGCATTCCGCCATCTGTCCAGCGGCCGCGCCCCATGGCTACCATTCACGCACATCAACACGATTGTGACTGTGCCGTTGAGACTTACGCTATACACAGTTTCACTCTGCTGCTCATCAGATGTTGCATCTATGTTCTGAAGACGCTGACGTCGACTTCGTTCGTGGGGTTGAGTGCGCCATTGCATGTGTTTGCATCACACTCTGATCATAATCTTCCATCCTATCCACGACGCACCTTCCCGGCACCACCAACCAACCAACCAACCAACCAATCCTCCAACCAACCCACCAACGCACAAGAAACGCTGAGCGTTCACTGCACACTCTACCAGCATCAACAACAACGATCGAACGATCGAACGATCGAACGATTGAACGTCGGTGGCCGCCGTGGCGACAGTCGCAACGTCCGCGGCCACCAACGCCAACGACGCCAACGCGTAACGGCTGCTCGCCAACTCAACAATCAACGACGACGACGACGACGACGACTTTCGCTTCGTCGTCGTCGTCGTCGTCGTTGTCGCTTTTGTAACTTTGATTTGAACTATGCTGCTTTGCTTTTCATGCATTGCCTTGCGTTGCGTTGCGTTACCTTGCCATGCTTTGCCTTGCCTTGATGTGCGTTGTTGTGTCGCTGAGTGTGCAGGCGGGACGTTGTGTTGGCGGGGATCGGCGTGACATGAGTGTGATGTGGCATGGGGATAAGATGCATGCGATGCAAGGCGCTGATGAAATCGCTGAGAGTGTTCTTTTGAAGAAGAAGCAGACGAAGAAGAAGACACGGGTGTGAATAACGGCACAGTCTGGGCACGTCCGTCATGCAGTTACTAATTAGTTGCAGTGTTGGAAGCCGCGAGCAGTGTCGAGCAACAAGAAAACTATTGCGAGGCAGCAAAACAAAACAGGCTATGACTTACTGAGGGTCGCCATCAGCCAAGCACACAATTTTGCGCGACTTTGTTCGTTGGAATGTCAACCTTTCTGCCGATTATGGCTTAAAACTCCGCGGCGCGTGCTCATGCGAGACACTCCGCCGCCTAGACTCTGCACAGCGCAGGAGTTCGACGATGTCCGCTCAGATTGCGAGAGCCAGAGGGATCAATTCTCTCCAAAGCAGCGCGTGGACCTACTCTGCAAAAACATAGACTCCGGCTCCAACGATAGTGACAGCAGCAATGGACGCGCCACCATCGAAGACGCCGTTCGCGGTTGGAAGTCGATTTTGATATTTTTCGACTGTGTCTCACACCACCTGGAAACAGAGCACGATGCCGCGGCCGCGGCTCGGACCGCGAAGAGATTGCTGCGGCGCAGCTTGCGCATGCGGCTCCACGAGGTGTGCATGTCGGCACAGCTGGTAGTTTCGGCGCGAGAGGTACGTGCTGCCTACGCTCATGTAGTAGGGGACTTCCTGTCGCGTGTTGTGTTCCCCCTGATCGGGAATTTCGCGAGCAACCCGCACTTCTTCGAAGCCATGGCGAGCTGGTGGACGAAGTATGTGGCCTTCGCAACGATCACGGCTGTCGTCCTGGCCTCGTGGGGCAACCACATGACATCGCAACCACCTCCGTCGAAGCAGCTCAAGGTTGCGGACTACTCTCTCGGCGCAATCGCGTTGCTGCAATGGGCACGTCTCATCGTCGTCGGCGCCGACCGCAACTTGCTCCGGCACCTGTTGGACTGGACCTTTGCGCACAGGTTGCAGGTTCACTCGTCGTCGTCACCACCAAGTTCGATGGCGTCGAAGCCCAGCTCGGCGGTCGCTGCTGTCGCCGTGGTACTCGACATGCTGAGGACACTTGGATTAATTGCGCACGGGCAGTTGTATCGACTCCGCAGCCCGCTGACTGTTGGTCGACTCGACACCGCCGAGCTATTGCCGTTGCTTTACGAGCAACGGTCGGCACCGACTACGCGCAGCCACGTTGATGTAGCGGCCTTTGTCGAAGCGCCGGGGTCTTTGTTCGGAGATTTTGCAGCTGCACTTGTTGCCCAGAGCAGAGAATCTTTCCTGCCAACGCAGCGGAATCGATTGCTCGACAAGTGCTCCGCTTTGATGTCGTCGTCTACGGCCCCCAAAGCGAGTGCTCGAGGGCTGAATGTCGCCGCCGGCCCGAAGCACCCGCCGCTCTGCGTGTACCTCCGACACGTTGCCGAATTCGTGCAGCGTGACGAATGGTTTCTGCGCCACTGCTTGCAAATCGGAGAGCCCACGTGGATGACGCTGTCTCGAGCGGCTTCTCACATCTTTGTCGGCGACTTGCAAAAGCAGGGCCATCCTATGTGTCGCTTCAACGCAAAGGAAGCCGACGCAGGGAACGGTGGAGACGACGAGGAAAGTCCTTGGGATGCCGTGTTCTTGCAGGATCCCGAGGCTTTGCGGACGGTGTTCGAGCAGCTTCACCTCTTGCAAGTCGCACTTGAAATGGCAGTGAAGGACGGGGGCACTTCCGAGAAAGCTGGCGCGGAGCAACCTGAGAAGCAGCCGGAATCGTCGACCCACCCGACTGGCGTTGCTCCGTTAGTCCATGCCTTCGGGTCATTTTGTGTGCGCCAGCTCCGCGTTGCAACTCAGCAAAGCGACACTCGGCCGTGGCCTTCAAGTCGCCCAAGAGCACTGAGCACGGAGTCAGAGTATAGTGCAGATGCCACCGACTGGGCAGCTTCTGAAGTCGTGGTTCGACTGTTGCGGCAGCTCGAAGACTTGAACACCATTATAGACACCGTGCTGTCGGAGCGAACGCTGCAGTTCCAGCACGTTCTTCGTGCAGCGCTCGACCGCGTCATCAACACCAGTCATTCAGACCTCGTAAAGGGGAGGCTTGCGCGTGCAGACAGTGGTTCGAACATTTTGTTGCTGTATGGTGACGATGGTGCGAACACGGCGGGGTTGAGCATGTCGGAATGCATTGCTTCGTTCCTCAACGATGCAATGGTGGACCCCGATGCCACGCAACGGCGTGTCAAGCGTTTGTTGCTGCCAGGTTCCGCGGCTCCGAGCCCGAGTGTGCGCGGTAGCGGTGCTGGCCGTGCTTACGTGGGAAAGTTAGATAGCTTACGTGCAATTTGCCAGGAGGCAGCACGTTTGTCCGCCGTCTTAGGCAATGCCGATCACTTTATTGCGCAGATGCAACGCAACTTGCAACTTAGAACACTGCGCAAGCACATAATTGCGGATGGTCAAGAATGGATGGAGCATGAAACGCATCCGAAGCTGACGTCAAAGCACCAACACCTCATAGAGTCGATTGAGGTCGACACGGTCGCGCAATTATCAGCTTGCCTCGGTATGTCGCAACTGTGTTGACTAAAACGCTGCAGTGCCTGCGTTACTGTGTGTTGCTGTTGTTGTTCGTGGATAGGTATTCCGGTGACTTTGAGCATGAGGAGAATACTGCATGATACGATGTCGTCTGAAGCGGCGAGCAATGGTACGTCAGTATCAGCCCGTAGGCCCCCACACACTCAATCCCACTAACAATCGCTTGCGATGCCCTGTGCAGCAACTGAATTCCAGTCGTTGACGACGACGGAACGGTCCTCACTCCGTCCGGACACAGTGTCCACTGTGGCGGTGCTTAGCGAATTTGCGTGGCCTATTCTGCACGACCAAGATCCTTACAGGGAACTGTCTTTGCATCGCACCGGCCGCGGTCCTGCGGATGTGGCCGCAGATTTTGCTGTTCCGACGTACTTGCCGGTCAAGATACGCATCGCCACGGTGTTGCTGCAAAGGATGTACAGCAAGAAGTTCCCGGAGCGGGCGTTGCAGGTATGGCCGACACCCCGCATATTTGTGAATTGTGCTTTTCGAAACTGTAGTTGATCGATGTGGGCGGCCCTCGTTGATTGTAGGTGCATCCTGCAGCATGCCGAGTAGTGATGACTGCGGTAAGTGCGAATGGGTGCGAGACACATGCGGGGTGGTGTGTTCGGTGTCTAATGTTATTTTGGCATCTCGCGGCTGTGCAGACGTTCCCTTCTCGGCGAAATGGCGGATACGAGTTCCACGTCGATGCGTTTCAAGCTGCGGTCCTCAGCTCTTTCCGCAAAGGCCAACAGGTAAGTTCTGCCGTTGTTGACACCGGTCTTTGTCCTCTTGTCAACCCTCGTTTGTTGTCCCGTTGACTTGTAGTCTATGGCTTGGAGTGTGGAGGACTTTGCGCGAGACCTTGGGTTTGACACGGGGGGGTCTGTGAACAATTACGCGGTGTACAAATGCATCAAGCGCGTGATGGATTCTTTGACGTTTCACTCTTTTGTGCCGCGCGGTTGCAGCAGCGAATGTCCACTGCTTGTTCGTGTTTCGCGGCCAAGCACGCCTTCGTCGCGACCACGGACACCTTCATCTCGGCCTAGAACGCCAGCATCGCGCCCCGGAACCCCAGCATCCATCGCCGTTGCTCGATCTGCGGGAAGTCGACCCAGCACTGCCGACAGCAGACCGGGAACAGGTGGCAGCCGGCCAGGATCGGCGCTGGGGCAATTGAAGGACCAAGTCTACAAACTGAACAAGAAATTTTACTGCGAGCATCATGCAGTGGTGTTTCCACCGCTGCAGCTGCTGTGAGATAGATGACAGCGCTGCCGACGCGGTCAGCTATCTACCTAACTTATTACATTTTGCCAGCTGTGTTGCTGTCCCACTGATGTGTTGAGCAGCACCGACATCACAAGAACGCACGAGACGCAAACAATAAAATTATGCGGCGGTGTTCTCACTCAAAGTTCGCAGCGCCGTCGAATGCCTGTGCTCACGCGCCTTGCACATGTTGTGTGCACGCATGTTGTACGGTCGCCTTACTTATGCAAACACATCGTTCAAGAAGCAACGGATCGCATCGACGGTAGCTTTGGAGATGTCGGGCACAGAGAGAAATACCTCCGCAGCATGGCACGTTCCGGGAACTACGCGCGCCTGCACGGCCACGCCAGCGTTGCGCAACTTACGATACATCGTAAGTCCTTCGTCCAGCAGTGGGTCGCACTCGTTCATCGACAGTAGGCACGGCGGCAGTCCTTCGAGGTGCTGCTTTTCGGCAAATATGGGCCACGCGAAGGGGTCTTTGGCGTCGTACGCCTCTTTGCTGTAGTCATGCACGCCGCCACCACCAACTTTGAGAAGGATGCCGTTGTTCGTGATCGTGCTGGGGTATTCTGGGTCCGGGTAGTTGCCCAAGACATAAGGACACAGTGGAACGAGGGCACGCACGAGGCCGATGTCTCCGTCTTTCTTTAGCTGCATGCCCGTCGCCAACGTCAAGTTGCCGCCACCGCTCTCTCCGGCGATCGAGATCTTATTGGCATCGACGTTGAACTGCGCCGCGTGGCTGTGGAGGTACTTGACGCCGCTGACGCAGTCGTTGAGTCCTCCAGGATACTTTTTGACTTCGCCGCTGGAATGCTCGCCGTCAGCGAAACCCGCGAGGAGAGCATTGCGGAACTCTACAAGGAACACAGCCATGCCAGTACGGGCGCAGACGAATCGTCCCCACGATTGATACATGGCGTAGAAGCATGAGAGTTGGGTCATGCCGCCGCCGTGGATGTAGTACACTACTGGCAACTTGCTGTCCTTCGGTGCGTCTGCCGGCCGCATGAAGCAGTAGCGCACCGTGTTGCCGTCGGGAGAGGACACAAAAGTGCCCTCGGAACGTTCGACGGACTCCAGCGGCGCCGCACTCAGCTGAAAGGGCTGCTCCGTCATGAACGCGGCCTCCAAGCCCACGTTTCGGTTCTCGGCAGCCTTCTTCACGAGCGTTTCGTGGTCGTCTTTGATTTCGTCGGCAGTCTTTGGTTCGTTTTGGGTGGCCGTAAGCATTTTGCATAGTGGAGTGAGCCGCGGGTCGAGGCGTGGGTCCTCACTGGGATCGGGTTTTGCAGCTGTGGCTGCGGGCAAGGACTGGGGGTCGTTGCCGTCGCTCATCTGGACTGGCGGGTGTTATTGATCGGGTGCGGATTGTCCTCGTCGTTGAGGTTTTAGTGAATGCACTTGATTTATTTAGTGGATCACTTTTTTTACGTGCTCGGCTCAAGCTACGTCAGTCATTGCTGCACAGCAGTCATTGAATGGCTGAACGGCCTCCGCCGTCGCGTGGGTGACGAATCACACAAACGCTCAGCACACCATTCACATCGCGTACTCCACGCGCTCACAACACGTTCATGCCACCGCGTTCGTTAGGAGTGTGCGCGTCTTCGTCGTGCACAAGCAAGCAAGGTTCGAATGCATGTCTGCACAGTACCCAAATGCCACGCGCCCCAGCACACGACATACGGCACGCGTCAAACACTGCAGAGCGATGGGCAGCGAAGGGCAATTAGTGGCAATGAAGGACAGCGCGGCGTGACAGGGAGATGCACGTAACATACAAACGCGGCTGCCGTGGATGACGCGGCTGCGAGTTGCTTCGTCCACGACGACGAATGGTGACACAGCAAAGAAAGGTTGGGTGCGCTGTTCACGAGAATCCGAGCCTTTTCTGTCCTATGACATGGCATACACACGAGACACACGAGCCGTCGTTTCGCGCACGAGAGATGTGCTGACTTAGTTCGACTTCCACTCGACTCCCACACAGCAACAGTAGGTAGGTACAGTAAGTGCTCGACGCCACCACGCCACCACCACGCCACCACCACGCCACCCACCACGCCACCACCACGCCACCACCACGACAAACAAGTCGAAGCCGCAACAAAAGAAGATACGAAGCTATGAACAAAGATACCATGCGCACGAACGAAGATACCATACTCCGGACGAAGACATCGCATAACCACGACACCAGCACGACACCAGCACGACACCACCACCACGCCACCCCCACGACACCACCGCCCCCACGACACCACCACGACACCACCACCATGACAAACGAGTCGCCGTTCACATCAAACAGAAGCCACGAAGGAAGGTATGATGAAGCTACGAACGAACAAAGATACCACACGCGCGAACGAAGACCAAAGAAAGATACGGACGACGAACGACGAACGACGAACGACGAACGACGAACTTTGTTGGGCGGTGAAAAAAAAGTCAGCTGACACACAATGCGCATCGTGGTATGGTACTCAGTACTATACTCGGTACTCAGTACCATTCCAGACTCCCAACTGACTGACTGACTGACTGACTGCACTCACTCACTCACTCAGATAGGGGTCAGCTGACTTATCCCCATATCGTGGTACTCGGTACTGTAATCGGTACTCAGTACCATTCCTTACCTGACTGACTGACTGACTGAAAGGCCGACGATGCAATCCGACTAAATCCATAGTGTACATTTCAATACTTTCCATTGACTAAATATATTCGTCGCCTCCACAAAGGCACTACGGTTTTAGTAAAACAGTCCCCAGTAAGTGAACAGTATGCCTATCCTAAAATAGATGGAAGCGACCTCAAACGACTGACTGCACTCACTCACTCACGCATCAGATGACTTAATGTGGTACTGAGTACTGTACTCGGTACTCAGTACCATGCCATCCTATGGTTGTTGATTCGGTGTTCGGTGGACGGTGCTCACTCACTCACTCAGTGGGGCTGGGAGTGGTAGTACAATGTCGTAAAGCCATCAGCTGACTCCATTTTGTGTAATTATGACTAGGAAACGTGTAATTACATGTTTCAGGGTACATAAACGTGTAATTACACGATTGAAGATGTGTAATTACACGTCTTTTGAATGCCATTTTTACACGTGGGATCCACGGCGAAATGGCATGTAATTACACGTTCATCCCGGAATAAACGTGTAATTACACGTTTTAAAACGTGTAATTACACGAAAAACGTGTAAAAGTGGGAAATTACAGAAAGGTTTTACACCACAGCGCGTGTTTGTGGTTGGTTGCGCTGTTGCCGCCGTCGTTCGTTCGTTCGTTCGTTCGTTCGTTCGTTCGTTCGTTCGTTCGTTCGTTCGTTCGTGGCTGGACACCAACTAAGTCTCGGCGACGGTCGTTTTGACGTGGGACGACGGCGACGACGCTGTGGAAGACATTGTGGACGACGACGGCGACAACAACGTGGAGTTTGTGGACGGCCGACGATGACGACGACGATAATGTGGAGTTTGTAGACGGCGACGATGACGACGACGATAATGTGGAGTTTGTGGACGGCCGACGATGACGACGGCGATAACGTTGACAGTGGACGACGACGCCAACAACAATGAAGAATTTGTGGACGCCCACGACGACTTTGACGACGGCGCAGACAATCCTGACGAGGTCGACGATACTGTGGACGACGACGAGCCGCCTCTTCGACGAGTTCAACGACGACGTGATGCCGGCGTGAGTGGGCGGCAGCTTCGGCGGCTTCGGCGACTTCGGCGACTTCGATGCTTCGTTGTCCAGACGGCTTGGACGATGTGAACGTCGGCGATGACTCACACGACAACTTTGACAACACTACTGCCATGCCTGTAGTTCTACTGCGTGTGGACTGCACGCGGGGAGTAGCGGGTAGTAAGTGCCTAGCAGGCGTACTTCTACCAGTCGCTCTCGGAGACAAACGGACACGGCAGCCTTTTCTGAACACGAGAAGTAACAAAGTTTTTAGTGTGTGTTCTTTTGTTTGTTTTCAGGAAGCGCGATACACAAATGAGACAACTAGCTGCCACTGCGGCGGCGACCGTCGCCTCGGCTGTTCTCCTCGGATGTCTCGGGGGAAGTGGCGCAGCCGTCGTCGACGATGACGATCTAAAGCTGCTGCTGCAGGAGATGGCGGCTCTTCGAACAGCTTCCCTCGGGCAACAGAAGCAGATGGCACAGCTCCAGGACATGTTGCTCACCGACGAACAGCGTCGCCAGCTGACGGCGTCCAACGAACCTTCTGCCACCGCAGGAGCTTCTGGTGTCCGAATCTTGACGGAGCGTGCCATGGTGGCTCTGGGCCCCGAGAGTGATATCGTGTTCCGCCGCGTGGCTAACATGACGAGTCACATTTCAGGCGAAACGCAGTTCGACAAGGTCCGTGTCAACAGCACCGACGACGTGCTCATTGGCGATTGCACCCTCACGCAGATTCTCGACAGAGAGTGCACCACTGCAAGTGGCAATTACTACACTACAACAACGACCACCACCACGACCACCACGACCACCACTGCGCTGACGGGTTCCTTTTCGTCCTGCCTCGACATTTTGGCAAACCGGCCTTCTGCTGCAGGCCAGGACGGCACATATACACTCGAAACCGCTTCTGGTGTGCAGTATGATGCTTATTGCGACATGACGACGGACGGTGGAGGCTGGACTCTTGCCGCCAAGATGACCAACGCGGATGACAAGCACTGGGTCAACAACGCGATGAGTTGGACGAACGCCACGGTGTATGGCGACACTTCGGACCTGTCGACGGACGCAGACGCGAAGGGCTTGGCGTGGTCCAACGTGCCTGCCGCACAGATCATGATTCGTGATAGTGACCACGGCTACGACTACCTGATGACGGACGAGAATTCGGGATGTTTCAAACCGTTCGAGGTCACCACCGAGCAATCGGATGGCTCTGTGGCGTCCAGCACGTTGCATGCTACCATGTCCGAGTACTGGACCGCAGCGCTGTTCCGCTTCCCGGGTTATGCGCTCGCCGACACGGACACGTGTCACTTCTACGAGCAGTGTGCTACCACCGGTACCTACAACCCCAGCTTCCTCACGAGTTCGGACGCGTACAGTCAGACCGAGTTCGGCTCCGGCAACATTTCGTACCTCACTATGGCCTTCTCCGACGTCAACGGCGATACTTCCGGTGTCATCAGTGGTCTGGAGTCCATGAATTCATGCACAGAGGCTGACATTGCCATCGGTGCGCTGGAAGACGGCCTTCTCTGGCTCGACGAAACTAGCAACAAAGCATACCAGCAGGACATTGGAGGCCCATCTCAGTGTCGATACAGCGATTCGGAATGCGCATCGGACTACCCGGAGACCGTTTTCTTCTTCGTGCGCGAGGAGCGGGACTCTGTCATCGAAGGCTCTTCTTGCCTCGACATCTTGAACAACTACCCGGAGACCCGCGGAAAGGACGGCGCTTACGCGCTCACGCAGACCGGTTTCTGCGAGATCATCATCCGAGATGACGAGCATTCGTTTGGCGACTCTTACATCGGCACGTACTTCCACTTCTGGAAGCACGACGCAGCCAAATGCCTTGGCGTCGAAACCTACTCAAGCATCAATGTCTGGACACAGCAGTGGCGGCGCGGCGAGCTGGTCTGGGAAGGGGAGGTTGTTGTGTGGGGCAACGCCAATGGCGGGAACGTTGGTGATGCCCATGGCCGCAGAGACGACGGCACAGCCGGGGCCAACCAATTCGAGAACAATGACGTCCTGCTGTTCAAGACTGATATGTCGAACGACCGTGCCCTCAGTAACACTCGCACATTCGGCGCTTACTGCGACATGACGACAAAGCGTGGGGGCTGGACGCTTGCGGCCAAGATGTCCAACGAAGATGACAAGAACTGGGTCACCAATGCGAAGAGCTGGTCGTCCACCACGACGTATGGTGACACCATTAGCTTGGCGTCCGGCAACGATGCTAAGGGTGACGCTTGGGACACAATCAAAACGTCTCAGATCATGCTCACGGACAGCGACAATCCAGGGGAATACGTTGTGACCACCAACACGTCCCGCTGCTTCCAAGACTCGCC
>ENA-OWNT01001985-OWNT01001985.1-seawater-metagenome-genome-assembly--contig:-NODE-1985-length-22796-cov-16.166689_pt1 | contig 22796 bp, 15 predicted proteins | sample MGYA00238136_ERZ651165 | MGnify/ENA primary metagenome ERZ651165 (study PRJEB26861, sample SAMN08777766) | seawater metagenome | isolation source: coastal seawater | place: USA: Florida | collected...
GGCGGCGGCCGACGCCGGCCCCGTCGGCTTCCCGCCGCCAGGCGCCGCGGTGCCCGATGCGGTGCCGGGATCGGCGCCAAGCGCCGCTGTGCCCGACGCCGCCCCGGGTTCGGTTCCCAATTCCGTCGTTCAGGATGCGGCCCCCGGTTCGGTTCCGGCCGGCGGGACGACCGCAGGCCGGCCGCCGTCGGTGTTTTCCGGCGTCTTCATCCTGCTGGCCGCGGCCGCCTTCTTTTGGAGTGCCGGTCTGGTGGCCTTCGGCGTCATCTCCTATCATTTGACGGCCTCCGTGGCGGTCCCCGTCGCGGTGGTTCCGCTGCTGTACGCCGCCGCAATGGGGGCCGCCGCCGTCGGGGCCCTCGCCAGCGGTGTCCTGTACGATCGCGCCGGCGCGGCCGTGCTCCTGGCCCTGCCGGTGCTGATTGCGGGAGTGCCGGTGCTGGCCCTGGCGCCAAGCGCCGGGCTGGTCCTGGCCGGCGTCCTCATCTGGGGCGCCGCCACGGGAATCCAGGACTCCACGGTCAAGGCGTTGATTGCCGATCTCGTACCCCAGCCCCGGCAGGGCACGGCCTACGGGGTGTTCGCGGCGTTCGAGGGTGCCGGCGCATTGGTCGGCGGTGCGCTGTACGGGGCGCTCTACGGCGCGCGGCCCGCGCTCATCATGGCGGTGGCCGCGCTCCAGGCGGCGGCCCTGGTCCTGCTGCTCATGACGCTGCGCCGGGCCCGGCCGTCAGCGGCCCACGGGCCCGCTAGGCAGACCTAGCGCGCCCAGACCGACGCCGCGCCGGAATGGCCCGTGATGATGCTCTGGTAAATGAAGAAGGCGCCCGCCGCTGCGCCGGCGACCAGGAGTGCGCCACGGACAACCCTGTTGTCGCGAAGTCCGCCGAGGAACGCCAGCCGCCGGCTAAAGGGCTCATACGTGACCACGAGCATGGCCGCGACCAAGCCGAAGAAGATCACGGAAACCACCTTGAGCACGTCACCTTCCTGGGCGTGCTCATGAACCAGGGCCGACGCCGGACGGGCTTTCTCCAGCTGCTCGCCGGCCTGCGCGGTCAAGAGTGACACCGGCACCAGCCCCAGCGACAAAACGCCGAGGGGCCACGCCAGGTAGCCCCACCAGCGCGGTGCCACGGCATAGATGATGGCGGCCAGGCCTGCGATCGGCGCGAGCACCACTACGGCGTGGACGAGCAGGACATGGGCCGGGAGCCCGCCAATTTCGATCAAGTGAACACTCCTCCAGGACGTGGTGCCGCCGGGTCTCAGAACGGGGCCGCGGGCTGGCACTCGCGGCGGGGCCGGGGCTCCTATGATTCTTGCATGGGAACCCGGGAACTCGCGGGCATTGCCGGGCCGCTGTACGCGTTGCCGTACGGCGAGTTCGTGGCGGCAAGAACGGCCGCGGCCAAGGACGTCAGTTCCGTTGGCATCACCGCCACTGAACAGCGTGCCCTGGCGGCCGAAGTGCGGGCCCTGCCCAAACCCTCCGTGGCGGCCTGGGCGGTGAACATGCTGGCGGCACACCATCCGGAAATCCTGCGGGAGCTGGCCGAGCTGGGTGCCTCGATGCAGGACGCGCAGGCCGCCCTGGATGCAGCTGCCCTTCGCCGCCTTGGGCAGCAGCGGCGGCGGCTGCTGGCCGGAGCGGTGACCATGGCAGGTGCCCTGGCGGATCAGCAGGGCCGGGCGATCAGCGCGACAATGGCGGCGGAAGTGGAGCAAACCCTGCGGGCCGCCACGGCAGACCCGGGGGCCGCAGCCGCTGTGCAGAGCGGCCGCCTGCTCCGGGCGCTCTCGGCGGACGGGGTCGACGTCGTCGATCTCGCCGGCGCGGTGGCTGTCCCGGGGAGCCCTGCGGTCACGGGAACGGGAACCGACGCTCTACAGGGAATCGCCGACGGCGGGGCTCCCGGCGGCCGCGGGGCGGAACCGCCGGCCCGGTCTGCAGATCGAGGCGATGGTGCCGGCGGACAACCGCCCGCGGAACAGCCCCTGCTCCGGGCCGTTGGGAAAGCGCGGAAGACGCCGTCGCCGTCGGCACTGGAAAGGGCGCGGGCCGGACTGCAGGCGGCGGCAGAGTCCGCCGCAGCGGCGGACGAGGAAGCACGCCGCGCAACGGCGGAGCTGGCGGACGCGGCGGCGGACACCACCCGGCTGGCCGATGAAGCGCGCGAACTCAGGCGACGTTTGGAGCTGGCGGAAGCCGAGCTAAAAGGAGCACGGAAACGTCATGAACTGGCCGCGGCCATGGCGCAGCAAACAGCACGGGCCGCCGACCGGGAACGCCGCAAGGAAGTCCTGGCCCGGGAACGCGTGCTGCGGCTCGGCAACACGCCGGAGGGGTGAAGCATTACTGTCGGAGGTCGGTTGCACACTGGAATCATGGAGAACAACCAGGGATTCAACGAGGGATTCAACGAGGGATTCAATCAGGGTTTCCAGCACAATTTGCAGCAGGATCCGGACGACGCAGAGGCAGTCGGACTGTATTTCACAGTCACCTACCTCGACACGGAGTGCGGCCGGATCCGCTCCGAGAGCTTCGATGACGCTGCCGCCGCAGACCGCTTCGCCAGCCGGTGCGTTGGGGGCGAAGACGGCTGGGCCGTCGTCGATGCAATCACGGCGAAAGAGCGCCGGGCCGCCGCCTGAGCGGCGCGGCCTACGCAGGGACGGCACCGTCAGTCGGGGTTGCCGGGCCGGAATGGCCGGGCAGCAGGAAGGGCCTCCACCCGTGCGGGTGAAGGCCCTCTGCGAACGCCGCCCGACTCAACGGGCTGATGCCTATGGAGCGCGGTGCCGGCGTCTGGCGACTATCGCTTAGGCGAAGTCGGAGACTGCCGGGTCCGGACCGATCCGGCCGGCGCCTTCGGCGGAACGGTCCAGCCCGTCGATGGCCTGGATGTCGGTCTCGTCGAGGGTGACGTCCAGGGCCGCGTAGTTCTCGCGGATCCGGGACTCAGTCACCGACTTCGGGATGACCACGTTGCCGATCGCCAAGTGCCAGGCGATGACAACCTGGGCCGGGGTGGCACCGTGCTTGGCGGCAATCTGGGAAATGACCGGGCTCTCGAGGAGCTCGCCGCCCTGGCCCAGCGGCGACCAGGCCTGGGTGAGGATTCCCTTGAGAGCGTTGAATTCGCGCAATTCGGCCTGGTTGAAGAAGGGGTGCAGTTCGACCTGGTTGATGGCCGGAACCACGCCGGTCTCATCGATCAGGCGCTGCAGGCCCTCCTTGGTGAAGTTGGAGACGCCGATCGTCTTGACCCGGCCCTGCTTCTGGAGCTCGATGAGGGCCTTCCAGGTATCAACGTACTTGTCCTGCTTGGGCTGCATCCAGTGGATCAGGTACAGGTCCAGGGTTTCCAGGCCCAGCCGCTCCATGGACTCCTCGAATGCCTTCAGCGTGGACTCGTAGCCCTGGTCCGCATTCCACAGCTTGGTGGTGATGAAGATTTCCTCGGGCTTGAGGCCGGAGCGCTCAATGGCACGGCCCACCCCTGCCTCGTTGCCGTAGATCTTGGCGGTATCGATGTGGCGGAAGCCGGCCTCGAACGCCTGGACAACCACCTTTTCGGCCACGTCATCTTCAACCTGCCACACCCCATACCCAAGCTGGGGGATGGTGTTGCCGTCATTGAAAGTCAGTTCCGGTGAAAAAGTCATATAACTATCCTGCCAACATCGGTGTCGTCCGGCCAGCGCACGGGCGAAGCTAAGCTAGGCGCTTAACCGGGAATAACGGGATGACCGCGAATACGGGGCATGCGGGGCATACCGGCCGCACGCCATCACTGGCGGGATCAACGGCGGGACGCCGGCCGGAAGCCCGGCGGTCCAACGTACCCAAGCTACGCTCAGGCCGGCACGGTACCGCCGCCGCCGCCAGCATCCGCAAGCCGCCGTTCGGCGTCGTGGACGTGTTCCAGCACGGATTCGGCGCGCCGCCGCACGGACGCCGCGCCCGCCGGGACCGGGCCGACGGCGAGCCGGAGCATCGCGGCTGCCTCCGCCGTCATGGCGAGCGAATTGCCTGCCGTGGACAGGGCGCGGTGAACCCCGGCCAGGGGCCCGGGGATATCCAGTCCATTGCTGGGAAACTGCCGCTGGGCCTCCACGCAGATCTTCCGGACCCGGGGCGCGAGTGCGGAGAGCTCGTTGGCGATGTCGACCAGCTCGCCATACAGCGTCTCGTCCTCGACCCCCTCGAGGACCTGGTGGTAGCGGTCCAGCCCGCGGTTGAAGCGGTCGTGGGCGCGCCGCCAGAGACCCTTCCCGAGTTCGGCGTCGTCCCTGCGTCCTTGCCGTGCTGCACTAAAGAAGCCCAAGGTCGCGCTAAAGGTACTGGCCGGGACCGTGGTCCGGGTCGGCGGGCTCGGGGGGCTGGGAGGGGTCGGCGCCAGGACGGGGCGCGGCGGCGCGGACCGGTTCGCCGTTCTCGCCGATGATGACGCCCGGCGCGATCACGGTTCCCGGCGGCAGCTGGCGCAGCTGCATCTGGGCGTAGGCGTGCTCCCGGGCAGCGTGCTGGGCCGCGATGGCAGTCTGGATGCCGTGGAAGAGCCCCTCGAGCCAGCCGACCAGCTGGGCCTGGGCAATCCGGAGTTCCGCGTCGGAGGGCGTGGCATTTTCCGGGAAGGGAAGGTTGATCCGTTCGAGCTCCTCCACGAGCTCAGGGGCCAGGCCGTCCTCGAGTTCCTTGATGGAGCGCTCGTGGATTTCCGCCAGCCGGACGCGGGCCGCGTCGTCCAACGGCGCGGACCTCACCTCGTCCAGCAGCTGCTTGATCATCGTGCCGATCCGCATGACCTTCGCGGGTTGGTCCACCAGGTCCTGCAGTTCGCTTCCCCGGGGCGGCCTGGGCCCGGATGCGGGTCCGCTGCCACGGCCGGCCGGCACTGCATCCGGAGACGCCAGGGGCGCGGCGGGCAGGGGCAGGGTGACGTCCACGGGGGTGCCCTCGACGGGCACGTCGTCGGCGGTTTGCGCCCCGGACTGAGTGTCGTGCTGATCGCTCATGGCTTCATACTCTCACGCGTCCGGCGACGCGAACCGGGCGTCCGCCGGAAGCGGAGAGGCGCCGTCGGACACGCGTGTGCCCGACGGCGCCTCTGCCCCGCTCCCCTGCCGGCGTCTTGTCTTCAGCCGCTTCGCGGCCGTTGCCATTCAGCGGTACCGGCTCAACAGCACCGCCCCTGCGGGCTGGCGTCCTGCCGGTCTGTCCGGTCACGCCAGAACTCGCGCTCCGTCAGGGGAGGCACCGTGTGGCCCGAGGCTTCATGGTGCGCCAGGTACTTCTTGTAAGCATCGGCGCCCAAGACTCCGCCGATGTACCCGGCAAACATGCGGAACCCGGCGAGGACCGCCTTCATGTCCGGCTCCGCATCAGTGGTGACCGGACTTTTCGAGTCCCTGCCCGGCAGGGAGTTTGTTCCACTCGGCCCCGAGGTCGCGCTCCGCAGCGGTGGGAATGAACCCGGCGGGGGCGAAAACGCGGGAGGCCTGGGCGGGGTCTTCGTGCTCGGCGTTGGGGAGCCCCGCGGCCGTGTTCCGCAGCGCCTTGATGGTGGCTAGCACGGCGGTGACGATGACGATGATGCTCAGCACCACGAAGATGATGGACAGCCAGCCCTGGATCATGGTGTTGCGGACCACGGCTTCCATGGCAGCCTGCGTCTTGGCAGTGCCGAAGGATTTCTTGCCGTCCGCAAGGGCCTTGGCGAAGGCTGCGTTGTTGGCGAAGTAGCCCACGGCCGGAACCGGCGAGAAGATCTTGTAGAAACTCGCCGTGATGGTCACGACGGCCGCGAACGCCAGGGGCACCGCTGCGATCCACAGGTACTTCAGGGCGGTGCGTTTGGCGGCGATGGCCAGGCAGACCGAGAGGGCGATGGCCGCCAGGAGCTGGTTGGCGATCCCGAACAGCGGGAACAGGGTGTTGATGCCGCCCAGCGGGTCGGTGACGCCCATCAGCAGGACCGCGCCCCAGGCGGCCACCATGATGGCGGTGCAGAGCCAGGCGCCCGGACGCCAACTGTGCTCCTTGAACCTGGGGACGAAGTTGCCGATCGAGTCCTGGAGCATGAAGCGCGCCACCCGGGTGCCGGCGTCGACGGCCGTGAGGATGAACAGGGCCTCGAACATGATGGCGAAGTGGTACCAGAAGGCCATCATCGCCGTGCCGCCGATGAACTGCTGCATGATGTGCGCAAGGCCGACGGCGAGCGTGGGGGCGCCGCCGGAGCGGGACACAATGCTTTGCTCCCCCACGTCCTTGGCCGTCTGCGCGAGGTCGCCGGCCGTGATGTTGACGCCGGCCAGGCCCAGGCTGTTGACCCACGCGGCAGCGGTCTCGACCGTGCCGCCGGTCAGCGCCACGGGGGCGTTCATGGCGAAATAGATGCCGCGGTCAATCGAGATGGCGGCCACGAGGGCCATGATGGCCACGAAGGATTCCATGAGCATGCCGCCGTAGCCGATCAGGCGCGTCTGGCGTTCCTTTTCGATCAGTTTCGGTGTGGTGCCCGAGGCGATCAGGGCGTGGAAGCCGGACAGGGCGCCGCAGGCAATCGTGACGAACAGGAACGGGAACAGGGCGCCGGAGAAGACCGGGCCGTTGTCGCGGCCGGCGAACTCGCTGAAGGCCGGGACTGTGATCTCCGGACGGACCACGATGATGGCCAGGGCCAGCATCACGATCACCCCGATCTTCATGAAAGTGGAGAGGTAGTCGCGGGGAGCCAGGAGAAGCCAGACCGGGAGGATGGCCGCGATGAAGCCGTAGATGATGAGGCCCCAGGCGATAGTGACCTTGTCCAGGTGGAAGAACGCGGCACCCCATTCGGTGCCTGCCACGGCGCCGCCGCCGATGATGGCGGCCATGAGCAGCACGAAGCCGATGAGGGAGACCTCCATGACCTTGCCCGGCCGGAGGTATCGCAGGTACACGCCCATGAAGAGGGCGATCGGGATGGTCATGCCCACCGAGAAGACGCCCCACGGGCTTTCGCCCAGTGCGTTGACGACCACCAGGGCGAGGATGGCGACGATGATCACCATGATGAGCAGCGTCGCGATGAGGGCGGCGGTCCCGCCGATCACGCCGAGTTCCTCGCGGGCCATCTGGCCCAGGGAACGTCCGCCGCGGCGCATGGAGAAGAACAGGACGAGGTAGTCCTGGACGGCACCGGCGAGGACGACGCCGATGATGATCCAGATGGTGCCGGGCAGGTAGCCCATCTGTGCCGCGATGACCGGGCCCACCAGGGGGCCGGCGCCGGCGATGGCGGCGAAGTGGTGGCCGAACAGGACGTTGCGGTCCGTGCGGACGTAATCCTTGCCGTCGGCCTTGTACTCGGCCGGGGTGGCGCGGCGGTCATTGGGCTTGAGCAGGTAGCGCTCAATGACCTTGGAGTAGAAGCGGTACCCGATCAGGTACGTGCAGACCGACGCGAACACAAACCAGATCGCGTTAACGGTCTCGCCTCGGATGATGGCGAGCATGAACCAGGCAACGCCGCCCAGAAGTGCGATGGCCGCCCACAGCGCGATCTTGGCGGGGGTCCAGGTCCGGTCCGCGGAGTCGCGGACGGAATCATCCACCGACGTCGGCGGAAGGGACGGGTCCGGATCAAACCCGTCGTCGAGTTGTGCGGTGCCGCGCAAGCTCCTGTGCGTGCTGCCGCCTTGTGTGCCGTCTGGCATTGTGCCCATATCTCCTCCTCGAGAATCCCGACCGGGCAGTCCAGGGGTACAGAACTGCCCCCCGCACCCTAGCAACGCGCCCCCGCCCGGGCGCCGGCCCCGCGCCCGGCGGTGCGGTTGGCGCGACGAGCGGTCGTCCAGGTGCGGTGAACGGTCCCGCATTGTGGACGGTCGGTGAAGGAGCTCAGCGCCATCGCGCGCCGGGCGTGGCACCGCCCGGGCTCGAGTGCGGCGCTACGCCTGGAGGTTGCTGAGCTGCATCAGGCGGGCCTCGCAGAGGTCCAGCCAGCGCACTTCGGCTTCGGTCTGGAAGATCAGCGAGTCCAGTACCAGGAGCCTGGCGGTATCGGCGGGGCGCTGGAGCGCGGCCGTGTCGCGGCGGGACTTGGTGTAATCCTGCAGGGCCCGGATGGAGACGGCCCGCTGGGCCTGGATGATCGCCGAGACGTCGGTCCCGGGAATCGTGAGGCCGAGGGCCAGCTTGATGGCGAGTTCGTTCCGGGGCGGATTGGCCCGGGCGACGGGGGCCGCGAACCAGTCGTGGACTTCGGTCCGGCCGGCCTGCGTGATGCTGTAGATGACGTGTCCGTCGCCGTCTCCGCCGTCATTGCGGACCAGTCCGTCGCGTTCCAACCGGTCGAGGGTGGTGTAGACCTGCCCGATGTTCAGCGGCCAGGACGAACCGGTGCGGTCCTCGAATTCTGTCCTGAGCTGGTAGCCGTAGCGCGGCCGGTCCTGCAAGAGTGCGAGCAGGCTGTGACGGATAGACATGGCGCCCCCCGGAATCGCGAAGTCACGAAACCACACAGCATACACGCGCCCCAAGACGCGTGTATACCGCGTATGGACTTACGTTATCGCTTTAGCCGCCCCCACCGCAAAACAGCGCATGCTCCGGACCGAATAAGTCGTCTCCGACCTGCGGTTTAAGGCAGCTGGCGTGCCGTTGCGGCCGCTACATGACCAGCAGGACTTTGCCCACGTGGTCGCCGGAATCGAAATAGGCGTGCGCGGCGGAGGCCTGGTCCAGCGGGAAGGCCTTTGCCACGAGCGGCCTGATCCTGCCGTCGGTCAGCATCGGCCAGACGGCGTCGCGGACGGCATTCATGATCACGGTCTTTTCCTCGACCGGGCGGGGACGCAGCGCCGTGGCAATGATGGCGGCCCGCTTCCGCAGCAGCTGCCCAAGGTCCAGTTCCGCTTTGGCGCCGCCCTGGAGCCCGATCACCACAAGTCTTCCGTAGTCAGCGAGGGCATCGATGTTTTGCGCGAGGTACTTGGCCCCGACGACGTCGAGGATCACGTCCGCACCCTTGCCGCCGTTCTGCGCGCGCAGGCTCGCGGGGAAGTCCTCCTCCGCGTAGTTGATGGCGATGTCCGCACCGAGGAAGGCCTTGGCGGTGCCGACCTTTTCCGCGTTGCCGGCCGTCGTGGCCACCCGGGCGCCGACGGCTTTCGCGAGCTGGATGGCCATGGTGCCAATCCCTCCCGTGGCTCCGTGGATCAGGACCGTCTCGCCCGGCTGCAGCTGCGCCGTCATGATCAGGTTGGAGTAGACGGTCGCGGCGACCTCCGGCAGGGATGCGGCCGTGACCAGATCCACGCCGTCGGGAATCCTCAAAACCTGCCCGGCGGGAACGGCCACCTTCTGGGCGTAGCCGCCGCCGGCGAGCAGGGCCACCACCTTGTCCCCCACGGAGAACGCCTTGGTGACGCCCGGGCCGAAGCCCGCAATCCTGCCGGAGACCTCCAGCCCGGGGATCTCGGAGGCACCCGGGGGCGGCGGGTAGAACCCCTTACGCTGCTGGACGTCTGCACGGTTCAGGCCCGCGGCCACGACGTCGATCAGCACCTCGCCGGGGCCGGCCACCGGGGCTTCGACCTCACGGACTTCCAGGACCTCGGGTCCGCCGGGCTCTGAGATATAGACAGCCTTCATGGAGCACTCCCGATTCCTAACTGGCCCCGCACACTTGCGCCGCGGTCACCAGGTCCGTTCAACATCTCTCCCCAGAATAGGGCGGGGAGCTGCCCGCGCCCGCAAGCGCTGCGTGTTTTTGTGGCAGCCGACTGCCTATGAAAGACTACTCGTTAGGGAAGGTTGTCCGAGCGGCCGATGGAGCTGGTCTTGAAAACCAGTGTGCGGTGACCCCGTACCAAGAGTTCGAATCTCTTACCTTCCGCGGGAGCGCCGAGTTGGCGCGGTCTAGAGGCCGGTTGCGGCAATCGAGAGATTGTTGCAGCCGGCCTCACTCGTACCGCCAGTCTGCCTTTGTGCCGAATTGTGGCGGCGGTCCCGCGTTGACTTCCGCAGGATTTGCGCATTCTTACCGCTCAGGTAGCATCCTGCCGCAAAAAGGGCAAAGCGGTCCGGTACGATCTGCCTCGTGAAGAAGACCTCCACCAGCATCTTTGCCTTGGCCCTGGCCCTCGCCCTCGGCGCCACCGCGGCGGCCCCGGCGGCCAACGCGGCCCCGCAAACGATCGCAAGCCGCCCCGCCGGCATGGCGGCCGCTGCACTCTCTGCCCCCATGACCAAAGCCGCATACAACGCCGCCCTCACCACGCTCGTGGCCGGGTACCAGGCAGCCGCCCAGCGTTTCGTAGACGACCAGGCCAGCGAATACGCCTACGAGCAGAACCTCCGGCCCGCCCTGGACAAAGCCCTCGCCGCCAAGCGAGCCGACCTCGACGCGAAGGACGCGGCGTACGAAAAAGCAGTCGCCGCGCTCACCAAAGCGAACAAAGCAAAACGGCCCGCACTCGACGCAGCCCTCGACGCGGAAAAGGCAGCCTACGCCCAGAAGACCGCAGCGAACGCGAAGGCCCTGGACGACCTCGCCGCCGCCCAGGACAAGAAACGTCCCGCCCTGGACAAGGCCATCGCGGCCGAACGAGCCGCCTTCGACCGGAAGACCACGGCCTATTCCAAGGCCGTCGCCGACCTCGCCGAAGCGAACAGCCGGAAAAGGCCAGCGCTCGACCAAGCCATCGCCAACGAATACGCCAACTATGCCGCCAAGAGGACCGCCTACGACGCCGCGGTGGCGAAGGCCAAGGCGGCGCGCACCGCGAGGCAGGTCGCCTACACCAGGGACTACGCCGCAGCGAAAACCACGGCAGCCAAGGACCAGCTGAGGGCGGCCTACACGAAATACGTGGCCGGCTACGAAGCTGAACTCGCCGCCCTGAAAACGGCGTACGCCAAAGAGGCCCCCGCCCGGGACGCGCGCATCCAAGCACTCCGGGACGCGTACACGCGGTCCCAAGCCGACTACACCACCGCGCGGGCCCAGCTGAAGGCAAAATACGACAGCGCGGGCAGGGCCAAGTCCGAACGCATCCAAGCCCTCAGCGACGCATACGACCAGTCCAAGGTGGACTACGCGAAAGCCCGGACCCGGCTCAAGGCCGCGTACGCCAAGGAAGCCCCCGCCCGGGACGCGCGAGTCGCCGCCCTCAAAGACGGATACACCAAATCCCAGGCCGACTACACCACCGCGCGGGCCCAGCTCGCGGACACCCACGCCAAAGCTGTAGCCGACTACAAGAGAAAGACCGCCGCACTCCGCACCAAATACGCCCGGGCAGTTGCAGGCAACGAAACCCGGCTCGCAGCCACCCGTGCTGCCTTCGCCGCAGCAGGCGCCGAGTACACCACCGCCCTGAATGCCCTGCGCGCAAAGTATCCGGCCTAAGAAACCAGCTGAAGCGAAAAGGCCCGGCGAACGCTGCGGCCAAGGCAGAACGCCCACGACCTGATGAAGGAACTCATGGAACGCCGAGAATTTCTCACCCTCCCGCTGGCCGCCCTGGCAGTCCCCGGACTGATAGCGGCCGGCGCCGGATCAGCTCACGCTGCGGTCGCCCCGGCCCGGGCCCTCAAAGGCGCATCCAATGGCGGCAATGACGCCCGGTCTTTCCGGCAGATCAAAGGCCTCAATGCAGACTGGTACTACACCTGGCAGTCCACACGGACCTATACCGGCCTGCCCTTCGTCCCCATGATCAAGGACGGCAGGAGGCTGCTTGAAAGGGATGCGCTCGGCTTTGTGAACAGGGAACTGCCGCAGACGAAAACCAAGAACCTTCTCGGCTTCAACGAACCCGACCACCCGCTCCAGGCCAACATGTCGGTAGACGAGGCCGTCCGGCTCTGGCCGCTGCTGCAGACGACCGGGCTGCGGTTGGGATCCCCGGCCACCGTCAGGCCAACGAGCCGTTGGCTGGAGCAGTTCATGCTCAGGGCCAAGCGGGAGAACCTGCGCGTCGACTTCATGACCATGCACTGCTACGCCTGGCCGGATTCAGACAGCTTCCTTAGAAAAGTCACCGCACTGCACGAGAAGTATCAACGGCCTATCTGGGTTACGGAATACGCGGTTGCGGACTGGAACGCCACCACGACCCGCCGCAGCATCTACACCCGCCCGATGGTCGAAAAGTTCATGCGAGAGACCGTGGCGGGCATGCGCAAAATGCCGTATGTGGAACGGTTCGCCTGGAAAAACCGCCCCATCAACGACCCCATCATGGGCACGTCGGCCATGTTCAACCTGGACGGAACAATGACGTCAACGGGCAGGCTCTACGCATCGCTCTAAGCGCATCTGTGGCGGCCCGCCCTAAGCGAGCTGCGGCGCCCCATTGAAAGTGTCGGTGCCCCGTCATAGTCTCTCTGTGTCTCCACCAGCCAGTCCTCATCAAACACTTTCTTAGTCAAGACTGTCTTAGTCAAACGCTGTCTCCATCAAACACTGTCTTCGTCAAACACAGAGTCCGGCGGCCGCACGACGATGCCCGGGCCGCCACAGAAAGCAGGAGCCCCCATGCCTACACCCGACCACTCCAACGGCGCACCATGCTGGATCGACCTCATGACCTCCGATGCCGAGAAGGCCAAGTCGTTCTATGGCGCGCTGTTCGGCTGGACGTACCAGACCGGCGACGAAGAAAAATACGGCGGCTACATCACGGCCTGGAAGGACGGAAAGTCCGTGGCCGGCATGATGCAGAAGCAGGCGGACCAGGCAGGCTGGCCGGATCTGTGGTCCACGTACCTGCGCTCTGAGGACGCCGCGGCCACTGTCAAGGCTGCGACGGAGCACGGCGGCCAGGTCTACATGGAGCCCATGGTCGTCCCCGAGCAGGGCAGCATGGCCATGATCGCGGACGCCACCGGCGCGTCGATTGGCGTGTGGCAGCCGGCCGAAATGACGGGCTTTGAACTGGCGGCCGAACCGGGCGCACCGGCCTGGCACGAGCTGCACACCAAGGACTACGCCACTGCGGTCAAGTTCTACCAGGACGTGTTCGGGTGGGACACCGACGTCATGAGCGACACTCCGGAATTCCGCTACACGACGCTGGGCGCGGGCCCGGCGGCCAAGGCCGGCATCATGGATGCTTCGGCCTACCTGCCGGCCGAGGTTCCCTCCAACTGGCAGGTCTACTTCGCCGTTGAGGACGCCGACGCCACGATTGCCCAGGCCGTCTCCCTCGGCGCCACCGTGATCGACGGGCCGGACGATACCCCGTTCGGCCGGCTCGCCACGCTGGCCGACCCCACCGGCGCGATGTTCAAGATCGTGGCTGACACCGGGCAGGGGGCTCAGGCCGCCGCGGACGCCTAGGCTCCTAGGCTCCTAGGCTCCTAGACGGAGCAAGCCTGGGAGGCCTCTCCCACCCAATTACAAAAATTGTTGTAGAAAATACCGGCCAGACCCTTCCCCAAGGGCTACTGGCCGGTATTCTGCTGTGGAGCGTCCGGTGGAGGCACCCGGACACCGCTCACCCGCAACACCAGTCACCAGTGCCCGGGGCTTTCGAGCCGCTCCGGGAAGGCTGCGGCGCGTCTCGCTGGGGGACGTCCCGCCGAATGCACGTTTAATCCATACGTTGTTCATTCACCCCTGTTTGGATGGGCCCGGCACGACTTGACCAGGAGTTCAGGCCGGCCACTGTCCGCTGCACCCGGCGGACGCACTGCACCCTGCCCTTTACCCGGGGCACCCTAATGAGAGTTAGAGCGGATGAAACAAACACCCTGGAAAACAGTGCTGGGCGCAGCCGTGTCGGCGGCGCTCATCGCGGCTCCCCTGGCGGCAGCGCCGGCCAACGCCGTGGAGGCCTCCCCGGCAGCAACCGGAACCTCGCCGGTGGTCATCAACGAGGCATACCTCAGCGGCGGCAGCGCCGGCGCGGCCTTCAAGAACAAGTTCGTGGAGCTCTACAACAGCGCCGACGCGCCGGTCTCGCTGGAGGGCTGGTCCGTCCAGTACCGCTCAGCCACGGGCACGGGGGCGCCGAGCTCGGTGGCTGCGCTGACCGGGAGCATTCCCGCCAGGGGCTACTACCTGCTCAAGGGCGGCAGCAACGGCACGGCCGGCGCGGACTTGCCGGCCGCGGATGCCACCGCCACCGGGTTCAATCCGGCCGGGGGCGGCGGCACGATCGTGCTGGCCCGGCAGGCCGCCGCACTCAATCCGCTGCCGGCCGGCTCGGTCATTGAACCGGCCAACGTTGCCGACGTGCTCGGCTACGGCACGTCCAACACCTTCGAGACCCGGGCGGCCGCTGCGCCGTCCGGCAACACCGACGTCAAGAGCCTGAACCGCAGCAACGGCGCGGACACGAACAACAACTCCGCTGACGTCACGCTCAACGCAGCCATCACGCCGAAGGCCGCCAACGGCACGGCTCCCGGCCCCGTCGACCCGCCCGTGGACCCGCCCATGGATCCGGGGCCCGGCACGCCCCCGGCCACCAAGACCATCGCCGAAATCCAGGGCAACGGTGCCGCCAGCCCACTGGCCGGATCATCGGTCACCACGCGCGGCAAGGTCACCGCGACGTTCCCCACGGGCGGTTTCGCCGGCTACTACGTCCAGACCCCCGGCACCGGCGGCGATCTCACTCCGGCCAACCACGTGGCGTCGGACGCTTTGTTCGTCTACTCGCCGTCCACGGTCGACTCCGTCAGGATCGGCGACTACGTCGAACTCACCGGCGCCGTCAGCGAGTTCTTCGGCATGACGCAGCTGACCGTTGCCGCGGCGGCCGATCTGAAGAAGCTCACCGAGGCCGCACCCGAGGTCAAGGCTACCGGCTTCGCCCTCCCCGCCGACGAGGCCTTCCGTGAATCCCTCGAAGGCATGCTCCTCACCCCGCAGGGTCCGGTCACCGTGGCGGACAACTTCTCGCTGAACCAGTACGGCGAGATCGGCCTGGCCGGCGGCGCCACCGCGCTCGAGCAGCCCACCGCCGTCGCGCCCTTCGGCTCCGCCGAGTACACCGCCGCCGTTGCCGCCAATGCCGCCCGCGGCATCAGGCTGGATGACGGCGCCACCACGAACTTCCTCAAGGACGCCACCACCAAGGCCCAGGTGCTCCCCTACCTGACCGCGGCGGATCACGTCCGGGTCGGCGCGCCCGTGACGTTCAAGACCAACGTGGTGCTCAGCTACGCGAACAACGCCTGGAAGTTCCAGCCCCTGACCCAGCTCACGGAAGCCAACGCGGACACCGTCCAGCCGGCCAGCTTCGGCGCCACCCGCGCGGACACCCCCGCGGCCGTTGGCGGCAACCTCAAGCTCGCCTCCTTCAACGTGCTGAACTACTTCCCCACCACCGGCGACCAGATCCCCGGCTGCACGTTCTACCCGGACCGGGACGGCAACCCCATCACGGTCAAGGGCGGCTGCGACGTCCGCGGCGCGGCAAACGCGGAGAACTTCAAGCGGCAGCAGGACAAGATCGTCGCCGCCATCTCCAAATCCGGGGCCGACGTCGTCACGCTGATGGAGGTCGAGAACTCGGCCCAGTTCGGCAAGAACCGGGACGACGCCCTCGCCAATCTGGTGGAGGCCCTGAACGTCGCCACGCCGGGGATCTGGGACTACGTCCGCACGCCCGCCAACGCACCCCCGCTGGCCGACGAGGACATGATCCGCACCGCGTTCATCTACAAGAAGGCTGCCGCCGAACCAATCGGCGAATCCATCATCCACAACGACACGGTCGCGTTCGCCAGCGCCCGCAAGCCGATGGCCCAGGTCTTCAAGCCGGTCGGCGCCGCCGATGACAAGAAGTTCATCGCGATCGCCAACCACTTCAAGTCCAAGGGCTCCGCCGCCACGCCGGATGACACCGACAAGGGCCAGGGCGCCTCAAACCTCGCCCGCACCGCCCAAGCCAAGTCGCTGCTGGCGTTCTCCGAGGAACTGCAGAAGTCCAAGGGCACGGACAAGGTTTTCCTGATCGGTGACTTCAACTCCTACGCCAAGGAGGATCCGATCAACGTCCTCACGGGCGCCGGGTACGTCAACCAGGATGAGAAGGCCAAGAACGCCGACGGTTCCGCCAAGCACTCCTACCTGTTCGGCGGCCTCGTGGGCTCGCTGGACCACATCCTCGCCTCCCCGGCGGCCAACGCCGCCGTCACCGGCGCGGACATCTGGAACATCAACTCCGTGGAATCCGTGGCGTTGGAGTACAGCCGCTACAACAACAATGTCACCGACTACTACGCTCCGGACCAGTTCCGGGCGAGCGACCACGATCCCGTGGTTGTGGGCCTGAACTTGCCTGTCACCCCGGCGAGCGTTGAGCTGAACTTCCTGGGCATCAACGACTTCCACGGCCGCATCGATTCCAACACCGTGTTCTTCGCGGGGACCATCGAGAAGCTTCGCGCCGCTGCCGCCCCGGGTGCCACCGCGTTCATTTCGGCCGGCGACAACATCGGCGCCTCGCTGTTCGCCTCGGCGATCGCCAAGGACCAGCCGACCATCGACGTGCTGAACGCCCTGGAGCTGCGCACCTCCGCTGTGGGCAACCACGAGTTCGACGGCGGCTGGGCAGACCTGCGCGACCGCGTCACCGCCGGCGGGAACAACGCCAAATTCCCGTACCTCGGCGCCAACGTCTACGCGAAGGGCACCACCACGCCGGCCCTGCCGGAGTACACGGTCCTGGACATGAACGACGTGAAGGTCGCCGTAATCGGCACCGTCACCCAGGAAGTGCCCTCCCTGGTCACGCCGTCGGGCATCGCGGACCTGGAGTTCGGCGATCCCGTCGACGCCATCAACCGGGTCGCGGCGAAGATCAAGGCAGGCAAACTCGCCGACGTCATCATCGTGGAGAACCACGACGGCGCCGGGTCCGGCGCGCCCGACGGCGCCACTTTGGAGCAGGAAGTCGCCGCCGGCGGCCCCTTCGCCAAGATGGTCCAGAAGGTCACCCCGGACGTGGCCGCGATCTTCAACGGCCACACGCACAAGCAGTACGCCTGGGACGCCCCCGTCCTGGACGCGGCGGGCCAGCCCACCGGCAAGACCCGCCCGATTGTCCAGACCGGAAACTACGGTGAGTTCATTGGCCAGATTCAACTGACGATCGACACCAAGACGATGTCGGTGACCGGCTACAAGGCCGGCAACGTCCAGCGCACCACGAGTGCCACGCAGCCCGCGGCCGATCTCGTCGCCGCGTACCCGCGGGTCGCCGCCGTCAAGACCATCGTGGACAAGGCCCTGGCCGACGCCGCCGTGGTCGGCAACCAGCCGGTCGGCAAGGTCACCGCGGATATCACCACCGCGTTCGCCGGTTCCCCGGCCGTGCGTGATGACCGGGCCAGCGAGTCCACCCTCGGCAATCTTGTGGCGGATTCCCTGGTGGATGCGCTGAAGGCGCCGGAACTAGGCGCCGCCGAAATCGGCGTCGTCAATCCGGGCGGTCTGCGCAACGAGCTGTACTACGCGCCGGATGGCACCATCACGTACGCCGAGGCCAACGCCGTGCTGCCGTTCGTGAACAATCTGTGGACCACGTCCCTGACCGGCGCGCAGTTCAAGACCCTGCTGGAGCAGCAGTGGCAGACCAACCCGGACGGCACGGTTCCCAGCCGCGCCTACCAGCAGCTGGGCCTGTCCAAGAACGTGAACTACACCTACGACGCCGCCCGTGCCGCCGGTGACCGCATCACCTCAATCCGGGTCAACGGTGCGCTGATTGATCCGGTGAAGTCCTACCGGATCGGCACGTTCAACTTCCTTGCCACCGGCGGCGACAACTTCCGCATCTTCAAAGAAGGCGCCGGCACCAAGGACTCCGGACTCGTGGACCGCGATGCGTGGATCAAGTACTTGCAGGGCCACAACCCCGTCTCGCCCGACTTCGCACGCCGTTCCGTGGCGGTCGTGAACACGACGGCGGCGGAGGTCAAGGGCGGCGAATCCGTCACCCTGGCGGTTTCCAAGCTGGATCTCACCTCGCTGGGCAGCCCGGTTAATGCCTCGCTGCGCGTGGAGTTTAGGGATGCCGCGGGTACGGTGACGTCCCTTGGCACGGCCCCGGTGGCCGGCGGCGCCGCCACGGTGAGCGTGTTGGTCCCCGCAGGCGCCGCTGCGGGCGCGGGCACCCTGGTGCTCACCGCCGTCGAATCCGGAACAGTGGTGAAAGCGATGGTGTTGGTCGCGGCCAGCGTCCCCGTCCCGCCGAGGTGCACGGCTCCGGTCCCGCCGAAGAAGTGGTACGACGTTTTCGGGTGGATCAAGTACTCCATCGCCTGGATCCAGTACCAGAAGTGCCTCAAAGGCTAATTCGGCAAATTCCGTAGCCCGGGTTTCCTAGCCCGCACCAGTGAGCATGCCCTCCCTTGGCCCGCAGCAATGGACATAAGCAACAAGTGTCCAAAGCTCAGGCCGGGCGGAGGGCATGTCCATTTTTCAGACGCGGGCAGCCCCTGGCTAGAGGGCCAGGATGTCGCGGGCGATCTCGTCGGCGTCGCGCAGGGTGCGCTGGCCGCTGCGGTAAACCGGGCCCGACGTCGGCCGGGCCTCGGCGGCGATGGCCGTGCCCCATTGCGTCGCGGAGAGCTGGAGCCCGAGTACGTAGAGTCCGTCCGTCACGGACCCGTTGGCTCCCAGTGGCCGATAGGGATGCGGTACGACATCCAGCCCCGAGGTCTGCACCGGGATTCCCTCCACGGTCATCATGAGGCGCGGCCGCACCAGCCCCTCGGCGAGCAACTGTTCCAGCAGCGGCGAGGCGTTGACGGCCACCCTGTTGGCCGGCGCCAACGCTTCGATCATCGCCGTCGCGCAGACGGCACCCGTCACGGCACCCCCCAGGATCTCCGAGCCGCCGTCGACGCTTTCCTCCGTGCCGCCGTCGGTTTCGTCCACCCAGGGCGACGCCGCGGTAAACATCCGGGCCCGTCGGTCGACGCCGAACTTGGGGTCCGGGCCCACGAAGCGGACGACACCTGCCCGCGCCAGCGCCGCCAGCTGCGCCGCGCGCAGCGCCGGCGGACCGCTCGCGAGGCCTTCCACGAATGATTCGAACCAGCCGCGGAGGCCCGCCACCCAGGATTCGTCCGTGATGCCGCTGTCGGCCACGGCAGTCTTGAGCACGGCCCGGCCGTGATGCAGGGCGCCGATCGCCATCTTCACGGGGTCGTCCTCACCGAGTGCGGAGCGCCGGGCGTCATCGAGCAGGTACTCGACGACGGCGGCATCCAGCTCCGCCCGGGAGTCAAACGAACGACCCGCCAAAGGCGCGGCGAGACCAAGCAGGTTCAGGCGGTGGGCTTCCCTGATATGGACCGCGACCACGGATTCCGCGGCGTTTTCCCACTTCCCGGTCGAATGCGCATGCGGCCGCAGGGACTCGTCCAGGGCGCGCAGGAACTCGGCCGGGCCGGTCAGGACGGCATCGGGCTGCGAGCGCGCGAGCGTCGAGTAGTAGGCCCAGATCGCGTCACGGTGCAGGAGCGGCCAGAGGTCATAGTCGAATGACGGCCGGATGCCGGAGTCGGCAAACTTCGCGATTGCGGCCTCAGTGCAGTACCGCAGCTGAACCGCGCCCGGGTAGTAGCCCGTGAGCGTCGCCTTCGCCCGGTAGGGGGTCCCGCGGCGTGAGGCGGCGATGATGAGCGGCTCGCGGCCGGAGGGCTGATACGTCAGTTCACCATTGGCCTCCGCGGCCAGGAACCGGCCGCCGCGCCCTTCCGTCAGCTGTCCCATCACGTCAAAGAAGTTCAGCCCCATGCCGCGCACCAGGACGTGCCGGCCGGCCGGGATCACCGACCAGTCGACGTCGGCGGGGGCCGCGGGCGGCACGTACAGGAGTCCGAGTTCCTCCGCCGCGGAGCGCAGCTCCCGCTGCTCGGGGTTCAACTGCGCGTCCAGATGGCCCAGGGCCAGCACGACGGAGTCGACGGTGAGCACCGTGCCGTCGTCGAGGGCGACGTCGAACCGCACCGCAGATTTCTCCGGTGCGGCCGACGGATCTCCGGGCCCGGCTGCCGCGTGGCGGACGGATGTCGCCGTGGCCGGGTGGAAGTCCACGGTGACGCCGGCCGGGAGCCTGGTGAGCAGTTCCTCGAGGGTGGAGCGCAGGTAGCGGCCGTACAGGGCGCGGCTGGGGAAGTCCGTCTGGCCGAGCCCGGACACCTCGGCGCGTTCCTCGTCAGTCAGCGACGGGTCCGGGCGGCGTTGCTGGAGCTCGCGCCACTGGTCGAAGGTGTGCCCGGCCAGGGGCGCCGCGAGCCCCTGGTCCTCGGGGATGACCGTGGGATAGAAGGATTGTGTGTTCATCAGGTACAGCCGCGACTGTCCGGGCTGCCAGACGTGCCCGGGGCCGGCCGGGTACGGGTCGATCACGTCGACGTGCAGGGTTCCGGCGGGCCCGGCGGAGGCCCAGTTGGCGAGGAGCCGTTCCAGCACGCTCGTGCCCCGGGGACCGGCGCCTATCACTGCCGTCCGGATGCTTCGCGATATGCCCACGGCATCCAGCGTATCGGCAACCGGGCCGCGGGCTTGACCCGTCGTGTGACTTGCCACTGCCTCATCGATGTTCTTGGATGGAAAGATGACCACCACAGAAGCTGATCACCCGTCCGCCTCCGGCCAAGCCAGCGCTGCCAGCCCGGCTGCAGGGGCTTCCCCCGAACCCGTCGACGAGAACATCTGGCTGGAGGACATCTACGGCCAGGAGCAGCTGGCATGGGTCCGTGAACAGAATGCCCGCACCGAGGAGCTCCTCGAGGATGCCGACTACGCCGAGCTGGAAGACAGGATCTTGGAGGTCCTGGACTCCACCGACCGGATCCCCATGGTGGGCAAGCACGGCGAGTGGTACTACAACTTCTGGAAGGACCGGGCCAACCCCAGGGGTCTCTGGCGGCGGACCGGCTGGGACAGTTACCGGGCCGGGGCCCCCGAATGGGACGTCCTCCTCGATGTGGACGCGCTCGCCGCCGCCGAGGGCCAGGACTGGGTCTTCCACGGCGCCAACTTCCTCCGCCCGGCCCCGGGCGAACCCCACCGGCTGGCGCTGCTGGCCTTCTCCCCCGACGGCGGGGACGCGAACCGCTACCGGGAGTTCGACGTCGAGGCCCGCGGCTTCGTGGACCCGGCCGACAGCGGCTTCGACCTCCCGACCGGCAAGGGCAATGCCTCCTGGCTGGACGGGGACACTTTGCTCGTCGCCACCACCGCCGAGGACCTGCCGCGGACCACCTCGTCCTATGCCCGGACCGGCGTGAAGCTGCGCCGGGGCGAGTCCCTGACGCAGGCCGAGAGGATTTTCGACATCCCCGAAGACCACATGATGGCGATCGTGGCCCACGACTCCACGCCGGGCTTCGAACGGACGTTTGCCGTCGACTGGATCAGTTTCTTCGAAAAGAACACCTCGGTGCTGCGGGACGGCGAGTGGGTGCAGATCGACGTGCCCGCCGACGTGAACCTGAGCTCTCACCGTGACTGGCTGCTGTTCCGCCCGCAGCGCGACTGGACCGTCAATGGCACCACGCACCCGGCGGGTTCCCTCCTCGCGGCCGGGTTCGAGGACTACCTCGCCGGCGGCCGGGACCTGGCGGTGCTCTTCACCCCCGATCCGCACACCTCGCTGCAGTCCTGGAGCTGGACCCGGGACTTCCTGCTGCTGAATCTGCTCCGCGACGTGTCCTCGGAAATCCATGTCCTGGACCCGCGGCGCCCCGGGACGGACTCCGCCTGGGCGGCCACCGTGCTGGACGCCTGCCCGCCCCTGCACGACGTCAACGCGTTCGCGGTGGATGACGAAGACGACGCCGAAGACTTGGACGACGACGGCACCGGCGGCGATGCCGCGATTTCCGAGGGCGAGGCTCCCGGAGCAGGGAACGACTTCTGGCTCGTAGCCACCGGCTTCACGACGCCCACCACCCTGACCCGGGGAACGCTCACCCGCGGCAGCGGCTCCGGGGCAGATGCCCGCGTGGCCAGCACTCACGAGGTGATCCGGACCTCGCCGTCGTTCTTCAACGAGGCGGACTACGACGTGCAGCAGCACTTCGCCGTGTCCAAGGACGGCACGAAGGTCCCCTACTTCCAGGTGGGTGCCAGGGACCTGGTCCTGGACGGCCAGAACCCCACCCAGCTTTCCGGCTACGGGGGCTTTGAGATCTCCCGGACCCCGGCCTACAGCGGCGCGGTCGGCCGGGCGTGGCTGGAGCGGCGCACCGCGGAGTCCAATGGTGCCGAGGGCGAGGCCCCGCACCGCCGCGGCGGCGTCTACGTGGTGGCGAACATCCGCGGCGGCGGCGAATACGGGCCGTCCTGGCACCGCGCCGCGCTGCAGGGGAACCGCCACCGCGCTTACGAGGACTTCGCCGCCGTGGCCAGGGACCTGATCTCCCGCGGCGTCACCTCCCGCGAGCGGCTCGGCTGCGTGGGAGGATCCAACGGCGGGCTGCTGGTGGGCAACATGCTCACGCAGTACCCGGAACTGTTCGGCGCCGTGTCCTGCGGCGTCCCGCTCCTGGACATGCGCCGGTACTCCAAACTCTCGGCGGGCTATTCGTGGATCGGCGAATACGGCGACCCTGACGTCCCGGAGCAATGGGAGTTCCTGAAGACATTCTCCCCGTACCACCTGCTCAGGGACGGCGTGGACTACCCGGAGACGTTCATCTGGACCGCCACATCGGATGACCGGGTGGGGCCGGTCCAGGCCCGGAAGATGGCGGCCCGCATGCAGGCCATGGGCATCCCGAATGTCTGGTTCCATGAGGCCCTCGAGGGCGGCCACGCCGG
>ENA-OWNT01001986-OWNT01001986.1-seawater-metagenome-genome-assembly--contig:-NODE-1986-length-22779-cov-11.876178_pt1 | contig 22779 bp, 24 predicted proteins | sample MGYA00238136_ERZ651165 | MGnify/ENA primary metagenome ERZ651165 (study PRJEB26861, sample SAMN08777766) | seawater metagenome | isolation source: coastal seawater | place: USA: Florida | collected...
TATATTGACTCGCTTTAGCGTCAGCTGCCAGTGAAAATGCGGTGGCAAGGTTACCGCACCCCTTTCCAGTCGCTGCCATCCTTGTAGGTGAACCGCGCTTCGCCGCCTTCGACCTCGACCATCAGGTCGATGTCGGAATAGGTCGCGACCTCGTGCGGGGCCTTGGTTCCGACCACCAGAAAGGCGGCCGGAGCATCGGTGCGGTTGATCAGGCAATGGCCGTCCGCATGCCCCGCCGGGAAGGCGGCGCAGTCGCCGGGGACCATTTCGGTTTCGCCGTCGTCCATTTGCAGGATCAGCGTGCCCTGAGTCACCATCACGAATTCGTCCTCGTGCTGGTGCCAGTGCCGGATCGAGGATTTTGCCCCCGGTTCCAGCATCACAAGGTTGGCGCCGAATTGGGTCAACCCACCCGCGTCGCCGATGCGCAGGGACGATCGGCCCGCAACCTCCTGATCCAGGGGTGCGGGATAGATCGACCCGGTACGCGGCGCGACTTTGGAGAGGTCGATCTTGCCCATCAGACCCGCTCGATGATCGTGGCCGCGCCCATGCCGGATGCGATACACAAGGTCGCCAGGCCGGTTTCCTTGTCCTGACGCTCAAGCTCGTCCAGCAGCGTGCCGATGATGATCGCGCCGGTGGCGCCCAGCGGGTGGCCCATCGCGATCGAGCCGCCATTGACGTTGACCAGCGCCGGATCGACGTCAAAGGCCTGCTGGAAGCGCAGCACCACCGAGGCAAAGGCCTCGTTCACCTCGAAGAGGTCGAGATCGGAGATCTTCATGCCATTATCGGCCAGGATCTTCTCGGTCACCGGCACGGGTCCGGTCAGCATAATGGTAGGATCGGTGCCGATCTTGGCGGTGGCCTTGATGCGCGCACGCGGCTTCAGCCCGTATTTCTCGCCGAATTCCTTGTTGCCGATCAGCACGGCGGCGGCACCATCGACGATGCCCGAGGAGTTGCCGGCGTGGTGGATGTGGTTGATCGCCTCGAGGTGCGGATACTTGAGCATCGCCACCTTGTCGAACCCGGGCATCACCTCGCCCATGTCCTTGAAGGAGGCCTTGAGCGCGCCCAGCGTCTGCATGTCGGTCTCGGGGCGCATGTATTCGTCATGGCTGAGGATCTCGAGCCCGTTCTGGTCGCGCACCGTGATCACCGACTTGGCAAAGCGGTTGTCGTCCCAGGCGGCCTTGGCCCGCTTCTGGGATTCCACGGCAAAGGCATCGGCCTCGTCACGGGAAAACCCGTACTCGGTCGCGATGATGTCGGCCGAGATGCCCTGCGGGACGAAATAACGCTCCATCGCCAGGGTCGGATCGACGGCGATCGCTGCCCCGTCCGAGCCCATGGCCACGCGGCCCATCATCTCGACGCCGCCAGCGATATAGGCCTCGCCGGCACCGCCCCTGACCTGGTTGGCGGCGAGGTTCACCGCCTCCATGCCGGAGGCGCAGAAGCGGTTGATGGCGAGCCCGGGGATGGATTCGTCGAGGTCGGAGGCCAGCACGGCGGACCGCGCCAGGCAGCCGCCCTGTTCCATCACCTGGGTCACGTTACCCCAGATCACGTCCTCCACCGCGTGGCCGTCGAGGTTGTTGCGCTCCTTCACCGCGTTCAGCGTCAGGGCGGAGAGCCGCAGCGAGGTCACCTCGTGCAGGGCGCCGTCCTTGCGACCCTTGCCGCGCGGGGTGCGCAGCGCGTCATAGATATAGGCTTCGGTCATCATCGTCTCCTTATGCGCGGTCCGACGGGTTGCCGGGCATCAGATCGTAGGGGTGTTTCCAGCCGGGCTGTTCGCTGAGGCGCGTCAGCCAGGCGTCGATATGGGGCCAGTCGGCCCGGTCGAACCCGAAGGGTTCGGGATAGTGGAGATAGCCGCAGCAGCTCAGATCGGCGTTGGTCACGCCGTCGCCGACGATCCAGTCGCGGCCCTCCAGATGGTCGTTCAGTAGCTGATAGGCCGGTTTCAGACGGCCCTGGGCAAAGGCGATCACATCCGCGTTGCGGTGCTTTTCGGGCAGGAAGTTCATCAGGAACCGGGTCATGCCCGCCTGACTGCTGAGCTTGTGATTGTCCCACAGCACCCAGCGCAGCACCTGGTACTTCTCTTCCTGAGTCTTGCCGCCGAACTTGCCGGATTTATCGGTGACATACTGCTGGATCGCGCCCGACTGGCTGAGTTTGAAATCGCCGTCGATCAGCACCGGCGCTTCGCCCAGCTCGTTGACGTTGTTGCGATACTCCGGCGTGCGGGCCTCACCGTTGAAGAAATCGACAAAGACCGGCTCCCAGTCCAGCCCGCTCAGCTGCAGCGCCAGCGCCGCCTTGTAGGAATTGCCGCTTTCGCCGAAGCAGTAGAGTTTGATGGTCATCTTTCCTGTCCTCCTGAGATGCCTGGGTCTTCTGCCGGACTTGAGTATTTGCGAAGCGCAGAGGCAACGGTGCGGGGCGCCCGGTCACGGGAAGTTAACCGCAGTTGATCAATGCACTCTGCACGGAGCGCGACAGGGCGCAGAGTGTCGTGTGGGGAGAGGTCCGGTCGTCCGGACCGCTCCGCTCCGGCGCCAATAGGGGCCGAATGGCGGCAAGGATATCCCTCCGCCCTCATCTCGCAGCGATTGCGCCCGCCGGCGGTATCCGCGATCCGCCTCCCGGTTCCGTGCTGCAAGATCATGGCTCCCCCCATGTTCGCCTCACCGTTTCCGCGCGTCGAGCTCGGAGTTAAACTGGCGCAACCGGTGCGCCAGCCGTTCCTCGTCGGTCACCGCGTCGAGGTTCTCGAACAGGAAGGACAGCGCCTCACCCGCATCGAGCCCGGCCTCGGCGGCAAAGGATTTCAGCCGCCGGTAGCCGTCCTCGGTCATCGCGACGGGAAAGCGCCGGGTCAGGCGAAAGCGTTTGGCCATTGCGGTCTCCTCCGGTGGGATCGGCGTCCCGGGCGGCGGGCCCGGGGCGCCGGAACGGTCAGAACTGCGCGGCGTCGAGGCCCATCACCGTGTCTGCGCCGCTTTCGATCCGGCTCAGGTGCAGGGCGGTGGCGGGCAGGCGGCGCGCCATGTAATAGCGCCCGGTGGTCAGCTTGGTCTCGTAGAACGCGGCATCCGAGGCACCCGCGGCCAGCGCGGCCTTGGCGGCCTTGCCCATCCGCGCCCACATCAGGCCAAGGCAGACATGGCCGAACATATGCATGAAATCATAGGAGCCGGCGAGCGCGTTGTTGGGGTTCTTCATGCCGTTCTGCATGAAATACATCCCCGCCGCCTGCAGATCCTTTGACGCCTTTTTCAGCGGCTCGATGAAGTCGCGATCATAGGCTTCGTCGGCGCCCGCGTTCTCCTTGCAGAAGGTCTTGACCATGTCGAAGAAGGCCATGACATGCTTGCCGCCGTCCTGGGCCAGCTTGCGGCCAACCAGGTCCAGCGCCTGCACGCCGTTGGCGCCTTCGTAGATCATCGCGATCCGGGCGTCGCGGGTGTACTGCGACATGCCCCATTCCTCGATATAGCCGTGACCGCCGTAGACCTGCTGCGCCTGCACCGTCATGTCGTAGCCCTGATCGGTGAGGAAGCCCTTGATCACCGGCGTCATCAGCGAGACGAGGCCGTCGGCCTCCTTGTCGCCGGCGCGGTGCGACTGGTCGATCAGCGTCGCGCCCCACAGGATGAAGGCGCGGGCGCCCTCGGTGAAGCTTTTCTGATCCATCAGGTTGCGGCGGATGTCCGGGTGCACGATCAGCGGGTCGGCGGGGCCGTCGGGGTTCTTGACGCCGGTCACGTCGCGGCCCTGCAGCCGGTCCTTGGCGTATTCCACCGCGTTCTGATAGGCGGCCTCGGCCTGCGCCAGACCCTGCATGCCGACGCCGATGCGGGCCTCGTTCATCATGGTGAACATGGCGCGCATACCCTTGTGCTCGGTCCCCAGCAGGTAGCCGGTGGCGCCGTCATAGTTCATCACGCAGGTGGAGTTGCCGTGGATGCCCATCTTCTCTTCGATCTTGCCGACCGAAACGGCGTTGCGCTCGCCCAGGCTGCCGTCTTCCTTGACCAGGAACTTCGGCACGATGAACAGCGACACGCCCTTGATGCCCTCGGGCCCGCCGGGGATCTTGGCCAGCACCAGATGCACGATGTTGTCGGCCATGTCGTGGTCGCCGGCGGAGATGAAGATCTTCTGACCCGTCACCTTGTAGGTGCCGTCACCCTGCGGCTCGGCCTTGGTGCGCATCAGGCCCAGATCGGTGCCGCAATGCGGTTCGGTCAGGTTCATGGTGCCGGTCCATTCGCAGGACACCATTTTCGGCAGATAGGTCTGCTTCTGCTCGTCCGAGCCGTGCGCCAGGATCGCGCTGGCGGCGCCATGGGTCAGGCCCTGATACATGGTGAAGGCCTGGTTGGCGGCGGAAAACATCTCGCCCACCGCGGTGCCCATCACATAGGGCATGTTCTGACCGCCGAATTCCTCGGGCATGTCGAGGCCGGGCCAGCCGCCTTCCTTGACCTGCTCGAACGCCGCCTTGAAGCCGGTGGGGGTATAGACCACGCCGTTTTCCAGCCGGCAGCCCTCGGTGTCGCCGACCGTGTTCAGCGGGTGCAGCACCTCGGCGCTGATCTTGCCGGCCTCTTCCAGGATCGCGCTGGTAAAATCGGCTTCCAGCTCTGCATAGCCGGGAATGTCGCTGCCGGTCAGGTCGAGCACGTCATGCAGGACGAACTGCATGTCCTTGATGGGTGCGGAATAGCTGGGCATTTCGGGCCTCCCTCGGGAATTCGGTGTGGATTGGATCGGGGAAGGCGCGCCTATTCGGCCGCCTTCTGGGTTTCGGTCATCGAGGCGATCATCCGTTCGCCCCACTTGAGCTGTTCTTTCAGGTCGGCGATGGCATCTTCGAGCTCATCGCGCTGGTTCTCCATGTCGGCGAGCCGGTCGCGCGCGATGTCATAGGTGCGCGACAGCTGGGTCAGTTGCTGGTCGCCGACATAGTAGAGGTCGAGCAGCTGGCGGATCTCCTCCAGGCTGAAGCCGAAGCGCTTGCCGCGCAGGATCAGTTTCAGCCGGGCGCGGTCGCGCTTGGTGAACAGCCGCTTCTGCCCCTCGCGTTCGGGGAACAGCAACTCTTTCGATTCGTAGAACCGCAGGGTGCGCGGGGTCACTTCGAAAGCGTCGCACATCTCACGGATTGTCATCAGTTTTTCGGTCATCTTCGGTTACTCGACGTCGGTTCGGGCACAGGGTTCTGGGACAGAGGTGCGCCCGTACGGATGGGTTTACAACAGGAAGTTGACGTTTACGTAACTTAGACGTTGCGTCACTATGCCGGGTGACGTCGGATCATCTTCCCACAGCGTCGAAGGTAACGCGCACGGGCAAGGCGTCCAGCGCCGAGGCGCTGAATCCAGGTGAGCGAAAGAAGGGGATATTGCGGCGGGAGAGGCGGATCAGGCCAGGTTGCGCAGGATGTCTTCGCGCAGCTGCGCCAGTTCGCTCAGCGCCTCGTCGATCTGCACGCGCTGCTCCTGCAGGGCGGTGGTCTGGCGGTCGGCCATCTCGATAAAGGCTTCCATCTGGGCCTGGGTGCCCTCGCTTTCGTAGATCAGCAGCCACTGGCGGATCTCTTCCAGCTGGAACCCGAACCGGCGGCCGCGCATGATCAGCGTCATCCGCGCACGCTCGCGCGGGCCGTAGAAACGCGCGCGCCCCTCGCGCTCCGGGCTCAGCAATTCGATATATTCGTAATACCGCAGGGTGCGCGGCGTCACATCGAATTCGGCGCACATTTCCTTGAAGGACAATCGCTGTTCGGACATTCCAGTTTCTCCCACGCGGCGCAACTTATGGCGACGCCGCGGCAAGCGCAATGCCCGGGGCTTGCCCTTGGGCCACAGGGCGGATCATAAAGGTGGTCAACCGAGACAGGAGCATCCCCAGTGGTCGACAAGGTCCAATTCGCACGCCAATTCATCGAGGCGATTCCCCATGCCAGCGCGCTGGGGATGGAGCTGGTCGACCTCGGCGAGGGCAGCGCGGTGATCACCATGCCCTACAGCGACCACCTGATCGGCGATCCTGAGACCGGCGTGATCCACGGCGGCGCGGTTTCGGCGATGATGGACACCTGTTGCGGCGCCGCGGTGATGAGCCACCCCTCCGCGCCGGGGGCGACCGCCACCATCGACCTGCGGATCGACTATATGCGCGCCGCCACCCCGGGGCAGGCGGTGACCACGACGGCGCATTGCTATCACATCACCCGCAACGTGGCCTTTGTGCGCGCGACCGCCGTCGACGACGACACCGACCGCCCGGTGGCCAGTGCCACCGGCACCTTTACCGTGGAGAAAGCCTGATGGCGCGCCCCCGTCCCGAACCCGTCCAGGTGGTCAAGCAACGCCGCGACGCCGCGCTGCAGGCGCTGGTCGACGGCGTACCCTACAGCCGGTTTCTCGGCATCAGCTTCGACCGCCGCGGCGATGAGCTGACCGGCGTGATGAATTTCGAGGAAAAGCTGATCGGCAACCCGTTCCTGCCGGCGCTGCACGGTGGCGCCACCGCGGCGTTTCTGGAGGTCACCGCGATCATCACCCTGGGCTGGTCGCGGCTCTGGCCGCAGATCGAGAGCGGCGCGGTCGATCCGCAGGACATGACGGCAGGCAAGCTGCCGCGGCTGCCCAAGACCATCGATTTCACCGTCGATTACCTGCGCTCCGGCCTGCCGCGCGACGCCTATGCGCGGGCCACGATCAGCCGCTCCGGCCGGCGCTATGCTTCGGTCCGGGTGGAGGCCTGGCAGGATCATCACGACAAACTCTATGCCCAGGCCGCCGGGCATTTCCTGATGCCGCAGCCACCGGCGGACACGGCGGCGGAAAAGGGCGCATGAACCAGCCTTCCGCACCGCGGGAGGCGATCACCCACGGCCGCATCCTGCGCATTGCGGTGCCCATCGTGCTGTCCAATGTCACCGTGCCGATCCTCGGCGCGGTGGATACCGGGGTGGTGGGCCAGATCGGCCAGCCCGAGCCGATCGGCGCGGTGGGGCTGGGGGCGATTATCCTGTCCTCGATCTACTGGATCTTCGGCTTTCTGCGCATGGGCACCACCGGGCTGACCAGCCAGGCGCTGGGCGCGGGCGAGCGGGGCGAGGTGGCGGCGCTGCTGACCCGCGCGCTGCTGATCGGGGCGGCGGGCGGCGCGGCGCTGATCCTGTTGCAGATGCCGGTGTTCTGGGCGGCGCTGCGGATGGCGCCCGCGACCGGAGAGGTCGAGGCGTTGACCACCGGCTATATGCGCATCCGCATCTGGTCGGCGCCGGCGGCGATCGCGATCTACGGCATCACCGGATGGCTTATCGCCCAGGAACGCACCCGCGCGGTGCTGCTGATCCAGCTTTGGATGAACGGGCTGAACGTGGGGCTGGACCTGTGGTTCGTCCTCGGCCTCGACTGGGGTGTCGAGGGGGTGGCGTTTGCCACTTTTCTTGCCGAATGGTCCGGCCTGGTGCTGGGGCTGTGGTTCTGCCGCGATGCCTTCGTGCGGCCGGAATGGCGGGATCCGGCACAGGTATTCCATCGCGCCCGGCTGACCCACATGATGTCGGTCAACGGCGATATCCTGATCCGCTCGCTGCTGTTGCAGGCGATGTTCGTGAGCTTTCTGTTCGTCGGCTCGGGCTTCGGCGACGTGACGCTGGCGGCCAATCAGGTGCTGATGCAGTTCCTCACCTTTTCCGCCTTCGCGCTCGACGGGTTCGCCTTCACCGCCGAGACGCTGGTGGGCCAGGCGCTGGGCGCCCGCGCCCGCGACCGGCTGCGCCGGGCGGCGGTGATGAGCAGCGGCTGGGGCATCTTGATCGTGGCGGCGCTGGCGCTGGTCTTCGGCACCTTCGGCGGCGCGATCATCGACCTGATGACCACCGCGCCGGAGGTGCGCGAGCGTGCCCGCGATTTCCTGGCTTATGTGGTTCTGGCCCCGGTGGCGGGCGTCGCGGCCTTCATGCTGGACGGCATCTTCATCGGCGCCACCGCGACCCGGGATATGCGCAACATGATGGCGGTGAGCTTCGCGATCTATGCCGCCGCGCTTGCCCTGCTGGTGCCGGGGCTGGGCAATCACGGCCTGTGGCTGGCGCTGCTGATCTCCTTTGTCGCGCGCGGAATCACCCTCAGCCTGCGTTACCCGGCGCTGGAGGCGCGGGCGGCAGCGTAACCCGGCCCGGCGCGGCGGCTCAGAGCAGCTCCAGCAGCTTTTCCGGCGGCCGGCCGATCACCGCGCGGCCTGCGGAGATGCCCAGCGGGCGTTCGATCAGTACCGGGTTTTCCGCCATCGCCGCCATCAGCCTGGCATCATCGTCGGTCTTGCTGAGGCCCAGCTCTTTGAACAGCTTTTCCTTGGTCCGCATCATTTCCACCGCCGGCGGGTTGCCGAGGGCCGCGCGGGCGGCGGCCAGCTCTTCGGCGCTGGGGGCATCTTCGAGATAGCGGCGCACCTGCAACTCGGCGCCGCGCTCTTCCAGCAGCTTCAGCCCCTCGCGGGATTTCGAACAGCGCGGGTTGTGCCAGTATTCGATCATAGCCAGTCCTCTCTCTTGCTGCCCACCGCCTCGGCGACATTGGCAAAGCCGTCGCGCGCCAGCAGCGCGTCGAGCCCATGGGCGATCTGCGGCACCAGGCTCATGCCGCGATAGACCAGCGCGGTATAGAGCTGCACCGCGCTGGCGCCGGCGCGGATCTTGGCATAGGCGTCCTCGGCCGAACTGATCCCGCCCACGCCGATCAGGGGGATCGCCCCTTCGGTCAGCGCACTGAGCCGGGCCAGCACGCGGGTGGATTTCTCAAAGAGCGGCGCGCCGGAGAGGCCGCCGGCCTCGCCCCGATGGGCGCTGGTCAGGCCGTCGCGCGACAGCGTCGTGTTGGTGGCGATGATCGCGTCCAGCTTCACCTCGCGCGCCACCCCTGCGATATCGGCAAGCTCCGCCTCGCTCAGGTCCGGCGCGATCTTCAGGAACACCGGGATCGGCCGGGCCAGCGCATCGCGCGCCTGCATCACCCCCGAGAGCAGCGCGGTCAGTGCCGCCTTGCCCTGCAGGTCGCGCAGCTTCTCGGTATTGGGGGAGGAGACATTGACGGTGGCGAAGTCCAGATGCGCGCCGCAGCAGCTCAGCACCCGGGCGAAATCGCCGGCGCGGTCCTCGCTGTCCTTGTTGGCGCCGAGGTTGAGGCCGATGACGGCGTCTTTCGGTCGGCGCGCCAGACGGTCGGCTATCGCCTCCATCCCCTCGTTGTTGAAACCGAAGCGGTTGATCGCGGCACGGTCTTCGGTCAGGCGGAACAGGCGCGGTTTCGGGTTGCCCGGCTGGGGCCGCGGGGTGGCGGCGCCGACCTCGATAAAGCCGAAGCCGCTGCGCGCCAGCGGCGCCAGCGCCTCGGCGTTCTTGTCGTAGCCGGCGGCCAGCCCCACCGGGTTGGGCAGCTCGAGCCCGGCGAGCGTGGTGCGCAACCGTGGCGAGGTGACCGGGCCGGGGGCAGGCACCAGCCCCATTTTGAGCGCTTTGATCGACAGCCCGTGGGCCCGCTCCGGATCGACCCGGTGCAGCAGCGCCAGCCCGACCTTTTCCAGCACGTTCATACCATCTCCCCGGGGAAGCGGTGGACGCCGTCCACCAGCGGCAGCGGCCTGGCCCAGAGCACATCCGTCATCCGCAGATTGCGGTAGAGATGCGGGAACTGGGCGCCGCCGCGCGACACCTCCCATTTCAGCGCCGCGCCCATGGCGTCGGCGTCACAGGCGAGCAGGGTCAGATCGGCCTCGCCCGCGAAATGCTTCGCGGCGGTCTCGGCGGCCTGCTCTGCGGTGGAGAAATGGACGAACCCGTCGGCGACATCGACTGGCGCGCCCTCGGTCTCGCCCGCCTGTTGCAGCGCCGCCCATTCGTCGGCGCGGAATATCTTGTAGATCAGCATAGGCTCCATCTGCCGGGGATTGGCGCAGCGGTCAATCCCCGGCGGTGGCCCATTTGGTTACAGCCAGCGGGCGCAGCGGCGCTGGATCTGCGGGATGATGAAATAGACCATCGCGGCGACGATGATCGGCACCATCACCAGATTGCGCTGCCAGACCGGCCAGCCTTCAGTCAGCGGCACCAGCAGGTAGAGCAGCCCGGTGACCAGCGGATAGACGCCGCAGAAAACGAAGAAGGCGAAGCGGATGCGCGAAGGGCGCGGGGTAAGGCGGGGAGCGGGGGAGGACATCAGATTCTCCTTTATCGATACGGAACGTTCCGTTACTATTGTCTGGCGAGGAGGAATGTAAAGGGATGACGATGAGAAAATCCGGTGAGTCGGGGCAGGGTGACGCGAAAAGAGGCTCCATCGGCGCTCGGCGCAACCCGGCGACCGAGGCGGCGATCCTCGATGCGGCAGAGGCGATCGTGGCCGAGAAGGGAATCGCGGGCCTGAGCATGGAGGCGGTGGCGCGCCGGGCGCGGGCGGGCAAGGCGACGCTCTATCGCTGGTGGCCGACGCGCGGGGCACTCCTGATGGCGGCATACGAACGGCAGAAACAGATCGGCGCCTATCCCGACACCGGCAGCCTGGAGGGCGATGTGGAGGCGGTGCTGCGGTTGCTGTTCGCCCATTGGGGGCGGCCGGAGGGCAGCATATTCCGCCATATCATCGCCGCCGCCCAGGGCGATCCGGATCTGGCCGACGCGCTGGAGCGGTATCGGCAGGAGCGGCTGGACAGTCTCGCGACCGTGATCGCCCGGGCCGAGGCGCGCGGCGAGTTGTCAGGCGAGGTCCCGGCCAGGGACATGGCCCGCGCGGTGATGGGCATGGCCTGGCTGCATCTGCTGGTGGGGCGGCTCGATGCCGATGCGGCGGGGATGGCGCGGACGCTGGTGCGCGGCTGGGTGACGTGAGGGGGAGCAGGTTTTCTGAGGGGAGGGAGTGGTGGACCGCCGTGGTGACCGCGACTGTTCACTGCGCCGCATCGGGCGATCATGAACGCGGGCACCGAGAGAAGGCTATGACAGAGAACCCTCCATTGACCTCAATGGAAAGCCTATGGCGCGCACATCCTGACGCTTTTATGATCCCGTATAAATGAAATCAACCAAGGCATGTACTCGGAGACGGAGGCAGCCTCAGTCATTGACCCTGCAATCATCTCCATTCCCGTATCGCAGCTCAAAAGGCTTCTGTTGAACCAACCGACCTGCGGAATGGACTTATAGTCCTGGCTGTCTCCGGCCTCCGCCATCCATGAGCTGATCGAGCGTCTTGCCGCGTCAGGAGGAAATCTCGACAATTCTTCGCTGTCCAAAGTGTTGAACGCTGTTTCACGCGATAGAACGCTGCAACTCCGGTTTCCAGAGGCCGGACGCTGACTGATCTGAATGACAATGCCGTATTCCGGGTGGTGAAACTCCTTTGTGATTTCACCAGGCCCCCCTTCGGAATTTGGCACAATATGAACGTGTGACCGAGACCACCCCGGAGAAAGGCTTTGGTCATCGACGTCATGCATCCAGGTGACACATCGGGTGATTGCTCCATTCATGATCTCCGGAGCGCCTGCGTTGGCCGCGGCCGCCGAAAAAAGCATGATCAATGACATGCAGAAACTACGCATATTTTCCTTTCGGAAAGAACTGTGAATCACCAGATGCAGGTTCGCTGACTGCCGGCATCATGGCAACCTATGCCGCATGACGGCCACGGGCCTTAATTGCACTGTCAGAGGCGAACGGGCGTGATCAGGTGGCATATTTCAGATCCTACGGCACAGGCCTCTTCTGTTATCCTCGAACCGGCTGCAGCGTTTCTCCAACGGATTTGGCGCCCTGTTCCTGATTGGGGACCGGCCGTCTTATGTGCCCGCCCGTAAGCAACATCCTGCACCTGTCACAGGTCGCCTCCCGCAGGTTCTCGCCGATCACTCACGGCCGCTTCGGGCTTCCCCTGGCGCGAGGATTTGGCAAGAGCCGCGTCCTGTCGGCTCTCTGCGCAAGGCTTGCTTTGACTCACCTTCCGCCGCAGGGCAACATTCTCTCATCCCAACCCGACAGAGAGGATCCCGATGTCGTTTCGCCTTTTGACAAGTGCGGCTGCACTGGCGCTGAGCGCCGGGGCGGCCTTGGCCGATTACAGCCTGACGATTCTGCATACCAACGACTTCCACGCGCGCTTCGAGCCGATCAGCAAATACGACAGCGGCTGCTCGGCCGAGGCCAATGCCGAAGGCAAATGCTTCGGCGGCTCCGCCCGGCTGGTCTCGGCGGTGGCCGAGGCGCGGGCGCGGTCGAACAACGCGATCCTCGTCGATGGCGGCGATCAGTTCCAGGGCACGCTGTTCTATACCTATTACAAGGGCAAGGTCGCCGCCGAGATGATGAACAAGCTCGGCTATGACGCGATGACCGTGGGCAATCACGAGTTTGACGACGGGCCGGAGGTGCTGCGCGGCTTCATGGATGCGGTCGACTTCCCGGTGCTGATGTCGAACGCCGATTTCTCCGCCGAACCGCTGCTGGCGACCAAGCTGCTGAAATCCACCGTCATCGAACGCGGCGGCGAAAAGCTGGGCCTGGTGGGGCTGACGCCCGAGGATACCGACGAACTGGCCAGCCCCGGCCCCAACGTGCATTTCACCGACCCGGTCCCGGCGGTGCAGGCCGAGGTTGACCGGCTGACGGCGCAGGGCGTGAACAAGATCATCGTGCTCAGCCATTCCGGCTACAGGACCGACCAGCGCATCGCGGCCGGGACCACCGGCATCGACGTGATCGTCGGCGGCCATACCAACACCTATCTCAGCAATATCTCCGACCGCGCGGTTGGGCCGTACCCGACCATGGTCAACGGCGTGGCCATCGTGCAGGCCTATGCCTATGGCAAGTTCCTGGGCGAGCTGAACGTGACCTTCGACGACGCGGGTACCGTGATCGAGGCGAAGGGCGAGCCGCTGATCATGGATGCCAGCGTCACCGAGGACGGCGCCACCGTCGCGCGCATTTCCGAGCTTGCCGTGCCGCTGGAGCAAATCCGCCAGAAGGTGGTGGCCGAGGCCGCGGCGCCGATCCAGGGCGAACGCGATGTCTGTCGCGTGCAGGAATGCGCCATGGGCAACCTGGTGGCCGACGCCATGCTGGAGCGCGTCGCCGATCAGGGGGTAGACATCGCCATCGCCAATTCCGGCGGGCTGCGCGCCAGCATTGACGTGGGCGATGTGACGATGGGCGAGGTGCTGACCGTGCTGCCGTTCCAGAACACGCTGGCCACCTTCGAAGTCAGCGGCCAGGGTCTGCTCGACGCGCTGGAAAACGGCGTCAGCCAGGTCGAGCAGGTGGCGGGCCGCTTCCCGCAGGTCTCCGGCATGACCTTCGCCTGGGATCCCGCCGCCCCGGTGGGCGCCCGCATCAGTTCCGTGATGGTGGCCAGCGAGGATGGCTATGTGCCGCTCGATCCCGCAGCGACCTATCTGGCGGTGACCAACAACTACGTGCGCAACGGCGGCGACGGCTACAAGGTGTTCTCCGGCGACGACAAGAATGCCTATGACTACGGGCCCGACCTGGCCGATGTCACCGCCGAATACCTGGCGGCGCGATCACCGTATCAGCCTTACACCGACGGGCGGATTTCTCGGAAGTAAGGGGCACTGCTTGCCTGCTCCGCCCGGCGCCTATGCTGGGCGGAGGCCATATGGTTCAGACTGAGCGGCGTCTTCGCTACGCATCCCACCCGGGCCAGAGCGCCGGGTCGAGCCCGGCGATGAAGGGCGCCAGTGTCTCTTCGTGCTGCCGCCACCCGCCGACCGACTTGCGGTGCACCGGCTGGCGCAGCTGACCGGCGCTGAGGGTCAGCACGGCGCCGTCCGCCTCTTCGGGCCGCGCCATCTGCGGCGCCCATTCCAACCCGCAATGCTCTGCCAGCCGCTTGCTCGCGGCCTCCGCATCGGCGGTGATCTCCTCATAGGGCAGATCAAGGATCTCTCCGGGCAGCAGCCTGTGCCAGAACGCCATGATCTCGGCATAGAGGTTGAAGCGATGCGCCATCGCCCGCAGGTCGTAGGTGTAGTTCAGCGCGCTGCCCGCGAAATGGCCGCGCCACATCGACAGCGCCACATCGCGCGGGTCGCGGCGCAAATGTACAAAACGCGCCCCGGGATGTACGGTTTTCAGGAACCCGATCAGCCGGTAGTTCTCCGGCATCTTGTCGGTATAGGCGGCGGTGCCCTCCGGCAGGGCGGGCAGCATCTGCCGCTCCTTCTCCAGATACTCCGCAATCTCGCCCGCGCCAAACTCCGTTCCGGCCTCGATCAGCGGATAGAGCAGCCGACCGGCGGTGATCTGTTCGCCCAGGGGATGCACATGGGCATGCGCGCCAAGCATCGCCTCCACCAGCGTGGTGCCCGAGCGCGGCAGGCCCAGCACATAGATCGGCGTCACCGCCTCGTCCGGCCCGGTCAGTTGCGGCGGCGCCGGGAACCGCTCCATGATCGCCTGGTTCAACGCGCTGTCGCGCACCGGCTCATAAGGCAGGGCGCGGGCCATATCGCGATTGGCCTCGGCCAGATAGCGCGCCTCGGCCTTGATATCGCCGGCCTGCTGCGCCATCCGGGCCAGCGCGAAATTCAGGCTGGCGCGGTCCTGATGCTTGGAGCCCGCCCGTTTCAGCGCCGCCCGCGCGGTTTGCGACAGCGAGGCGTTCTCTTCGCGGCTCTGCAGCGCCGCCAGCCATTCGATCGCCTCGGCGTTCCGGGGCGCCAGCGCCAGCACCTGCAGGTATTCGGCCCGCGCCGCCGCCTTGTCGCCGGCCTCCAGATATCCCGCCGCTAGCCGCAGATGCGCGCCGATATGGGCGGGCGCCAGCGTCACCGCACGGCGGGCGGCCTCCAGCGCCTCGTCATAGCGGGTCTGGCGGGCCAGCGGCAGGCTGATGTTGATCAGCGTGTCCACATTGGCCGGGTCGAGCGCCAGCGCGGTCTCGAAATCTTCCAGCGCCAGATCGGTCTGGCCCAGCGTGTTGCGCAGCACCCCGCGCAGGTTGAAGTTGCGCGGCTGCTTCGGCGCCAGTTCGGCAGCGCGCGAGGCGGCGGCCTCGGCGGCCTCGGTCAGGCCCAGATTGGCCAGCGCCTGTGCCTGAAGATAATGGGCGCCCTCGTCCTCGGGGTGGATCGCCACCATCCGGTCCAGCAGTTTCAGCGCCTTTTCGGGCAGGTCCAGCAGGATCAGCGTTTGCGCCATGTTGCGCTGGGCGTCGGCGAAACCGGGATCGAGCCGGATCGCCTTTTGAAACATCGGGATCGCCCCGCGCTGCTGCCCCAGTCCGCACATCGCCAGCCCGGCCAGGTTGGGATAGCGGGCATCCTTGGGATGGCGCGCCATGGCGGGTTTGACGGTTTTCAGCGCGCTCTTGTAGTCTCCTTGCAGGAGCTGGGTTTGCGCAGTCATGAACGGCGTTTGCGGTGTCATGAATCTGTTACTTAATCCGGTTTCGGCAACGCGCAATCGGCGATGAAAACGATCGGCAAAGAATGGCGCAGCCTGGCCTTGCCACTGCCTGCGAATTGAGCGGAAGGGGACGATATGTGCGGACGCTACGCGGTGACCCTGCCCAATGACGCGATGGCACGGCTGTTCGCGGCGCAACCGGCGAACGATCTGCCGCAGGTGCCGAATTACAACGTCTGCCCCACCAACCCTGTGCATGTGGTGCGCGCGGGAGAGGAGGGGCGGCGGCTGATGCCGATGCGCTGGGGATTCCTGCCGCACTGGTATAAGAGCGCCACCGACGGGCCGCTCCTGATCAATGCCCGGGCCGAGACATTGGCCGAGAAACCGGCCTTTCGCGACGCCTGCCGAAGCCGGCGCTGCATCGTGGTGGCCAGCGGGTTCTATGAATGGACCAGGACGGACGCGGGCGCGCGGCTGCCCTGGTATATCTTTCGCCGCGATGGGGCGCCGCTGGCCTTTGGCGGGGTCTGGCAGGACTGGGGCCCGCAGGAGGCGCGGCAGCCGACCTGCGCCATCGTCACCACCGCGGCCAGCGCGGCGCTGGCGCGCATCCACAACCGGATGCCGCTGGTGCTGGAGCCCGACGACTGGCCGCTCTGGCTGGGGGAGGCCGGCCATGGCGCGGCGCGGCTGATGCAACCGGCGGGGGAGGAGGCGCTGGAGTTCTACCGGGTCGGCACAGCAGTCAATTCCAACCGCGCGTCGGGGCCGGAACTGATTGAACCTTTCGACGAGGCGTGACGGTGCCCTGCGGGCTCGGCACCGCGCAGGGGTGTTCCGGCAGGCGTCTTCGCAGGTCGCTGTTTCCGCCCTTGCGGCAGAGACGCGGGCCCTAGATGCCCGGGGTCTTCAGCGGTGCGCGGCTGTGACAGTTTCCGGCCATCGTGGCCTTTTGCAGCAACGTGACGAAGGTTTCGACCTCCGCCGGGTTGAGGCCGCCCAGGATGTCGGGCTGCAGCTCATCCACATGCGGGCGCGCCCGGTCCAGCAGGGCGGCGCCCTCGGCTGTCAGCGTCAGCTCTTTCGCGCGCCTGTCGGTTGCAGAGGTCGCCCGCCGCACCAGCCCGCGGCTATCCAGCCGGTCGATCACCTTGCCCAGCGTGGCGCGGTCATAGGCCACCAGCCCCGCGACCGTGGCCTGATCGATGCCGGGGTTGTCGCGGATCGCGCTCAGCGCGGCATATTGCACCGGCGTCATGTTCAGACCGGCCTGTGCCATGCGATCCATGAACATCGCGACGGAAATCTGATTGAGCCGACGGATCAGGTGGCCGGGCATTGTGTGGATGTCCATATTACCTCCGGTTGTGCGGGCCTGAACGATCATGGCGTTTGCCCTGCCGCTTTGCAAGTCTGCAAATCCGGGTTTTGACGGTGATTTGAATGCCGGGCCGGGCGGCGGCGCGGCGGTGCTTTCCCTCGCCGGCCGGGCAGGGTAGAGGGGACTATGCCGAAGGAATTTCACACATTGGCCGAGCTGCTCGATCACGGGTTCGATACCGTGATCGACGTACGCAGCCCGGCGGAATACGCCGAGGATCACCTGCCGGGCGCGATCAACCTGCCGGTTCTCGATAACGAAGAGCGGGCGCGGGTCGGCACGATCTACAAGCAGGAGAGCCCGTTTCTGGCCCGCAAGATCGGCGCGGCGCTGGTGTTTCGCAATGCCGCCCGCCACATCGAAACCGCGCTGCAGGACAAGCCGGGCGGCTGGCGGCCGCTGGTCTACTGCTGGCGCGGCGGGCAGCGGTCCGGGTCCTTCGCCTGGATGCTGAGCCAGATCGGCTGGCGCGCCGACAGCATCAAGGGCGGCTATCAGACCTATCGCAGGCTGGTCTACCGCGCGCTCTACGACGGGCGGATACCGCATAGGTTGCTTTTGCTCGACGGATACACAGGCACTGCCAAGACCGATCTGTTGCATATCCTCGCCCGGCGCGGGGTGCAGGTGCTGGATCTGGAGGGGCTGGCGGCGCATCGCGGCTCGCTGCTGGGCGGGATGGACGCGCCGCAGCCCAGCCAGAAGGCGTTCGAAACCGCGCTGGCCGGCGCCCTCAGCCGGCTCGACCCGGCCCGCCCGGTGCTGGTGGAGGCGGAATCGAGCAAGATCGGTGATCGGTTCGTGCCACCTGCGATCTGGGCGGCGATGAAGCCGGCGCCGCGGATCGAGGTGGAGGCGCCGCTGGCGGCGCGCACCGCCTATCTGGTGCGCGCCTATGACGATATCCTGTCGGATGACGACCGGCTGCGCGACAAGCTCGACCCGCTGCGCGCCCATCGCGGCCACGCGGTGGTGGACGGCTGGTTCGAACGGATCGCGGCGGGCGACAAGCCGGGGCTGACCCGGGCGCTGATGGTCGAGCATTACGATCCCGCCTACGCCAAATCGCGCAAGGCAAGCGGGGCGGAGGTGCTGGCCCGGGTCGCGGCGGAGCGGCTGGACGCAGACGGTCTGGAAGCGGTGGCCGACCGGATCGAGAAGGTGGTCGAAGACTGGGCGGCCACGGCCGAGGGGTGAGGCGGCGCTAGCCCAGGTTCAGCCTCGGGGCACCCATCGTCAGCATACCGATCCGGGCGGCCGGATGCCCGGCGGCGCGCAACTCGCCTACCAGAGCGTCGGCCCGGTCTGCCGGGACGGCGGCGAGCAGCCCGCCGGCGGTTTGCGGATCGAACAGCAGGTCGGTGCGGGGATCGGCGGGCAGCTCCGGCGCCAGCGCCCGGTTGTCGGGATAGAGGGTGGAGCGGTGGCCTAGCTCCGACAGCTCCAGCGCGCCGGGCATCAGCGGCACCGCGCCGGCATCGAGCGTGGCGGCAAGGCCGGAGGCCTCGCAGATGTTCAGCAGGTGACCGGCCAGACCGAAGCCGGTGACATCGGTCATTGCATGCGCCCCGGCCAGGATCCGCGCCGCATCGCCCTGCGGTCGCGTCATCTGGGCGTAGGCCGCCGCCACCCAGTCGCCGCGCGCCGCGCCCTGCATCTCGGCCGCCATCAGCACGCCGGAGCCGATCGGCTTGGTCACGATCACCGCATCGGCTGGCTGCGCCCCCGCCAGCGTGACCGGGTCGCGGTCCAGCAGGCCGGTGAGGGTGAACCCGATGGTCAGCTCATCCCCCATGGAACTGTGGCCGCCGGCGATCTCGGCGCCCGCGTCCCGCAGCACCTCTCCGGCGGCGGTCATGATTTCGCGCATGGTTCGGGCCTGCAGCGCCGGCGTCATCCGCGGCAGGATCAGCGTCGCGGTGGCAGCCTGCGGCGCGGCGCCCATCGCCCAGATATCGCCGAGGGCATGGACGGCGGCGATCCGCGTCATCAGAACCGGATCCTCGCAGAACGCGCGCAGGTGGTCGGTGGTCATCACCTGCCGCACGCCGCCCACGCTCAGCAGCGCCGCGTCGTCGCCGGGCAGCGGCGTGATGTCGTCCCGCGTGCCCGAGGGCAGGGCGGCCAGCGCCGCCCGCAGCGCGCCGCGCCCCAGCTTGGCGCCGCAGCCGCCGCAGAGCGGTTTATCGCCCGGCATCTCGTCGAGCCCGGCGGCGCGGACCGGCGGCGGGGCGGGCGGCTGCATCGCGGGAAGATCGCGGAACTTGTCCATGAATTTCTGGTCGATCCGGTCTTTCCAGCGCCAGATCAGCGGGCCGGAAAACGGCAGCCCGAACCGCTCGCCCAACGCCGATTTGGCCCCCAGCGAGATCAGTTTCAGGTAATCCTTCTGCGGCCGGTAGCGGCGGGGCGGCGGGGTGCCCGCCAGCGCGGCGCGCAGGTTGGCCAGCAGCACCGGCGCCTCGCGCACCGCATAGACCCCGGCCTTGGGGCGCGGATCGAAGGACAGATGGGCGCAGTCTCCGGCGGCAAAGACGGCGTGGTCGCTGCTGCGCAGATAAGCGTCGACAGCGATGAAGCCGTCGTGCAGCGTCAGCCCGCTGTCGCCGATCCAGGGATAGGCACGCGCGCCCGCCGCGCCGGTGGTGAAGTCTGAGGGGACGGTGCTGCCGTCGGCCAGCACCACGCCCCGGGCCGTAACCTCGGTCACCGCCACGCCCTCGCGCAGGGTGATCCCCAGCCGTTCGATGGCGGCGCGCACCCGTTTCGCGGCGCCGTCACCGAGGGCGGAGAGGGCGCGGGCGCTGTCGATCAGGCTCAGTTCGGCGGTCCGTCCGCGCGTGCGCAGCGCATGCGCCATTGCCATGATCAGCTCGGCGCCGGCCACACCGCCGCCGATCACCGCGGCCCGCGCCGGGCCATCGCCCGCCAGATAGGCCTGCCAGCGTTCCGCGAAGGGGCCGAGCGGTTTGGCGGGAATGGCATGGTCGGCAAAGCCGGGCAGGCCGGGCATGCCGGAGGTGATGCCCACATTGACCGAGCAGACGTCATAGCCGATCGGCGGGCGGCCGGGCACATGCACCTGCCGGGCCTCGGTGTCGATCCTCTCGCAGGCGCCCAGAACCACCCTCGCGCCCGCAAACCGCGCCAGTTTCACCAGGTCGATATCCAGCGCATCGCGGTCGTAATGGCCCGCGACGAAGCCGGGCAGCATGCCGGAATAGGGGGCGGTGGGACCGGGGTTGATCACCGTGACCCGTGCACCGGGCAGCGGTTTCATCCCCCACATCCGCAACAGCAGCGCATGGGAATGCCCGCCGCCCACCAGCACCAGATCGCGGGTCAGGGGGGAGTTGGGCTGATGCAAGACGTGCTCCTTCGGGTCGCGGGGTCAGCCGCGGCCGCTTTCCTCTTCCTCCGGCGGGATGTCATGGGTCGCCCATGTCTTGTCCTCCCCGGCCGGCGGCAGGGTTTCAGGCGTTTCATGCCGGTGGATATGCGCCTTGGCAATGAAATTCGCGGTGATCGGCGCAGTCAGGAACAGGAACAGGGTGATCAGAAGCTCGTGCCAGGACAGGTGCCCCTCGTAGACGAAGGCATGGATCATCGAGGCGATCAGCACTCCGCCCACGCCCAGCGTGGTCGCCTTGGTCGGCGCGTGCAGCCGCGCCATCGGATCGTCGAGCTTGATCAGCCCGAACGAGCCCACCAGCCCGAACAGGCCGCCGATGACGAGGAAGACGGTAATCAGCAGGTCGAGTATCTGGTCCATGACGCCCCCCTTACTCGATGATATTGCCGCGCAGCATGAAGCGCGCATAGGCCACGGTGGAGACGAAGCCGAGCATGGCGACGATCATCGCCGCCTCGAAAAAGACCTCGGTGCCGTTGATCAGCCCATAGAGGATCATCAGCGCGATGGCGTTGATCACCATGGTATCGAGCGCCAGCACCCGGTCCCCCACGCCCTCGGCGGTGGCGATCTTCCACAGGTTCATCAGAAAGGCCAGGCCAAAGCAGGCGACGGCGAAATAGATGGCGTAGGTGATCATTGGAAAATCTCCATCAGGCGGCGCTCGTACCGTTCCTTGATCTCGTCGCGCACCGCGTCGGGATCGGGCGCGTCGAGGCAGTGGACCAGCAGGAAATGCCCTCCGGCCGACAGATCGGCGCTGACGGTGCCGGGGGTCAGGGTGATGGTGCCGGCCAGCACGGTGATCGCCTCGGGGCTGCGCAGGTCCAGCGGGATGCAGATCCAGGCGGGGTGACGGGCGGTATTGCGCTTGAACAGAACGATCCCGGCGACGATGACGTTCGCCACGATGATATCCCAGATCACGATCAGGAAATACTCGGCGATCTTCAGCGGATGCTGCAGCACCGGCCGGTCAGGCCAGTAAGGCCGGGTGAGGAAGGGGATCACGACCCCCAGCATCAGCCCGAACAGCAGCGAGTTCAGCGAAAAGCGGTTGACCAGCATCAGCCAGACCAGGGTCAGCAGGCCGGTCAGCAGCGGGTGCGGGAAGATCCGGGAAAGCAGCCTCATGATCCGGGCCTCTGCAGTACGGTTTCGATATAGCCCTCGGGCGCGAACAGCTGGGCGGCCGTCGCCTCGGTATAACGCATGATCGGCCCGGCCAGAACGGTCAGCGCCACCAGGGCGGCGAGCAGCGCGAAGACCGGGACAAAGGCCAGGCCCGGCACCGGCTCGGGCGCCAGCGCGGGGTCCTCGGGGGTGCCGTCATCCTCCTCCTCCGGCAGCTCCGGCGGCAGCACCGTGCGGTCGTGCGATTTCCAGAACAGGATGCTGCCGGCGCGGGCCAGCCCGACGATGGTGATCAGCGAGGTCGCCAGGATCACCGTCCAGACGGTCCAGACCTGGGCGCTGTCGCGGGCCGCGTCCAGCACCAGCAGCTTGCCGAGGAAGCCCGACAGCGGCGGCATCCCGGCCATGGCGATGGCGCCGGCAAAGAACAGCGCGGCGATCAGCCCGCTTTGCGGCATCGGCGGGACCGGCACCAGCGCGCCGCCGCGCCGCTCCAGCACCAGATCGGCCACCAGGAACAGCAACGCCGCGGTCAGGGTGGAGTGGATGGTGTAGTAAAGCGCCGCCGCCGCCGCCTGCGGCGTGAACAGCGACACCGCGATCAGCAGCGTGCCCATCGAGGCGATGGCGCCAAAGGCCACCAGCCGCCCTAGCTCCTTTGCGCCGAGGATCCCGATGGAGCCTGCGGCCAGCGTCAGCAGCGCCGCGGGCAGCAGCCAGTCGCCCACCAGCCCGGCGGTGATCTCCACCTCCGGCCCGAACACCAGCGTGTACATCCGCAGGATCGCGTAGGCGCCGACCTTAGTCATGATGGCAAACAGCGCCGCCACCGGCATCGGCGCATTGGCGTAGGACGCCGGCAGCCAGAAATGCAGCGGCAGCACCGCCGCCTTGATGGCGAAGACCAGCAGCAACAGCACCGCCCCCACCCGCAGCAGCGCGGTATCGGCCGCCGGCAGCTCTGCCACCCGCACCGCCAGGTCGGCCATGTTCAGCGTGCCGGTCACCGAATAAAGCGTGCCGAGCGCGAACAGGAACAGGGTGGAGCCCAACAGGTTGTAAACCACATATTGCACCCCCGCCCGCAGCCGGGTGGCGCCGCCGCCATGGATCATCAGCCCGTAGGACGCGATCAGCAGCACCTCGAAAAACACGAACAGGTTGAACGCGTCGCCGGTAAGGAAGGCGCCGAGGACCCCCATCAGCTGGAACTGGAACAGGGCATGGAAATGCCGCCCCTTGGTGTCCCAGCCCGACCCGATGGCATAGAGCACCACCGCCAGCGCCAGCAGCGTGGTCAGCATCACCATCATCGCCGACAGCCGGTCCAGCACCAGCACGATGCCGAACGGCGCGGGCCAGTCGCCCAGCTCGTATACGGAAATGGTGCCG
>ENA-OWNT01001987-OWNT01001987.1-seawater-metagenome-genome-assembly--contig:-NODE-1987-length-22777-cov-5.427313_pt1 | contig 22777 bp, 22 predicted proteins | sample MGYA00238136_ERZ651165 | MGnify/ENA primary metagenome ERZ651165 (study PRJEB26861, sample SAMN08777766) | seawater metagenome | isolation source: coastal seawater | place: USA: Florida | collected...
GGGACAAAACGTAGATTGTGTAAAAATCGTCCAAAAATACGTTTTCCAACTCGCTGCGACGTAAACGAACATGACAGAACGCAAACTGTGATCGAACTACGTAAACTGTGATCCAGCTACGTAAACTGTGATCCAGCTACGCAAACTGTGATCCAGCTACGTAAACTGTGATCCAGCTACGTAAACTGTAATTTCAGAACGTAATTGATGATAGAACTACGTATACTGTAACAAAAGTACGTAATTGGCAATCCGAGTACGTAAACGCTAAACGCAATACGCAAACAGGGGGTGAAGGTACGTAAACAGAATTGAAGTGAACGTGAATGGTGATCACAGAACGTAAACTGTAGTCACAGAACGTAAACTGTGAGTCACAGAACGTCAACGGTGAAAATGGTGAACAAAAGAGGTGAAAATGGACACAACTGTTCGTTGTTCGCATTGTTGACGAGGTTGTTGCGTCGTTGTCGTTCGTCGTTGTCGTTTGTCGTTCGTGTTGCATGGCATACGCTTGTTTGTTGGTCGTCGACTGGAAATGTTTGACCAGTGTTGAGGTGTTTGTTGGTGGCCACGCGCGTGTCCAAAAGAGACAAACGTCTTGATCATTTTTGACGTGGTTGTCGGTTGCCAGGTTGTGGAGCTGCATTGCGGTGATGGCGACGAGGGAGAGGGGCATCGACAGCCGACGCATGCGCGGGACAAATGCTGAGATGAACGGTCTACCGCAACCGAGTAACGCAGGGATATTAGACTCAGAGAGCGAGTCAGTTTGCTCGGTCCGCGAAAAAAAAATGTTTACTTTTCTTTTACAACGAATGTAAATTGTTTTCGTCCAGCCCGTTTGCGAGCGTGTGACGTTGACATAACCATGTCAAGAGAAGATGACAGCACAAGCTGGAAGAACGCACTGCCAGCCGGTATGACAGCCACACCGTTCGAGTCGTATGGCAGTGTCCATGTGGACGAAGAGACTATTCAGCAACAACTGGAAACAAAGCACATGAGATTTGTCGACGCGGAGGCAGACGGCAACTGTTGGTTTCGGGTGTGTAGTCAGGCTTTGTATGGACATGAGAACTGCCACGCCACAATACGACAAGAGGTGACGCTGCGCACCAAGCTGCTTTTGAAAAGTAATCCCCGCCTAGCGGAAAGTATCCCAGATGGAGTTGGCAAAACCGATTTTTTACGACAGCTAGCTTGTGTCGGAACATATATCGAAGGGGATCTGCAGTGTTTGGCGAGTGCGGACGTTCTTGGTCTCGATTTACGAGTGTGGATATTTGAGGAATTGAGCGCCCAACTGCAAACAACAATTGCTCATCAGTTCTCCCCCCTTGCCAACCGTAGTCGGCGAACTCTCAGCAATAACTGGCGCAAGTGGGATATATTCAACCATCGAAACCACGAAGTCCAATGGACTCCAAATTGTAATGCGACAGTATACGTCTGGTACAATGAGACAGCATCGTGGCAGAAAGGAGTTGTCCAAAGTGCTTTTCGACCCAACGCACGCAACACGACAAACGTTGATGAGTTCGTTGATGAGCTACAATTCAAAGTACGTCTTGTCGAACGCGATGCCGTGGTTACGGTTCGCAAATGCCATCTTCACAAGCGAGCCGGGAACACCTTATATACCAGTGGAGTTCATTATAGTTCATTGGTTGGGGAATGGGTGCCTCCAACGGAGGCAAATATGGTGCAGATACTAAGTTGTGTTGGTGTGAAGTCAACTATCGAGAACTGTGAGTCATTGTACAATATGCTCGAATCGGCAAGGCGCTTAAGTTTCGAGGCGGTGTTGCGTTTTCGTTTGCAATATGGAGGCAAGCAGGCCCTTTCAAGGAACGAGTTACAGATACTACTCGCGCAACGAAATAAATCAACTGCGGGGAATGTACAGACGTTGCGAAAGCGGGTAGGCTTCGTCTGTGGTTAGGTTTGTCGATATTCAGCTGTTGTATCAATGATGTGTTTATATCTGCTAGCTATCTGCCATATTGCGGGACGCTGTTCAGCCCGTTAATCGGGATACTACTGACACTGGCGAGCACGAAGTTTTTCCCGACGGTTTGGAAGAGGATGTTGCCGCTGAACGGCGATTAGTGGACCGTCAAATACTGCTGGCTCTTCAAGGCGAGATCAATGTTCCACTGCCTGATCCACGCACTGTTCAGTCCAACGCTCATATTAGAATTGAGGACACTGAGTCCACAAAATCCGGATATTCTGGTGGGCCCATTCGTTCTATCCAGAAGTTGCGATCAATGCGACACGTCGTTCGAGTCAATACTGTTGCGTGCAATAAGCACACCGTTCGGCGCATGGTTTGTGAGTATGCGGAGCGCAAACGCAGGGGCTTTAGTAAGGACGCAGATTGGTGTGTTACTGACTGACTGACTGTGGCGCAACATCAGCAACACACCGCATATTTTCTGCTGTGGGGCTGGTAGGCTGACAAAGATGAAGTTCAAGTGCGATCAGGATGGCTGTGCGTTTCATATGACTTGGTCATATAACGCCCGTCCACCCCCGAAGCCGGTTAGGCACACCCCTCTCTTTGACAGGCATGGATGCCCTCTGTCAGGCTCCGACGATGATGGCACTGAGCTATCAAGCGACAGCGACAACGCCGAAGATCTTTCTGGGGAAGAAGCTGACGACAGTGACTACAGTCATCAGTGGTATTGCACTGAGTTGGTTCCACACAACTGTGAATCGAACTCGTTCTTGTCTGCTTATACGCCACAAATGCTGGCCACGGTGGGTTGGGTGTAGCGCTTTGGTGTCGCGTCCACAACTCATGTGTTTAGTGGCTATGACCAGGCCCTTTTTGAAGTCCAAGGATCAACATCGAGGATACCATCTAGGCTAGCCAGACAGCACTTGAAAACATATGCCACGGGCCTTAGCGATCGCCGGGTCCTTTTAGCGACGGAGGCTGCTTGGCGGAAAATTATGGGCAATGCGAATATATATGGCTCCAAACTGCACGCTTTAGCTGACGACCTGAGACAACGAGGTCATTTTGTCAACATTACCACGATCGGGCACCGCGAGGCCAAACTCCTTTTCGTTCGCAATGCACGCCAAGCGCACAACGAACGCACTGACTCAAAGTTGCCGTTCGACAGCAACAGTGTCGATACCAGGTGAGATGTTTGTTTCAAAGTTACAGACTCACGTGATGTGTTCGCTTACTCTGTGATGTTTCCCGACGATAACAGCTGGATCGAAGAAGGTATGAGATACTTCGAAAGCGTTCAAATTGTTTATCGCTGGGCTGCGCAAGCTGTGGCTAAGCTCAGCAACGTTCACTTTGTGGTAAGAGACAGCGGTTCCGAGTATTGCTGCTGGGAAATGTTTATCACAACCTCGTACATTCATCATAGGACGCTGCACACATGAAGTGTTGGGTTGGCGGAACACTTTTTGGAAGACATCTTGTCGATGCCAATCACAACACTCACACGTTGTCGCTGATGTGGCATATCGCTAGCGAAGGCGAGGCACCGTGGGCGGCTTTTGACGATTTCGTGCACGCGTGTGTCCCTTGCCTACGATCGCTGAGTGTATCATTGATAATGTGAGGTCTTCTGTTTGTTCGCACTAGTTGGTAGGGTACTCTAATGTCGCCCATGTTGCTTTCAGGGACGGCGACAAAGGCATGCGTAATGGAATTCGAAACCGTGAAAACAGCAGAGATGGCATCCGATGTGACCAAACCTATCGTTTTTTGTGCACGCGTCACCGAGTCGACAATCTTTGCAAAGCGTGCGCTGGCTGTAAGTGGACTGGTGATTTAATTGCGGTGGGCGAATTTAATTTTGAAAGACACTGCTTTGTAGGTGATAGCAACCCTTTTCAACGTTGCGTGAACGCTACTTCTGTTCGCGCTACTGCCAGAGCGTTCGGCAAACTTCGCCCTGTTACAAGGGAGTACTTGAACAAAGAATCATTGCACACACAATTCCCAGCCATTTGCCCCGGTCGCCTCGATTCATATACGACACAGTCTGTGGCTGAGGTATGCACTGACGTGTATCGTGCCAACACTGCTTCTTCTCATTCGACCCATTTCTTTGTGTCAGTGTATGAACTCGGCTGGCAACGAAGAGCGACGGGTGGCGGACCCTACAACGTGGTTGAAAGTCGGTATGTCGAAGACATGAAAGGGGCTGGTGCACTTGGCCCAACTTGATGACAACATATTCTTGTAGCTGTCAAAAAGGAACGTCGCCGCTGGCAGAAATCTGCCAGCAGACTTGCAAAGGGTGTGGAAAGAGGACTCGCCATGCCACCCGGCGTGAGGAAGGCACTATCTAAGACATTGAACTCAATGCCACAGTCCACGGTCACTGTGCTAGATCATGCCCTGCCGCCGGATGTTAGATCCATGGCAACCGTTGAAGGTATGTCGCGCGTGCGGGTCACATTTTGCTTGATTGCTTGGAACTCTTCAGATGCTATTCTTTGTACAGTGCCTTCATCCGCACAGAACTCTGGAAATGTCGAGTACACCAGTACTTTCAAGATTTCGACGAGTGCACTTTGGCCACAATTGATCCCAGAATGCACATGCAATGCACCGCAGGCAAGTGTATTAACTGTTCAATGTACTCAGTACCGTACTTTCATTCAACTCACTCAACCTAGTTAGGGAATGTGTCAATGCCAGCTGGCATTGACAGAGACAGAGACAGAGACAGAGACAGAGACAGAGACAGAGACAGAGACGGAGACGGAGTCGAGGCAACAACGACGAGGCAACAACGACGAGGCAAACCCGCTGTCACACGTACAAAACACACTGAAGGCCCGAGCAAGCAACAATGTCAAGGGCTGGGGTACTGACGTGGAGTTGACGCGGTGATCGTGGGAGGTGCTACGACGCGTTAGTGCCGTTAGTCATGTGGAGTTTTGAAAACAGTGAGCAATAAAATATCGTTGCAAAGTGATTAAGGATGGAAGACGAGAACGTCCAACGAATAGAGTTACTTCTTTTTCTTGCGATCGCGTCGCTTCAAACGTTTTTTCTCAGCAGATGTCAATGCTGGCGATCCGTGGTTCGTATTGATGTCCTTGTCAATTCCCGGAATCGGCGGGGGCTTTTCTTTGAGATACTGGTCGTAGCCTGGGAGCTGAGGAATACTCTTTCCAATTAGACGCAACTAAACATCAGAAAAGAAATTGTCAAAGGTGCGAGCGGCAACACCGAACACACGTCGACCAACAAACCAGTTTCTTGCGCGTGTTGATGGAAGGACTAATGGTACTTGTCGATGTGCCATCGGCGTTCTTGAGGTGCACCCGAATTCGTCCAGGTCTACGAAAATAGTACAATCTCGAATTACTAACCAAGCTGCAATCAACCACTTCACCTGCAATACAACTCACCTCAAAAAGTCGCGAGGGTGTCTTCGAGCACACGTTTACACAAAGAAAACACGATATCAATGGGACGCTTCCACGAGCAACGCAGCAGAACCGTTCGTCACAAATCCAATCACCTTTTGTTACCCTCAATGACGTATTTGAACCCGTGCCGATTCAAAACTTCAGCCATCAGAACAACAGTGGGTTTCTTGCAACTGCATTCCAATGACACCTTTCGCCCCTTTTCGCGAGAAACATCGCTGTCAATGTAAAGTGCGTACAGACAAACCCATCCTGATCTGTGGTCAAGCAGAATAGAAGCACCGAAGAGCGCTAAGAATATGACAGTAAAGACAATAATGCGATGGGTGCACTGACAACACACCCTTCTCCAGCTTCAGCAAGTAGTTTTTGAATCTGCGCCAATTCCTCGGGCTTTTGCAGCTCGACGTTGAGCTGCAACTTTTGCCCACCTCGGAACCCACGAGGGACCTCCACGTTAATGCGCTTGTTCAATGCCACACTGACCGTGAATTTGTCGCCGGGTTTCAGGCCATCGGGGATCTTAACCTCAATATTGCGCCTCATACTTCACGTACAGTCTGTGTTGATTGAGGTTCCTTGCACCAAAGGTAGCGTGGAAACAGCTGCGTGGCCCTCACCACGCGTGCTAGCGTCCCACGAATGTTTCGCAGGCAATATAGCTTGTTCGTTTCTTACGATTGCTACAAAAGTCTGTTCTCGAACACCGAACACAGACCATGACACTTTGCTGTCTTCCGTTGTGGATTGTTGCTAGCGTGTATTGAAGACGAACTACACGCGCCGGACAACAATAAAATCATGTCCCCACCGCACACCACCAGCATCGCATTGTGTGAACGCGGCCACAGACACTGTTGTCGGACGCATGTTTAACGCCGAACACCCGTCACGCACCACACAACACCCGCCACCCGCCACCACGCTTCGTTATTCTGCGGACCTCTTCTGTTGTGTTCATGACCAGCACATAGCGACGTTCACTGTTCATGTTAAGGGCAGGTCACCTCGCTCCGACACTGACGTTTGACGTCGTCGTTGTCGTCGATGTTCGAAAGAACAACGAACAACGAACAACAACGAACAACGACAACAAACAAAGCAAGACAGCGACGAACAAACAGGCGGAAAGCCGCCGGCAGTGAGTACACTCACTCACTCACCCACACACACACGGTCACACACTCCCGCACTCAACCGCGCTCGTTCACCTCCACGCCCACAACCAGCACTGCTGGGGCCACAGCGCCCACAACTCCACAACCCGCAACCCGCAACTGTGTCGGTGCCGAGGTCGTTCCTCGTTCCTCGTTCCTCGTTCCTCGTTCCTCGTTCCTCGTTCCTCGTTCGTCGTTCGTCGTTCGTCGTTCGTCGTTCCTCGTTCCTCGTTCCTCGTTCCTCGTTCGCCGTTCCTCGTTCCTCGTTCGTCGTTGGTGTTGGTGGTCTTTCGTGGCGTTTGTGGTGTTGTTGCTCGTGTCACTCGTGGCTTTCCTGGTGTCGATTGTTGGTCTTTTTGGTCGTGCGTCGTCTTCTTGGTGGACGTGGTGGTAGTGGTGGTCGTGGTGTCCTCTGATGTATTCATTGATGTCGACTGTTCGTGTTCGTTGGTCGTTCGTGTCGTTGTTGGTGTTGCTGACGTCGTTGGAGCGCAACGTTGTCAGCAACAATTTAATTGTGCAAACTACGAAAAGCGACTGAAAACCAAAAACCTTGACGCAACGTGGCGCAACGCTCACTTTCGAACTGTTTGTCTAAGGCTGTCGTGTTTGCGTTTTTAATCCAAGATGTTCCCAGACGTCACGTGAGGAGTCAGCCAAATCAGGCCACGTCCATGTGGGGCAGTCAATAGGTAAACACCCGCACACAGCGATGAAAGAAGGCGACATATCACTGCTGCAGGGGGGAGAAATAGAAGCGCGTTTCGTGACATCCCGCAAGAATTGTTGGTGCGTCGTTGTTTGTACATCGCCAGCTGAAACAGCTTTTTTGCAAGACACCCAATCGATTTCGTTTCGGGCGTTTATGATAGGCTCCCGCATGTGCTCGACTCGTCGCACCACATTAGCAGGGGTGCACCGCCTTTGCAAATTCCGACGAAAATTCAATGGGACTTAAAGATATCGGAACTTTATTCACGTGGTTTCTTTTCGGCGATACAAATCGAGGCCGTGCCGTCCAGCCGCTCTCGCGTCGCGAAGCACCAACGGAGAAGCACTAATGCCAAGACTTTTGTTCTTGAAATGTCCGAAGTCAAGGTGTTGTCATGCACACTGTTGTCAAACATCACCTGCAACAGCTCACGCGCGTCCGCTCATGTCGCCTAGACTGTCATCAAGCAAGCCGTGTCGTTTCAACACCCAGCAACGACGTCGCAGGGCCTCAACGTCCGTGAATCGTTGCGCAACGATGTCGCTGAGAAGGTTCAAGAAGCATGCGCACACATGGATGCTGATATGATGGATTTCGGAGACGTGGGAGCTGATGATGTTGACGATGTGAGACAAGCAACACGCCATCTGTCGAGTGCGTCCCGTGAAAAGCGGCACAAGAGCATTCTTATCTTGCATGAGGTTGGTCGCGAAGCTTCCTGCTTTGTGAACATGCGGGTGTGACGTTCCACCGAACGCTATGCGTCATCCGACACTCTTCTCTGATTTGACAGGTCTGCGATCTTGTCGATCCTTCACGAACGTTATTCCGCATGGTGCTCGAGCTGTTGATTGCCAGCTGTTGCACGCGGCAGTATATAGTTGGTTCATCCACATGGAAGTTTGCGGACGTTATCGAAGCCGCACAGCTGAAGTTTTCTTGTTCAGCTGAGGGTCTAGCCGTTGCCACAACGGCAACGATACCTTTGGATGGTGTCTCTTCTGACGACACCAGTGCGTCCGATGCATTTGAGAGGTTCAAGGTGTTGCGCGAAAAATTCTTTAGCCAACGCTGGATGCAGCGAGGACGAGCTGATAGTGAGGGCTCAGCGATCGAGCTTTCGTATGACAATCACCATGAAGAGCATCATCACGTGCGGGATTTCCTCGGCACTGCATGGTTGGACGATCTCAATGACGAAGCCCGTGCTGCAGTGGTGAGCTAATAAGGTCCCGTGCCGACTGTGCGGTTGCAGTGTTTGACCGATTGTTGAATTTGATCGTGGCTAGAATCTCTTTCACTCCATTCGACACGAAATTCACACTCGCACTGCGAGGATTTCCTATTTGACTGCCCTCCGAAATGGTATGTTGGCCACGATGGTGAAGTGTGACGATCAGAACAGCAATTGTCACAAGAGTTGTGAATTGCAATGCTCAGGTGGTGAAGCTCTGGTAACTCCATCGTGGGCGTTGCAAGCCGCCGGTGAGACTGATTCATCTTCAGACGAACAGCACGATGTTTCGGACGATGCAGGGCAATCGTCTCGAAATGATATACCGCATGAACACGAAACCATTTTCGAAAATGACAGTGACACCGACTATGATTTCGATGCCGTTCGTAAGTCGCACCCGGATTATGACTTCTTGCGGCATGACAGACAACAAACTAGAGAAGAGGTTGCAATGCTGACGGCATCGACTAAATACATTGCTTGTACGCGCTTTCTCATCACTTTGAATGGCGTAGGCTGCGGCTACCGAAATTCAACGATGGCTCAAACGTGTGCATTCACTGGGTTTGTTTCGAGGTTTGGCGCAACGCATGCGACCCGAAAACCACCGAAAGCAAACAGCTCTCATTGTCCGGTCGCAGGTAGTTCAAATCCACTAAGCTCATCAGGGTGTGCGCATCACCGGCTGTATTTACGTATCTGTGGGGTGTACGAATAGGCAAGTGTGAGGCGATTCCTGCACCGAGTTAGAGCGAAGCGGCGCGCCGCTGCTGCATTGGCGTATAAGGTTGCCTACAGCTCAAAAGGCGACAGTGTAAGTGACATGATTCGGCATGACCGTCACAGACCTCACTGGTTGACTTTTTGGTGCCAAACATGGGCTTTATGGGTATTCAGGTCACTTCTGAAGCTGATCTTGAAGATTTGCACTCAAGAATCGCCGCGCTTCGTACCTCGCACGAGTCAGGTGAACATGAGGTGAGCTGTTTCCTGCTTTGTAGCGGGGCGACGAAATTGTCCAGGCGTGCGCGCACGGCCTCCACAGCTCATGGCCGTGTTTTCCTATCACAGTCGACGACTGCAGGAAGTGACACCACGCCGCCATTGAGTGGCTCTGCCTACGACCGCTCCTTGGTCGAACTTGCGGCCATTCGAGAAGCTGCTGCCGCAGCAAAACTGCGTTCACTCACAGATCGATTGTTGGCAGCAGTTCATCGACTGCAAAGGCAAAAACCAACGGTACGGTGCACAGCCACAACCGCGCAAAATGTACGATATCCTAACCGCAATGACGTTGCTTATCCTTCTCGTCTTGTCCAGGATCATAGTCTGTCGGCTTTCAGCAACGGTGCCCACCTTTATCGCAGCCGCCAGCTCAAGTACTTCACGCAGCTGAAGTCTTTAGTAACAGAAGCTGCTCGCTATCTCAATGCCGACAACCAAAGCCTCGTCGTCGCAAGGGTACACCTCGGGGCCGTTGCACGCATGCTGCCGTTTTACTGTTGACAGAATGATGCTACCAACTCCATCATAGGCTGCCCTTGATCGGTTCGAATTTGAGCAGCTTCCTCCAGAAGAGCAATTGGAACGAAAGCGCGTTGATGAAGCCCTACAGCAGCAAGAGCGAGATCGCGTCGAGAATGAAAAGAGATTTCAAATTCGCCAGCAGAAAAATGCAGACTTCCTTGCTGCACGGACTCCTCGATACTATGACGACAGTAACGTCGGTCAGAATGGACGAAGTTTGTCGCCCAGGTCCCCTAGATTGTTGTCTGTAACACCACGAACAGGCGACGCCACTCCACGAGCTCCAGTCGTGGACGTGGCGCGCAGAATTGAAGCGTTTGAGAATTTGCGCAATGCCGTGTCTCGGGCTCGCTCCGACGATGGAGCAATGGGAGAGCTTGCTAGCAGCTTGGTAAGTGGCTGTGTGTTCGTCATGCGGATGCACAGCACCATCGCCGCCAACGTGGTGTCCTCGTTATAGGCTTACTTTCAGGATTTAGAAACTGAAGAATTTCTTCGATCGAAATCGTTTGGAAGTGGTTCGACTGGCGGCACCGCACTTGGCAGCAACGACGGCGTGGATGTGCGTCCCATCGACCTGTCGTCTGTGACCGCGTCTTCACCATTTCATGACGGACTCAATTCCACGGCATTCAAACAAGCTGCCGCTAACTTGCATCTCGACGAGCACAAGTATCAACAAGACAGTGACCGTGGCCCATCTACTCACGCATCAATTCCGTGTGAAAGTTCAATCGTGGCCGAAGCACAAACACTTCTCCGAGCATGGAACATTGAACAAGACACGCAAGACCTTCTTCATCATGTGGAAAGTCAATGAGGCAGGAAGCTCAAGCAGCGCGGCACGTGCGAGTAAATCAGTTGGATTGAAAATTAATTAATGTACACAGGTGTATGGCGTGCTGATGTGATGTTTGAAAGTCGTCATACCGCTCGAACGTAACGAGGCGGCACTTTCAACTCTTTGTCGCCATCATTGTAGAGAATGACATATGTTCCGTCCCCGTTCAGTTTGTGAATCTTTCCCTTGTACCACTTTCCCTTGCCACCATAGTTGCCTTCGACTGCGTCTCCTTGTTGCAGCTTGGTATTCCCGGTCCCTGGTCGTCGAATAAGCGATGGCCGAACGTCGTTCTCGGTGTCTCCATCTTCATAAAGAATATCGTAGCGTACCCCGTCACTGGACGTGTGAACTCGGGCGATCATCCCTTTGTACCATTTACTCTTTCCCTTGTATTGTGCCTCAATGTCGTCTCCGGTTTCAAACTCTGGGCGGCCTAGCGCAACAAGAGAAGTTCTTTGTAAACAGGAGGAGCGGCGCGGCATCCATTAAACAGCATAATCGTACCACGTTGTGTTGCATCAAAGTCATCCGAATATCCACTGTCAGATTCATCGCTCTGATGCTTAGACTTCGCTTTTTTGCCACTTGTATTTGAAGAACCATCGTCTGAGCTGAAGTCATCGCCGTAATCATCCTCTTTTTCAGGCACTTGACGGCGAATCATGTCAGCTTCGACGTTCGTTTCCTTGTCGCCGTCATCGTAACGGACGTTGAAAGTACCATCGTCGTTGACGTGCGTCACTTTGCCTTTATACCACCGTTGCTTGCCACGGTAACGAGCTTCAATGTTATCCCCCTCTTTCAGAGTCTGCTTTGAAGCCACAATGCGGACAGAGTCGCGTTTGACTTTGCGTTCGCGATGTCCATCGTCGAACTTAATATCAAACGTGTCATCAGAGCGCACTTTTGTTACTTTGCCACGGCTCCATTTGCCACTCCCTGGGTATCGGGCTTCAACTTTGTCATCGCGCTTAATGTCGCGACGGGTGTCCGTTTGTGCACCGTCGGTGGTGTCGTCGTCACTCTTGGGTGCAGCGGGTCTCACTTTGTCACTTGCAACCCTTTTTTCTTGATCGCCATCATCGTACAAGATGTCAAAAGTTCCATCACTGTGAACGCTCTCAATAGTGCCCGGATACCACTTTTGTTTGCCGCCATATTGTGCTTGCACTAGACTGCCTTTATGAAGTTTCTTTTTGCGATCGTTACTTTGACGGTCCGTCGTCCGAGTTGATCGTACATAGCGCGGCTGCAACGCCACATCAATGACAGAGAACAAAGTCCAGATTATAAAAGATGACATCCTGTATTGCGATAGCCGCAACAAATGCGGTGACATCGACGCACTCACCTTGACACGTTTTTCGCGATCTCCGTCAGCATATTCGATGTCGAAAGTGCCATCCGAATTCACCCGCCTTCAAGTTAACAAGTTGATAGATCAGATTCGACCCATCCAACAAACGTGATCCGGGTACACTACCGCAAGGACAATTACACACCGGATTGTACCCTTGTACCACTTCGATTTGCCTTGAAATCGTGCCTCAACTTCGTCGCCGACTGCCTTGTGATGATCGTCGTCGCCGGCGTCGCTAGCCGCAGTCAAGCTGGATTCGCTTGACCCACCTGATTTCGACTTCTTTGGACGTTTCTTATTCGCTTTCTTCTTGCGGCGAGACGATGCTTTTGTGCCTTTCTTGTTGTTGTGCTGTTCCGATTTCGGAGTTCTAATTATTCTAAGATCACTTTTCTTGACACTGCGACCTCTGTACCCGTCGTCGCAAAGGACCTCGTAGGTTCGATCAGAATTCAGCCGTCGCACGCGGCCCAGTCGCCATTCGACCGAGCCTTCGTCCGACAATACTCGCAATTCGATCCTGGCATGCAGCGTGAGGTCACGGCGTCTCGTTTTCATCTCCCGTCGTGATGATCGAGAAGAAATTCCGCTTGCATCATCGGAAACTGTCGACGATTCATTGCTTGACGAACTTGTCGTTGAAGAATTGCCAGAATGGCTCGAGTTGCTGGACGAACTATCACTGTGATCTGCGTCGAGGCGTTGACCAGGTCCACGCGGGAACAGTGACGGAGATGGAGCCGTGACCGATAAATACTTGCGCCTAACCCTTTTGTCTACGTGCGGGCCGCCTCGAATGTTCGGGTACCTTCGCAGTGCCAGCGTTTTGTGAGAGGGGTCGATGCGGTCAAACAGTGGCAGCAAGCACGGCAGCAACTGTGAGCTTACAAAATGTCAAACTTTTCATCGTCGTGAGCTTTCACAACAATCCCGGCCTGTTTGTAACCCTTCTGCTTGTAGCGGCCTGCGCATCACACAGCAACCGATGTTGAAAAATGTTGTTCAAACATCGCACACAAGCACGATTTCATACCAACAACTTGGGCTCCGACCGCAATGTCAACTTCCGTGGCAGGAAACGGACTGCCCGACGGCCGACTGAACGCCGGGGTTGGGAAGGGCTTAATACAACCTATGGAAATGCCCCGCTCCAGTTTTCCGTCCGCGTATGCAACATCAAACGTTGGACCCGGCTGATGAATCCGAACAATAACTCCTGGGCGCCAATTCCTCGTTCTGGAGCGCAAAGCGAGAACCTACACAAAATGGTAGCAGTACACATAAACTTGATCGAAAGTCATCACGTGAGCAAGTGTAGAACATGCTCACGAACCTTTTGTCCGATCGCAAAATTTGACGCTGGCGACACTGGCAACCCATCATCAGATTCGGAGTCCGCGTACGAAGCCATCAATTTGGATCTTGCTGTTGGAGCGCCCAATATAACGTCGTCATCCGTGGGAACGGCAAGGCTTGTTGCTGCGCTTCCTTCGGACGTTGCTTTGAGTCGATTAGCATGTGATGATGGCTGTTGGCGCACAATTGCTGTTCTTTGCTGAGCGGCTACGGCCTGCTGGTACTGCCAGGAGTGCCGTGGAAACAAACCACCAGCAATTGTTCCGACACCACCTTGAAAAGTACTAGAATTCTTCTTTGTGCTCTGCCTCGAAGTTGCTCGTTCGACCAGCCTCTGCTGCATTCGCCTCGGCGACGGGCGTTGATGCGCGTGTGGCGTGCGAGATCTTGGGATGGATTCACCATCTGTTGCCGAATTTGTTTTGGGTGACTTGCGACGGTAACGCAACACAAAGCGCAAGAAGTCTTCAAAAGCGAAATGCTTGCGTGTGGTGTTCGAGCCCTCCGCACCACGCATGTTCGCAATGAACGCGGCAGTTGGGCATCCGACATCAGACAATGCTGCCCTCAAGTCGGCAACGGTTGCCCGTCCTGCGCTTGAGGAATGACGATCAAACGCCGCTTGCACGTCGATGATGTCGTCGCCGATTGCATCCACCATAGACACAATATCCACAATTGGTTGTTTGTCTGTGGATTGATCGTCAACTGGTATAGGTGGCACGTTCGCGAGTGCCAACGCAGAAACATCGTCAGTGGATTGCGCGGATTCAGAGGGCTGAGTTTTGTGATCTGTCTCAGCTTTGGAAGATGCGAATTGCAAAATGACTCGTGCGGGTCCAGCCCGCGTGCTGCCAGTGTTAGTATCGTTGTTCGATCTTGCTGCGGCTGCGTATGCATCATCAACGTCGTCAGCGCGTCGCGGCGTCCAAGTCGACGTTGGTGCTTTATGTACTGATTCAACATCATCTTTCAGTACACTGTGAAGCCACTTTTGCACTCGCATAAAGTGGCTCTCGTTCAAACAACACGAGGTGAAGTCGTCAACCTCAAGCGCCGCAGATTGTGTTGGGGCCGCATAGCCGCGAAGAGAATCCGGCACTGCAACTCCGCCAAGAGCTAAACTGATGCTGGCGACAACGGCGCTGTCTGCGCGGTTGTCGAGAATGAGTAGGCATGAAAGTAGTCGTGACAAAGAACGCCCGTTGTCGCAGTACAATTGTCGGCGGTATGCATCGATAGCGTTGCTTCCGATGACAAGTGTCATAAGATGCTGCCGCAATGCTCCGAAAGCACCGGAGCGGTAGAGCAACAGTTGTGCATCGCGACTCCAACATTCAGAGAAGCACTGCAAGAAGGACAGCGATTCTGATTCAAGAGGATGGTCCCCACACAATAAATTGCACGAATGCATTGAGTCGGTAGTCTCCTCCGTTGAGGTATCGATGGAGCTAGAAGATCGAAACGTCCTGGGATCAAGCATTGAGACCACTGTTGCACAAATGCCAGAAGACACAACCTGATCGTAAATCACATCGCTTCCAGAAGTCAGCATGCGTTCCCATAATCTCAAATGCTCATGTTGTACTGCCTGTAGAGACCTTGAAGTATCAACAGTGTCGTTGAGAACATTCAAGCCTTTGGACAAGGTCTGATTGTGGATAATAGTGTGCAACTTGTGGCAAAACCTCATTGAAGATTTCATGGAGCTGAACACGTCCACACTGTCAAAAACGCGTTGCAATCGTTGATTCGAAAGAGTAGAAGCGCTCGACGTCGAAGCTTCTGACTGTTTCGAAGATTGGCGTCTATTGTGTTGGCCAAAATGCGCGGCATTGCTTCCGAAGGATTCCATTATTGTCGAAAATATTCGAAGTACCTGGCATTGCATTGAAAGCGCCATGTCTATGTGCCATTGCACTCGGAGTGACGGATTCAAATCCAAAAACGACGCCTCTGCACGCACAAGACGCAGTTTGAACATGTCAACATGGCACAAGAGCATCGTACGTGGGACAACAATGGCTCACCGTAAGATTCACCGAAATTTGGGAAACTTTTTCGGGAGAACCCGGCGCAAACAATTTGAGGTTCCCGAGACAGGCGCGCTAGTCCACCTACAGAGGCAAGAATTGCAGCCGGAACGGTCTCTAGAACCTGCAATGCGTTCGTGAAGGACGGGTCATTCGGTCCACTTTGCACTACTGCATGAGACTGCATCAGAAACGACACTTCATCGACCAGATTTAGGTCCATGGTGGATGCATGGCCACGTTCCCACGTGGAGTTCGTTGCCGGTCCGACCCTCCGAAGCAAGCTTGAGCAGACGATGCTCACTGTTTCTACACAGTCGGAAATCAGTTGTAGGTTTTCGTGATGCCTAGTCCACTGTGGGGCTTGCACATCATTCTTGTTCGTAACTTCCCTGGCACTGAAACTACACGTCAGCCGCAAAGACAAACAACCACACCTGTTAACGAAGTGTTAAAAAACATCACAACACACAAGGTGCCTTGCGCGTCACCTGTCTGCGGCTCCAAAAGTTGCTGCGTCCCTCACAGCTGCAACAGCTGCGACCAAGCAATGAGTAGTGAAGTGACCAAACTGTGACCACTGCAGACGCGTTGGAATCTGCACACAAGCAACGAAAGTGAGATGGAGAGTACAAGACGTGGGAATTGGTTCGATTCTGAATGCAAAGGGCCGTGCTCACCTCTGCAACGTGCATCCCAGACCGAGCGTGCGCCTGCGGTCTCACAAAAAAGTCTCGCGTGGCAAGTAACACGTGTCTCATTTCGAGTGCCGTTCCGTGATGTTGCATAATATCTTGGCAGGCACGGGCTGCATCGGCCAACGACTCCGTGGCTGAATGGTAGATACGAATACACGAGTCGAGACGTGGCAGGTGACCTGCAACTGTGGACACCAACTTTGAGGTGAGTGGGTTGCGGAAAGTGACTCTCAGAAGAGTCGAGTCTCCAAAAGAAGCCACAGACGTGAACGTTCTCAAAATGTGGCTCAAATATCGCTCAAACTGACGCCGTTGACGTGGCAGCTGAAAAACATCCTCAGCGTGCTGAATCTTTCTGCCCATAAGCCTCAAAAGACCAACGTGTGGAGAAGAGACGGCGCCTGTGAGGATTCCCGTTGCTTTGGAACATCGAATAACTAAAGAAATGAAGCACCAGAACTTATTGTGCCACTCAATACACTCTTCCTGCATCGCAAGTGCACAAAGATATCGAAGAAATGAAGAAGACGTTATTGCAGTGCTCAAAGAACATGGCCCTGCGTAGCCACCGATCGTTCCAGACGAAAGTGTTGTTCCTTGGCCCAGTCGGAATGACTGACGAAAGCAACAATTCGCAGCACAATGGCACAAAATGTCCATCGCCACAAGACGGATTGAAGACGGGGAGCCACCACTAGAACCAAGGTGTGGAGCAACCGCGGATAAAAGGTTTAGGTCCCCGCAAAGCATATCCAGCTGACCCCAGTCATTCGTAGATTGCGACATGATGCTCTCAATCGTCTTCAGCAGCTTCAGGGATGATGTAGCATCATCGCGACCTTCCTGGTTCTTTTTCCTGTTTGCCGTCGACAAAGTTCCTGATTTGATCAATGGGTGAGACGATACTCTACTACTGTGAAAGTTTAGACGTCGAATGATTCCAACCAAACGTGGCAGTGTTCGATAATAAACCCCACTTCTACCCTGAGAACGTACTGCGGACCATTGTGCCTGGAATGGCGACGGAGTGGTTTGGCAATCAATTGATGAAGTTCTGCCCATGCCGATAATAATATCAGCGGCAATTTCTGATACTTGAGGGAATATGTCTTCTGTCCACTCACAGCAGGAATGCTTCGCTGAAATTATCCGGATGCGCGCAGACTTGGGTTCAGATGCAAAATATGCAGCCGTGGCCAAGGGTGAACGAATATCGCCGTTGCCACAAACAAACTTGCCAGAGTAGAGTTGTGCAACGATGTTGAGGAGGTTCCTGCAATAGATAGGCGATTCTCTGACTAGCGAACACGCTAGTAGAGCTCCCAACAATGACAGAAACTGGCCAACAGCGGATGACAAGACATGCTGGATATCAGAAAAGTTTTGCATCGCCAATGTGTCGTCATGCATTTTGTTCACATCAATTGAATTTGCACCAGCGGCACAGTGCAGAATGCAAAGCACTGTCACGTCCAAAACAGCAGAGTGGGAAGACGACACCAAACAGACCAGCACTGTTTCGTTGAGCCTCGGGCGAGCTAAGGCACTGGAGCAAATGCGCGCCAGTCGTTGGACGTGCTTCTGGAGAGCTTCCACGTTCGACGACATGTCCGTGACGAATTTTATCGGATTTGTGACGCGTATTGACTCTTCGATATGTCGAAGCAAAGTTGCGCCGGGGCTTATCAGTGCACGCTCAATAAACCACATTCCCAGAGTCAATGGTAAGGCAACACTTGATTCGCAAATTAGGCCGCAGTTCATGTAACTTTGCGTTGCGGACAGTATCCTCAACGCTTGAAGGTCGGCCACCGCAATTCGACCTGCCACCGCAACATCCCTACTTGCAGGCTCCGCAACAACAAATGGTAGTGAACTGAGTGTTGTCATCGAAAACCTATGTTTCGGTCGGTATCGGAAGCACTCTACCAAGAATTGTGCGACAAGCGACGCACACGCTTGCAGAGCATTTGTTGACGCGGCGCTAACACGTAACCCAGCACTATAACGGAAAAGCCAACAAGACGACGTCAACAGTGCCGTCATTGAAGCTATGAGATCGAGAGTGCTGGTGTTCGAGGACCCCAATGCATTGATCACGCTGTGCATGGAAGGTGAGTTCCCAGTCAAAATCCAAAACACTAATGCGCCAGTTCGCCATGCGAAGTGCCATGGAGCTGATGGAGCATCCACGGCCTGTTGTTTGGTGTCAGGGACAGGAAAAAAGCTTGGTACCGTTGTCGATCCCCAACTGTCGCACTTGAAGTCGTTCCGCCCAGGTCCAACATAAATCGTGCTCGGGCTCATCGTGTGCAATGACATGTGGTCGGGGCGCTTTGCCTGCGAGGCCAGATTGAGAAGGCCTTGAGCACACTTGCGAGCTAGAGCAAGCAGAGGCCAAGCGAACTGCAAGCGAGAGCTATCTGTCACAGAGGACAGCCGTCTGTTCAACCAATCAATCAAAACGTCCAAGCGAATAAATGACGGTGGCAGTTCCAACAATCGAACGAAATGAGATCCTGGCTGATGATGATCATCGAGACCAGTTGTGGCCGTTGTAGACTCATTCGTCTTGCTGTCAGCTCGCTGATGTGCTCCGGCATCCGACCCCGCGGTCTGAACATTGATTTCACACGAGCCGTAGTCTACTATGGAATTTGCACTCTGAATGCTACCACCTTCGCCAGTATCACCTGCTTGCACTTGCTGAGCGCTTGATCGGAAAACATGGGCCTGGACTAAAAGATAGCCACTGGACGCCAACCGGTTGCTGCTTGGCGAAAGCAGAATCGCGGCTGGAACGCATGACATCGCTGAGTTAATGTTGCTGAACAATGCAGTTCCGGTACCTAAAAACAATAGACAATCGGACACTGCTGTCGGGAGGTCAGCAGTTCCAACGCTGTTGCCAGACTCATGTTCTCGCAAATCGTAGTGCGACACAACATCCAATTCTTCGATGTTTTCGGTGTGTTGTCGCTCGGAGCGAGCTTTGCCTCGAAATGTGTTGTAACGTGTGACGATGCGGTGCAAGACGTCAGTCCACCGACTGAGCACCATACTTTCTGCAATTGACGCTGCCACATCTTTGTCCACACCCACACGGTCAGCAGGCAAAGCTAGCGATTGCACACCGCGCTGTCTTGAATTTCCTACGGACGTGGTCAAAATTCGCCTGGCGTAACAAAATTGAACAGGTAAACGAAACAATTGACAGCAATAATGCATGTGCCCGCAAGAACGTACGCAATATCTGCGTGCAGTGCTTCGCAACTTTCTGCGCGCGCTGCCAATGGCAATGCATTGAGAAAGTCAGTCAAGTCCAGCCGCTTACCTCTTTGCACAATGCCACCACTAGCATGCATTAAACTCTCAATACGGTGATGCGGCAACAGACAATGTTGGGACACCAGGCAAACGAATTCAGGCACTGATATGGTCGACATAAAAGCGTTGGCCAGGTCCGCCTCCATTAACTGCAACACTTCAGGAGCCGAAGCCTTTGTTACCGAACCTTTGCCATCATCCAGGTTGGCAAAGTGCGTCTGCAACAAATCTAGCAGCGGCTTCAGTAAGGCTGCAACAAATGCGTTTGCAAGTACTTCGTCCAACAAATTTGCCGTCGCAGTTTCTCCTTCAACATTGGCCTGCTTGCTCGACACCGGCAAAGAGATCAATTTATGAAAATATGCTCTAACAGTGGATGTGCAAATGGCATAGTCCCACAACCAACGACGTCGGCAGCACAGCTGTTTCGCAAAAAGCTCGGACGCAGCAGGGATCCTAGACCCAACTTGCGACGACATGTGATCGTCACTGGACTTGGAAGTTTGAGACTCCCACAAACAGCGCCAGCGCCCAATAGCGTTCGTCCATTGCCTGTAGTGCCATCTTTGCAATGCGCGCTGAACATGATGTTGGGTACGTTGTCCACACAACGCAACGACCTTGTCCTTGGTACTGCCCGAACAGCTTGCGCGGTTCTGACCTAGGGACACGGTGAAACCAACGGCGAAGACTGAGCCGGGAGACAACGATGATTGTAAAACCATGTGAACCACATCGATTCCCAGAGGCGAGACGCTTGGACTGTGTGGACCACTTGTTGGAGATTTTTGCCTCACCCAAGGGCAGACACTTCCTATCACCTCGGAAGAGTCGTAGCCTCGGCATCGTACCGTAAATTGATGCGGCGCAACGTGGGGTGCGATGGCGCCAGCAATCAACCGCCTGTCTCTGGCAAACAGCATTTGCTTCCCAGACAGTCTGGAAACAACCGTGCGCAATGTGTCAAGCGCAGAAATCTTGGTCGCATCTCGAAAGCACATGAAAATAATTCGCGCAACTTCAATGTGTGGTTGAGTTACCAGCTTCACTAAAATGTCCACCCCGTCCTTGGTAAAGGAATGGCAAGCAGTGCTTTTCATGGGTGGTTCCCTGAGTGTGGACGCCGAGTCAAATTGGGTGTTACTCCCTAGGAGAGCTACGCATGCACAACGGTTGCCGTTGGCGACTTCAATGAATTGGCGACTAAACTCACTCACTTCAATTGGCCATATGTCGCCTTGACGCATGCAGAAGAGGACAAATCGGTGCACAGGTCCAAGCCTGACACTTTGTGCGGTTGCGGTGGACGGGTCTGCTGTCGGGAAATTGACATCTGGTCCGACGTGAAAGTCAGGAAGGTATGCGCTTGATTGAGGCGTTGCAAAAATGGATAAACATCGCGCTGCTTGAGAATCATCCTCACTCCCATCAGATTTCTTGTTCCGAACGTGACTACCTGCTTGCTTCAGAGGATGTCGCTTCATTCTGATACTCGAGGCGTGTGCACTTGTTTGAAATGTGATTCGATGGATGGCTTCCATGCTCTTGACGGCACCGCCAGTGCTGAGACCAAATCGACCTTTGAAACCGTGTTCTTCGTCAACACTAATTGAGGGGGAGGTGTTGTGCTCAATCGCCAAAAATGATCCCCCGCAAGCCCTCCACAGAATAATTTCACCTGCCAACTTTGATGCTGTCAACAACAGTCCAGTGCACGGCAATATGGCGCAAGCTGTTATTGGGGTGGTGTTCCCTTGCAAAATAAATTCAAGGCACCCGAAGTTGCCGAGACTGTCGTCGAACATCCCTCGAACAACTCCGCGATTGCAACGCAAATACGAAGCAAAGCTATGAACCAAACACCCAAAGTTTATTCTCCTTGTATCACTAGCCGCGAATAAGACGCACACTTTCTTTGAAATGAGATCAACGAGGGCGGTCACTCGCATCGCGATCTCCGGGCTAGCTCCGGAATTGGCGCACGAGGATAGTGCACTTCGGCACCAAGTGTGGCAAATGTCCTGGAATGTGGCAACCGTGACAGAGCCAGCAGAAATTGGTGCCGTCGACGCAAACGAGTCCCACACAAATTGCACAAATGCAGCAATGCTACGGCTCTGCGATTGAGCTTGAACGAGTGAACCCGTCAGAATAATGTCGACGAGCCGAAACAAGTTTGACAATATGTCGTCGGACTCTTCCAATGGCCATGTAATGCTGCTGCCGCCGTGAGTGTCCACGGCAGATTGTGGCGAAGTCATCACTCCGCTAGCAACACCCCAAATGTAGCACGTCGACGAAGCGGTTGAGCCAACAACAACCCATTGTCGCGACGGAATGTAGCAAAAGAAAGGCGGCAGCGCGGAATCAAAATAACTCTCTCCGGGGTTCGGTGGAAGCGGCAATTCTGCTAGACAATCACTCGTCGTCGCATTGAAGATCCAGACAGAAGTTGAATGTTCAAAAGTGCAAATAATCACATTTGCGTTGGTCAACAGTTCGAGGCGCGCAATTTGCTTCAACTCGCGCGCGCTGTCAGGGACCAACAGCACGCTATGAATTGTTGCCCCAGATACAAGGTCGACCACGAGAACCCGTGCACCAACAACGCCATCGTTGCCATACTGCGACCGAGATGTGTTGACCGCCACAAAGGGAGAACTCTCCGATACAGAAAGAAAGTCAGACTCATGTTTCGCGGCCACTCCGTGACCTCTGAAAAACTGGATTTCCAAATTTCTGGAGAATCGTTTCACCAGCGATTCCGAGTCGAAGCAGGTCAGAATCCCATCGCCTGAAAGCAACAATATTGACTTTGTTAAATGGTGCACCACAAGCTGTACGAGGCTGGCTCCAATGCTTGCAGGTTGGGGTAACAATGCATTGGTGATGGTGACATCGCGATGGACTGTGAAAGCGCCGAAACCGGCTGTTTTGTTGCAGAGAAAGTAGTCACGCAGGTCTTTCCAGGTCAACCAGGCCTGTTGCTGCAAAACCTCGTGGAATGTGCTCAAGTACGCCTGCAGTGACTGTGCGCTCGCCGTGTCTGATGAGCTTGGTAACTGCAGTGCAGCGCACCCACGCAACACGTCTGCGGACGAA
>ENA-OWNT01001988-OWNT01001988.1-seawater-metagenome-genome-assembly--contig:-NODE-1988-length-22760-cov-3.976017_pt1 | contig 22760 bp, 22 predicted proteins | sample MGYA00238136_ERZ651165 | MGnify/ENA primary metagenome ERZ651165 (study PRJEB26861, sample SAMN08777766) | seawater metagenome | isolation source: coastal seawater | place: USA: Florida | collected...
CTCAGCCTCCACAAACACACTCATTCACCCAGTCACTCACTCACTCACTCAACCCCACTCACCCCCACTCAGTGCTGCTGTCACTGTCACTCACTCACTCACTCACTTTACACTCTTCTATTCTATTCCACACTTTCAGTACTTTTATGACAAAGTACTGTGTAATTTTGAATAATCTAATGGTATCTAATAGCACAACACGCCGTTGTAATGCAACGTACTAAGTTCCTAACAATTCGTAATAGATGCACTAATATGCATGAAATTATACAGGCTGCTGACGTGTGAGAGTGCCGCCTCGTCTTCGTGCGACTTCGTCCGTTTTCAGCGGCCGGAGCAACACACAGAATGGTTACGGTCGCCCGGGAACCGGGAACGGGCACGACACAACATCATGAGGGCGGGCACGACGACAAGAGCCAGACGCAGCAAAGCAGCTCGGCAAGACGATGGGACCGATGGTACTACCACGCACAATCGTCTCCTGCGCACTGTGACAATCGAATCGACGAATCGGCGAGGCTATATTATATACTTGCCGGTTCGTTCGTCTGTGCCGCATGCATCCGCGGCACGAATTGCCCAGTGGCAGCAGTCATCAGCCAGAACGAAGTCGCAACCCAACGTAGATGTCGGACAAGATATTCGTGGAGCAAGGAAACGCAGATTCATGATGTGGGCCGCGGAACACGACGAATATGGTTTCACGCAACGTGACTTTGCTTCGTCGTGAACGACAACGTGGAACGCTGAGAGGAGGCATTCTTGTGGTACCAGAGTACTCGGGTACTGCAAGGGTTGTTCGGCGCACATTATCTCTATCTATTGCGTCGGATTTTTTTCCAATTGCAACCGCCACAAAACTGGCGGTTCCGGCAGAAATGTTTAGAGTCGCTGCCAAGCGAGCATTCTGTTTTGAAACTTTCTCCCGCAATGGGCTCCAGCAGCGAAACCAGCTCGAGTGGGTCATCTCACGCGAAGGCATCCAAGAAATCCGATAGACGACGAGAGCGACGCAAGCACAACTCGAAGAAGAACAAGAGCAAACGTGAGAAAAAGCGTAAGCACAAGAAAAGTCGAAGCCGTGACAAGAAAAAAAATCGAAAGAAAAAGACAAAGCGCAAACGACGACACTATTCCACCGACACTTCGTCGTCGGACAGCGAGTCCTCGTCCAGCAGTAACGAGGTTACACGCAAGCGAAACAAAAAGGCCACGAACAAGCGCCCTGGACATCATGCGTCGTCCGCACCAGCAGTGAACAGCAGTGGAAGTGGGAATTGGTGGGAGACGTTCGAAGACTCTCGAGGCAGCAAGCCATCATCTATCGAGGCACTTGAACGGAAGATAAAATCCGCCCGCCAAAACCGCACCCATCTTGACGCCAAAGCACTGTCGTCCTCTGCCCCAAAACGCCAGCTCACACCACAAGAACAACTTGCCGCGCGAAAGTCGACGGTTCCGCTCACGGCTGTACGTTCATTTGGTATTGTTTCTGTTGACGCAGTCTCATTCAGTAGATTCTAACATGAAACCAATGTATTGACCTGTCGCTCTGTTTTCAGGAAGAGTACAACAAATTAAATAACCAAGTACGGATGGAGCGTGACATCGATGGTCGGATGCGAATGATCAAAGGCTTTGGCCAGGCAAGTTTGTGTTGTTGTACGTTCGTTACGTTCGCATTCAACCGTGTGGCATACTTCCCCAATAGGTGTTGGAGACCATTGTCACGAAGAAACAGCAGCAAGCCCGCAATAAGCAGGCAACCCGCGGTGATGGACAGGTACAAGCTAATCCAATTGCTTGTTGGCGAATCACAACTAACGCGTCCTCGTTCACTGACTTATTCTCAAATGTTGTGGCCCTAGGTGTTTTCAATGGCTCTGTACGTTCAACGTGATGAATGGTGTATATGTTGCGGGGGTGCCCACCATGCTCATTCGCCCTCAAGCCGGACCTTGCACACAGGTACAAGCAGGCATTTCAAGACTCGGAACCGTAGCGCAAGCACTGCGTCCCCAATTTCGACACTCTTGATGGCAGTGTTGTTGTTTTACTTGATGTTAAACCTAAAAGTCGTCGAATCGTTTGCTTCGGCCTTTCTTCACTTCGGACCGGCGCCGTTTCTTTTCTACCATCCTCTTCTTTGAGAATTTCGATGGTTGGTCTTTGATCTTCACTTTATGCGGGACAATGGTGGCCGAGTCAACCAGCATTTGGAGTTTCTGATATGCATCGCGCAGATTGGTGTGTTGTGATCGCGTTGCTGTGCTCGATACCACAATTTCTCCGTCTTTGTTCAAAACATTCTTTGCGGCGGTCTTCAAGCGCAACTTCACCTCGTCGGGAAGCCAGTCGGCCTCATCTACTTTGAAAAAAAGCTGCACTTTGGTGTTAACTTTGTTGACGTTTTGCCCACCCTTGCCACCGCTAAGACTGAATGCTTGAGTAATGCTGCTGTGACCACGAGGAACTTGGTGAACAGTCTCGAGCTCTGTTTTCGATCGTGCCTTCCCAAAGTGGCGGCGTTGGACGAAGTTGACGTGATCTCTGCGATGACACTCAGGTACAAGCGGCACACCCAGACACTGCTCACTCCTGCATAAATGGGAAGTCGTCGGCCTGCTGGCCACTCGCGTGGCTACTCGAACCAACGATATTGCACGACGCATCTCGACCGATACAACAATTCCTAACTCGCAGCAGAGAGGTTGGCTTGCCTACAGAAACGTCATGAAAACAATTGGTTCCCTTCGATAGCAGCCGCAATTCATTTTTCTGCCAGAAAAAAATGACCAGCCGTGCTCGCGACACTCGCCCGAAAAAAAAACAATAGCGACATTCGCACAGCTTGAATGGCTGACTCTCCCTTGTCATGCGTGGTGGTATCCCAAAAGCCGCCCTGTGTCGAACATGCGGTCCGTTCTAGACAACGCAAGGAGGAGTGTTAGTTGTCGTGTTGGTTGTGCGTCGTTGTGGTCATCGACGACGCCACAAAAAAAGTTGGTCAAAAAGTCATTGGACCATGTGTTGAGGTGAGAGCGGCTGCGTTGCTGACACCGCATGTATCCGTTTACAGCATTATATGTATTTAGCGAATATGTTGGTAAACTACAGTGTCAAAACTGGGACAATCCCCAAATTCCTGTATATGGGTATTTAAGTTGCCAATGTTGGTATAGCCTGTGTAATGTTCGGTGGCAAGATTTGGTCGTCCGATGTTGTCTGATGTCCGCTGCCGGCTGCCGATGCCGTCGCGTGCGTGGAGTTGAGAAGGCTGACGACAACGGACTCTGCTGGCAGCTCTTGCACGTGAAGAGCAACTGCCGCACGCCGCACACCGCGCAGAACGACAACAGCAGCCGCTTGAAAAAGACGGTAACAAGGAGAGCAATAGTTGAGCCGTGACGTGGAATTCGGGGCATACCTGGTACAATTGGACCACGTGGAAGACGAGGAGGAACGACGGTGGGCGTGAAAGTGTAGGGATGGGAGCACGTTGAAGGCTGGTGGTGTTTCTCCCTGTTTAACCAGCAAACGACCAACGAGGGATCGTGCGTGCTTGCATGCCATCAACGTGACTGCCAAGAAACCACACCTGTGTAGAGTGGATAAGTTTGCAACAGTATGTTGCCTCCACCTCAACCACAGCGTTTGAGCGTGGTTGTGTTCTAATGAGCAACTCGGCATTTAAAAAATGCGATGAAAGAAAGAAAACAAATAGTTTACTTCTCAACCAAGCGACATGCATGTAAAGTATTCACCCATGGTTCGCTGGTTTGTGGGTTTGCTGCTATTATTTCAAAGACTTCATGTCCCGACGCATGCTGCGTCTTACACCAACTTGGCAAAGGGTTTAAGCAGTTACAGTCCTCATATTGCAAAATCCAAAGTGACTAGCACTTGTGAAATCACTGGTTGTCCCATTGCTTCTGCAAACGGCTTGTATGCCGCCACTAAAAATGGAACGGGCTCAGTCCAGGTGTTTTTCGGCGATCATTTTCTGCTGCTGAGGTCATCTTTTGTTCGCGGCGTACACAGTCCACGATGGGCACTCTTCAGTAGCCACGTTTATGCGATTCACCCAGGCCTAGTAGATGCCAATAACCCGCCGCTCTTCAGCACCAATGCGAATGGAAACTGGGAGTCAAGTCAACTTTTGACAACTTATCCAAAGATGTGGCGCGCTGTAAAAGCTCTGGAAACCCAAGCGCCAGGAAACAGGCAAACCCTCAACAACATGAAAGTGTCGTGTTCCCACATCGTCGACACACCAGGCATATCCGACAGTGTGCCGTCTAAGTACTTGTCAAATTCTCGGGCAGCACGAGAATGTCGTGCGTTGTTGGGTCCGTATTTGGAGCACGGCTCCTCAAAGCTTGGTGTGCTTGGCACATTTGAATTTTATGCACTTGCACAAACGTTGGATCTTCTCCGAGAAGTATGCGACATGTCCATTGCTGCCGAAGTCCGCGATTGCACACCAGGAACGTCGAGTTGCGACCAGGATTTTCTGGAGTATCATTACGGGTTGGGAATGGCGACCTCTAGAATGGAAGAAACGCAAGAAGCTGCTCGACATTTTGAAGCTGTCGTTGAGAACTACGCTGTGAATGTGAAGCAAAACACGGAGGAAGAGGTTGGTACCACTCGAGCAAATAACGCGTGCGCGCCGTCTCATATGCTTTGTGTTCCTGATGTTTAGCTTGCCGCAGTCCTGCAGTACTTCTCCGCGAACAGTCCGCCGAAAATCTTCGATTCTTTAACCTTGGGAAAAGGTCGCCGTTGGGCAAATCCCGACAGAGCTACTCGTCAAAAATTATTCGATGTTCTTGTTGAATACATACGAGTGAACTTGTTCGGACAAGGCGAAAGACACTATGGGCGCGCTCTTGTTGTGTTAGCATGGCTACGTAGCGAGCCACACTGGGTGCAGCACCCAGGACAGTCTTATGTTGATAGTCTCTACTCTGAGGTATGCTTCTGCGCTTCTCATGCCCTGCTACATCCACTTTTAGTGTTGTTCGAATGCTAACACCTATTGTACTTTCAGGTTGTTCCTCTTATTCGGATGCGCTTGGGACAAGTTGATCTTGCCTTGCCACAGCTGGCCGCGCTTTATCAACGGAACAAGCTCCTTGCAAAAGGTGCTCCGGACTTTGTGGCCGGCTACGTTTTAGAGTGGACGCTCTTGAACCAGAATCAAACATCTTCAGAAATATCCGTGTCAGTTCAAGGTCCAAAGTCTCCAGAGGTCACTGAGTCCCAAGAGATTCTCGACGTGATAGATGAATATCAGAGAGACTACAAAAATGCTATTTCGATCGCAGCGAAGAGGAACCGGTATTCAGGTTTCAGGATCCCAGACGCACCCGGCTCTCAACGAAAATGGTCTCCCGTGAGACTTGACCACGTTCCGTCAAGACAGGAGTTTATGGCATTTGTGCAGCGCCGAGAACCGTTTGTCATCAGCATGCCGCATCCAGATTCTAATGCGGACACTTTGGATAGAGAACTTGATTATCTCACCGACCACTGCCCTTCATTACTGGAGGCACTCGGTTGGGGCTCAACATGCAGTTGGAATCCTGACCACCTGTGCTCCATTGGAGGCGAGGAGCCAGTACAATTGGTGTTGAGGAGCAATATAACACAACATTTTGGTGTGACTGGCGAGCCAAAAGCACGGCGAGAAACGACATGGTGCAGCCACGTTAAACGAGTATTCAATCGAAGCCGTACGGAACCAACTGCCTACTTCGACTTCGGATCATGCTCGAAAGGCGAGGACAAGCACTACTTTCCACTGAATAGGTTGAGAGAAGAAATGCCGACTCCTTCATTTTTGCATCCGTCTGCAGCAGAGAGGAAGACAAAGAGCCACAAATATGACCCGGTATTCGAAGTCGACAAGGTTTCACTTTGGCTAGGCGGTGGTGGTGACATTGGCGCGGGGAATTGCGGGCTGCATTTCGATGCTCTTGACAACTTTCACATCATGCTTCATGGTCGCAAGGAATGGACAATATATGACCCTGGTGATGCTCATTTGCTTCATTTTATTTCTCCGGCAAACTACGTATTGCCCGATGGAACGATTCGCACTCATCAGAACCTGGTCAACTTGCAGTTCGAAAAGTATGGCTACAATACTCGCTTCAGCAAGGTTGGTACTACCGCTGAGTGGCATCAGCGGGCACTCTTCCCGTGGGCCAACAAGACGCGACCCGCTCGATTCACGCTTGACTCCGGCGAGGCGCTGTATCTTCCATGGGGCTGGGCACACGAGGTCGAATCCAGTGGTCAAATATTTCTATCAGTGACGTACTGGTCCAACGGGGTGAGTGACTGATTGTCCGACACATGGGAGTTGAGGCAGCTTGAAGTCGTAGATGAAGTCGATTAGCGCCTCTGTGACGCTGTGACACAGCATGACCGCGGGAGAGCACAAGGCACCTACGTTACGACTAGTCCGCGCGAGTCCATTTTTGTGTTTTCAAACTGTCTGCGAGTGTGAGTAACATTATCGGCATGCACACATTGTCAATCGTTTTCGTGCTCGTCGACATGTGGTCCATTGAAGGCTAAAACATTGTCGGGATCTTGCCAGTCTGTTTTGAACACCTCCTCAGGTGTTTGGTTGACCAAATCCTCTCGCTCGCGCAGTAATTGGCGAGCCTCTTTGAAGTCCGAGCGGCGTTGCTCCCACCACGCATCGCCCATAACTTTCGCCTGACACACAGAGTAATACACGGGTTAATCGAAAATCCAGTTGGTGGCTGTGCACGAGTGCATGAATGAGGAACTTACTTGCAACGAACGCTGGAACATGTGAATAGGTTGCATGACTTTGGGGAATCGCTCCACAATGCTACGAAATTGATCTTGACGCAAGCATCCGTCACTTTGACCTTTGCACGCAGCTTCGAATTGTTTCGTAATGCGCTTCCGCACTTGTCGGTCAAGGTTAGCGACATCAAGCAACGCTGGGAGCTCATCTCGATGAATGGATCCACTATTATCGCTGTCAATGACTCCAAATAAAATTTGGAAAAGTTGTTTATTGCCCAGCAAAGATATGTTGCACACAAAGCTAACAAATTCTGAAAAGTCAATTGTGCCATCGTTGTCCTCGTCAATATAGTTGCACACAGAAACGAGGAAATCGGATCGGGGAATGCGCATGTAGTCAAAGAATTCATCCAGTTCAATCGTCCCGGAAGCGTCCCTGTCGGCGTCGCAGAAGCACTCAAAGAACTTATCCACTTCATCTTCAGACAGTGCGAGAAAGTCGATTGCTCGCTGCAGCCGTTGATTGTAATAGTCTTGCGTCGCAACCGCGCCTTCAAGCTCCTTTTGGTAATCTGTTTTCTCGATCTTCATGCAGTACTTCCAAAGTAAGCATCGCTTGTGCTTGCCGAGAGTTGGACCCCAAATTAGAGAACTCACGTCAACATTTTCCACAATTTCATAACCTTTGTCTTCCAGCGCACTCTCCATGACGCGGTCGAAAGAAAATTTAAGGTCCACAATCGGTTTCAACGGGTCACGACCTGTTTCCAGTTCTAATAAAGTTCCAGGGTGGTTGATCAGATTTTCTCCAGCCCTTGGATGTTTTTTCTTGAACTTCTTCGTCCTAAATTTAAGTCGTTTGTCAGGTTCATCTTCCTTGCGTCGTTTTAATGAAATGCTACCAATGATGTCGCCCGATCCAGGTTCCTTCAAATACCATAGGTAGCAATATTGCATTTTCTTACCATGCGTGCCTCGCGGCAAAGACGGGTCTCCCATCACCCGTCGGTAGTAAGGTCGTTTAGTTCCCTTCAAAAAGAGTTGCTTCTTGTGGAATGCCATGGCTTCGTCAATACCGACAGTCATCTTAATATCCTTTATGCCTGCTACGTTGAAGGCCAGCTTTTGATTTGAGAGCACCGAGAAGATATAACGATCCAACTTCATCTGACGCAGCTGATTGGCTGCAGTTTCGTCGCCAGACGCCGCTTTAGCCCTAAGCTTTGCCTCCAAAGCGAGACGTTGCGCAATTCTCTTTTTCTTCTTGCGTTCATTTGCCTCGCTAAGTTTGCCTCGTACTTTCTTACGCTCCTTAATTGCCTTGCTTTCCTCCGCTGATGGCTTTTCACCAGCCAGACCTTCCCCGATTTTTCTCGCAAAAGCAAACGCTCCTTCGACATTGTCCTTGATGACCTGGAACACATTGCGATTCTTGTACGCTTCTTGTTTGGCACGGCGTTCCTCGGCAATTCTCTTCCGCTCTTCTTCGGCTTCTCGATGTGCTTTGCGCATCTTGTAAATTTTGAACACTTCTTGGACACGGCGAGCAGCGCCAATCTGCAACGCTAGCTTCTCCTCCTCTTCCATGCGTTCTTGCCGCAAACGGATAAGACGCAGTTTCGCCAGCTTAGCTTCCTCAAGCTTTGCAGCCCGCGCCATTCGCATGAGCTCTCCCCAACGCTTACGCGCCGCCAACACTCTGAAAAAACCTTGTATCCTGTTCGCAGCAAGACGGGCCTCGATCAACAGCTGCTTCATGCGCACACGCTCGAAGTATGCGCGCACGCTTCCGTTGATGGTAGCGGCTGCCCAATCACGAACCACCCGCATCCGCGCGAGTTCTGCCTTTTGCCAAAGGAATGAGCGATACCAAGTCTGCAGGGTGCACGCGGCTCCATGCTGCAACATACGATTTCGACGCCGTTCACGATTGTTCGACATCGCTTTAATCATCTTTTCAGCAACCCGCATTTTCTTGTACAATTGCATGAACTTGAATGCTTTGCGTCCGCGATAAAACTTTTGCAGGAAGGTGGCTGCGAAATTTCGACGGTTTTCCTCCCATGCTTTCAGTTTGCGGTTGCGAGCTCTGTATCTAGCAACAGAGGACCGCCAAGCAGATTGCATAACAATTGCAGCTTCGTTTTGTCTCGCACGAATGATTTCACGTTCTGCCAGCATACCGCGGAAAATGTTTCGGCCACCTCTACCACGAAACACTCTCTGAATGTCTAAAGCAACCTCTGTCAACAGTTGATGTTCTCGTGATGCGTCCTGCCGACCAAGCCATCCGCGAAACACTCTCTGGATGGTGAGTGCGGAATGAGTCTCGAGCAAAAAGCGCAGCCGTCGAAGGTTTGTCAGTACACTAACAGCGACATGGTTGCGAAACATATTTTGGATTTTGTTCGCGCTTCGGTGGCGCAAAGCCGCGGCCTCCACAATATCTTGCTTTCTCTCCCGAACTCGCTTCCGGGCCAGCATTATACGAAGTTGACCCTGTAGTGTTCGCACAGCGCACTCGCGTGCCTTCTCTGTAAATCGATGGATCTGGATGATGATGCGGAGCGCTTGACGCGCGGCATAACCTCGGTACGCGCGTTGAAACTGTTTCGCACCCAACTGGCGCTGGATGAATTGCCGTCTGCGGCCCATCTTCATTTTCAGAAGTAACAGGCGAGCCCATTTCCCACGCAGGTTGCGCTGCAGAATTTTGACTCCTGCTTCCTTCCGGGCACGGATTAGACGAAACATTTTTCGCCCAGCTAAGCCGCGGTACACACGTGCAATAGCAATGGCGGCATTGTCAAATACCATCATCCTGGCGCGTGCTTCTGCTTGCTCACGTTCCAAACGTTCTTGTTCTTCCTTCGCTAACTCTGCCTTCTTTGACTTCAACAGCCGCATTGCATAGGCGACCGACTTTCGCATCGCAATGAAGTTGCGCACCATGCGTTGAATCTTCAAAACGCATGCAGTAACATAAGCTTGCTTCTTCTCGTACCGCCACAACTGTCGCAATGTTTCAGGGAATGGCGTCGGGACCAAGAAACCGTTGGCTCTATTGAGCTGAGCAAAATGCAACTTCTCAGCCCCTTTCGCCGTTGCAGGCATCGTCACTAGAGGAACTCCCTTGATTTTGAGTGATGCCAAGTTTGGACACGAATCGCAAAGCGCAGCAACGCCAGCATCCGTTACCTGCTCCACATTTGCGATGCTGATGGATCGAAGACTTTCTCCTAAACCACTTGCGATCCCCTTGATGGCTTTATCCGAAAGAGCATCACACATGTTCAGTTTCAAAGTTTCAAGTGTATGCGCCCCAATGCATAACTGGACAATTCCATTGTCTGTGATTTTTATGCAGCCTGACAAATCCAGATGCTTCAAGCGGACCTGAGGCATCGCTTGGAGCCGGCGTTCACCTTTAACGATGGCAGTGTTTGTGTCCTCGATAGCTTTGCCGTTTCTCAGCAGCTTTGTGAAATTTTCCATTGCTTCTAGTTGCTTCCGCTCCTCTTCGAGTTTCTGCAGCTGCTCTTGTAACGCTCCGATCGCATTCTCGAGTTTCTTGTGTTCCATTCCTCGCCGTGCGGCATGCGTGGTGAACTTGTCCGTCAAGAGGAAGCAATTCGAAACATTGAGGGATTCTAAATCCAAACATCGCTTGAAAAGCTCCTTGAACGGTTTATCCGTCAGGTTAGCGCATCCACTCACAATTAAGTTGACGAGGTTGGGACATTGCTTGGCCAACGTTAACACCGTCGAGTCTTTGAGTCTATTCATTCCCGCAAACGACAAGTACCGCAGCGAAGCTCCACCTCCAACGATGTATGAACAGGCCCCCACATCCGAAATTCGAGGTGCCCCATAAAAACTACGAACACCAATGTTGGCGCTGCCTGCAGTTCCTCCAAAATTGAAATACTCTAGTCGCGTCTTCGCTCCAAGAGCAATGAGACAACCATCAGAAACGCGATTCAGACCGGCCATCGTCAAGTATCGCAGGCGAGGTGCATGCAAAGCTAGCGACTCGAAAGCACGGTCAGTCAGCTCGGCACAGTTCGTAAGGATAAGTTTGTCAAGCTGTGGCTGGGGGCCCAACCCAGCAATTCCTGCGTCGGACACACCGGCACAATTGGTCAAATTCAAAGTTGTCAAAGAGTGCACGTACTCCCCAACAAGCTCGAGGACTTGACTACCCACACGGTCGCAGTCAGCTAGATTTAAAACCTGAAGGTCTGGTACCCCAGGCGCTATCCACGCAAAGCCAGCTGCGTCGATATGAGTCTGCGAGAGGTCAAGCTCTCTCAGCAATACGTTTGTTCCAGCTCCAGAAGCAGATGAGAAACCCATCATGCCAAGGTCTGTAAGTGCGTGCAGCCCGGAGAGATTGAGCTTCACCAAGCCGCGGGTGCCCTGCAGCAATGCCAAAAAACCCTTGTCAGTGAGGCCCGAGCAGCCGGACAGATCCAATTCCGTAATAGGCTTGAAACTACGGGGGCGTTCCCCGAGTGATTTGAAACCCATATCCGTGATTTGGGTGCAATTGTGCAGGTTCAAGTGCTGTAATTGGCGAGCTTGCGTTGCAAGTGCAGCTAGGGCAGCATCGTCAACCATGACACAGTTGGAGAGGTTCAAGTAATGGAGATTGGGGAGCTTGCGAACGAGCAGTTTTATCGACGTCTGTGTAAAACCCCGGCAATCAGGGATACTCAATTTCTGCAACTTTTTCAGCGCAGAAAGCGTCATGATGGCACTTTCGGAGATGGACTGCCGTCCGTTGTGCACAACAATCTCTGTCGTTTCAGGATTCATCTCCACAATGCGCATTAAAACGTCGTCATTGAAGAACCAATGCTCAAAGTCGAACTTGGATATGGAATGTCGTTGCAGAAAGTCAATGTGATGCAGTGACTCCGGCAGGAAGAAGTCGCGGCGAATCGGAGGCTGTAGTGGGAGCGCACTGCCAGGGCGTGTAGGACGTTGAGATCCAGCAGACATAGCGCGCGAGGTGGGAGACGAGGCTGGGCTTTGTGGACGTCGAAACGGCACAATCGTTCCAACCTCACGATGTTGGGGAGACAGTTCCGATCGGGTGCCACCATTACGCTTTGCCGGCTTTCGTTTCGTGGAGTTGAGTTTCGGTAGGCGCACTCTCGGCAGCTGCGAGTCGAACGCACCAATGGTATGAGTGTCTTTCACCATTTGCTTCCCACTACCGTCACCAAGAATGGAAGTCCTCATAATTTTTCGTAAACTTTCTCTTGGCTCAGCAGACGTCGGTTGCCAGTTAAAGTTGGTGGCAATGGCCCCCATACTCTCTGTGGGGTATGCAGGTGCAGATCCTGAACGGGCCTGCGGGCCTGCGCTTTTCCGCCGCCTTTCGCGCGGCATGACTGGCGAACCTGCCGACACAGGGGCGGGGACCCTATCGGAAGCCCTCGCCCCAGGCCATGTAGTCCCTCATGAATACAGAAGGCTCATGCCTGGTCCAAACGAGGGACGCATCATAACTCAATCGTTCAGGAAAAAATTAGCCGAGTAAACTTGTGTTTCTCTCAACGTACGAGCTCCGTGCCGTTCCCATTGAGTGAACTGTTTGATCACTTTTGTCAGGTGTCAAAACCTGCTGGTGTCGTCACAGTCGCGGGCATGTAATGAATAACGCACTTTGCCGAGTCGTTTCGACTGGGTGACTTTGAAGGCAATGCAGAGGCTTGCTCACTTTCCGACCCAACCCAAATTCGCCATAAATCGAGTCCTGCAGCGCCGCAGCAACACAACAGCAACACAACAGCAACACAACAGCAACACAACAGCAACACAACAGCAACGCAACAGCGACAAGCGACAGCACCGAAAAAACAACTTCAACAACGACGAAAGCAGCAACAGAATCAGGACGGGAAGAAGCACACACATTAGCAACAACGCCTGCACCAAGCAAGCAACGACGACGACGACGGCAACGACGACGACAACGACGTCGCCGACGACGGCGACAGCAATCGACAGTAATCAACAAACAACCACTAACTACAACGACGTCGCGGACGGCAGCGACGGTAAACAACGACCAACGACAACGAAGACGACGATGACGACGGCAGCAGCAGCGAACAACGACAACGACAACAACGACGACAACGACAACGACAACGACAGTGAGTGAGTGAGTGAGTGGGTGGGTGGGTGAGTGCGTGCGTGAGTGCCACGAAACGGCACTGCTCCCTCTCCCACACTCACTCACTCACTCACTCACTCACTCACACCTCACAGGTCGCTGCCATTCGTTCAGTGAGCCCCAGTGAGCCGCAGTGAGCCCCAGTGACCCGGATTTGTGTCGATCTGTTTGTTGATCGCTTGCATTGATTGAGAGTCACGAGTCGTCGATGCCGAACAGGTATAGACTGGCGATTGCAATTGTGCTTTGATGCGACGCTACTCGGAGTAAAAGTAGTGATAGTGATAGTGATGATGGTGGTTGTGGTGTGGTCATGAACATGGATGGAAATATGCTTGTACACGCATGCGGACGACACCGTCTAGAAGGGTGAGGTGACCAGATTACAAGGTTATCATTCCTCTTCGAGCCAAGCTTTCACCTGCTTCTTGATGTCCAGGCGAGCTTGCACTACAGAAGGCTGATCTGTGGGAAGAGACGGGTGAGTCCAAGCATGGTGGCTAGCGCCAGCGACCATCATAACGGGGAGGTCGGCGGATGGCGCTTTCAGGATGCCCTGTGACTTCCATGGATCTACTTCACCGTTCGGGTACAAAATGCGCGTGGCATTAGGATTTCTTCCACCGTAGAACTCGTTAGAACGATCAATGTTGGCCTGAATCTCGGCTTCAGAGATGTTGTGGCTGAGAATGATCAGACAAAGCAGAGTCAAGACATGTTCGGCGCCACGAGACGGGCAAATCGATCGACGAAAACGAACTCTGTTTGGCAAAACTTGTCGTTGTCAGCAAGTAAGTCGAGACCTTGGGTGAAAAAGCACTCGGTGCCATCTTCACATGTTTGGTAAAATCCGAACTCGGTGCAAGTTTGGTAACCCCTGGAGCAAATTTAGGCATGTGGTGAATGTGGTGAATGTGGTGAAAATGCGATGGGTCCCCCAGAAAAGAGGTGCGTACCAGTAGTCCAAGACCGCGTTCGACCCTTCACTGTCGCTGTCATCCGAAAGCTGCAATACCCCGCTGTCAAGCTGAATTTTGCGCAATTCAGCCAGTCTGCTGACCTCGTTCCCAATAGTCGTGTTTGTCATGACTTCGCAAACCAGTTTGATGTTGCATCCTGGGTCGGTGCAGGAGGGGTCGTTCGACTGTGCAGGGAATGCTGCCACACCAAATCCTGCAAAATTACGCCTACCGGCAGCAGTCGCCAGCGTCGAGGCATGCACATTGAACTCTTCGGCAAGCTGGGCCCGACCATCTGTAGTGTTCATCAATGCACCAATGAAGGCGTGTCCTTTGGCGATGGCCTCCGTGCAGCTCTTGGATCCACCAACGGACTCGACGGAGTACGCCTCCGCAGTGACGTCGTTGTAGCCAGTCATGTCCAAGATTGCGGACACAGGGGCGGACGACGCCACCGACGCGTGCACGAGCTCGGGATGTTTGACTCGGAACCAGCCAGCGAGCATACCAGGGTAGGATCCCCCAAAAGACACCCACTTGTTCGACGACGTCAAGTTGTACTCCTCCGTTGCGTGGGCATGGAAAGTAGCAAGATCTTCGATGGCCTGGTGCGAGCTGAGATACTTCAAGGGATCCTTGTCCGTCAGCTTGTACGGGCAAGCCGACATGTTGTGGCAACCATAATAGCGGTGTTCCACAGCAAACATGATGGCTTTCGTTTCCTCAAGCCACTCCACGGCGATGTTGCAGTGAGGAGAGGCAACAACGACGCTGCCATCAAGTGGAGGACCTTCACCGCCAACGCACAGGAACACAGGCGCAGTTGAACCGGGACCTTCCCAATACGTGGCATTGACGTAATAGGCTTGTTGCCACGTGTTGTCGTTGTGCTCGTCGAAATGGTCTTGCTCCTGTGTGAAGTACGAGGGATCGGGTCCGATCTTTTCCGAGCTGGTGGGCGCGGATGACGAGTCCATGGACAGCAACGGTCTAGCCGTCACAGCCGTGGCCGCCATTGCGGCGAGTACGGTGCCTGTCTTCATCGTTGTTGTTCTCCTAAATTTCTCGCGTAGAAAAATAAGTCGGAGATTTTGTCGAAAGGCGTTGGGGGTTCCTCCCAGAGATTTCTTGAATCTCCATACTTTGGCCGTGAGCACACAAGCACGACGGCCCGGCCAGGAGCCCCAACTCTACATATCATACCTCAAAATCTGTGTCAGCACTACTGCACGGTCCAGTGGAACGGGATTGTTACAACTACGGGCAAGTCGTTCCAGAGAGCACGAACGAAGGGAGTGGGAGAGGGGCACGTACGGACAGACAGACATTCGACAACGTTGCAGAGTGTGTCGTCGTATGTGGTCGGTGCTGTCAACCAACAAGTTGTAGCGTTGTAGCACAAGGAATGCAAGGATGGATTGGTGAACGGAGTCACGGAGTCACTGTCACGAACAACAAGCCATCGAACGCCGAAAGAACAAAGGCACTGTCACACACTATCATCATCGTCAGCACCACCCGCCCGCCCACATTCCCAGTGAGCAGCCAGCCACTTCACTCTCGCTCCACTCTCAGCACCAACATACTTCTATTCTACAAATCAGTGTACATTCAGTTCCACTATCAGTACAAGAGTACATACATTTTCGTGATAAATGAAGACTTGATTCCGGATTCCCATTCCCATTGGATTCCGGATTCCCGGATTCAGGATTCAGAATACCAGAATACCGGTTCATGAATCCATAACTTCGGCTTTTGTTATCACTGTGAGTGACTACACATAATCGAGTGATTTCATACTGTACACTACATTCCATGATCTTCGATCTCCCCACTCATAACCAATTCTCCAATTCTCCAATTCTCCAATTCTCCAATTCTCAATTCTCAATTCTCAATTCTCATCTTCCACCGAGTGAGTGAGTGCGTGAGTGTGAGTGAGTGGCAGTTATGTAGATTGAATGAATGAATGAAGGAGGGACGGAAAACGGAAAAGTGGAAAAGTGAAGTGCAGGAAGTAAGTGCGCTGATCGGCTGGCTGGCTGGCATCAGTGACGGTGAGTGAGAGTGAGTGAGAGTGAGTGAGTGAGTGAGTGCGCTGACCAGCTGACCATGCATTGACAGACAGAGTGGGCTGAGTGAGCGAGCAAGTGAGTGAGTCACAGTTGAGTGAGAGAGTGAGTGAGTGAGTGGCGTGTGAGCGTGTGAGCGGCGTGAGCGCTGAGCGCTGAGTGCTGAGCGCTGTGGCGTGTGGCGAGTGACGAGTCGGTAAGTGGCGGGTGGGTTCGTTTTGTTCGTTCGTTCGTTCGTTCGTTCGTTCGTTCGTTCGTTCGTTTGTTTGTGCGTTCGTGCATTGCTTGTGCGTTCGTTCGTGTCTTCTTTCTTGATGTCTGTCTGTCTCTTTGTCTGTCTCTCTGTCTTGCTTACCTTTACACTACTCGAGTAGTTGCTTTGTTGCTTTGTTGCTTTGGTTCTCTCTCTCGTCTCCGAAGACGAGTCAGTCCTCGCTGCCTTCTTCCCGGCAAACAACAAACAACAACCAAAGGACTTTGGGGCGTGAGGAGTGTTTTTAATCGAGAGTGGCGCAGTCGGTGGGTGTTGTTCAAATGCAAGCACGGACGGATACAAATGTGACAACGTACTCGGTTGGTGGCGTTTCTTCTTTATGGAATCAGCTGGTAGATTGCAGTATGTTTGCATTTGGATGCATCCAAACGTTGGATGCAGCAGCACAGCGCCCTCCCACTTATTTGGAGTTGCTCAGGCGTGGGTGGTTCTCCTCGTGCGAAGCAATGGAGATGTTGTACGAGTACATCCAAAATCCAGACCGAAAAACTGTGGATATTTGTCACGTTCCCAATCTCGTCATTCAGGGGGACAACGATGGGAATGCTCACTGCATTTTCTGAGCCTTAAGACTGGGCTTCAGCTGATCTGTGTGCGTGCTTTCGAAGGGTGTGCAAATTTTACAAAACGATGGCAACTACCATTTTGCTCGAACAGGGAACATATTTACTTGAATAAAAACACTTGAAATGTTCTGCGGCGCTCCTCCGCTGACGCCCGAGGAATGCCCCCGGTTTGTGAAGGCCCCATTGTCCAAAAAGTGCAAATTGTGCGGCACAAAGGAGAAAAACCACGGCGTCGTTGAGACAAAGCGCACTGATTCCACCACAGGGACGCAGCAGTTCGTTCATGCAGAACCAGTCGCCAAGAAATATGCACCAAGCTCACTGCCTGCCAATTCCAACACAATTGAAGAGGAAAAGGAAAACAAATCAAGTTTTGTGACTCACTCCCGCGAAGAGGTCCTCTTGTTTACTGGCTGCGAATCGAAAAGCGGCGATCCAGACGCTGAACCCAATGTTGGCACTGAAACTGTCGTCCGTGGCGCGGTGCTGGACCTCGACGAACTCCCTGGGCCTCCCCAAGTCAGAGTCCCGAGAGCCATCGAAGCCCCGCACATCCCTCGACCAATGCCGAATAGCCCCACATCAACATCTCAGCCCCAACCGGCACCTCGCGGAGCTAAAATCAGTCCGACTCATGAGTCCACCGATGGCAAACTGCGGAGCCCTGTGTATGCTGTGTACGATACGTCGGACTCTGATGACGACATTTCTTCGGATCTCGACCACGTCGACGACAATCGCCGTGGCAGTAGTGACTCTTTTCATTCAAGTGAGCCCAACGAAACTCCGTTGTTGCTAGGTGACGAGCCTCCACGCCGTGAGTTTAGGCCTCGGTCTGGCTCAATGCAAGAGGTATCGCGCAAAGTTCTACCCCTTGGATCGAAACCCGAATCCGCCACAACTGCCGCGTCGTTGACTACCGCGACAACTTTTGCCGTCGCAGCCATTGGGGACGAAGAGTCGATTACTGACGCAACTTCTCGGCAGCATCACCGAGTCACTGTTAAACCTGCTCCAGCTCACGGTGATCATGGTCATCATTCTCCAAGCAATACAGAGGAGGAAGAACCTTTTCAGAGCAATCGGACCATACAGCTTCACGAAATTGCTGCATGCCGTGAGGATGCACTTGCTGAATGGAACGGTCACATTGCTGAGATTTTGGCGCCGGATGGGTAAGTGTCGGTTCTCCAAAATACATGTCGTGATTCACTGACCCTATTCACTGGTGCAATTTTCTTTCAGGGGACGACCAAAAGGTCGTGTTTTTGTCTTGGGGCATTCTCAAGTGCGTTTGATGTCAAAAATATGCGAAAGCATGGGTTTGGAACTGCGCGAAGAATACGATCCGCAAGAAGACTCTCTGGATTGTGGCGACTTCGTGTTGCCAATCAAGGTACGATTGCTGGTCTCTGCGCGCCCTGTCTCAAAGACTTGGCGCGAGTATGGTTCTGCATTCTCACTGCACCCCTTGTCAATTGCCTTAGTCGAAGGACATTGCCAAAGTTATTCGAAAAAGTCCAGCGTCCGGTGTTTACATTGGGAGATTCCCGAATACACGAAAAATGTGTGGCAAAGCTCTTATGACGAAGTTAATGCGCCGTGCCCACACCTACGCGCCTGTCTTGAAACAAAAGAACAAACGGTTGCCAGTCGGTGGTGAAGAGACCCCGACGAAATCAAGGGTGGGAGTGGTCGCCTCTAGTCATTCTCGTGATCCCAGCATGGCAAGGCTCAAAGAAACCTTTCTCTCGTTCCTGCCAAGAACTTGGATTGTACCTGCTGATGCCGGTGTTCTCGCCAATGAAATGGGATTGTACTCAAAACAAATCCGGCGATACACTCGCCGAGCGGTCACATTTATCGTCAAACCAGACGGCGGAGCGCGTGGAGACGGAATCTTTCTAGCGAACAGTTATCAGGACATCGAGTACAAGCGCGACTGGATGTGGCGTAAAATGCCCAGTGCTGCGAAAGAATATGTAGTCCAGCACTACATCGACAATCCTCTGCTGCTTGAACTCTCCTCAGATGGCGTGGATGAATCCACGCCAAGTCCTCCAAAGCGCGTTACACGAGGGGTCAAGTTTGATCTGCGACTGTACATCGTCGTCGTTCGGCTTTCACCTTCGCCAGTAGTATATTTGTGCAAAGAAGGTTTAGCTCGGTTGTGTACAACGTTGTACGAAGCACCGGTTGAAGGCAACATGCAAGATAGTTCGATTCATCTTTCCAATTACTCGCTGAACAAGAAGGAGGCGTCATTTCGCCGTGATATTTACGACCGCAGCGGTGGTCTCGGCAACAAGAGGGCACTATCTGCTGTTTTGCCGTTGTTGGAGAAGCAAGGACTCGACGTCTCAACGTTGTGGGAGAAGCTTGCGCTCATTGCATATCGAACTGTTGTGGTGCGTCTCTCGTCGCCATCAACACGTCGAAGCAGCTGAAGTGTGTTGTGCTCACATGCGGTCGTATGATTGTACGTAGGCGCTTGCCCCGTCACTGTCACGGTCGGCAACCGAAGGTGGGCCTGACTACCGTGGGTGCAGTACCGGAAAGTGCTTCCACGTTCTCGGAATGGATGTAATGCTTGATCAAGATTTTCACCCTTGGCTTTTGGAACTCAACAGGTCTGATCTACATGCTCTGACGTTGCTAGACACGTAGTCCTCACCCTACCCTCTGATTGTGACTGCGTTTTCAGTTCACCTTCAATGAACACCGCAACTGCCGTACAAGTTGATGAGTGTGACGATGAGGATATTCAGTCCAATTGTCGCCGCTGCAACTGCAGTGAGGTGCCTGGCACTCATTATCATGTGACAAGTGCCATCGATGACTATGTGAAGAGGACGGTTATGCAAGGAGCCATGGAAATTGCCCTTGCATTGTCAAACGGCGTTCCTGTGCACCGTTACCTGCAACTTCTGCATTGCTGCAATACCCGTCTTGCTTCGCATGACGTTACGTGGGTTGACGAGCGTCCGCCGAGCAGTAGTCGATATGCCCGGCGATATCCGCTGGATCACTTACTCTTTGACGAACCCATAGAAGCTTGGGTGACCGCCAGTGCTCCCACAGGTGGTGCTAGGAGGCTCGGCGAAGCAAGACCAACTCCACGCACCGGCGTTAGAAGAAGTAGAAGCCGCAGCTATAGTAGACCTGCAACGCCAGATAGGGAATTCACAGAACCTGCTGGCAGACACAGGCGGAACGATGATGTCAACCATCGTCGCTCTCTTTCTGCCATTGTCAACCAAGATGACTCTGACGACAGCAGTGTCGATGATGCAGACGCTCTTGATACAGATGCGCCAAGTTCCGACGACGATGACGACTCGCAGAGCGACCAGGACTTTGTTGTGAGCCGTCGCTCCGCTTCCGCTTCAAATGTGGATGCGAATGCGGCAGGACCTCATGACGACGCCTCCACAAACACACGTGAAAGGAATGCACATGATCCTCGTTCAAGACAAATCTTGCCAACCACCAGAAGCCGGAGCCGTACACGCAGTGACCCCACCACTGCGTCTCGCCGACGACAAAAGCGCGCCCCAAAGCACGCACTGGTATACGATGGGAGCATCTTAGACACCCTTGAAAGTGAACTCATTTTACGAGAAGCAGGCCCATTGGGCATAGATTTTGGTTTTGATCGATCTGTGAGTTGGATTTTGCTGCATCCGTATCGCTGTATTCATGTTGGTTGACGGTTCAGCACGTTTACTGTTGTGTTCAGGCCTATCGCACGATCTACGTTCTTCAAGGAATGCGCAAGTTGTGGCGCGCAGTAGCCGGAAAAGCTCGCCAAATCAACAGTTTCAAGATCCGCGGGATGTGCAGAGACGGGGAGCTCACCAATACAAATCTCACTCTCGGGGAGGTAGATGGCATCTTCCGGCGGGTGCGCCGCGATGGCTACAGCAAGGGGCACAAGACGCCTGGAATGCGCGAATTTTTTGATATTGTCACCTTGCTAGTCGCTCAGTCGGTTCATGGTGTCTTACAGCCCCAAAATATGTCCAAGAAGACCAAAGCCAGCGGCGCCGCCGGCTCGGGATCTGCTGTTATGTCGAATCGCGCAGTGAGGACAGGTCCAACTTACAAAAGCGTTGGAGTGCACTCAGCCAAAAATGAGTACGTGCGGCAAGTTTGACCATTGGCGTGCTATTTATCTTGCGTGTACTGATAACGTGCGTGTACAGGTATCCTAGTCGAGTGGTTCACGGACTTGAAATACCTTTAGACGGCTCAATCTGCTCCGGAATTGAGAAATTGATAAAGAACTACTTCATCGCAGGTCTTCCGAACTCGCCACGAACTTAATCGCTGATCTCTGGAACACCTTGACAAATCGCGGCAGCAATGAATCTGGCAACGTGGGCGTAATTAAGTTTTAAAAGTTGTCATAGGTCTCGCTTCACCCCCTCTCTGTACAAGTTTGCAGTCGCCGCCTTGGACACATGCTTGACTACTTTCAAGAAAGCGGGTTTCGATGCTACATTTTTTATGGGCCTGCAAAAGCAAGTTTGGTGAAGGCAGATTTCGGTGAGTATAGCAGTGAACGCGGAGTAGTCGAGGAGTGAACGAACCCCCTATTTCCGTAGCACTGGATGGGCTCTAAACTGCCTTTGGCGGCACTCTGCCCGCCTTTTTCGAGGAACCTGCACAATAGAACAACAGCTGACGGAAATTCTGTAGCAATGGCAATGGCAGGGCGGGGGAGTGCGTGGAGACTCTCGAACCGTTGGTGATATTCTTCTCCGGGCCAAAATTGTGTCAAAGGTGATACTTCAGTCACGATTGGACTTGCGAAGGACGCTTGGTGTTTGGAGATGGCTCGCTTCATTGCAGTTTCTTGGACTTCATCCGCAAAAAACAATGCCGATCGATACTGCGTCCCTTTGTCGTGACCTGCAAATTGGACGCAGCAACGTCAGCCGACTTTGTACGAAGTGTAATTGACGAGTGCAAATTTCACCTTGCGCATTCGGAGTCGTTGGGTCATGGATCTCGAAGAATACGTCTAACAACTGGTCGAGAGATACGACGGTAGGATCAAATTGCACTTGAACGGCTTCGGCATGCCCAGTTGTTCCTCGTGACACGGCAGCATATGATGGGGTTTCCGTTTTGCCACCACAGTATCCCACTTGGGTGGAAACCACACCAGGAATTCTCTGAAACACCAATTCCACGCTCCAAAAGCAACCAGATGCCAATGTAAAGATATCTACGCCCTTTTCCAGAGCCAGGGCCGAATACAACACACAAACTCCAACCACCAACCGAAGTATGCACTGTGTATGGAACATCATGACTGCATTTGATTTGTCTTACTGCATTGAAGCTTTAAATATCTGGTCTATCAATTTGTAGATTGGCAGATTTTAGCATCGTATGTTCCTGCATCTACACTGAGACCAATCCAAGTTGGAGCTTGTGCTTCGCTGACAACGCGTTTGTAAGCGCCAGACCCCTCCTGTGCTTCCAGCGGTCTCGTCCGCTTTGCTCCGAGATGCACTTGCAGAACTCTTAGCTTTTGGCACCGACCACGTCTTTTTCTATTTGTCCGGATTTTCGGCGATAATAGCTCAAGGCACCACAGTGTACATCAGCATCGACAGCAACGGCGGCGGCAACGCGGCAACGGCGACAACGGCAGGGACGGCGGACGATTGACGACGGACGGACGCGGACAGCGACGCATCGACGACTTCGACAACAACGACATCATTGCCAACGAAACGACGACAGGAGCGGCCGCAAGAGTCAGCTGACTGCGGGTGAAAAGTCAGCTGATTGTCACTGTGCTTGTGTCCGTCACTACAATCAGCTGATCGCCGTCGTTTGAGTGTTGGTTGCGTTTGTGTCGTCGTCGTCGTCGTCGTCGTCGTCGTCGTC
>ENA-OWNT01001989-OWNT01001989.1-seawater-metagenome-genome-assembly--contig:-NODE-1989-length-22746-cov-4.912083_pt1 | contig 22746 bp, 11 predicted proteins | sample MGYA00238136_ERZ651165 | MGnify/ENA primary metagenome ERZ651165 (study PRJEB26861, sample SAMN08777766) | seawater metagenome | isolation source: coastal seawater | place: USA: Florida | collected...
TGCAACAGCCGCATGTTGCGATGAAAAGCGACGGCGGCGTGTTACCGGCGCCTCCGCGGAACTACCCCGCAATTCACACCGGCGCCACAGAGGCGACGGCAATTAGCTGAGGCGGAAATGGTGAGTCTTTCAACTGTGTCGTCGTTGTCGTCCAGCACGGCGCGCCCGGAGAGTGGCGCGCCCCCAACGTGCCTGGGTCACAGATTTGGCCACTCACACGTTCGCCGCTGTGCACTGCCGATCAACGTGGAATCACCGGCCTCGTGCAGGAAGATGCCACGCGTTTAACCCACGGTTTTGTTGTACATTTGTATTTGCTTGATTTCTGAGTCTCCGTGGAATACTTTGCATCCCAAGTCATGGCTTTGCGACGAGGTCTCGCAATCGCTGCGAAACTGCTGCGAGCGAGAACAGGATTTGAAGCAGCGGCGGCGGCGGCGACGACGACGACGATGACGACGACGACGACAACAGTGTGATGTCCCCGGCAATGAAGCGTGTGGCGCTAACATCAACAATAGCCTTCACGTGTGCGCACAAACAGTTAATCGACATACGGACCTATGAAGATTGATTGTCTCAACAGTTGCACAGCAGACAAGGCACAGTGTGAGATGACGAAAAAAGCGCGATCGCGCGAGTCACCAATGCGAACGTACACACAAGTTCTTGCTTGCGACAAGAGAGAGAGACATCACGACATGTACACGAGACGACAAACTGAGGACGCCCAACAAACTGCCCGCGGCACGACACGACACGACACGACACGGCACGGCACGGCACGGCACGGCACGGCACGGCACGGCACGGCACGACACGACACGGCACGGCACGGCACGACACGACACGACACGACACGACACGACACGGCCCAATACGTTGACCACGGGAACGGGGACTCTGACCACGCCCCCGACGCGACACGACACGCCGACCACGCCCCGACACGTCACGCCCCGACACGCCCGGACACGCCACAGCACGCCAACAACGACGACGGACGACGGACGGCGGACGGCGGACGGTGGAAGTTGGCGAGCAGTCGTCAGCAGTCACAAGGACAGGGAATACAACATACATACCCGGGTAACTATCATTCATAACTCACACGCAACACGCACGCACGCACGCAAGTGGATGGTAAGTAAGTTCGATTGCATGCATGCATTTATACAAATCCATGCAACGTACGTTCGTTCGAACACCATCCATCCACCCGATGCGATCGATGATGGAGAGAGAGAGAGAGAGAGAGCGGGGCGAGAGGGACGGAGGGACGCAGGGAGGGAGGGAGACAGCGCGCGCTGACGATGAAGGATGGAAGGAAGGAAGGAAGGAAAGGCTGAATGAATGAATAGTCTAGCTGAGCGAGCCTGTCATACATACATAGGTTGGTGAGACAGACAGACAGAAGGCCAGACACGCCCACGCACTCACGCACTCACTCACGCACTCACGCACTCACGCACGCGCGCACTCATTCACTCATTCAAACGCCAACTGCAACTGCGTTCGTTCGTGAGTTCATTCGTTTTTCGTTTTTCGTTCTCAGTCGGTCACCGGTAGGAAACGAAGAAAGTGAAGAAAGTGAAGAAAGAAAGAAAGGTGCAGAAAGTGGAGCTGTGTATGTATCTACAACTAACATTCAGTTGTTTTACAACACTCTGTAGGCGGTGAAACAGAGTAATGCCGAATGTAGATATGTCACCACGTGTATGTATCTATAACTACAATTCAGTTGTTTTACAGCATTCTGCAGGCGGTGAAACAGAGAATAATGTCGAATATAGATACATCACCACGGTGGTGGCTCACAACCCTCGCACATACGGAGTAATGTCATTTGTAGATACATTTAGACGTTGCTTTAAGACTCACAAATAAGGTTTCCGCATTTGCAATTTCACAGTTTCACAGTGTCACAGTTTTCCCCACAACGAAGTCAGTCAGAAAGTCAGAAATTGACGTTGCACTGTTGCACTCACTGACTGACTGACTGACTCACTCTCAATCGCACACGATTGAATGATGTTTTGTGGGTACGGTACTGAAAATGGTATACAAACAATGTAAAGAAAGCCGTCGTGGATTCTTCAATTCTAATGAAGAATCCACGACGGCTTTCTTTGCTTGCTTTTGGCCTTGGTTGTGATGTTGCGATCCTGGCGTGGTGTTTTCATCTCAACTTCGGAGCCTCAACTCAACTGTTTGAACGCCTGGTCAGTGCGGAGCGTCCTGAATGATTGAACCGATCATCTGACGGCGCGTTGCAGCGATGGCGACATCGGCATCAATCAGCATGTTGGTTGTCTGTCGTCATCGACGTTCGTCGGCGAATGCCATAATTGATAGCCCCGCGCAATTCCACGCTTGCGCTAAGAAATATTACCCCCGGGACTCTGGTCCTGGGCTTACTTAGACCTGTGCTGTGGGTGCTGCGCATCATCCACGCCATGTCATTTTCGTATCATCGGGTCTGGTCTGGTCTGGTCTGGTCGGATCGGATCGGGTCGGGCTGGGTTGGGTCGGGCCGGGTCCTCATTTAATGGCGTCCGAGCTTAGAGCTCTGCTCGTTCCATTGCATTTCATTGCACAGGTCGAAGGAAAAGGCCATGCAGGTAGTCTACTCGAGCAGTCTACCGACTAGAAAGCAGAGAGCAAGAATGCTCTTTGCACTGCTGGATGCTTGTTCGCTGCCCACTTTCTCACAATGCTAGCAGTGGCAAATGCAAACTTGTGAGATCATCGACCGAAAGTAGTAGTCACAGTGTCTGAGGGCGCGGCAAGGACCATCGCCGGTGCGAGGGGGAGCATTTGCACGCAATGGAATTTCTGCACTCAGAGCGCATGCACGCTGCCTTGCTGCGATGTGTCGGCGTCACTACAAGCTTCATTAGTTTAGCTCTAGAGAAGCTCGTGACTTACACTGGAAGACGCTGAAAAAATGTTAGAGACCTACTTTGAATGGCATTGCATGGAACACCAATATCCGGCCCGTGTTGAAACAATCAGTGCGCGCGCTGGGTGCGTTCACACGCGGCGTCGTTGACGGCGCTGTTCAAGGCAGCTGCCTGGTTGAGGAGGAGCACTGCGGGCGTTCGCATTGTTGACGGGAGCCGACTTCACGCCACGACGGTTCAGCAAGCATCGGAAGTCTTCCATTCGCTCCTCAGCAACAGCGGAGCTTGCACTGTTCGCAGCGGGGCTCCACAGGCGCTCTCCGATCGCGGCAAGGCGTGGCCACACCGTTTGCTCAAGATCTGACGCGTCCACGGTCTGTGCCACAACAGAACGGAGCCGCATGTGTCATTTTTTGTTCAACAATGACACTCACAAATCCACCACAAGCCAGCCAAGGTCCCATGACCGCACTCACCTCGCCCCACATTTCTCCGTGTCCTCCGAGAATGAGCTTGCAAAGATCTGAAGGGGATCCACCGCACGGGTCCTGTGCGTACACGGCATGCCAGTCGACATTGAGGTTGTCCAAGTACCAAGACGTTGAATCGTAGCCGACGTTAAGGAGGACGTTGTAGCCATCGGCGACAACTTCCGTCACGTTCGTGACCGACTTCCAGATGTGCACGATAACGTCCTTGGGCAGCTCAGTCTTGAAGTGGTCGAACACTTCCGACCACTGGATGGGGCGTCGACCCTGCGAAATTGCGATTCCAGCGACCTTCTCCACAAAGTAGGCGTATCCCTGGAAGCATCAGACATGGCACGCAAGCTGCTGTGAGAGACCAGCTGCGAGACCCCACTTTCGCACACGGGACCAAGTTTCACACCTGATCAGCAGTGAAGCCGTGCTCCTTCAACCATTCAGCGACCGCAGGGGTGGATTCCCAGCACGAGGTGTCAACTTCGTCTCCGCCAAGGTGAATCATGTTCTTCGGGAACAAGCCAGATGGACTTCCAGCAACCGACGACTTTCCACCCGTCATTTCACCTGTTGACGACAAAGAACAACATCGAGAATAAGAGAAGGATTTCGCACCACGCCCAGCTGCACGCAACGTTGCTGATTGATGGCTGCGGCATACATACCGAGAAGTGATGTCACCAAGTCGAAGGTGGCATTGTTTGCGACGTTGAGGGGTTGCTGGCATGTTGCGGAAGGGCAAATTTCCGGATAGCCCGCGCACCAAGCGGCAGCGTGGCCTAAAATGAACCGTACATTCTCGTTGTGAGTTCTCGAAGCTCAACAACGCAAACACGCACCAAACCGAGCAAAGTCATACCTGGCATGTCGAATTCGACGATGACGCCGATGCCGCGCACACGCGCGTACTCGACAATGCTGGCGATGTCAGCCTGCGTGTAACGCTCCTTCGTCGACCACGATCCGTCCCAAAGCTTCGGGTAAGTCTTCGACTGCATGGGGAAAGACTGAGAGTCTGACATGTGCCAGTGCAGCACGTTCAGCTTCGAGTAAGTCAGCGAGTCGATGATATCGCGGATGGCATGCAGCGGCTCGAAGTGACGAGCCTACATTGAGCGAGCATCACAGAAGTTTCATGACACGCGACAAAAAAAAATTCTCCGCACAGCGTCCCAATACAAGCCAGCAACGCGCGTGCAAATGCTGGAACACTGCAGTAGTTTCATAGTTGACCGGCAATGCTTGCACGTACCGTGTCAATCATGAGGCCACGGTGCGGGAACCGAGGAGCATCTGTGATTGTCCACGGGGCGTTCTCCACAATGTACGACTCGGTCTCGAAGTCGAATTGCACCAGCTGCGAGAACGTCTCCAATCCTGGCATCAAAAATGCATGATTCGTGCGCACATTTGAAATGATGCTCGTGCTACAACAAGCAGCAAGCAAACAAACACAAAAACACCAACACCAGGACGCCATGAAGGCATGCTTACCATGCAGGGCACCGTAGATAGTTTTCGCATGCAGGGTTGCGGCAGAACCGTCTGCGGGAACTGTGAGGTTGTACGTTTCGTCCGTGTCGAGCTGCGGGTAGCTTTCGTCCAAGTCATCGACAGTCACCGTCAAAGCTGCCAGCGGAGACGGGCCTCCCAATCCAGCCTCGCCAAACAAGTTGGTGAGAACCTGCTCGGCGTCGCTCGCAGTGGTGACGTGCGGGAAGGTGATCTCTTGGTAGCGCTCGAAAGCTTGAGACAGCGTGGGGGACGTTCCCGATGACAGAGAGAACTTGGTTGCGCCAGACACCGTGACAGTGGTGGTGCCATTCGTGAAGTCCGCAGGATATGGCCAGATTGGCGGGAAATCGGACACGGCTGGTTGGGGCTTGTCTTGGAGGACGTAGAGGTCGCATGGTTGGTCCGAAGTCACTCGGGTGATGCAGTCAGTTTTCTTGATGATGCCGTTCGTGTTGAAGCCGCCGCAACCTTCCGTCGCTGTGCAGCACTCTTCCAGCCCGGTCACGTTGCCCTTATTAGCTGGGCCGCATGCTGGCTGAGGAGAAACGTCATCATATCCACAGTCCGAGGCAGGGAATTTCCACCAGTATGAACCGTGGGTGGTGTCAGTGGCACCTTGCGAATCACGCAAGTACGACGCGTCAACTGCGAGGTTCGACGCGAGCGTTGAAGCGAGGGCAACCGAGAGCAACTTCATGGTGTTTGTGGAGGGCTGGAAAGTCGAACGAAGAATCAGGAAATTGAGTGCCGAGAATCGAGGTTGGATTGATCCGTTTTCTTTTTCTGCAACACGCAATGCTTGTGTGCTCAAGTGTCGTGTCACTCCGTCCTCCTCCCCGATCCTCCTCCCTAGCAACATGCACATCCACCGTCCCTGCCGCGCGTCGTCAGCACTGTTGCTCTTGTTCACTCCACTCTCTTTCCACTGACACTTGCGTCCTGCACAACCACAATTGTCCATTCTCAGATTGGTCATTCGAATGCCTTTCCACGTTGATGAGCGTGTGCTCTCCACTCGTCGAGTGCGAAGCATCCAAATTATGGACTCAGCATCGGTCTCCTGCGGTGCCATCAATCAAAGTCACGGAATCAAAGTCAGCGAATAACAAAAGGCTAGCAATCGGCAACAAAGCGCGTCGACGTCGTCGACGTCTTCAAAGTCGAAGTAAGTCATCGAAAGTCCAATCGAAAGTCATCGAAAGAGTCATCGAACGTCGACGAATCCGAACAACAACAACAACAACAACAACAACAACGAACGCAACAACAAACCAACAAACAAAACTTCAGCTGGCTTTGGACTGTGGGCAGGTGGGTGGGTGAATGAATGACGCAGGCTGCCGGATCTATGATATCAACGACAACGCTGTTCACCACTGCGAACGACAAGCCACAAAATGCTACTTATAGATAAACATTGCTTCACTAATCGTAGATATCTACAAGATATCTACTTTAGTCTTTTATGTTTTTCGCGGGGCTGCGTCGACCGACGGACCGACGGTCGCATGCACCGGGTTCGCCCGCCGGGCGGAGCGAGCGCATACGTGCTTGGTGCTTGGTGCAGTGCATGCGATGTGTGTCAACTTGACACGTGAATCAGCAGCGAATGACAATGTGTGTGTCTGCCATGTTGTGGCGTGACGGCATGACACCATTGGCGCTCTAACTACAAGCTAATTTCGTAGTACCGTGGTACATGTATGTGATTCCCTCTTTGTTGCATCTTGGGGTGTTGTTTGGTGATGAGCTCGGCAAATGAAAGCGTGGAGTGGCGCAGCACCGATAAGCTGACAACTGGCCTCTGTGAGCCGCACTACAACACACCTCAGAAAGTGTACGAACCAGGGATTTGGCGACTATCAAAATCAGGGAGAACGTATTTTTTTATGTTTACATCATCAAACATACATCATGATAACTAGCGACCTCACTAATTAGGTTCTTTGTCACAGCTTTCCTCGAGCTAGTAAAGAAAGTGCTCAGCAAAGAACTCACTGGTTTGCCTAATCGAGGTGCATTCCCTCTTCCACAATGGCACGCCGCAATTGTCGGATGGCGACTTGGACGCTCGTGTACGCTGGGATTTTGAGAGTAAATGTGCATGTTTGAGCAACAGGTGCGTACTGGTCCGGGTCGACCTTCAAGTCTACAGTGTCTGACAGTGCATGTGTTTGAGTGACAATGCAACGCTGCTTTTGACCATCCACCTCCGCGATAACTTTCGAGCCTACGCGAACGTTGTCAAACGTTGGTGGCACTTTGGACTTTTCGGGACGGGAGGAGCTTGAGCTGGATGACCGTCGTCGAATAGGTGTCCCCTGTTCTCGCAGACGGCGATCTTCCTCTTCCTGCTCTTCATCTACAACTTGCAGCTTCGTTAAGGGTGTGTTGGTCCATGGTCCATGATTAGGGACAAGCGTGGTCAATTTCCACGACAGCAAACCAGAAGACGAGTTTGCCTGTGGCATCACACAAGGTGGGAACGAAAGTCAGTGCATTCAAAACGAGAACTGTCGCAGGAAGCAACATACCGACGGAAGCCTTGACAGCGCGAATGCGAACTTCAAGAACTGAACGCGAAGCTCAGGCTCAAAGCTCTGCAGAGCCTCGAAGAGATAATTGAAATGATCGGTTGGCTCGCCGCTCGTCGCACTATCGAATCTGCAGCACATGACAAAGCAGAATATTGGTTATTGAATATGAACCGTCATAGTTCGACAAAGGTGCACAGTATCGACTGCAATGAGGCAGCGGCGAGACGCAGTATATCAACATCACGCAAGCAAAGCACTTACATCGCACATCTCCGCAGCAAATCGACATCAACGTCTTGACGTCCACAAACATGCTCTGTCAACTCATCGCATGTCAACAGTGCGAGAGGCTCAACAGGGATGACTTGCGCGAGTCCTGCGATCAACTCTTCCGTCTGTGCAGCGGACTCATGCAGTCGAAGACGCCGTGCACCGCGCAGGAACAATGCCCAATTTTGGGGCGTTACAGGTTTAGCTCGACCGTTGGGTACCAGCTGTGTCTCTCGACGATCGCAAGATGGAAGAGTGAAAACTCGTCCATTCATCGGGTCACCCTCCGCAGTGTCGGTGACGTTCTGTTTTGCTGTCGCGTTGCGTTCTTGAATTCGTTCCTCAAGATAGCGGAGGGCCTCGAACAACCCAGCGTCCACTTGACGAATATCATTACCCCATTGCGGGCGCTCGCCGCACAATCTACGCCACACTAGCAATGGAAGATTCACCTCGATCTCGATGCCACAACGCAGTGCAGTGCCAAGGAGTTTGCCGAGACAATTGAGCTGAGTCAACTGCTCTTTGCTACGCCAGGCGGGATTCAACATTTTCACGTGTCTGTCCTCGCCCTCACTCTGTGCAGCATTTGGACTATCACAGAACAAAGGCGGTTTCTGGAGTTGCCGATTTTGCAGCTCGTGGAAAATATCAGCAAACAGAGCGCGGTACGGGCCACCCATGTCGTCAGCGTCTTCACCTTTGAGATCCACCATGAATGCACGAGGCTGAGTGTTACTCGCATTGCTCCAGGTCTGACGCAACCAGTGTACCGGGAACTTGTCTAATTGATTCTTAACTTGCGAGATGAGGGAGTAGCGACGAATGGCTGACGCGTCTGCGCTTGATGTCAGTGCGGCAGCCCGTTGGCGGTTTACTCTGATAGTCGGGATGGTGCGGGGTTGCGCGTAGTCGTCCATCATGGATTCTTCATGCAGTCGGGTCGGCGTTTCGGTCCTGACGAGCAAGTCCTTCAAGAAGTCGAGCTTCGTTTGCGAGAATATTCTGGACTTACTCCGCAAAATAAGATCGACGACACCCGTGACGGACGGCCGCCCAAGGTTCAGGAAAGATAGATTGTGGCGCAACATCTGATTGAGGCGCAGCAACAAAATATACCGAACAGATACTGCAGCACGAGCAAGAGTATCCGTGAAGTGCATTTCCTTGCGCAGAGCGTTGAAGATCACATCCCGCACCACGGACGAGGTCGATGTCGTTGGTGTCGCAGCTGACAATGACACTTTCGCACTCCCTGCCTCAGACTCGGGTTTGTGGAATGAAGACAACAGTTTTGCAGGCGCAACCCCGAACGATGTGCCTGTTTGATCGTTGCTCAGCAGCTTTGAAAGTGCACAAATATCTCTGTCAACTGCTTCATCGAAGACATCATGGAAGGCGACATCTGTGAAACTGCTTAACGAAGGAATGGCTCCAAGAATGAGAGACATCGCATTGACACTCAACAGTGGATGTTTTGTCGAGTATCCGTGCGGACTCACACAGACTTCGCACTCTGACAACTGCTCTCGGCTCCAGAGGGTGATGTGACTTACACCGGCCTCTTGCAGTACCAACCTGCGGCCGAACGGACCGAACTGCGCCTCATCGAAACCGCTGAGACTGTACACGCCGAGCACAGCGTAGCTCTTGCTGAACTTCTTTTGCCGAGGCCCGGTACCACTCAAAATGATTTCTAACGCGTAACCGGCAGAGACGCACTTTTGCAGGTGGCCTTCGTCAATACCCGCCTGGCCTTGACCGAAGTAGCTCCGGCACAAGGGCACCAGGAACCCTGGAACGTCCAACGAAATACCAGAAAACGCCAACTCCATGTTTTGGGCGGTGTACCCAATTTGCCAAGCATTTCGGACCCACAACTTCCACAGGCGATAGCAATCAGTGAGCATTTCCTCGTCATGAGGAGGTGAGTTTGAATTTGCGCCGTTGGAGAACGCCGGATGCATGTTGTCCGACGACGGCAAGAGACGCTTGAGAACCCGAGTTCCTTCGACCAAAGACGATAGGCGATCGATTAGTGTTGGCGCCGGCGCAACCACCACCGATCTCGGCCGCAGTGAAATCTTGACGCGACCATCTTTGCAGCAGTTCAGAGCCACGAAAGGGATGTACGACAATTTCGTTTCCTGGTGCATGAAGTCGAACATTCGCTTTGGCATGTTGCCGATCGAGAAACGAGGGAGCCGAGCGTTGCTTTGTTGTTTCAAATCTTTGAACGTAATCCCAAATGGTTTGCCATTCGCAAAAAAAGACAACTCCCCATTCATCATGTCCATGAGGATGCCGATGGTGGTCTCAGCCATCAGGATTGGACCACCCAGTCGAATGTTGCGGCCATCCTTGTACAGTTTCCGAGCTGAGCCCAAGCCCCACATGCGACGAGGGAGACTGTTCGGACGCAATTCTCGTGACGAAAACTGCGATGTTGCTGCGACCCCTATCACTATTTCAAGCAACGGTTGGTAGTTGTTGTCGTACACCCTACAGTCATCAATGGTCACCTCCCAATAAACGGAAGTGCTCGAACTCCACGCCTGGTTCATGTAAGCTACTCTCCAATTTTCTGGGGTCGACTGCATTCGCCCGCGACCGAAACGTTGATACATGCCACGCGGAGCTGAGTTATTGCCGGAACTGTTGCTGCTTGACTCGGAGCTGGTGTCACCCAATTCAACAATGGAATTGTTCTCCGAAAACTGCAACGATGCATGGCTGCATGGCGCTGGCAAGAACGCGGCTTCAGCGGGTGAACCGAACGTGACCTTGTCGAAGGCGTCGGAGCCCTTCTTGACTCTTTTGGGCCGGCTTTTAAATTTGATCGATGCTTCAGTGAGTGTCGGAGGAACTCCAGTCAACGAGTGCTCCGTCCGCGCCAACAACTTTCCAAACAACGGAGGCGCATTCGGTTCCGAGTCACTTGTTGCGTCGGTTTGTTGGAACGCGTTGTCTTGCGAGCAAATGCTCACTTGAGTGAGGAGTTCAACCAGGGCTTGAACAAGCTGTGAATGAATGTGAGGCGACGACTGCGACGTTACCATTTCAATGAGATCCACCACTGTTGCCTGAACTGGAAGACTTTGAGATTTTGACAACAGAGGAACGATGCCAATCAACACGTTGCACGCGCGATGTTTGAGCGTGAGATTCCCGCTCCCTGTCGCATCTTGCAACGATTGAAGCAAGGCTGGTTGCACCCCTGGCACGCCTGGCGTCACCAACAATCCTGAGTCGAACAGGGCGAGCTGGCTATTGCTGGAATCGAGAGAGATATTGCCAGCCTGATGGCCATTAGTTCCAGTGCGGAGCGCGGCAAATGACGAAGACAACGACAGGATGATATCTTCCACGAGTTCTAGGTTGGGATGCGCAGACACGCAGTCTTCAGGCTGCAAATCAGCGAACAATGCCTGTGGTGAAGACAGCAGCACGCGCTCTAAACGTTTCAAGACGGTTGGAGTGGACGAAGTACGCAGCCCCTCTCCCCATTTCGCGAGGCTAAACATTGGAATACGCTGTGCTTCATGGATATCTGCAATGCATCTCTTCAACAACTCTGAGCCACCGACACGGATAAGGGCTTTTAACAACCCGTTCCACGATTCCTCCGCTAAGCCGCTGCCACAATTGTCGCGATGACTCACAAGACGAAGGAATTCTGCAACCCAATGTCGACGGGTCTCAATTCCTGCGCGTGTGCTGGTTAACATCACCAGTTTGGACATTCGGGCAGCTTCGTTGGGGCGAGGACGGCGCGTGCGTCTGCGGTCCCTCAGAGATTGTTCGATGCGTTTAAAGGCGGCTTCCGCGTCGTCCTCCTCCACGTCACCGATGGCACGAGTCCACAGCTTGATAGGGATACTGGCAGGCGATTTCGCCGCTCGTTGAGCTTCTGCGACGACACAGGCGCGATCTAACTCCGCTTGTTTGGTGCGGCGGGCTTGGTAAGTTTGAAATATCGCCTGAGCGCCCTGAAAGGCAGCACATATGCTGGCAGCTTTGTCTGCGTCGGAGGAGGACACCCGATATTCGTCCAGCTTCGACGCAGCAGTCAGCAACGTCAGACAGCACTTACGCAAATTCTGCACCGCAATAGAACTTTCAATTCTAAACAAAAAGTTGTCCAGAACTCGTTGTTCGATTGTTTGCTTCGTTGTTGCGTCGTCAGCAGCACCATCGTTGATCAACGACTGTTGCTGCAGGCCCTTGAGCACGTCCGTGGGCCGTGATTGTAGAAAGCGGTTTTCTTCGTGCATCAAAGCCAGCAATTCAACAACAGCTACCCGCTCATGATCTGTGATCCTATGTGACGCCGTGGTTTGACCTTGCTTCGCCAGTGGTTGCAAGCGGTGCTGCAAACGCAGCACACGGGCACTGGGATGGCTCTGTGCGGCTGCTCCAGAGGATTGGCTGGCACTATCATGACTGCGAATCCGCATGGAGCCGCCTCTGGCACTGAAAATATGCCCAACAAAGTCATCACGTTGTGTTGGCTCAAAGTACCGGCTTTCGGATGAGTAACACGCGTCATGACTCAAGGATCGGCTCGGCGCCTTTTTGGCGCGGCGCGAACTAGCGTTGGTGAGGACTTTGTCAATTGGAGTTGCCGGGTCGATCGAAAAGCGTTCCGGGAACATTGCGTCACTGTAAAAATTCTCAAATTCTTCGCCCTGCCACGGCAACAATCGTGGATGCACTAGCTGTAGACGGTCCTCACTCTCCACTTCAACATTGAGGTGAGTGGCTTTCTTTGCTCCTTGGACTGGAGCTAGTGCATACGAGTTGCCATTACTGGAACTGGGAACCACTGCGACAATCACGAACAGTGACTGCAACAACTTTCGTGCATCACGAACTAACTTGTGGTCCGAGCCTTTTTTGCACACGATGTCCCCGAGTAAGAAAGAACTTCCAAACTCGGAACTAGCGGAAGAACTGCGACCGGCGCCACGCAGTGCTGTTCGGGGTCGCGAAGGATTTGCTGGAATGGTCCGCGCAGCTCGAAGTGCTAAAACTTGCTGCCGCAACATCTCAAGATCCTTCTTTCTGTTGCACCGAATCGTTGATAGTGATATGGGGGCAGAACAGGCAGCCGCGATCGTTGCACAAACGCTTGGGTTTCGCAAAATAGCTTTGGCACAGATCGTAGACAACGGTGTGTTGGATGCAGACAGCGCGGCGAGATCAGTTGGATCACTGTCCTCCAATTCTCTCAAGTCAGACGGTTGCAACTCCATGGGAGAAGACAGAATTTCCTTGAGCAAGCAGCTGGACGCAAAGGACAATCTGCTGTAGCACAGCTTAAAATCCGTCACCGCAAGACGAGAAGCTATTGAAGGAGGTCGTCTCGTTGCTTCCTCCGCAGCACCAACCGCCTCTTTCGTCGCATTGTCCGGCGCGTCGCTGGAGGCTGGCTCTGACGCGTCGTCTGACGTTGACTCGCCCCAACTTGACGAATCACTCATCGGGGACAGGTGGGGATCTGTTTCATCATCGAGGCTCATTATTCCTATGTCAGCTAAGGACATTCTCTCCCACGATTGAGCCATCGGCATCTGCGGCTCTCGTACTCTATCCGCGCGATTTCGGCCTCGGCCAGAGTGTCTTCGGTGAAGGTAGCGAGCTGGAAGTCGTCCATACCGAGATTCGGCATTTGCGCGGGACTCACGACGATATGCGTCAAGCTGTGATGGCAGACCAACCGTTTCTTGGTACTCCTTGCATTCAGGACATTGTGGTCCGCTGTTCGGACCGCAACGCCCCTCCAATGCTGGCACAGGTCGCCCACAATACAGAGTTCGAGCGGAAGCACCAGGCCCCGAACCAAGTGTCATTTTAGCACCAGCAGAATTTCGTAGCGTGGGCAACTTCTTGGGCCGATTGGCCAGATCCCGCTTGAACGCGGCACTGCGCTCACGGTCATGGGCAACAGTGGCGCTGTACACCAGTGATCGCGTCTGAGGGACGACTTGAAATGTTTCCACGCCATATTCAGTGTTCACGTCGTAGCAGCAATGCTCAATTTCAAGCTCCAACGTGGTGGCATGCTGCAACAGTAATGTCAATTGCGGTAGCGAGCATGCAACCACCCAATCTGGGACGTGCCCACAAACTGCCTTGATGTCTTTCAAGGCTACTTTTCGCTTCTCATGTGGTGAGCTGTCAAAAATAACTTCAACTTCACTGGTTTGGTCCCGCGACGAAAAGTCTGAGCCACCCCTGGAGTGGTCCACGCATGAAAACAGCACACCGTGTTCGTACGTGTCTACCAGTAACTTTTGCTGCGCAGGCATGAGCACAACTGAACTGCCCTCGGCAAGGGGCGGTTCGTACCCTCCCAACACGAACACTGCGGCAATTCCGAACTCGAGAGCAACTGTGTCTTCAACTCCAAACGCTGTGGTGTTGTCCTCAGTCAAACTATCTGTCGCAACCAATTGACTGTGTGAGCGCAGGACGGTGACACATGATCGGAGATCGTCCTGCAATTGAGTCACCAAGGCAGCAGCTACATTGTGCATAACAATGGTCGATGTGGTCGACTCCTGTTTTGGTCGAGCGTACTGTAGCACCCACCGAAGCATCTCAATGTAGGAAGCAGTGATGCCATGCCGCTTGTTGTAGCCTTTACGCACCCGACCCATAGACAATCGGGAAGAGTGTGGCTGGTTCTTCGAGAGCTTCGTGCTGGCCGCCTCTCTGACCGATTTAAGGAGGCTATCCACGAAGCGAGTTGGGAGTTCCTCCAACTCGCGCGGTGAATGCGCATCAGCGCTGCGCATTGCGGCAAAGACGTCCTTGATGATGTCTGCGCTGCGGCGTCGAAGGCTCGGAGTGGACGAACTTGATCCGAAGATGTCGAAGCAGAGGGCGTTCATGGCACGGGCATTTGGACTGCGGAGGAGGCAGCGTAGTGCGATGCCACGCACAGGGTACAACAAGTTAAGAAGGGCCATGAGCAAATGCGAATTCGAATCGCGGGAGGCTCTCGCAGTGGCGAGCTGATCGTCGCTGATGCCGTAGCACTTCATGCACGCGTCAAAGTTACAAGCTCGGCAGCCATATAATACACTTCTGTTAGCCACGTGGGCGCCACACAAATCGCACGTAAATCGATCGTGCGGAGCGACAAACTTGGTGAGTCCGTGGTTCCCGTCGCAATTGGGCCTTGTGATTTTGGCACCAATTGGACCACAGTTTCTGCACAGGTCTTGCTGGTGGTCAGGGCTGTGGAACCTGACCAAAGCTGTGACATCACCATCATCCGCACCCTTGCTGCGGAATCCACACGCATCACATGCCCAACCAGCTGTGTAGCCGGGGTTGTTGTGCGGGCCTGGGTGGTACGGTAGCAACATCATCGGATTTCCACTTGAATCCAGCGGGTATGGCCCTTCTTCCGAGGACGTATTACCATCGTCATCTTCTTCGGCTGAATCTGCGTTTGAAGAACCACCAGAGCCTGTCGATGACGACGATGCGGGAGAACGTGGTGGTTTGCGAACGGCTTCGCAAAGTTGATCCAAAATCAGATCGTAAATCTTCACGAATTGGTCTTCTGCCAGGTCACTGCCCGAATCAATCGCGCCACGAGCGGCTTGACTGGCGCGGTACTGTGCGAGTTGCAAAATACAGATGCGAAGCAGTTTCAATATCAAAGACAGTTGCGGCGCGTCCTGGGTGCCAGCACGGCGACGGCGAGATTTCGACTTTTTGCCAGATCGGGTGCGCGGCTCCATTTTCCACGATGGAGTTCTTGCTTGCACAATTTTTGCAATTGAATCACCTGCCCCAGCACCGTAAGTGTTGCTGAAAGCAGTCAAGGCTTGATACTTCTCGTGTAGGAGCAATACTAGTTGCATTGCCGGTTCGTGGTGAATCGCAGTTCCAAACGGCAATCTCATCGAACCAATACACGCACAAACTGCAACTTGAACGTCTGCTAACACACTCAGCTTGCCTCGGAAATTAGCAGGGACATCAAAACAACGGATTAGCTGACGGAGCATTGACCACATCGCAGCATATGCCTTCGCTTGAGCATGCGGCGCACTTGCAGCCAATGCCGCCATAACACCACCATTCCATGAATCCGAAGCAGCAGTGCTAATCTCGACCGATGGCGAAATTCGTGAGAGCAAGTTGACGAACGTTGCCTTCGCGAATACGCGGATTTTGTTGTCCATCCATCGCAACTGGGCGAACAGTGTCCGAATACACTGAATGACCCATTCGAGACAAGACTCCCTGAACTCTAACGGTGATGCAGAGTCGACCACCATTTCTAGGGCGTCTGCGAACGTAGAAAAACCCCGCGCGCGATGTAGAGTCAATTCCGTTCGACAGAAGCTGGCATCGTAAAGCCACGGAACGACTTGTGCCGATAGGGCTCTCAGCGGGGATCGAACAACAAGCGCATCCTCCCCGTCGGCGGAGCGAGTGTTGTCACCGTCTTGGCGCTCCCCAGACGAATTGGAGGGACTCTTCTCGCTTTTGTCGCTACTGCTAAGTTCACCATTTGCCCGGAGCAAAACGCTGATGGCATGTTCAAATGCTGCAATTGTTAATAATGGTGGCACTACCGCAACTGGGGTCGCGATGTCGCGTGTCCCATCGAGAGAAACCGTTGGAGGTACCGTGTCTGCTGCTGCAGTTTCAGCAGGCAGGTTAAACTCAAAAAGGTCCGCAGAACTGGGACGCGAAGAAGTGTCCGCTTTTGCCTCCAGCCTTTCGACGAGTGCACTGATTTTCGCGCTCCACGAAGCGGTGGCAATCAATTTTTGGAGGAAAGCATCTCCGCTGTCAAGCGATGTAGCACTTTTTACAAATTCGCCTGCGCAGATCGGCCGATTTTGAGGTGATGCTGCCGTTCGCCTCGAAGCGGTATGGTTGAACCGCCCCACCAGCATTGCGTCCAGGAGCTCTTCCAACGGCGCGCAGAAATTGTCGAATGATGGCAGCACGATATCTCCAGACGAATCTTCGGTCTCAAAAAATGAGGACTTCCATTCATTGTAATGGCGGTAAAGCGATATTTTGAAACGACTGAGTTGAGACGCGACGTTGACGAGTAACGCATGCGGGGGAAATGCTGGGACCGAGCCCGTGCGCGTTACTACTAGAGTATGCAGCAAGGCGGCGGCATCCAGGTTGGACTCCATCAACATGACGGCAAATAACTTTCGAAAGAGCCGCTGCAGATTCTTGCTGCGGAAGCGACTCTGAATCCAAATTGGCTCGTTTTTGGGAGCCAGCCACTTTTCCAGTACCTGTTGTGCGGGTGCGTTCCCATGAATCAAACAATGTATGAACGTATGTGATGCTCGTTGGACTTGGTCGGCAAAATCGTTCGGCTTTGCGTCAACGTCGGCGCTCCCAGAAAGGTCGACCGCACATGCTGCATCATGTTGTTCTTCGATGCACCGTTGGAGCACAATTGCAAATTGCTGGCCAAAAGCCGCAGCCTCAGCTGATGGCATGTCATCTTGAGCTGGTAGTATGAGGAACAAATCGGCTTGTGACGCAGCGCAGAAAATATCGACGAGTGCAAAATGCAGCATCTCAAATGCGGCAATCGGCGGGGTGAAGCTAGCATCCACGAATTCTGTCGTGGAGGAATCTTCAACGAGCAGCCGGCGTACTTTGCGTCGGCCACCCCGTTTCAAAACATTGGTCTGAGTCATCTCCACGATATCAACATTGTACGCACCGGACGGCAGGCGTAAGCTCACGGTAGCCGTGGCAGACGAAATTTTGGCTTGTCGTACAATATCTTTGTCCAGACTAGCACTGCAGGCATTATTCTTCGTCGCAAGCTTGAGTATGCTCGTGGCGTTGCTGTCGCCACTCTTTCGTTTTGTGGAAGCAACAGTTGCCAGCTCATTGAACTTTGCTTCCAGTTGCGCCGCAGAATCCGCGTCGTATCGATGCCAAACGTCGACACCTGCGCCAAGCGACGAGGCAATTAGACATGAACGCAGCGGCAGATTAATGAACAGACAACGACTGTACGTACCACTCGACGCATCACACCACTGCCAAATACCAGGTGCGGATGCTTGGAAGTGCAAGGAGCCCGACGTCAGCTTGATGTTGGACGCCTCACCTTCGTCAGAATCCTCAGCGTCGCCGGAGTTGCTGCGACCGCCCCGCGACCGAGTACGACTGCCGGCACCATTGCTGTCGGCGGAGCGTTGGGTCTTGGACGGATCTAAAACTCTCCACCCTCCCGTCGGTGGACGATTGGCTGATGACTTGACCTTGCAATATGTGTGATTGCGGCCGAATTCTGAAGTCATCCCCATACCACGCATCGACGGGCCCCAGTCGCCAATGAGCCAGAAACGATGTTGCCACCGATAGATGACGAGGTCCGTTCCCGGCTTGCGAAACGTGGCCGCACCATAATACCCCGGGATTTTCTCTTCGGCATAAAATCCGTCGACAGAAACGCCTGCGATGACTGGAGCACCTGAAACCAATATTCCTCGCGCAGCGTGCTGCTTGCTGTCCGTGCTGCCACCAATGCCACCGTCGTTTGCGCGGTTGAGCAGCTCGACAACACGCAACACATTCGCAGTGGCAGTGAACAAGCGGCGGGAAGAGAGCATAAAACTATTTTGGGTGAATTTTTCATGAGTGTCAAGTTCTACACAGCAGGTAACACATGTGGAATCAGTCGTATTAGCAGACAGCGCTGCCGCTGGTTCACGGTGGCTGCGGTAGAGAACGCGACAACCAACCTCCAGCGGCTGCGGCTCGCCAAGTCTGCGGCAAACAAAGCTCTCCGTCGGTAGCTTCAACGGCTTTGGAACCAATGATCCCCACCAGTGGCAAGGCCAACTCGGAGACCGCAAGCAGATCAAATTCGGAGAGCGATTTCAGTGCGGTGCGACCTGGACACATATTGTCGAAAAAAGCGTGAGGTGCATTGCCATGGGCACTTGTTCCGCTCTCGTTCGCACAAAACCACGTACTCAAACTTGCACCGTCGGCATGCGCCGCGCGGAGCGACTTCTCGTACGCCTCAACTGCCTCGGCCGCGACTTCCATGGTTTTGCAAAAAAAATTGTACCAGCAGCTGTTGAGGGAGTCCTGCGTGATGCACTGGCGCGGAGCGGAGCTGGCGTCACCTCCGTTGCGAGCATCAGCATTCTTTGGTAGCAGGCCAGATGATTCCGGAGAAGTGTCGTCGCTTGCAGGAGTGACGGATCGCAGAAGCACGGCGAACATCTTCGGAACACGCAGAAGCGTGGCCAACTGCCGCTGAAAATCATTGAGTTTCGAGCGAATCTGTACGACCTGTGGTGTTCACAAAACGTTAAGCACTGCAAAAAACGTAAGGGTGACAGCTGCACCAGTTGTGAAGAAGCTCACCTTGATGACTTGTCGATTCGTCAGCACGCATTCTTCGAGATCAGCACGCTCAACGCACGCAGAGTGGTCGATGTGGCAGCTATTTAGCCTCTCCCTTAGCTGCTTGACAGTCATGCTCTTCACCTCAGCACTGAAAGAATCATCATCAGATTGACGAGAGGCCGGAGAGGCGGGTTGAGGGGAGACCAGCGACTTGAACACGAAGTCAATTTGCTGTCGTGAAGCCGCGCCGATGACGTCGAGAATGCGGCACACCAGCGCTTCCCAGCGATTAAGGCCACTCTGTGATTTGAGATACGACTTCAGTAAGTCGCCCTTGAGGTCCACTGCCGTGGCGCAAAGCGAGTCAACGGCTTGCACAATTGCTGGCGTTAGAGCATTGAGAATGGGGCCAGAAGAGATGTCTGCCAGAGCCGTGTCTTCGGAGGCCAACGCGCTTTCTGCAAGAGCGAGTACTGGTTCAATTCCAACCGCACCCCACATCAGTCGCTCCTGCTCGACATTCTTGCTTCCAGAGCCCATAGTGCCTTCGACTTCGGACTTCAGACGGTTGCTGTCACGCGTGCTGCTAGAGTCGTCGGCGCTGTCATCTCCCGTGTCTTCTTCGTCCTCGTCTGGCGCTTCCATTTCGTGTATGGCGTCGACATATTCATGGAACCTACTGATGACATGATCCGACCACTCGTCGAATCGCCGCATTACTTTTGGAGTCCTGACTGACTGCGAGGCAAATTCAGCCAGAAGTCCCTTGACACGATTGGCATTTCCATTATCAATTGCGGACGCCGCCGAAGACAGCGTCTGGCTCGAGGCGGTTTGGGAATTTGCCTTGCTACCTCCGGAAGGCTGCCGCGACTGCGCCGGGCGCTTCACACCCAGCAAGCTGACTTCGCGGCCGAGTTTCACAGGGCGCATATCATCGGCGGCGGCGCCAGAGCCTGAGGTGCTCGAGTGCTCATCACCGCCGTCATGATCGGATGGTTCAACGGGGATTCCGCCAGCCGCGAGGTAAGCCGTCATGTAGTGTTCGGAGTCCTCAACATACTCATTGATGCGTTCGACCGAGTCACCGACGGGAGCAACGGAGGCGAGATCAGAGCTGGATTGTGGAAGGCGCGGGTTCCACTCCCATGGCTTGCGGTCGTCGATTGCATCTTCCTCGTCATTTTCGTTCTCGTCCTCGTCGGCGTGTTCTCTCGAGTCCCCCATGACATGAAATCGATGCTCACCAAACTGTGCAGGGTTGAAACCGATGGCGCCTTCCCCCAGATGCGCAACCAGTTGCGCGACGTCGCTGCCACTCACAATCTGCGGACCGGAGTTTGCTGACATGTTCCGTATTTCTCTCCAGCTCACGCCAGGGTTTGAGCGCGATTGCTGCAGCTCGCTGAACATGCTAAAGAGCGAATTCGGACGGGCTGGATTCGGTGGCGTTGGCGGCCGAGTGTGCCGCGTGGGGTCCTCAAAGTAGAGATTGACGGCAGCCGTGACGTCTCCACCCACTCTGCGCAGGTAAAACTGTGCATCGGAGACGCTCAAACCGGTGATTTCGGCGAGTTGCTCTGCCATGGTTGTGCCAACCGCAGGAAGCGCCGATTCAAGACGCAGGGGGAACGCTTGTCGCGACTCGAGCTTGCCCCAGAACTACAGGCAGGAGTGGTCCACGTCAAAGGAGAAGCGAGTGGACCGCACGTTCAACCTCCCAGCTTTTCGCAAAGCGGAGGATTGAACGACGGCCAACAAATCTTGCGTCGAATATGTCTCCAGTTTTCGGGTCGACGACAACGTAAATGCGAACGATCAGGCGCCAGCACAGCTCACCGTTGGACCGAAGACGGCGAGCAACGGCGCGGCCAACCCACGAAGAACCGCACAGCAAATCGACAACCGCAAAATGAGCCAGAGGTATTCGAGGGAGAGTAAGCTACACATCGAAATCCCACCTCCAATGGCCGACCTTCCTCCTCACTCGTCAGGCAAGATGTCATCGAGGGTGCACAACCTCCCTAACAAACATTTACGAGTTATGACAGAGACAGTCGCGTGCCGGGTACTGTGTGTGACCTCTTGGTTGGCTTTGCTTCACTTGAGGGACACTTCCCACGAGCGACGGAAAAGCACAGTCACGAGACCCAGGAGCGTGCCGCACGAACGGGTTGGTTCGTACTCGACACCACACAACCAAAGGTTTGTTACACCGGACGACCACCTGCGACGGCAAACAGGCATTTTCTTCCGCACTCATTGCAACAAAAGCCTGACACAACACGCAGCTGCAGCCGCAACCGCAGCAGCGACGACGACGGCAGCAACGTGACGACAGCGACAAAGCGGCGAACGACGGACGACGACGAACGACGACGACAGCAACAGCGACGACGACAGCGACAGCGACAGCGGCGACGAACTTCGATAGCAAACAACGAACGAACGAAGGAACAACAACACGACAACACAACGAAAGAACGAACGAACGAACGAACGAATGCGGTACCGTAAAGTTACACTATTTTGATTAACAAACTTACCACATTGCGTAAAGGCTTCTTTAGTGAATATCGACGGTAAACCAACGGTTTAGCTTCTACCGTAATTTCGATGTGGCGTTCGCTTACCCACACTCTCACTCCCAGTGAGTGTTTGGATGGATTGCCTTCGTTCGTTCGTTCGTCGATCTCACTCGACTCGACTCAGCGAACATTCGATGGAACTCTCAGCTCACTCTCCGGCCCCCAGCCCCACAAATCAGTCGATCGCTCGCCCTCATCCATCCATGCTCTTCACTCCCAGCCACTCAGACGCCCCTCCATCGGCTGGTTTCAGTGTATTCCTAGATAAGGATATGAATGGATTAGTGAAGCGCATTGAAAGAATGTATCGTTAAATAGTAATCCACGTAAATGTCGCTTTTTGGGAAAAAGAGGCCGCGCACTCACCCCACCCACACCAACTCATCCATCGCTCACTCACTCACTCTCACTCACTCACTCTCAGTCACTGACCTTCACTCACTCACTCACTGCCGCCCACTGTCGTTCACTCACTGTCTCTCTCTCTCTCCGTCGTTCGTTCGTTCACTGTCGTTCGTTCACTGTCGTTCACTGTCACTGACTGTGAGTCAGTCAGTGCAGCAGTCTGCCGTCGTTCGTCACTCACTCACTCACTGTCACTCACTTTCAGTCACTCACCGTCCGAAGCCAAAGCCAAAGCCAAAGTCTTCGTAACTTCCGGAATCCTGATAGTGGATATCACCATACCACGTATACACACAAAAGGATTGTTATCCTCTTTAGGTAATTAATCTATTTCCATCTTTAGTACTATATATAGATACATTCCAATCCCTGATTTACTCTTCATAATAGTTATCCTCAATTAGGACCATATGCTATCGCAACACTCCGCGCTGGCGCTGGCGCTCGCTCGCTCGTTCCCTCCCAGCCGTGCAATATCAATCGAAACCATGTGCCCGCACAAATGAATATTGATTCAGTCGAGTGAATTGAATGACGAAGGAGGGAAATGCGACAGCGATGAGGGGTTGATCAAATTTTCGTTTCGGCGACGTTTCGTCGTTCGTCGTTCGTCGTTCGTTGTTCGTCGTTCGTCGTTCGTCGTTCGTCGTTCGTCGTTCGTCGTTCGTCG
>ENA-OWNT01001990-OWNT01001990.1-seawater-metagenome-genome-assembly--contig:-NODE-1990-length-22745-cov-4.158329_pt1 | contig 22745 bp, 26 predicted proteins | sample MGYA00238136_ERZ651165 | MGnify/ENA primary metagenome ERZ651165 (study PRJEB26861, sample SAMN08777766) | seawater metagenome | isolation source: coastal seawater | place: USA: Florida | collected...
CTGTCTATGCGATGGACGGAACGCCGGTTGATCTGCGGCACAAGGAGACCGATGTGCCTGGATTGAAGATCGCCTTCGGCCATGATCGTGTCCGCTTCGACCTGTCCCCGGAGGGGCACGTCAACATCACAGATGGCCGCGGAACCAGTCAGTCATTCCGCGTCACGCGCTGGCCCGTGCTCACAGGGGGTTTCGCCCGCCTTGCCCTTCCTGTCAAGGCACCGGACTGGCAGCCAATGGAACGCCGCGACTGGGACGTTAAGTAGCCGGACCGACGAGCTCGATCACTGCCACCGTCCTGCTGCTCATCGAGAAGGCCCGCTGCTCCTCCAGCTCGGCCTCAAGCTGCTCCAAGGTTTCTTGGCGGTACTCCAACTCAGATTGAGCCTTTTCAAGTTGCTCTTTCAATTCATCGTGGCTGCTGGAAACTTCCGTCAACTTTGATTGGAGTGTGGCGCACTGTGCCTCAAGCTCTTTGTGCTGAATGGAGAGAGTGGAATGTTTGGCATTGATCTCTGCGAGTTGGGTGTTCAGCGAATCACGCTCGAGCTTCAACTGATCGCCTTGTTGTCGCTCGCGCTCCGCAGTCTTTTCCATCTGTTCGTAGCGCATGTTTTGGAATTTCACTGTCTCTTCACGGTGTTTTTCCCGCTCTTGCTCGCGCTGCTGGAATTGCTGGATTTCCCAGGTCTTTTTGGCCTCGGCCAGTTTGAGTTCCTGGTGCTGATGCTCGAGTTGTGTTTTGGCGGCAGCAATTTCGTTCTTGGACGACTCAACCAGCTGAATTCGTTGCTTCAGCTCCTCGCATTGGAACATTGCTTGCTTCAGGTTTTCCTTCTCAGCCGCGAGCTGCGACTGCAAGGCGTTGACTTCTTCGTTCATTTTTGCCTTGGCCTGTTGGCGTTCCGCCTCTTGCTCAGTCTGGAGCTGCTTGATCGTGGCTGCAGCCTGCTCTTTCTCAGCATTGTAGACAGCAGAGAGCTTGTCATAGGCTGCACTCTTCTCCTCATTCTGCGCGCGAAGGGTCTCAATTTCAGCCTTGGCTTCCGTGTCTGAGGCCATCAATTTTTCGAGGTCGGCCAACACCTCCTTGTTCTTCGTCTTCAATTCATCCTTCTCCACGATCAACGCGTTGCGGCGGTCGGCTCCTGCTTGGATTTTGCTTTCGAGAGTCTGGATGGTGCTACGAAGTTCGGCCATCGAGGTGTTCAAGTCATGGATGCGCTCGTTGAGTTCATCTTTGTCGTTGTTCTGTTGCTCCACGTGCTGCAACATGTTTTGCTCACTCTTCTCGCATGCGTTCAGCAAGTTTTTCGAGAACGAGATGAAGTCGGTGTAAGAAGCCCTGATGTCGCGGACACGGCCCTTCAAAGCCTTGATTTTTTCGTTCAGCTTGTGGCTTGGGATGCCTCCCAGCACAGTTTGTTTCATTACGGAAGTGGCTTCGTCGATTTGGTTGTCAAGACTGGCTTTGAGTGTAGCAGATATTGACTTGAGACTTTTGCGAGCCGAGTTGTGGGGGCGCAGCTTTTTCTCGACGGGGGTCAGTGGAGTGCGAGCCTCCTCCGCCTTGCGCTTCTCTGTGGGAGTGCCGGAGAAACCGAAACGATTGTGTTTACCACTGCTTCCCGGAGCGTTCTCATTGTTCGCGAAGTCAGCGGGTCGCTTGGTCTTCTTGGTTGTTGATGGGCGTTGGCGAACGTTCGAGCCAGATTTGATCCGCTTCGATTGCCAAACGGCGAGCTCTTCCTTTCTCTTTGCGGAGGTGTGCATGGTGTGGATGTCCACTGGCAGAAATACCACCTTATGGAACAGACAAAAATTCCTAAAAAACCTTTGAAAAAGTAACCTGGTCAAAATATGGTTGTGTGTCAATATTGTCTTGCTTGAAAAACTCACACTTCCCTCGCCGTCGTCAACATGGGCTGATCTTATCACGCTGGCCGCGGGCATTTCGCGCTGGCGTTTGCAAAGAAGCTGCCAAGGGTTGACCCTAGTCGCTTGTCAGTCTGTCAAGTCTGCCAGTATTGCTCTGTAGCCCGCTCATACATGCTTGCCATTGGCAGGACTTTGCGCGGCGGCGTTGCCTGTCTGAGTTCCAGAACACGGAGGGGGGGAGGGGGAGAAAGTCGCCGCGCAGTCAACCAACGAACTCAATGCATCAGGCAGGAGGGCAACCAACGCCCAACACGGGAGTCTGCCGGAGCCAAGAACAAACATCACGACGCAAGCAAACAAGAACGAGGGAAAGACGAGGAGGAACGGAACTGGAGCGAGGAGGGTGGTACCAGGTAGGTAGGTAGGTAGTTAGGTAGGTAGGTGAGGTAGTCGAGTCAGCAACAAACAGCACAAACAGCAACGACGACGGCGACAACGACGACGTCGACGACGGCTTGTGTGTGTGTGCGTGTGTGCGTGCGTGCAGCAAAGGCGTGGAGTGACTGTTGAAATTCTTCGCGCGCGGAAAAGTGTTCGTCGTTGTTGGGTGGTGACAGTGACAGTGACAGTGAGAGTGAGAGTGGGAGTGGGAGTGGGAAGGAAGGAAGGTTGGCAGTTGGCTTGTTGCACCACTCATCACAGCAAGCAGTCACGGTCACTCACTCTTCCACTCCTCCACCACACTCTCGCTCTCTCTGGTCACAATTATTGGAGAGTTGAAAAAGGGAAATTGGGAAATTGAAATAGCCGTTTTGTGGACTGTGATGTTGTTGATGTTTTGGAGAGAGTCTCAGTGTGAAGGTGTATGTGCGACGGAATGCGGTGCTGTAAGAGGAGCAATGTAATGTACAGTTTGAGATTTGATGTTTGGAGTTTAGAGTTTTCGAGTTTTCAGGCAGTGATGCAGTGATGCTGTGTTGGAGTCGTTTGTCGTTTCGTTTCACGAGTTTCCTGAATGTCTGACTGAATTTCCTGAATTTCGCATTTCGTGAACTTCCTTGAACTTCCTGAATTCATAAGTCTCTCAGCTTCAAATTATTACGAACACCTCAATTCTCACTGTCACGCACTGACTTATAATTCGATTCCAGTACTCTTTCAGACCAACCACTACGAAAACAGAACTCTCCATCGCCCGCAATTCCACACAATTTCAACCGCCTCGGAGGAAATTCTCAACTCACACAGTCACTCACAGTCACTCACTGCCACTATGATACCGTCCCTGAATTTCCGCGGAAAAGTCAGTGGGAGGACGAACGGACGATGAGCAGTGATTCAACTGTCACTCACTCACTCACTCACTCACTCAGTCGTGTGCGCATCTGCCCACTCACTCACTCACTCACCCACTCACCCACTCAGCACTCACTCCACTCACACTCCTCCACTGGTCACAAATCAATGCTTCCTGTCAACCAAATACAGTACTGCCTATATTCCTGCACATTGGAGAAATCACCTAACGCATTGTAATAACATATCTGCACTTTTGTGTGTCAAGGTTGGTGGTTGTCGTTGTGTAGCTCCGTCGTCATCGTCATCGTCATCGTCGTCTTCATTCATCGTCTGTCGTCTTTCGGTCGGCTGTCGATGAAGACACGCGACTCGGCGTGCTTTGCTGCCCTGACAAAGACCCGAACTTCAGACAAACAGTACAACAGAAGTGCTTGGTGCTTTCCATCGCAAGGAAAATCCGCGCGTGGCTGTAAAGGGGAACGAAGAAAAAGCAATAAGCATTACAATGGCCGCGCATGCGTGTTTCCGCATCCGAAAATTCTTTAATGTTTGCGCTGCATAAAAAATCAATGTCACAAGGACTGTGGAATCTAGCAAAATGCTTCACATTGAAAAGTTGAAAAAGTATTCTGTGATCTTGGCGTCACAGTCACCGAGGCGCAAGGAAATTTTGAGTAGGATACCTGGCTTCACTTTTACACAAGTCACGTCGCCATTCGATGAAGATACGATCGACAAAAATAGCTTCCCCAGTGTTGTCAAGTATGTCACCACAAGCGCTGCGCTCAAAGCGAAGGCTTTGCTGGACACACTTGATGCTACGGATTCAGAACCCCTCATCATTGCGGCCGACACAGTCGTTGTCCAAGACGGCGAGATTTTAGAGAAGCCCAAGAGTCCAGAAGAGAATTTAACATTTATGCAAAAGCTGAACGGCACAGCGCACTCGGTTTGAAGTGCCTGCATCCACAATGTGCAGCAGGGGCGTACGTGCAGCTCATTATGCTTCTGTTTCTGCTTTGAAGGTCTTGACTGGCGTGGCACTCTTGTCAAGGAATACTCCGACCGTCAGCTTCAGTATAGGCACTGACGTGCACTTTCGGCGAGCACCGGAGCCAGTTTTGAAGCAGTAAGAAGCCAATTCAATCTGTGCCGTCATATGTTTGTGTCGATTATGTTGGCAGTCGTAACACTATTTGGTGTGGTATCTCAGATACGTCGACACGGGAGAAGGACTGGACAAAGCCGGTGGCTACGGAATCCAGGTCTGTGGTGTTCTGGCAACTACCGATCGCGCAATATATTGATTGTGGGGTCGTTCGTGTTGTACTCCAGGGAATGGGTGGCTGTTTGGTCCACAAGATTGACGGCGATTATTACAACGTTATGGGTATGTTATTGGATTGGACTATGACAATATTGCAGTAGTCACACGTCATTTCTTCAATGTTCATTCTCTGGTCGGCAGGTCTGCCCCTGTCAGCGCTGTGCGAACAGCTTGATGCGTTCGTTGAAGCCGAATCCAAAGAATGAGCTAACTTTCTGACCAATCAACCAATCAACAACAAATGACCCACAATTATCTTGCAATTGACCAAGAAGTGATGATAAAAAAATGCATGGACGGTCAATCAATCCCTTTTATATAGTGTGGCTGCAGTGTTTTATGACCCGTGTGTAATCAATTACGACATGCCATGCACATGCCACGGTCTTCGTTCGCCATATGGATGTCATAGTGTTGGTGGTTGCGTGTGCAGTTGGCTGTGTTCCTTCGCGAACGACGACGAACGCCGTCGCACGTCGAACGTCGAACGACAACGACACAATTTTGTCAATCCACTATACAGTATAGAATACGGAGTATTCTAATAGGAACAAAATGGTATTTATTGAATAAAATTTAGTAATGTAATGTTGGATAGGACGTTTATATGGTTGGCTGGCTGACAGTGAGTGACAGTGAGGGTCGGTGAGAGGCGCGAGTGCGGAGTGATCCAAATGCAAGATGCAAGATCGTTGAGATTTTGATTTTGGAGATTGTTCGTTCGTTCGTCGTTTGGTCGTTGTCGTTGTGTCGTCGTTGTCGTCGTCGTTGCTCGTTGCCGTTGCTCGTTGTCGCTGCTCGTTGTCGTTGTTCGTTGCAGTGTGTTCGTTGTCGACTGCCGACTGTCCGCTTCGTTGTCGACGTGTTCATTCGCTTGTGGGTGCAACTTTGTGAGTTGTTGAGTTGTTGAGGTGTTCGTTGGTTGGTTGGTTGATTCGTCCGTTTATTCGATTGATTGTTTGTTCGGCTGTTCGTTCGTCAGTCGTGTCTATGCGTCTGTCCGTACTTCCCATTGGAGCTTCCCTTCCTGACCTCATGAACGCCGAGTTGTGCTCCATGACCACCTGCGCAAGCGGCTGTGTCGTCGCACTCGGGGCTTCAAGCTCTTTTTCAAGGCTTTACCCACCATGCCCCATCAAACTCAAGCAGCACTGGCGAACATGTGCAGCGTAGCTGCGAACGGCCCCAGGTGGCTGTGAGTACATGGGCACGGTAGTGAGCACAGAATGTATTGTGGATAGCGTTTGCACACGTTGACGATTTCTCGTTTTGCTTTTGTATTTTGAAATAAGCCACGTTGCGTTGTCAAGAACGCATTCGCAAGTGTCGCCGCATCGAAGTTGAATTCTTCGCGGTGGACATGTGAAGCAGCTGAGGTATTGCTCTAGTGCGTAGAAGTGCACGCTCGTGAACGTGGTTGGACGACGATGGACAGTCATTATTCGGATGATCAAGAAAATGAGGAGTTCCACAAGCTACAGGGAAAGTATGCTCAATTAAAGAAGCGGAACATCTCTTTGCAGCAACGTGTCGATGAGCTGGAAACCGACCTTGTTGAACGTGGCAGCACCATTAAAAAACTATCGGCAACATCGAGCCAAGTAAAGGAATTGCAACGGCAAAACCAAGTTTTGCGGTTGAATTTGGCCGCCGCTGAAAAGAAAGCTGCCCGAGCCAGTGCAACAAGCCACGCCCTTGATAGTCGTGTTGAGCAAATGGAGAAATCCTATCGGGAGAGATTGGTTGAAATTCAAACTCTTCTCTCGAAGCTGGAAGAAGTCAATGGTGTGGTCCAGGAACTGCAATCATCGAACATGAGCCGTGACGAAGTGGTGCAAAACCTAGAGCAAAAGTACGTTGAAAACTCTGTGCGAGACTTGCGCAACCGCTTGCCTCACAATTTCTGTGGCGACTTTTGACAGGTACATAAAAAAATGCAAAGAACACGAATTCGCGGAGAAGTGCTTGAAGAAAGCTCAGGCATTCAAGCTGCATAAGGAACTTAGAAGAACGATTTTGCACCATGCAGCAGAAAAAGAACGGCTTCAAAAACTTGTGGCTCATCAACAAGCTGAGCGCAATGCTTTGATTTCCCAGATTCAGAAATGGGAGCGTCGATAGTCACCAAACACATTAATTAAGCGCGAGAAATTGAGCAACGTTCTGCTTCTGCTGATTTTTTTTTATCTTCATGGACCAGCTTGTAGGGGTCACGCCAACTATGTTGTCGTTGTAAGATGACGACGTGCAATAAATATCGAATACTTTGTGTTAAATTGCTGCGTGCAATCACTCTGGTGCTTACTGTCGAGGAAGCAGGCAGTTCAACACAGGACGAGGTTAGCGATAGATGTATCTTACCCAGCAAGGCTCACATCATTTCAAGTGCCGAACCTTTGAAGCCTCGCACAGCAATGGTTCGGCGCAGTAGCTAAGATACGCGGCAACCTTTGGTCTGTGACGCGTGGCATCGCTAACAGTGATAATTGCAGGCGCATACTCCGACAGTAAGGCCTTTGCACGCGTGTCTCCGATCACAACTTCGAGCAACAGCACCAAGTTTAACAGAAGAAAGTCGGCGAACGATACGCTACTTCCAATACAGAACGGTTGCGAGGTTCTGGTCACGGTCGCGTTAAGGCACTGCAATCGACCAATCAGAAATAGAAAAATAAACTCGCCGCAACGACCGCAAAGGAACAACAACCGCCGCACCTTGAGCCACCGTTTGAGATGGGTTTCAATCCAATGATCAGGCACCAGTCCCACTTTATACTGCATACACAGCGAGTCCCAAACTTCCCGGAAATCTAACGACAGCTTTTCAGATATTGTACTCAATGCGAAAGGAACTTCGTAACCAATACGCTCAGCGATGAAACGGATGACGGCCAGAGTCTGCGATCGCCATTCTCCTCCGCACTCCACAGCAGGCACAGCGAATATTGTGGGATCTGTCACTTCTTGAGGACTTTTTCGCTCAAATTCAACACCGGCATCAGCAAGCATCATGTATATCGCTTGCGCTTGTCCGCAGTATTCCTCGTGGTGGTAAATGGTGAATGGATCGGTGTTCAGCTTTGGTGCGTTCATCGCAGTCGAGTACCCCAACGCGAAGGCGACAGCCTCTTTCGAAACATCAATTCCGGCGCCGACGGCTGCATCCGCAATGGCGGCAGCAAGTTCTTCTGTCGCCATATTTCAAATCAAATACATGAAACCAAAATTGCACCGCTCTCTCACAGCAAAATAAAAGCAAGCGTATTTGCCAAAAGTTGTTCGGTGTGCATGGCGAAATCAAGAAAAGTGAGTTCACGAAAAGTCTCCACCAACTGCCTCCGCGAGCCCATCCTCGTACAACTGCAACAATGCACCAATCGAATCAGCCAACCTTGCAAGTTGTCCCCATCGGCTTCAAGTCGAAATTATTCGATCTCCACAGCGTTCAATCTCACTGACTTCGCTCCGCCGACCAACAACGACGGGACTCGACAACAAACGGCACGCGCGAGAAAAGTTTGGCCGGTGGTCGGTCGTGTTGTTTGTTGGTGTGTTGTTTGTTGTTGGTCTTCCGGTCTTCCGGCTTCTTCCGGCTTCTTCCGGCTTCCGGCTTCGGGCTTCCGGCTTCCGGCTTCCGGCTTCATTCAGGGTTTGTCTGTCCGGGGTTTGTTTGTTTGGAGTTTGGAGTTTGTTCGCTATGACCACAGTTCGTTGTTTGTTTGTTGTCGTGGTGGTGGTGGTGGTTGTTCGGTGTTCATTCGTTCACTCGTTCATTCCTTCAGTCGTCCGCTCGTTCACGCATTCCATTCCTTCATTCCTTCATTCCTTGGTTGGGTACCACCTTCGGTATCCATACAAGAAAGCGTCGCCAGGACCTTTGTTTGGCAGTGCTTGGTGGCGTGGTGAGAACAATGGAGCGTTCTCCTGTCAGTGGTGTTGCCGATGCACTGAACACGGTGAGAGTTACGAGTCAAGTTTCGAGTCATGACGCATGGTAGTGCCACCACCAAGTACACGTGTGTGCACGTGTTCTCACCACGCTTGATTGTTTCCAGTACAGTGAGGCGTGCTCCGTTGTCACCAGTGTACCCTTCGGGGGCACGCAGGATGTTTTTTATCAATGAACTGCTTATTGTATAATAAAAGTGAAGTGGCTGTCACATGCATTAATGAAGCATTGAAGCAACCCATCTTCTTGTGACAACTTCAAGTGAGATAGCCAAGATGCCGAACGCTTGCGCTGCGTGTGGGACGAAACCTGCGCGATTTCAGTGTGGAGCCTGCAAATCCGCTTATTACTGCAATGCCACGTGCCAACGGCAGCACTGGAAAACTCACAAACCTGCATGCAAAATGGCACAAGCAAAAGCTGCCGTACCGTCCGCCGTGGGTGCAGTTGCCGGCGTAATGGCGAAAAGTAATCAGATAGCCACGAGCCAGGCGGAGGCTATACTATGGTCGACGCGCTCTCGGTGGGCACAGGGTTTGAAGCCACCCGATTTATATGAATGGATTTCGAACTGTTACATGATGCGTTGCGACGACGATTATTTGTATGGTGGTTGCTATCTGCATGGCCCGTACCTGCCTGAAAAGACAATCGCCTCCGTGCGTGCCGACTTTCAGGTTTTCTGCCTTCTGGCTGTCCGCCGTGGCTGCCTCCCCTCTCCGTGGGACTGGTCGGCCTTTCTGAAAGTCGCGGGGAAGTTCGCAGGCTTCGGCTTTGAAAAGTCTGATGCTCAGAAGCGCTGGGGTAGCGAAAATGTGTTCGACGTCGCTGCCGGCGGCCGCAGCTTGCGCTTCACTGCTGAGCTCATCTACGGCAATAGCATGCAGCAGATGGACCTGTCCAAGGATCACAAGAAGTTGTTGGAGGCCATAGAATCCGACGACGCTGACGCACTCATTGAAGAGATTGGTGGTGCCGCCGCTTGGGAGGTGTTTACGGAAGTCCTCCGCAACCACGTCAAGTATTAGATTCGTTTCTGGTGTCAGTCAGGCCACGCCCTGAGCCGCGTTACTCCAGGCAGGCGAGATCCATTTCTCCCGCTTGAGATGTTGAATTATTATTTCTTTCGTATTTTCTCATGTCCATCACTTTCCTCCCATTCCACTCTGTCAAAAGCTCCGTCGTGTATGTATGTAGTAGGACCCATCAGTGCTCCTGGTGGGTCGCCTTATCAATCGCGTGCGTGCTACTCGGGCATGCCATGCACACTGCACGAAGTTGGTGTGACAGGCTGCTGCGTGAGCGAGTGAGTGCTGATTGACTCTGGGAATGAATGGAGAAGGCTGTGAGACAGACTGCGAGCTGCGAGACTGTCATCCACCCAGCATCAATTTTCAGGTGTGCACTTCTTATTTTCGCATTTCGCATTCCGCATTTTCGAATGTCAATTTTGTAATTTTGTGAGTTTCTTTTGTGAGTTTCTTTTGTGAGTTTTGTGAGTTTGGAGTTTCGGAGAGTGTCTTCTTTCTCTCCTGCACTGCGCTGCGCTGCGCTGTTGCTGCTGCTGCTGTTGCTTGCTTCGTTCATTTTTTGAAAACCACTCACTCACTCACTGTCACTCACTCACAGCGACTGTGAACTCTGATCCAAAACAGCGCGAACGGCCCCCACTGATCCAAAACGTACATATTATGTACATCGAGAGTGTACATGAGTGATTAACATGGATGAAGGTGTATAGTTGATAAGTGTACAGTTTGTGTATGTATACGTACATTCCTCTTCCCGACTCCGACGTCGACTTCGCCGTTCGTTCGTTTGTTCGTTTGTTCGTTTGTTCGTTTGTTCGTTTGTTCGTTTGTTCGTTTTGTGTTGACTTCGTTCGTTCCTTCGTTCCTGCGTTCATTGCGTTCGCTCGTTCGTTCGTTTTGTCAGGGCTTTGTTTCTGTTTGAAACTGGTTGTTGTTTGTCGTTCGCAGCAGGTCTCTTGATGTGCTTGTTTCTGCCACCACTCGAAACCTCTTTCTCTTTGTGCAACCGAGGCGCACGAAAAAGCTGAGCACGAATGAAGAGACGCTGGGACAAGAGGGAATGGTGGCACTGGAGGCACCCGGAGCTGTGGGGGACTTTTTGAGACTCGACCAGAGTCCCTGAACCTTGGTCGATTACGCGCCGAAATGGACAACTCCCGCCCCACCGTGTAGGTGCAGTCCACACGAGGACCCGATTTTGGCTGTGGCGTTGTGTCAGTGCAGACATTGTGGTGCCACTCCCCTTGAGGTGAGCGTTTGAGGCACTGCTGTTGGTGGTTCGACCCGTCACGGAGCGAAACGCTGCGCATGTGGATATCAGCGAGCGTCATCAAGTGCAATATCACTTCCTATTTTTGAGCTTGTCCACGCATGCAACTGTTTCTAGTTCAAAATATGCACTCTTGAAAGGACTTCGCGCAATTTTCCTAGTTTGGAGGACGATGAGCATGTGGCGCACGTTCGCCTTGTGCTTATGCGGGATAGCGGCGACCAGCGCACAGCCTGAGGTGATATTGGAGAACGAGTGTGCCCAAACGGAAATATTTGACACAACAAAACTAGGATGCTATTCTTGTGAGACATACTTCTCAAGTGACCGGAGCAATGTTCGAGCAGACTCGTCGTCTGTCAATGACTTCGGATACGCTTCGCAGTGCACATGTGATAGTGGGTACCGCAAAGTTGAACAGTCGTGCTCGGGCACGAATCTTTGCGCCGATTTTGAGTGCAGCGCGTGCACGAACAACCGCATGCCCTCGCAGGACTTGTCGCAATGTCTGCCATGCGATCCTGCGGCGGCGTTCTTCAGTTCATCCGCTGGAGAGTGTGTTTGCAACAACGACGGCGAGGTGCTCATTGACAAAGACGCAGCTGGAAACATGCGGCAAAATGTGACCTGTCTGCCTTGCCCGGCGGGAACTGCCGTCGTCAATGATCCATACGTGTGCAAGACTTGCACAGGCGCAAATATGGTCGTGGCTGCGAATGGGGACTGTGTCTGTGGGAGTGGCTACATTGAGACTGGCGGTTCTTTCATTGAGTCTGAGATATTTTGCGTGTCGTCTGCGCTTTATTCCAGTGCATCGTACGATTTGCTCCTCAACGATGTGGATGTGGAGGTTTCATCCGCGGTCCAAGCTCACTATTACCCGTGGGCGTCCGTAAACTGCAAGTACTTCCGAAGCGTTGAGGATACCAAGGCTTGCCAGGTCCTGACCAACCTCTGTGTTATGCAGCATTTTCACAGTGACAGCGACGCCTGCGCGGACTTGGAGAGCTTGCAGAGTTCCCGCAGCCCATCAGTTAACGGTGCTTCGGATTGGAAGCATTCTTTGCCCTGGCTGTTGTATTCTGAAGATGCAACTGGAGTGAGGGAGACCACTGACATATCTTTGAAATTTGCCTACGAAGACGATGATCGGTCCGGCGTTACGTCCCGTGCAGAGATGTTCCTATCAACGTTCACATTGGATGGAGAATGGCTCGGGATGGAACCCCTCGCATCTCAGTTTTGGTATGGGCCCAGCACACCACCGTCGGTTGTGGAGGATGAGATCGGAAACTTTGGTTTCAATGTCGAGGACTCGTTCACGCTCAATGTCACAGAATTAATTGCGAGTGGGCAGACATCCAACTTCTACGAGCTCTATATCAAGACGGACTCCGATGACGACGGAACGACATACTATCCTTGCCCGTTCCGCGATCTAAATCATCGACAAGGTGAAACGCTGGTCAACACCAACGTTGATCAGTACAACGCCCCGATTACGTCAGACGATGTGTTTCATCTTCGTTTTTCCCTCTTCGACACTGTTGGTGGGGTGGACTCCTCTTCACTGTCCTCGCCTGCTGTGGTCCAAATCGCCGACACCATCGTTCTTGAAATTGGCGCGTACTTCGAAGGCACGCAGCCGTCCATTTATCCTCCAGAGCTCTCCATTCATTACACCGAAGTCGATGTCAGTGCCATCGAGACCTGCGATCCGAGCGAGGTGCAGCTTGAAGGGACGGTTTGTGATGAGTACGAAGTGAAGATCCAAATCTTGTACTTCCCCGACGATCAGGAAATGTGGACCGCCGTTACCATCGTTGGAATCATCAACATTATCGCCATGATTGTGATGGTTGGGTTTCGATTGATGAATCGTAATCGAACCAACTTGAGTGAGAACGGCGAGTCTTGCTCCATGGATGGACCATTCTTCAAATTCCTAGTGGTGTACCTAGCACAAGGTAAGTGGCGAATTGCGCTGGTGCACCATTCTCGACACGTGCGGTGCGACTTTTTGCCCATTGTCACTTACTAACCAGCCACAAATTTCACACATTGTAGGAATTGCCTGGATCGGTGCTCTCATTCCGGCGTTGTTTGGCTTTTATTTTATTGTTTTCTTCAAGTTGGGTCCTCAACCCTTTTCTCTCCTTCCATCGCTGAGCGCATTCCCGTCGAAGAGCTTCGTTGGGTCTGATGCGTATCTCAGCTTCAAGTGTTGCGTGTACGTCGCTTCATTGTGTGCTTCTTTGAGAGCTATCATTCACTGTCGCTGCTATTCGTGCGATTGTGTGCTTTTGCAGTTACTTGTCGGGAGTCGCTGACTGGATCTACATGGCCCATTGCGTTGCGCATCAATGCAACGTTGACGTGTTCTTCATCGATTGGGAGAAGCCACGTGGCTACCTCCGTGCAACAGCCTCTCGTAGTTCTAACGATCGCGGCCGAAAGCGCGGATCCAAGAAGCCTACTCCTATTAGTGCATGGCGGACAATTATGATGGCCAATGAGTGGTGCAAACTTGGGACCACGAGAAAGACGAGCATTGAGCTCACGCTGATCACGATGATTTTCGTAATGGTGGGCTGTGACTTCCAGTACATTGCAGTCCCGCGACCGAACTCACTCGATCGCAGCGAAGGAACAAAGAATATTTTGCTCGACTTCGGTAACAATGTGGTTTGGTTTATCGTCATTTTGGCAGTTCAGCGCATCGGGATGTGGATGCTGCAGCGTTGCATTGTTGATAATCCGCCAATCCTATTCGTGGACTTGTGCACGATCGCCAAAGTGAGCGTCATGATCTTGGATCAACACAATCGTGGATATTACCTGCACTGCCGGTCTCCGTACCAGTAAGTTCATGGCTGTTGTTCGTGGGCCACGGTCATTGGTCGCAATTGACGTCTTTGCTTGTGTCGATTCACAACAGATTTGCTGACGGAGGTTTGAAGGACCTGCTGAAGCAATTGGCACAGGAGGAAGAAAATTTGACCACCGCGCGAGGCCTCGAAGACGGGACTGGAGGCGAAGGTGGTGTCAAAGTAGAGGAGGCCTGCCAGACGTTTGAAATGTACGTCACTAGAAAATGGCGCTCTAATTACGACACGCTATACAAGGAGGCGATCGAAGAACACAAGGAGCGTACCGCCGAAGAAGGCGCCTTGAGCAAAAATCTGAAAGGCGCTCGATCTATCCGGCGCGGTAAAGGGGACTTGCCGCCGGAGCACTTGCAGGAAGCTTCCACAAAGATCTCAGAGTTTTTGCGCAGCTTTTTTGACAATGCCACAGACCACAGGTACGCCTGTGATTGTGTGTGAGACACTGTTCCTTTGGGTACAGCCCTCTGATTGAGAGATCTGTGAACTTGTTTGGTCAGGTGGAAGATTGGAACCCGCTCTGCGTGTGGGCGCCATTGCAATCAAGGCCCGAACACAGAGTTAATTTCCTCAAAGTCTCTGCTGCTGCCCGACGACCCCATCGTCAAAACTTGCGGGCAGAGGCCGAGATTCGAACGCGTGTTGCTCTACGGAATTGAGGCAGAGCTGAACCTCTTCAACATCATGACCTTCTGTTTGATAGATCTAGCATCCCAAAACAAGATTGCCGCGGTAAGCACACGTCTCTCCAACTTTCCCGCAAATGTCGTTTCAGCGCGAATGCTTGTGCAATGGCGCACAGTATGCTCACATGGCGATTTGGCTTCGTTCTCGTAGGCCTTTGGCTGCTACCTTTTTGATCTTGTGGTTGTCATCTGCCGCGGCCACTTCGGGCGGGCAAACGTCAGCACAAAAACGCTCATTGACAGGAAGTTTCTCTTTTGAGGTGACCATGCTCGCAGCACTGGTGATTGGACCTACGAGCTGTGCTGACAAAGTATGCTTTTCCATAAAAACAAAAATCTTATCATCTCATTCACTACGACTGCCCCAGCAGCAAGATTCCGAGATGCATGCTCTTTGACTCGAGAACCAGCCACGTTAGTCTGTGGTGCACCTGCGTGTGTGCATTGCCAGTACGTTATTTCTTCGTAGCCACCACGTCTGTGCAGTCACACAAGCACGTCTACAAGAGCGCAAAATGCAAGTTGTGGTCACAGCCAGATGGATCTAAATTACAATAGAAGGGTCATAGAAACACAAAATTGTTCGTCAAGTACGTCGGCGATGCATGTACCTGGGTATGTAATGCCATGGCGAGCCTGCTGACATTTGTCATGTTGCCATAGGACAACAACTTTCCATGGAGCGATCGCACGATGGGAGGAACATCGCAGACGATGGATTCGCGATGATGCCTCACATCATTCATTCATCTCGAACAGTGGTTCAACGTCTCACGAAATATGTTGTTCTTTTCCAAAACTTCAGTACAAAGTACCACTCATTAATACCACGTACACACTTTATGGATTTGTCGAATGTTCGAAATGTTCGTTGTGCGTTGTTCGATCGTTCGATCGTTCGTTCGTCGTTGTTCGTTGTTTCCGTTGGTTCGTTGGTTCGTTCGTTCGTTCGTTCGTTCGTTGTTATTCGTTTGTTGGCAACAGGCGTCGTATTTGTTTGCGACACACGAAGTCGTCGACGACGTCAAATCATTAGCTGAGCATCTCTCAGGTTTTAGCCCGTCTTGCGTGGTAATATTGTTGATGACCAGTCGCTTTTGCTTGTGTTGTCCATCTGTGTCGACTGTCTTGTGTCCTGCCCATTCCTGCACCTTCTTGGTTCGCAAAACAACTGTTCCTTCAATCTCGGAAAGCAGGTGAGGTACTGCAAGCGCAAGCAATTGTAAATTACATGTGGAATGTGCTTGCATCCACACACGAGACATCTCCTAATACACCAGTAAATCTTAGTGGATTTTCCCTTGAAACAAACTGCGAACAGTCACAGTTTAAATTTTGCACACTAGATGTGAGACAAACTGTTCGTCGCGCACTCGTCGTCAGCATGCAAATATCGCTGCAAGGTTTCAGAGCGTTCTCTACGCTACTCCTGATCTTGCAAGGCGTGTTATCATTCCGTGTAGGTCACAAGCCTGGTACTCCATCAGATGGCTTCGATTCGCCAGCAGAAGGCTTTGCTGCGTCAGAGGCAGCCGCCAACGACTTCGTCGCTCACTTCGTTAGCAAAGAAAATTTAGGAATAATATTCTCAGCCGAATTGCGGGTAACAGGGTTTTACAGAGACGAGGCAACAGGACACATTCTGCCTGGTGAAGAGAGTGGAATGGTCAGAATCGGAGATCAGATTGTCAGCATCAATGGGGCAGAAATTTCGAGCCTACCGGATCTAAAAGCCGCAATGGCTGCTGCGGAAGTGCCCGTGAGGATTAAATTTCGCCCGCCTCCGGGTAAGGACGATGACCGGCAGCAGAAAACCTGCAGTGACTTTAGGTTCAATATCACTATTTATAGCGCGTTCATGCCGCAAATTGATCTGACAACCGACGAATTCATTGTCGTGGATGCGGGTTGGTTTTCTCATGTTGTAACGGCTTCGATCGCCTTCATTTGTGGCTCAAGTTTTCGTTTCTTTTGATGTGTCAATCCGTTCAGAAATCGATGCACTTTTGCCGGGCGACAAGCTCGTCGCAGTTGCAGGCGAGGAAGTGAAAGGACTAAGTTTTTCAATTGTGCAACGCAAAATCAGCAAGATGTTTGAGCAAGAAGTCCTTCGTTGTCAAAAGACACATTGTCAAGTGCGTACCGTGGTCACACCTTGAATCGTTGCAGGTCTGCTGGAATGATCACGTTTTCCGGTGAACAGGTCGAAAAAGTCGCAGATTACATTGCTGCAAAGATTTTGACGTTTGAACCACAGCTGCCTTCGTACCGCCAAAGTTACACCGTCTTCGATGTTGATCCTGAGGGATGCGAAGAAGGGGATTTGGAGTGCATTAGTCGTAAAGCGGATAGCGCCCACTTGAGACGAGGTATTCCGACAGCCGATAATTCCATGTCAGTGTCCATTTCCAGTAAGAAGGAGCATCCTAGAGTGCTGCTTCAGAGTGTAGGGAACTTGCAGGAGGCCACGCTTCAGTTGTACGTGTGGTTTGCAATTGTGTTGTGTCGGTTTAGTGATGGAGTGCTTGACTTGCACAGAACATGTTCATTCGAACAGGTTTTTGAGAGACAACGCTACCTCCTTACCAGAAATAGTGGGGGAAGGAAGGGTTACAGGAACTTCCTACAGTAGCATGTTCCCTTGTGGGGAGTTCTTGGTGCGTTTTCTTTACCCAACAGTGCACATGGGGGCCAAAATTCTTATTCCGTTTTGTTTCCGCAGGTTCGCCGCGCACGACCGGTATACGCATGTTCACCGCTGCAGGCTGCACAAGAGAACAATTTTGTGTTGGTAAGTTGTGTAGTTGTTTTGGTCGCGGGTATTCTGGTGGCAGGAACTGCGGATGGTAATCCTTCATGCAATGCAGGTGCGCTCTGGAAGCTGTTCGGCTTACGACAAGGCCATGAATGTCCAATATGCGCGCGGCCGAGGAATTTTACTAATGGATGAGGTGAGTTGGGCGAATGTTTTTATCTCCAGTTCCCAGTCTGAAGAACCATGGGTGCGGCATGTGCGTGTAGTCTCTCACGAAGAAGAACGCTCGTGATCTGTCCACACACCCGCTCAACGTTGCGACAATGCGACTTGACCGCACCCTGACACAGCTATTTTTGGATATCAGTGACGATATTGTGGAAGGAAATTATACAGCGAAATTGAAAACGCCACGCTGTGGCGACAACTAGACACATGCGCCCTTGCATGATATATCCTCAATAAACTGACATTAGTTACCTCTGCCCCAGTTCGAACCGCTACCGCTCTCGGACAACGTCCAGCTCGGCCTGAGCGTCCAATTTTTGCAATTTGTTGAAGTATCCAGCCCGTTCTTGCTTCCAACAAGCATTGAAGTCGGCCCACTCCTGTTTGCATTCTCGTACTTGCCCATTGGAATTGTCCATGCACTGAGCGACTATATCATACTGCTCTTTGCACGTTCGGTAAGCTGTAGTTTCCTTTGGGGCCTCAACAGGGCCTTTGGAGCATTCTTCACACACCGTGTTTGTAACTTTTCTGCGCTGGCTCATCCTCGCAGGCACTTGCCGCCAAGTCGCGAAGTACTACTGAATTAATTCAAAACAACTGACAATATCGAAAAAAAATGCGTCATCGCAATAATAGCCCACCTAGCAACATCAATAGTATTGCTGTGGCCACGACAAACGCCACCCTACACCTCGTTTCGCGCGGCCACCGCCACCGTCACAAGATAAAACACCATGTCACTGCCACCGCCAATCAACGGCAACTCAACCCTTCTTCTCACTGTGACTGTGTGCTTCTCACTGTGCGTTCTGCCACAGTCACAGCTACCCCACAAGAAACGAATCCAAAACGCTGAGCAGAAGCAACGACTTCAAAGTCGACGCCGTCAGCGACGACGAAAATTTCGGCAACGACGAACGGCGAACTGCGAACGGCGAACGAACGACGACAGCGGCGAACGAACGACGACAGCGGCGAACGACAAACGACGACAGCGACGAATCCAAAGACCCAAATCAGCACACAAGAACAGTGAGTTGCATTCGTACTTTCAGTACAGCAAACGTAGTACCTCAGTATCGTATAATGACACAATAGATTAACTCGACTCACACACTGTGAACGAGGGCGAGTGAGGTGCTCACCATAAGATTGTAGTACTCAGTACTAGTACTAGTATGGTAATAGCAGCTATGGTTTAGGGGGAAAACCCGATTTTGGAATAAAGTGACGAAGGACGACAGACGACAGACGACGGAGCGATGACTGTCAAGACGACGACGCGACGACGACAAGCAACAAGTACAACAGCTCGAGTGGTGTTCGACACCACCGTGGATGGACGTGGAGGCGTGGAGGCTCTTTGTTCTGTGTCTGAGGCTGCCAAGCACAGTGGCAGACGTGGCAGGGGTGAACGAATGTGGACAGAGCAGAACAAAGGCCGTTGATGGGGAGAGAAGTTTGCTAATGTTGAAAATCCTTTGCAAGATCACACGGATGCTGACTCGCGTATCTAGGTCGACTGGGAGTGGCCGAGTGCTGTCGCGCCACAGAGCAGAAGGTAATGCATTGCCCGGCAAAACAAAATGGGTGACTACCCTAGTTTGACACACAAAAAGCAGAGAAAATTTTCGGATCTTGCCTCGGACATGGTTTTACAGGACCGGATTGGCGTTGTCATGCCACGTAGAGACTTTTATGCCCCGAGACAGTTGTAGTGCGGGATATGATGCTTAGGCTCGCAGCCACCCGAGTTTCTGGACTGCGTTTAAGGTCGACTCGCCGCTCAGTCCATAGTTTCGTACCCTTCGACCATGGCCAGCAGGTGGCCACCTTTTTTGCTCAAAATGGGGCTCCTGGGTCCACGCCATTGGTTTTGTTGGGAGGGACGGCCCAGACAATCAACGGCTGGATCGGACACCATAGCCCTTTGTCACGAGATAGAACGTTTTTGCAGTATGAATTGCGAGGACAAGGTCGCACGACACTGAGTGTGGATGATTGTTCGCTCCTTCAACACGTAGCGGACTTTGAGCGTCTTGTTCAAGAGCTTGGGTTGAAAACACCCGTGGATGTGGTCAGTATCTAGGCAGGGACCTGCACCTGCAGAGTGTGCTTGGCTGTCGACGACATTTAACGAAAATTGTGAGTTTGTGAACCCATTTTTTCATTCTTTGTTGTCTGAAATTCCATAGGCTGGCTTCAGCTTCGGGGGTAGAGTCGCGCTTACAATTGCAGCGCTTCGCCCTGAGCTTGTTCGCCGATTGTCGCTCACTGGTGTGTCACTCACCAGAGGGGTCGAGGGCCGTCTTACGTTCAAAGGCTGGCTTTCTGCTCTGGTGCGCCGTTGACTCATACCAACGAAATGCTGTGATCAGGATGTAATTTGTGTTTACCCTGTGCCCTAACTGTCTCCTGTAGGAACACGGTAACATGGAAGCGATGATTTGGCAATCCATTGTTGCCTCGCATTCGACAAAGTTCCTCACCCGTTTCGAAAGCAAAATCCCAGCGTGGGTGCAAACTGGCGTTGAAGCGAACTCGCTTGACGGACTGAAGGCAATTATATCGCAGACACATCACGACGATCCGAGTGACTCCATGCACCATTCGCGATTGTCGTCGATGGTCGGTGACAAGCCAGTTTCCGTGATTGGAGGTTCCGAAGACAGGCTGGCGCCACCTGAGGAAGTCGAGCACCTCGCTCGCGCTTTGAAGGAGGGTGGGGCTTCTGTTCAATCAACCATCCTTGAAGCAGGTCATATGATTCCCATCGAGCAGCCAATCCAATGGAGAAAAGCTCTTCTTCAGTTTTTAGAGTAGATCTAATGACGGTTTTATCTTTTGAGATGTTATTATTTAGCTAGAGATACTTACTAGGCGCAGTTCTGTGCCGTGGTGCCGATTGATTCCCGTGTCGTTAGTTAGAGAGTTGTGGTCGCCGGGGTCTCCAAAGGTTTCCCGAGTTGTAGTATCTACAATTCGGCGCCAGGAAGCGCTGGCTGGTCACCCCCGGTAAGCTGCTTTGGGATGTTTGCGCCGTTGTTAGCAACCGACCACAAAATGGCAGCCAGTGCTGCAATAATGAACAACAACTTGATCACTCGGAAGGTCGAGGATGCGGTTCCTTGCGCCCGTGCCGGTGGCAAAATGTCTACTTCTTCATCATCATCGGCGACACTTGTGTCAACGTCAACCTCGGACGCATTCACGAAGTCATCGAATTCGTCTTGCTCGTCGAAATCAAGATCAACAGCTACGGCGGCTTCGACAGTACCACTGCTGGAACCGCTGCGGCGGCTCCCATTGCTCAAACGGCGACTGCCACGGCTCGAGCGGCGGCCCCCACTGCTCGAGCGGCGGGGGTTGATTAATTCTTGCTTGCGCTGCTCATATCGCCGCTCGAGCTCTTCATGAGCCTTCTGGAAGATGTCCAGCCTGGCGGGAGAAGGACCAGCAGACGATGCTCGTGACGAAGAACGAGCGGTCGGCTTTGGAGAAGGTGAAGGTGGCGGCGATGGAGATGGCGAGTGCGATGGAGATGGCGAGCGCGACGGTGACGGCGAGCGCCGCCGCGACGGGTACGTTGGCTTTTTGACCTTCGGTTTGGGAATTTTACTTCGGGTCGATACCGTGCGCCTCTTGCGTGGGGAGATCACAGGTGCTGGCGCCGGCGCCGGCGCTGGGGAACTGGTCTGCAACTGCTCAATACGGCTGGAGAGCCTGCGCTGCACACGATTTTGTGCCTCCGCATGAAGTTGCGCTCGGCCACTCTGTCTTTTGGCAGGGCTGCCGTGAGCAGCGGCGCTCGCGCTCGCATCTTTGATGGATGTGGAGCCGGTCTTGCGTTTCGCTGGTCGCTTACTGCGCGATTCCGTGGATTTCGATTGCCGGGGGGATGCTCTGGACGAGGTGCGGCTGGACGCGCGCTTGGAGGACCGCTTCGAATTTGTGGTCGATCCTCGCGCAGAAGCCCTCGTGGACGATCTTCGGCGAGGCGCAGGAGCGGGAGCTGGTGACGACGACGTCGTGAAGCTCAACAGTTCATCAATATTGGGGTTCATGGTGCTTCTGGAGATTGCAACCGTTTCAATGCCTGTGAGCGAATGGCACGATTTTCCGCAAATCTTGTCCTCACGGCCGTATTTTCTGCGATCAGATGACGCCTCCACGACAGTTGCGCATTCCATGTTTTCCGTTCAACAGTTTCACAAGCCGGTCCTGCATCGTCATTTTCCTCACCCGTTACAGCGCGAGCTGGCGGAGTACCAACGGATCAATGCACCGCCGAATCCCGAACCAATCAATGGACCATCAAATCAAGGTGTCCACAAACCATCAACAAAACACCACACTGACTGCATCGATCGACAGCGCACCACCACGACCACAATAGCAAGCAACCACATCAAATTAACCACGCCAACCACACCGACCGTGTCGGCAACACCAACGACACCGAACACCACCGAACACCACCGAACACCACCGAACATCGAACCATTGAACCATGGAACATCGAACAGTGAACCCTTGAACATCGAACATCGAACATCGAACATCGAACATCGAACATCGACCATCGAACCAAACAAAGCACGATCGATCGATCGATCATTGTGCGAAGTTTGAAAGTGAGCAGTGAGCGCTGCAGGGACGGGAAGCGCGCGCGGAACGGTGCCGTCCCCACCCGCCACCCACAACCAGCTCCTCCACCACCACCAACAACAACACCGACCACGACCACAACTCACGCTCAACTCTCACGAACACATCAGGCAACCAGAAGGTCAAATCATGCACTGTACAGTAGTACTACGACGAGTGTGGCATGCCTGGATACCACACGTTGTGGGCGAGCAACGCGACATGACATGACAGTTCTTGAAGTAGTGCTGCTTGCGACTTGCGACCCACACCGCATGCTGGCATACCCGGGTCCTTGTGGATGCCATTCGACAACAATTCGCACGGACGAACTGTGTCTGCCTGTGGTGGAATTAAATTGGTCTCTTGTCTGTGGTGTTTTGGTGTTGGTGGACGAGGTCAATGACGAAGAAGTACATTATTTCAGCGAAGTATGCTGTGGCCAATCAAGTCACATTCTTGGATATCTCGTCAGTTCCGTTGTTGTGGGTTGCATCAAGGGGCACTGAATTGCAGTTCATTTTATTTCCTTTGGGTGCATGCCATTGCTGCTGGCCAATAATTTTGACGTTGATTGATATAACTATAGCATGGAACGCGTTCCATCACACATATCATGGAGCACATTTCGTGCAATGCTGTCTACTCCACAGCAATCTAACGGTAAACCGCGTGCAGCAGACACACAGTGGCCCATTGATACCATACTCGAGTACGCGCGCAGAACAGCATCTACTCTTCAGCTTGGTTCTTCAACATCTTTTGTATTCGAGCTCGTCGATTCCGC
>ENA-OWNT01001992-OWNT01001992.1-seawater-metagenome-genome-assembly--contig:-NODE-1992-length-22737-cov-5.242189_pt1 | contig 22737 bp, 14 predicted proteins | sample MGYA00238136_ERZ651165 | MGnify/ENA primary metagenome ERZ651165 (study PRJEB26861, sample SAMN08777766) | seawater metagenome | isolation source: coastal seawater | place: USA: Florida | collected...
TAACGTCTTCTCCACACTCATCGACAACCTCAGCCGCTAAGCTGAAAACGATGAACTTAAGAACGACCCTCCACGCGGGGGTCGTTTTGATTTAATGACTACTCCTCACCGGAACAAAAATTGGACTACAATAAGGTAGACTTATCTCAGGGAACGAGGAGTAAAAAATGTCATCTCCGAAACGACGGAAACATGCTGCTGCTGCGGAAGTTTTCGCCCAACAAAATATCATGCCCCGGTCTGAAAGCGCGATTGCAGATGCCGACGATGAATTATCAGAAGATGGGGAACGCCCCGGCAGGTTTCTGCGACGCTCTTCTGCACCGCCACCACCACCATCTCCTGCGCCGCAATCGGCTGAGTCGCCTCCAGGGTCTGAAAATCTACCTGCATTGTATGCGTTCAAAACATCCGAAGAATTGCAACTCGAAAAAGAGCCGCTACAGGTTCGTGAAACAGGTTTTCTGCTATGGAAACGCATTATTGTGCCGCCCAATGCCTATGTTGTGCATACGAGAGCAGGGCGCAATGACCCGATAACACTCGGACTGGGTCTCTCCTTTGGTTACAATCCGCGCACGGATGCGTATCTGGTTGTTCCGGCGGCAATGCAGACAATCGGTGTCGTGTCGAATTGCATTAGCCGCGAAAAACAGGGCATCAATGTGCTGGCGTATGTGCAATGGCAAATTAGTGATTTTTCGATTGCCTATCGTAAGCTGGATTTTTCGGATAAAGCTGACCCGCTCGGCATAGTTAACGCGCAACTCCGTGAACAGGCAGATGCTGCAATCAAAGATAAAATTGCGACCATGAGCGTCGAAGATGTCTTAACAGATAAAGCACCGATTATAGAGGAACTCACCAGACGTTTGAGTGAAGTGACAGAAGGTCGTGTTCGTGGGGCAGAGTCTACAGAATCCGGTCTCGGGATTACGATTGTTACTGTGCAAATCAAAGAGGCATTCATTAGCTCACGCAATTTATGGGAAAACCTGCAAGCGCCGTATCGTCATGAGCAGGAACGCATCGCCAAAATTAGCTTTCTCGATATGGAAGAAGAAATCCGCACCAAGCAACTCGATACCCGCAAAGCGACCGAAACCAGTGAAGCCGAAACGAATGTCCAGATTGAACAGGTTCGCGAAGAAAAACGCACGGAAGCCTTGCAATTACGCCTCACAGAAAGTGAAAAACGCCAGCAACTGGAACAGGAAAATCGTGCGAATGAGATTCAGCGTGAGCAAGAACTCAAGCTAACACAGGCACGCTCTGAAACAGAGACACAGCAAGCGCTGGATGCCCTGGAGCGCGAACAACAAATCCAGCAGCTTGAAGCAGAACGTAGTTTAATTGAACAGAAAGCACGCATTGAAGAACAGCGATTAAGCTATGAGGCAGAATTAAAACGACTTGAATTTGAACATCAGCAACTCATTCATCAGCAGGAGAACGCGCTCAAATCGGATGAACTCCAGGCGCAATTAGAGCGTGAACTCCAAACACGGCAGGGAGAAGCCAATCGTGAAGCGATTAGCCAGCAAACCCGTCATCGCCAGAGGCAATTAGTAGTCGAAATTGAACGATTGGAACAGGAAGTCCGTAATCTCATCAATGAAGAGGCACTGGTCAAAGACTGGATTGAGACGCTCCCCCGTTTAGCCGATAGTATGCCCGATGTCGCCGAGATGAAAGTTTTGCAAACCGGAGATAGCAATCAACAACTGGCAGCATTCCTCGCGCAACAGGAAAGCCTGTTTAAATCACTTCGGCAATTCTTGAAAGGTGATCCTGCGGATTGAGGTATAACGGGTATTTTATTCAAGGCGGATGGCATAGATGCCATCCCTACAGTAAGAAGGTTTTGTAGGGACGAGACCTGTCTCGTCCGCCATAAATTAACAGAAGTATTTTCTAAAACCGTTCAGGGCACTTTTCTTTAGAACGACACTTCCAGCTTGAAGCCTGTTTCCTCGTCTAGCTGGTCTCTGACTTCATCGAATGCGGCTTTGGTTGGTTCATCCAGCACAGAAATACTGACCGTGCCTTTCGCGACGTGAATACCGGGTCCTTTGGTGATATTCCAGCCTGCTTCATGTGCCAGACGACGGATGGATTCCCCGATTTTCGCTTGATTCGGATGCGGGTGAATGGTCATTTTGTAGCCCGTGATTTTCGAACATTCATTGATTTTATCCTGATAGCGTTCCCCGATTTGTGGCGAAATGAAAGCCAGGTTGATTTGACCATGCTTGAGACCCGCTTTGTACAATCCATAGGGTTCAAGTCGTTGATAAATCACAGCATAGGCAGCATTAATTTCCATTTTTTCGCCGGGTGGCAATTCAAAATCTTGATCTATTACGGGTGCTTCTAAATCCCGTTTCTGAGTGAGCGACAATTTGAAATCAGTGATTCGCATATATTCGCGTTCCATGTCCGGTATATCATCCGCCTCAATGCCCGAGACTTCTGCTTCGACGGCACGCTTATCCATATAATAAGACGGTCCTTTGCTAATACGGGCATCATCCGGCAACAATTGATCGAGAATGACCGAGAGTGCCTGTTGATTGACCTGTGGACGGATTTTGACATCCCAGCCGGATTGCTCAATCAACTCTTCGATAACGTCATCGTAAAGACGTGCGGCTGCCTGTGGAAAATCAAATGACAGTAACAGCCGTGTGCGGTGCATATCCATGCCGACTTTGCGTAAATTAGCATCTTCAGGGAACATGGAAAGGGCAAGTTCACGGGCTTCATTCTGTTCGAGAGGACCCGTCTCCCGCGCACGATTGGGCTTGAGACCATCTTGCTCCAGTGATGCACCATCTTTTGCCAGCGCCAGCACAATCGAGGTAATCGCTGTTTGTCTATCGACCTCTTCCGGTAATTCTTCCGGGAGCAATTGTTCCGGTAACACGGTCAACTCATTATCGACCAGGTGCTTTCGCATGTTAAACGGAATGATGGCATCCATATGAGCACGGGCATTCTTGACCATAGCAGAAAGTTGGGTTCGCATACTGCCTTCAACCCCGTCAAGACCTGTCCATTGCCCGACAACCCACAGCAGCGCATCGGCAGGGTAGTGTGTGCCTTTCGCATTCTGGACTGTTGCATCGAAGCTATCAATATCGGCTGATTTGACCACACCCAATCGCGGCTGGTCATTGCTATTCCGCAGCACAACCAATTTGCCGACAATATCAGGATTCGCCAGCATGATGGCTCTCTGCTTACGCGACCGATTGACCTGTTCTTCACTGCGAATCATGAAGGTTTTTCTGTTGCGCCAATCCGCCGAAAAATAGATATTATCCTGTGCGCTCAAACGTTCCTGCATGGCATCGGCTTGATTGCCATCGCCCCACCAGACCTGGGAGAGTTCGCGCACACTATAGTAACTGCCAGCTTGCGATTTCAGCGATTCCCATAATTTTTCTAAATCGACTTCGCCGGAATGTGAGCCGGATTTGACACCCGCACCGATTGCCCAGGGTTTCTCTTTGAATGAGAATTCGCGCTCTGTGCCGATACGCGGCGTGACAACCACTTTCTGACGCTGACGTAAACCTGTCGCGAGACTATGCCGGGCGGCTTCATCACCGTGAACCAGCATAATCTGACTCGCGCCGAATGCTTCTGCCACGCTGATGAGTTCGCTTTCATCCCCATGCGCCGAGAGCGAATAAGTGTCGATTTCACAGCGTAATTTCACCTGTTCTTTGCCAAGTCGCAGCGTCGGGGTTTCGCCTTTTTCTTTGCTTCGCATTACATTTTGCAGGAAACGACCCGGCGATTCTTCATCCTGATAGCCTGTGAGCAAAATCGCGTTACGGGGGTCAGCAGCAAATTCTTTGGCGTAAAATACCGATGCGCCACCTGTTAACATGCCGGAACTGGCAATCACAATCAGAGGTTCGTTGCTCATGGCGATTTGACTTCGCTGGTCACGGTTGCGAACGGGTTTGACCTTGCCACGATAGAAAAGATGCTCATCGCCAGCAGCTTTGACTGTTTTCTCGGGGAGTAAATCGGCAAAACGGGCATACGCATCACACACACTACGCACCATGCCATCAACATAGACAGGTACATCAATCTGGTCACGGAATGCTAAGATAATTTGCACCAGTTCTTGAGAGCGTCCGAGCGCAAATGCCGGAATTAGCACTTTACCACCGCGTTCGGTGATGCGCTGGAGATTCTGTATCAGACGTTTTTCTTCTGCGACACGGTTGGCGTGCAAGCGTCCGCCGTAGGTACTTTCCAGCACAAGAGCATCGGCTTTGATTTTGGGCACTTCGACACTTTTGACTGTGCGCTGGGGACTCATGCTAATATCACCGGACATCACAAGCGTGCCTTCGGTACTTTCGAGCACGAGCATCGCCGCACCTGCGATATGTCCCGCAACATAGTATGTGACCTGCAAGCCTTCACCGAGCTTAATCGGCTGATTGAACTCCACCAGTTGAATCGCATCCAGCAGACGATTGACGCTGATTTCATCAAATAGCGGGAGTTCGCCTTCTTCTTCACTTTTGCTGCCCATGATTTTGAGCGCATCTTTTTGTAACACACGGACAAGTGCTTCGGTCGGGCGGGTCATGATAACCGGGGTATAGGGGTACTGTTCCATGACAAGCGGGAGAGCGGCGGTATGGTCGGTGTGTGCGTGCGTGACTAAAATGTAATCGGGTCCACCTGCTGCGGTGATCGGTTGTAAATCGGGTAACTGGTCATTGGCAATGCCACGACTGGATTTTGGTGAGATACGGATTCCGGCATCAACGAGTAATTTCTTCCCTGCGATTTCGATCAGGGTACAACTCGCGCCGACTTCATCCGCACCACCGAGAAAAGTCAATTTCATGGTGAGTCTTCCTTATACTATATGTAACTGCAATTCCGGGGTAGTGGGGTGCATTATGCCCGAACATCAGAACGTCAGCAAAGTAGCGGGGACTCTATTAAGCTGGCAGCCTCATGTTCGGACACAGCGACACATACATTGTGGCATGTTTTGCGCTATTCCGCAAGCAAATTCTAATATCGGTAATGTATCGAAAACGGTGGAAGTTCAAACTTGTGTGTGACGGCATCCATGCCGTCCCTACATTTTGACCTGTTCGGGGGCAATTGCCTCGTAAACATCAAGTGATGTAGGGACACCTTGCAAGGTGTCCGCCGAATTTACACCGAAATGGATACACTACCCCTAATTTCATAGTTGCTGTTGATTGCCCGATAATAGAATAAATTCTCATAATCCCGCTAATACCGTGTGATTTGGCGTCAGAACTGGTATGATGATGCAATGTTACGATCTATTCTCACTACCAAATTACATATTCCGGCACATCGACAGCAGATTGTGCCCCGTCCGCGCCTGATAAAACAGTTGAACAGGGGACTCCGCCGAAAATTAACTCTGATCTCAGCACCTGCCGGATCAGGTAAAACGACCCTGGTCATTGACTGGCTATCTGACACCGGACATCCGGTGACATGGATTTCGCTTGATGAATCCGACAATGACCCCGGTCAATTTCTGTTGTATTTGATTTCAGCGTTACAGAATATTGAACCGGCTATCGGAGAGCATTTATTTCAGGCATTGCAATCGGCTCAAGTCCCTGCAATTGAACCGATACTGAGAGACTTGCTCAATGAAATAGCGATGATTGAGCAAGACTTTATTCTTGTGCTGGATGATTATCATGTGGTGGATTCAGAGCAAATTGACAATGCGATTGTTTTCCTGATTGAATACATGCCGCCACAGATGCAGCTTGTGATTACCACCCGTGAAGATCCGCAATTTCCGGTGTCCCGCTTACGGGTACGGCAGCAAATTACCGAATTACGGGCATCAGATTTGCGCTTCACACACGATGAGATTGCAAAGTTTCTCAATCAGATCATGGGACTAAAACTGTCTGTAGACAATATCATTGCTCTGGAAGCACGCACCGAAGGCTGGATTGCCGGACTGCAACTTGCGGCAATTTCGATGCAAGATCATGATGATGTAGACAGTTTCATTGAGTCGTTTACAGGTAGTCATCATTTTGTGCTGGATTATCTTGTTGAAGAGGTGCTTTACCGGCAATCAGAACAAATACAGGACTTTTTGCTCATAACTTCTATTTTAGAGCGCATGAATGGCGCTCTGTGTGATGCTATTTTGCCCGGATCATCAGGGCAGGAAATTTTAGAGTATCTTGAACGATCAAATTTGTTTGTGATTGCTCTCGATAATGATCGCTACTGGTATCGCTATCATCATCTCTTCGCCCAATTACTGCGACAAAAATTATTACAGCAAACCACCTCCGACAAGCTATCAGAGATTCATTTGCGTGCAAGCCAATGGTTTGAAAGCAACGGACTGGAAATGGAAGCCTTTCAGCACGCAATCGCTAACGATGATATTGACCGTGCGGAATATCTCATTGAAGGGCAGGGGATGCCACTGGTGTTCAGGGGGATGGTGCGTCCGATTTTGTCCTGGCTTAATACGCTTCCACCGGATGAATTGGAGACCCGACCCGTCCTCACGATCTGGTCAGCATTTGCATCAACCGTTGTCGGGGAGACAGTTGATGTCGAGGCAAAATTACAATCAGCAGAAAAAATTCTCCAGAATGAAGTAGAGGACACTAGAATCCGTGACCTTCTCGGGCATATCGCGGCGATGCGTGCTATGCTGGCGTTTGCTATCAAAGATGCCGGGGCTATTATGGAACAGTCTCAACAGGCACTTGATCTGCTCAAGCCGGATAATCTTGCTCTGCGAACATCAGCACTATGGACACTTGGCTGTGCCTATCACCTTCAGGGCAATCGAACAGAGGCAAGCAAAGCATACAAGAAAGCACTATCCGCAAGCACAAAAACAAACAATACCATGCTGAAGATTGCTTCCGGGACATCACTTGCACAGATTCAGGAAGGTGACAATCAACTGCATCAAGCGGCGGAAACTTATCAAACTGTACTGGACATTATCGGTAATCCGCCTCTCCCTTTTGCCTGTGAATCCTATCTCGGCTTAGCGCGGATTCACTATCAATGGAATCAGCTTGAAACGACGGAAAACTATATTGGTATCGCGAAAGACCTGGCAGGGCAATTAGACAATGTCGATACACCTGTTTCCTGTGATGTGGCACTTGCGCGGCTCAAACTGGCGCAGAAAGATAGTCCCGGAGCGATAATTGCTTTGAATACGGCTGAACAGGTCGCTATTAGCAAAAACTTCATACATCGACTGCCTCAAATTATCGAAACCCGTATCCATGTCCTACTTCAATCCGGTAGCATTGACAAAGCGATTAATCTGCTGGAAGAGCATGATCTCCCTCCCGGTGAAGCACGGGTGCTGATTGCACGCGCTAAGCCCTCTGCGGCGCTCGATATTCTGGAAAATATAGCCGATGAACAGGCTAACCGGATACTGGAAGTGAAACTGTTACAGGCAATCGCTTATCACAAACTGAACAGGATAGATGAGGCATTACAGACGCTATCCGATGCGATGCTGATAGCACAACCTGCCGGATTCATTCGCATTTTTGTAGATGAAGGCGAGCCAATGCTGCACTTACTCACTATTGCTGCTGACCACGCGCCAATAGCAGCGTATGCCCGTCAATTGCTATCTGCATTTGAAGTGAAAGACCCCAATAAATCACTTATTGAGCCCCTGAGTGACCGTGAGTTAGAGGTACTTGATCTCATTGCACAGGGATTGTCGAATAAACAAATCGGCGAAAAATTGTTCCTCGCTCTGAATACCGTCAAAGGACATAATCGCCGGATTTTTGCCAAGTTGGATGTGCAACGCCGTACTGAAGCGATTCTTCGTGCCCGTGAATTGGGCTTGATCTAAAAATCTCCTTTATAGTGATTCCTGAATGACACCCCGCATTAACACTTAAGTGTCTACAAACGATCCCCCTCTCATCATATGCTCTATGTAAATACAACAACGACATAGAGCAAGGTGATGGTCAACACAGATAAATCTAATTCAGAAGATGCCAGTGTCTATGAAATCAGAGTTCAAGGACATCTGGCAGAACAATGGACAGATTGGTTTGATGGTTTGAATCTCCATCGAACAGCAGACGGCGATACTGTTATTTCAGGTCATATACCTGACCAGGCAGCATTGTATCGCATTCTTAAAAAAATCCGGGATACAGGCATGAAGCTGGTATCTGTCAATCAAACACTCACAAATGAAATAACAGACGACCAATAAGGAAAAACTATAATGTCTAACACAAAACAAAAAGCCTCGCCCATGACCCTCGCACGCACTGCCGGATTCTGGTATCTGCTGATGGCGGTGGTTGCCCCTTTCGGCATGATTTATGTTCCACAAACCCTGCAAGTCGCCGGAGATGCTGCTGCAACCGTTCAGAATATCATCGACAACGAAGGATTATTCCGTGCGGGAATTGTCGCAACACTCGGAACACAAATTATTCAGATTTTCACAGTATTAGCGCTCTACAAATTACTCGCTCCGGTCAATAAATGGCACGCCATGCTGATGTCACTTTTTGTTCTGCTGGCAGTGCCGCTTGCGATGCTTAATGAATTGAATCACTTTGCTGTGTTGCAATTGATTGGCGATAACGCTCACCTGACCATGTTTACACAGGGCGAAATTCAGGAAATTGTCCCTGTGTTGTTAGACATGCAAGAACACGGTGTGATGATTGCACACATTTTCTGGGGCATGTGGCTGTTCCCGATGGGTTATCTGGTCTATAAATCAGGCTTCGCTCCAAAAATTATCGGTATTCTTTTGATGATCGGTTGCTTTGGCTATGTTGCAGACTTCCTGATTTTCACGCTGATGCCGGGGACAGATATTCTGGTCAGTCAATACACCTTCATTGGTGAATTGTTACTGCCCCTGTGGTTGATCTTCAAAGGCGTAAATGTCGAAAAGTGGGAAGAACACTTTCATCAGATGGCATAATTCGCTTCACATTTGTCGTATTCTCAAAGGCAATCCTGCACGGGGTTGCCTTTTTTGCGGTATCCCGGCTTCTGAATCGCTCGACAGGTACTGTCTAAGCCACTCAAGCAGACTTGAGCCGCACCATCGGGAAAGGTCAATTTCATGGTGAGTCTTCCTTTATATGTAACTGCAATTCCGGGGTAGTGGGGTGCATTATGCCCGAACATCAGAACGTCAGCAAAGTGCGGGGATGCTATTAAGCTGGCAGCCTCATGTTCGGACACAGCGACACATACATTGCGGCATGTTTTGCCGGGATGTGCAAGTAAATTTCGCTGAGATGGGGTTCATGCTGCTGAATTGCCAGGCAAAACAAATTTTTGGATACCCCGAAAATTCTTGTTTTTATTGTATGATCAGGTATATTGATAATAAACCAATTACATCTTAGAAAAGGCAATTTATATAGTGAGCTACAAAAAACACCTTCCATATATATTCTCGCTGGTCGTTCTCGGATTAGTATTATTCGGGGCGGCAATTTATTTTTTTAATGGATCCCGCTTTGATTGTGGGCAGTGGCTGGGGCGAGGAGGGTCACAAACACAAAATTATGATTCTTATCAGGATTGCCTGGATTATAATAGCGTGCTGAGAGGTTATGCTAATAATTTTTTCCTCGGTGGTGTTGCGTTTACCGTAGTTACTTCCGCAATCTGGTGGTGGAATGTTAGAACACCGTCCGGGAAAGCAAAACCTGTAACAGCCTCATCTGGATTTACTCAATCTGCGAGCCGTGCATCAGTTCAGACTGGTAAATCAACGGCAGAACAACTCAAAGAGGCAAAGGATTTGTTAGATAGTGGTGTTATTGATCAAGAGGAATTCAAATTGTTGAAGCGCAAAATTTTGAGCGAGTCACAGTAGTTTATGCTCAATAGCCGCTTATATTTTGGGAAATTCCCCGGAAATGAGACATGAAGCCGGGGAATTTTGCCAGACCTGCCATTTTTGTTTCTTTGGTTTGTCCCTTGTGGTGAAAAATGCAAATTGCTTGCGGAAACGATAGGGGATGTGTTAGAGTTATGGGCACAGGGTAATGTGATGATTACCTGCTCACAATTTAGAAGGCACCTACCGCCGTACTCTCCTCGTCAAAGTTGATACGACGGTAAGTCCAGAAACATCGATACATACCGATGCCAGAGGCTATTGTAATGAAATTCGTGGCGTCTGTCAGGGTTGCTTATGGTATCGAAGTAGCGTCTACGGGTGAAACATCGGGCTAAAAATGCTCATTGCCAATGGATGGTGCGTCCTGTTAACACAACCTTAAACGTCGCCAGTGTTGCCGGACAATCAATGCACGATTCAGAGACTAAGCCGATGTCGATACGCGGTAAAACATTTGCCTCTTTCTCCGGCATCTCGCCCCGTAAATCCATCTGTCCCCGGATGGACACGTAGATGCGTGTATCGCTGTTCTGGACTATTTTTTCCTGTGGCGAGTATTATTTCCATGCAGATTTTATTATTTTGTATTATACTCCGGTCAGTGTAATGCTAAAGGAGAATCCAGCTATGCGGATGAAACGTGCTATTCTAATTTTATTGCTGGTCATCGTCGCAACAACCGTCACCGTGACAGGTACAGTGCTGGCAGACGATAACGACACCGTCTGTCTGTCCTGTTAAGGATTTTGTAGGGATGGAATACATTCCATACGCCGAAAAACACCCTCAAAGTTAAATTGGTTACACAGATTTTTAGGAGACAACACCCATGCGAATGAAACGTGCTATTTTAATTTTATTGCTGATTATCGTCGCGGCAACTGTTACTGTGACAGGTACAGTGCTGGCAGATGATAATGACCTGGTGTGCGTGACCTGCTGAGCCTGGTTTCTCACATGTGAATTTCAGCAAAAGTGCCCCGGAGTGCTTGTCTTTTCCGGGGAATTATGCGACACTCTGTCTAATTAAATCTCAATTTAATTAATTTTCTTAGGAGAACCCATATGAGATTAGGTTTAATGGCAGGGTATTCGGGTGCAAAAATTCAGTTGCCGATGGATTTGATTCTGGAGGCGGATAAGCTCGGCTATCATTCTGTCTGGACTTCAGAAGCCTATGGTAGTGATGCTGTAACCCCTCTGGCATGGATTGGCGCACTGACCAAAAATATCAAACTCGGCTCGGCGATCATGCAGATGCCAGCACGAACCCCCGCGATGACGGCAATGACTGCGATCACCCTCGATCAGTTGAGCGGCGGACGCATGTTACTCGGTCTCGGTTTATCGGGTCCACAGGTGGTCGAAGGCTGGCATGGTCAAGCCTATGGCAAACCCCTCGGAAAGACCCGTGAGTATGTTGAAATCATGCGTAAAATTTTCGCCCGCAACGAACCGATGACTCACGATGGCAAACATTATGTGATTCCCTATGATGGGGAAGATGCCACCGGACTCGGTAAGCCGCTCAAGAGTATCATTCACGGGCGCGAAGATTTACCGATTTACATCGCGTCTATCGGACCCAAAAATGTCACACTGACTGCTGAAATTGCCGATGGCTGGTTGCCGATTTTCTTCTCACCGGAACGTTATCCCGAATATTTCAAGGAATATGTGGAAGCCGGTTTCGAACAGGCAGGGAATGGCAAATCTATTGCCGACTTTGATATTGCGCCCTCGGTTTATGTGGCGATGGATGATGATTTAGCGATGGCACGCAATATGGTGCGTCCGATGCTGGCATTATACGTTGGTGGCATGGGAGCAAAAGGCAAAAATTTCTATCATGACCTCGCTGTGCGCTATGGTTTTGAGGAAGAAGCCAACACGATTCAGGATTTGTATCTGGCAGGGAACAAGGCGGAAGCAATGGTCGCTGTGCCCGATGATTTAATTGACGCGGTCGCACTGGTCGGCTCACGGGATCGCATCAAAGACCGTGTCCAGATATGGAAAGATAGCGACATCACCACACTCAATATCCAGACGAATGATATAGAAGTTGTTCGCGCAATGGCGGAAATGGTGCTGTAGGGCTCAGGAATCACATGAAGAGTTCTGGAAGAAATAAGACATAAAATTCCTTATTTGTAGGGGTTTGGCGCGCCAAACCCCTACCGTCGGGCATCACAACAACGGTTATTATGTCGCAACAGAGGGATGAATCTGTTGCACGAGGTCAAGAAATGCCTGTGGACTAATGGGCTTGGTCACAAAGGCATCGCAACCCATTCGCATGGCATAATTTTCGTCGTAGCTGCTGGCGCGTGCCGTCACTGCGACTATCGGGGGCGCTTTTTCACCGCCGAGTTGTTGTTTGAGCAAAAGCACAACATCTGTGCCATCAATATCCGGTAAATTAAAATCAACCAGTATCATCGCCGGACGGTTTTTGCGTGCTGCTTTCATGCCGTCGAATCCGCGTATGCAATGCTTTACCTCATAGCCAACGGTTTGCAGCAAACGAATCATCATATCAGCATTATTCTGATTATCTTCGATCAATAGTATGTATGACATCTTATCACCCTCACTCCAATTACTTTGTGGAATAAATAATTACTAGTTCAATGAAATTCTATGTCAGGGAGTTTTTGAAACGCTCCCCGACAGTATGGCTACTTTGCAAAAGCAACTCAATAATTAATGATTTCAGCCAGTTGTGTGATATTGAATGGCTTGATTAACACCGCATTGCAGCCAACTTCCCGGCAATTTTCAATATCATCGTTGGATGACAGGGCGGTAACAGCGATAATTTGCTTATCGAACCCTCTGTCACGGAGATAGCGGACAAAATCTAATCCACTGCGTTCATTATCAATCATGATGTCGATCAGCAGTAAATCGGTATTGTCACTGAGAACAGCATCTGCATCATCCAGTGTTGCCACCACATCCAACTGATGATCTGTGGTTTCGATGTAACGCTGAACCAGTGCCGCGTCCATTTGATTGTCTTCCAGATAAAGAATGTTCACTTATGCCTCCATTGTTATGCGTTGATGTGATTCAATTGCCTGATTTGCATGTTTGAGTATGTTATGTGTATTTATCGGTTTGACCAGACACATTTCAGCTTTTTCTTTGCGCAGGTCTGTGTCATCAATATGAGCACTGAGGACGATAACCGGAATGTGTGCGGTTTCCTCATCGGCTTTCAAATCATCCAGAATAGTCCATCCATCACGATTCGGTAACACAATATCGAGTATGATGAGTTGTGGCAGCAGGGCAGACGCCGTATCATAGACATCATCGCCATCCTGCACATCAAAGACCTTATAATTATTGGCTTCGAATGTCCGTAAGAGTAAATCGCGTGTGGTCGAGTCATCTTCTGCGATGAGCACCGTGCGTTTGGTTTTCCAGGTGCTTTCCGGTGCTTCCGGTTCAGCAACATCAAAGCGCTTGATACCGGTTAATTCATGAATTGTCTCGTCGCCTGTGAATTCCGCCGTTTGTTCTTCTGTGGCTAAGGGCAAACTAAAGCTGAATGTACTACCCGCACCGACGGTACTTTCAATATTAATCCGTGACCCGTGCATTTCGGCAAGTCGCTGACTAATATCCAGCCCGAGACCTGTTCCCTGAATGTTGGAATTATTCTGTACCTGCTCGAAACGGTCAAAAATCGTTGCGATTGTCTCTTCCGGGATACCCATGCCTGTATCGGTGACAGCAATGCGAATTTCATCACCCTGCTGCTTGACAGACAGAACCACCGAACCGGACACGGTATATTTTACCGCGTTAGACATCAAGTTTAACAAAATTTGCCGGATTCGCATCGGGTCGCCATGAATGAGTGATAAATCGCTATCAAAATCCGGCTTTAGTTGAATCGGTTTTTCTTTGACCAGCCCGAGTGCTGTTGCCATCACGCCTTCTAAGACCGGATTGATGTCAAAGGCTACGGGGTTGATTTCAAATTTGCCGGATTCAATTTTACTCAAATCCAGAATATCGTTAATCAGCGTCAGGAGATATTCACCGCTTGATTTGATGAGTTCAATATCTTTACGGAATACTTCAGGGACTTCCTGATTTTCGTACATCTGCGGCATATCGAGTATCGAACTGGTGTATCCGATAACCATGTTGAGCGGGGTTCGCAATTCATGGCTCATATTCGAGAGAAAGACAGATTTTGCACCACTGATTTCTTCAACCTGTTCCTTCGCCCGTTCGAGTTCATAAGTTGCTTTGCGAAGTTTTTCGCCCTGGTCATAGAAACTCTCTGCACGGACGAAGCTCTTATTCTGTCGATCGAATGCCCATGTGACCATTCCCCGCGCATGATCTAAAATGCCGTAACCTGCGGCTGCGGTTGCACATGCTAGAATGCTAATATAAAGGGTATCTGTCGCAAACCACAGCACGCCATTGTGGTATGAATCAAATGCTATTGTTGAAACAATGGGGATAAGGGGGAGGAATACGACATATTGTTCTTTGAGAAATCCGATTCCGATGATGACGGACAAGAGCAAGAGATACGATAACGCGGGGGTGTATTCTACGAAAACCTGTTGACATCCGATCGCGACCGGAACAATGCCTGTCAGCAGAACCCCCGAGATGGCTGGCTGCTTTTTCTTAAAATAGAGACTAAAGCCGGATCCAACACAAAGGAGTACCCAGGGCATCATCGTAAGAAACCAGCTAGATGCAACACTTTGCGAGGCACTCCCGATTAAGAGGATGCCAATTATGATAAATGAAATGGAGATTGTTTGAATGAACGTGGCACGTAAATCTTCACGTTCCTCATAAACATTCAGTGAGTCTGTCAAATTTTCGTTTGTGATTGCCATTAATAACCCCTCGATTGGTAAGAATCAGACAGGTATCTGTGTATTAAATCGACTTTAAAGAAGAGATATTTCATTAACACTATCACAATTCTCTCTCATAAAGTGTTAAGATTTTAATATTTCTTAATAAAATTTGAGAATACATATGCAATTCAAGCGGAAATCAATCATTTATAGCAGTTTCAAATAAGGTTCAGACAATTTCTATCAAGATATGTGTCGTAAAAACCCGATGTTGTAGGGCGGGATCAGCGTATCCCGCCGATTTTAGGACGGACGCATACGCTGATGCGTCCCTACCATTGTCAAGTTGTTAATTGAATTAGCTATAAAGCGGGGAAGGTCTCAACTAAAAGGGCGTAACCTGCGCTACGCCCCACAAAATGGCTTTACTACTGTGCGACTAACTGAATTGAGAAGGAGACAGTCAGCGAGCAAATCGGATTGCTGAGGTCAATGATGCGGTCTCCGATGATACGATCGGATGAAACCACCTGAAAGGTATCCTGAATGACATTGCCGTTGTTATCGAGATAGCTGCCTCTATAAACGCCGGGTGTTGTCTGCGGGAAACGTAAGCCACTGATAACCAGCGCATCCGCTTCGGCAGTCACCGTCGGATTGACTCCGGCTGTTGCCAGCGTGACTTCACTTCCATCCGAGCAAATATAGGGCGGGGGTGTCGTGTAACTGAATTGCCACTGGAAACCATCGGATGCCGGGGCAATGATCGGTGCTGAACTCGCTGTCGGAATCGTAACCGGATCATCCAGCAGGGTCGTCGGCACACCCTGAGTTTCATCTTCTTCAAGTGGACGCGGGTCAGAAGGATCGCCCGAAGGAGATAAATCGCCGTCAAGTGGTACATCAACTGCCTGACCTGCAACGGCAGTACTGGTGCTACCATTGGCTTCGACCTGTGCTGTTCCATCTATCACACCGACTGTCAAATTACCATCTGCCTGAGCACTGATAACACCCGTGCCATCCAGTTGAATCACAACTTCATCGAGCCAGATAGTCACCGAGGCAACACCATCCGGTGTCTGAATCAACATACCGCTATTGGGTGCTTCGGAGCAGGGTGCATCGTCTGCGCCACTCTCAAAGATGAAGGCTTGCATCGGACCATATTGCGCTGCGATGTCTTCCGGCGGTTGTTCGGCTTCTTCTGCTGTGATTTCAGGTAAAGTTTCAGGGTCGAAACCCGGTTCAAGGAATTCCGCCGCAATCCATCCGATAGCGACTTCCGATTCAGTAACAATCCGCACACGGAACCAGGAATTATCCGGCAAACGACCATTGGCAATCAGAGATTCTCCGGCAGTCAAACTTCCGATAATGCCTGCGCTGGTGCGGGGACGTTCACGGATGTTGACATTGCCAATTGCGGTCACTTCTACAAATTGCGAGGCATCGGACAGTTGCGTATCGCCATAGAGTACGATTTGCACATTATCATCAGGAGTCGTTCCATCGCCGGTTGATTCAGCGTTGGGTTCGACTTCCAGCACAATCACACCCCATTGACCGGAGGCAGTATCCATCGGACTCAGTTGCAAGCTCTGAATGTTGATGACCTGTTCAATATCACCGGGGGCAACAAATTCTGCATCACCGGAACGCAATTCGGCATCAATGAAAATATAGCCATAACAGGCTTCGTTCGTATCCGTTGCTTCACAATTGGTCTGTGTGAGTTGAATCGCATTTTCCACCAGGGAAGGACAGAGATCATCTTCACCTGCCATCTCTGTAACTTCCGGTGTGAATTCAGGACTCACCGTCGTTTCTGCATCGGCTGTCGCTTCAGGTTCGGGTGTTGCTTCCTGTGCGAACACGGTCGCCGCGACTAAGAATAGAGCGATTAGTGCCAGTCTTTTAAGCATAATGTGTCCTCAAAATAATCAATTGAGCAGAATTATTCTCCAACGCTACAGCTATTTTCCGGTGGATAGGCTTCATTGAAGAAGTCACGGATTTCGCCATCTGATAAATCACGATTGACAATTTGACAGGCAGACTCGCGCCAGATATCCAGCGATGCTTGCCATTGAATCACGTTACCACCCAATCCGGCAGTGACAATGAATGTGCCATCATCGGAGTAGCTTACGGAATTGACCGCCGCGCTATGCCCGATGAAGGGTAAACCGAGCATACGTTGAGCACCAATATTCCACAAAATCACACTACGATCAGTGCTCACGGAGACCATGCGTTCACCATCCGGGCTGAATGCAATATCGTTCACCCAATTCTCGTGTGCAATGAGCGGGGGACCAATAAGATTGCCTGTCAGGGCATCATACAGAACAATCGTAGTATCGCGGCTACCGGATGCAAATATATTGCCAGATGGACTGAAACGCACGGTTTCGACAGAATTTGTATGATTTGTCAGTGGCTCACCGATGATTTCTCCGGTGGCAGTATCCCATAAAATCACGGTTTCATCGAGACTGCCGGAGACCAGACGGCTACCATCGGGACTAAACTCAACAGCGTTAACGCGATTTGTATGTCCTTGCAGCGTTCGGATAAGCGACCATGAGCCGGGTTCGCCTTCGATGCTCCAGAGTTCGATACTCCAATTATTGAGTGCCAGTGCAATCATATTATCATGTGCGGATACACTAAAAATGGCATTTCCCGCATTGATGACATCGACGAGTTCGCCATCTGACCAGATACCCACCTGACCATCAACGCTTACAGAAATCAGTCTATTCCCCTGCCATTCAAGGTCAGTCACCTGATTGCTATGCAATTCCAGGGCAACAGGTTCTTCGCTACCCGGCGCAAGCAGATAGATTGAAAAATCCGAACCCGTGCTTGAACCCCCTGCATAGGCAATTGTGCCATCCTCACTGATTGCTGTCGTCAAAATATCTTCTGTCATCCTCGCAACAGTTGTGCCAAAACGGGGTTCGAAGCCAATGTTCAATTCAAGCAGAGCGGTATTATCTCCGGCGACGTAAAGTTTATTGCCGATGCTTGTCAGTTCGCGGACACTAAATGGCGGGAAGGTACGAAATTCGTCCAGCACATTATTCTCTGTGGCAACGGCATTCCACAAAACCATATTGCCATCAAGGTCACTGGTAATGAGGATGCGTCCGGTTTGATCGAAGGTAAGGGCGAAAATTTCACGTGGATGATTGATGAACCCCCAGACAAATTCGCCCGAACTGGCATTCCATACACGCACGGAACGGTCAAAACTGCCGGATGCCAGAAGTTGACTGTTCGCCGAAAAATCGAGTGTTGTGACCCAATTGGTATGCCCGGTGATAATTGTCCGCAAACTTAAGCCATTATCGTAATCCCAGAGATGGATTGTATTATCCGCGCCGCCTGTTGCCATCATTGTGCCATCGGGACTGAAAACCAGATCATAGATGACCTCTCCACTATGCGCCTCAATGAAACCTTCCTGTGTCGTCGAAGTATTGACTGACCACCATATAATTTCTCCCTGAGAATTACCCGCAACAAGGTTTTCGCCATCGGGGGAGAATGCCAGTGCGCGAACTTCTTCACTATTGATACTGAGTTCACTGACGATTTCACCGGATTCCGTGTTCCAGATGATGATATTGCCTAACAAATCTGCGGATGCCATCAGGCTTGAGTCGGGATTGAAGGTCAGCACATTGACCCTGTCTTCATGCGCTGTCAGTGTGTGCAGGACTGAACCACTCACTCTATCGAATAGTGTAATGATGCCACTATCTGTTCCCGCTGCAAGCAATACCCCATCCTGACTCGTTTCGACTGCCCGGATGCTACTATCGAACCCGTTGAAGTAACGCGATAGACGGGCTTGAGTCAGCATACTGCTTAGCAGGGCATTGCGTCCCTCAAATGTATCCTGTATTGCCAGCGATTCAAGTGAGAGTAACATAGCGCGGTCAGGGGCATCTTCGGCAAAGAGCAGAGAGGATGCCGCCAGTTCTCTTGCGCGGGATTCACGGGCATTGTCATCCGCCTGTTGCCGGGCTTCTGCTTCGGCTGCCAGCGCAATTTGCTCGGCTTCGAGCGCATCTTCGGCTTCCTGACGGGCTTCGGCTTCTGCTTCGCGTGCGACAACTGCGCGATTTCGTTGAATTACGGCAAACACAGCAAAAATGATTGCAACGACTCCCGCAATCGCTACCGCAGTCTGTAGAATCTGAACAAAGCGTTGCCGCGCTTTTTCACGGCGTGTGCGATCTTCATCAGCTTTGATACTGGCGTTCAGGAATGCCTGTTCACGTTGTGTCAGCGCAATGATGTCATTGTCTTTGAGTGGTGTGAACTGCTGTAAACGCAATCCGCTTGCCAGATAATCCGCTTCTTTACCCTGATCTTCCCACTGGGTTGTCTCTGTGGAGAGACGTGCTTGCAACCTGAGTGCATCAATATTTTCGCTAATCCATCCCTGCAAGAGTTCCCAGCTACGTATCAATGCTTCATGTGCGATTTCAATGGTTGGCTGTCGTGACCCGGTTTCGTTATCGAAGGTCAACAGGCGATATTTGCCAAATGTATCAACTGTTGTACGAATCATGCTTTCATCACGGTCAATCGAGTATATATCTTCCAGCAAGACCCGTTGCCGCGTGTGATCTTCACCTTCCCCGACGCGAACGATCCGTGTGAATAGTATTCGGGCAATGTCCTGTTGTTCTGCATCCAGGGTGTTATAGATTTCATCGGCACGTTGCGCCAGCGCACCACTGATGCCCCCCATTTCTTCATAAGCCTCAACAGTGAGTTCAACACCATTGCGACGTTCATAGAGTTCGCTGAGTGTGTATTGTAAAAGGGGCAGTACGCCAACCTGTGAATTGACATCTGCCATGATGATGCCGACCAGCCCGGCTTCAAATGACAAGCCATTTTGCAGAGCCGGTTCTTCAATGGAGGCACGCAATTCAGCTTGAGTCATTGCCGGAATGAGTTCCAGACGTTCGCGGAATAATTCGCCCCATTCAGCATAAGCAAGTGGTTTATCCAGAAAATCCGCACGCAAGGTAGCTATCACCCGTAAGCGACTATCTTCTACCATCAAGGCGTCGTAAATCAAATCAAGGAAGAGACGGCGCTTTTCTTCTGTGGGGACGAGTGTGAAAATCTCTTCGAACTGATCGAGCAAGAGCAGCATTTCACCATTTTCAGGCAGGGCACTTTTCAGCACTTCATTGAGATCGTAAGTTTCACGGGAGATTGTTTCCATCAATTTGACACTGGCGCGGCTGGCAACTTTTAGGATTGCCCCTTCAAGGCTACGCATCGGATTTGAGCCGGGAATCATGGTGGTGATGTATTGAGTCGGCAAGCCCATAATTTCACCGCTTCGGACTGCTGGAATCAAGCCTGCACGGACAACACTGGATTTACCGCTACCACTGGGTCCGACAACTGCCAGGAAACGCCCCATCTTGCCGCGATAGGTCATGCTCCTGATGAGACTCTTGACCAGTTCCTCGCGCCCGTAAAAATCTTCTGCATCCGCTTCTTTAAAGGCTTTCAGACCTTTATACGGATTGCGAATTTCAATGGGTCCGGTTGCCCCGGTTGACCAGGTAGACGGAAATGCGATTGTAGAGGTTTGATCGTGACCCTGTGCTGCCACCACTGCCTGAAAGTCCCGCGCAAATTGCAAAACCGACTCATAGCGTGCAAGCGGGTCTTTGAGCGTTGCCTGTTGCAGTGGATAGTTGAGGGCTTCCGGTAGATTTGGCGAATTCAATTGCAGAGAGGGCAGGTCTTTACGAACGTGCATCTGTAACAATTGCAGCATGTCATCATGTTCGAACGGGGGTTTTCCGGTAAGCAATTCGTACATCAGCAGACCGAGACTGTAGATATCACTGCGCGGGGTGATTTCTTTGCGGCGTAGATGCTCCGGCGAAATATATTTTGGCGACCCGTGCATCGTGTTAGATTCATCTTCTGCCAGATTGACATTGCTTTCAATATCACGGGCGATACCAAAATCAGTCAGGTAAGCGTTGCCATCTTCATCAAGCAGAATATTAGCAGGTTTGATGTCCTGATGAATCACTTTGTTGCGATGGGCGGTATGTAATGCTCCGGCAATTTGCTCCAGCAAACGTGCAGCATCGGAAGGCTCCATTGCACCGTCCGTCACCAGGCGATCTGCCAGATTGCCTCCTTTAATGTAGCGCATCACCAGATACGCGCCGGATGGGTCACGCCAATAATCATATAAAGGAACAATGTGGGGATGTTCCAATCTTGCGACCAGTTCTGCTTCAAACTGGAAACGCCGGATAAAGTCATCACGGTTGGCGTAGAGGGGCAAAATCACTTTAATAGCGACTTCACGGTTAATTACATCCTGCTTCGCAACATAGACCTCACCGAAGCCACCTGTACCGATTTGCTTGATCGGTTCATACCCTTTAATTTTTTTCATAAAACATCGCTCAAATTTGTTCGAGTATTGTAAACATTGATGCACAATCGTCTTATGATTAAGACATTAATTGAGAAAAGATTGTAAACTTAGGCTATATTGATTGTTTGATTATTAATTACGGAATTTGTTACGTAAGCTGTATCTTTTTCTCTCTTCATTATTGTCACTCAGAATTAGATGTAGCGCAATCACAATCATACACCGATTATGGTAAGCATTACTGGAATTATATGACCAATGGTAAAAACAGGCTTGCAGGGTGGGGAATTCTCATCACAATCATTATCTTGATTGTCCCTATCATCCAGGCACAGAGCAATCTCATACTGACCGCGATGTGTTCTCCAAACCCTGATAGTTATCGTGTGTGGCGTGTTCGCAATCATACGGATACGGACATTGCTTTCACATGGGAACTGGTGAGCGGTAATGCTAGCGGTAGCGGCGTTGCACTGGCAAATTCGGATATATTCTTTCAGACAACTGCTGAAGCTGGAACTAATTCGCTTCGTTTGCTCGTTAATGGTCATCAGGTTGATGTAAGGCAAAGTGATCCAGATTCATGCTTCCCGCAGGATACTTCTGCGGTCACAGTGATGCCGGATGCTACGCAGGAATTAGCACCCTGTGGACGTGAAGATTGTTCGAGTGTATCTGTGAGTGCGACCTGTCAGGCAGGGATGGCTGTATTCACAATTACGAATACAGGCGAACCCGGCAATGGCAACATGATTCAAGCGAGTCAGTGGCGTATATATGTTAATGATACGCTGGTCGATTCCGGCACATTTCAGCTTAATGGTAGTCAAACTACTGAAATAAGCTACCCTGGCAACGGAGATGCTATTCGCCTGGAAGCAGACCAGTTACCCTGGCATCCCGGCAACAGTCATCCACGAGAAACTGTTAGCTGTGGCATGGTAACGGAGGACTGGACAGACCCCGATTATGATGGGGATGGCTTCCTGAATGATGAGGATATATGTCCTTATGCAGGCAATGAAGGCGGCTTAGGTGTTGATGACACAGGTTGTCCTTATTTTGATACCGATTGGGATGGCTTTCTTGATCGGAATGACGCCTGTCCATTGGAAGGCAATGAAGGCGGTTTAGGCGTTGATGATACAGGTTGTCCTTATTTCGATGAAGATTGGGACGGTGTTTATGATCGCCATGATGCCTGTCCATTAGAAGGTAACGAATATGGGTTAGGCATTGATTCCTCCGGCTGTCCGATTGAACCGGCAGAAACCGATGACCCCTGGAGTACAGAAGATCCATCAGCAACGGATGATCCCTGGAGCACAGAAGACCCTGATCCTGATTATGATGGAGACGGTTTCCCGAATGATGAGGATATGTGTCCGTATGCGGGTAATGAAGGCGGTTTAGGTGTTGATGAAGTGGGATGTCCCTATTTTGATACCGATTGGGATGGCTCTCTTGATCGGAACGATGCCTGTCCACTGGTAGGCAATGAAGGT
>ENA-OWNT01001993-OWNT01001993.1-seawater-metagenome-genome-assembly--contig:-NODE-1993-length-22735-cov-5.060950_pt1 | contig 22735 bp, 22 predicted proteins | sample MGYA00238136_ERZ651165 | MGnify/ENA primary metagenome ERZ651165 (study PRJEB26861, sample SAMN08777766) | seawater metagenome | isolation source: coastal seawater | place: USA: Florida | collected...
TGGTGAACGGCATGAAAGGAGCGCCAATTTCGGTCATGTTGAATTGCTTCTGGATGCGTTCTAATGTTGAATGTGATAGATTTTGTGCAGCGCTCATTCTTCTGTCACTTCCTCTTCTGATGTTGAACCATTTTGTGGCGAGGTGTATTCTCCGCCACCTGTTTGACGGGTCGGGACTTCTTTCATCACCCAGGCATTTTTCAGGTCAGGGATTTCACGCCGGGCAGGGGAGGGAATCACCACTGCCTTGACGTTGGTATATTCCGACTTAATCAGGTGACTATCAATGCCCCAGCCCTGATCGAGATAATGATTGCGCTTTTTGCGGAAATCGACCTGAATACGGTCAGAGCGCACATGCAATTCTGCGGCAAGGTCGTAGGGTAATAATTCAGGACGTTGTTCGAGAACGGTTTTGCGATCTTCGTTAAAGATTTTGATAACACGGTTATGCGCATCGCCATCAAATATTTTCTGCGGGAAGAAAGACCGTAAGAGCAACCAGATACTACGGGTTTTCTGTTCTTCGACTGGCAGATGGAAGGTATAGAGCAAAAACTCACCGACTGGCAGACGCACATTGAGGCGTGTTACGTTCGGCATACGATAGCCACCGGTTGTTTTTACGGGCGGACGTTCTTTGCCACCGCGTAAAAATTTCCAGATACCTTTTGCCGGTGGGGGATTCAGATGCACGGTTGCATTGCCGCCCCATTCCATTGTCTCGACTTCGTATTCTTCGACTTCCGGTTCATCACGATTACCGAATGAGCCTGCATGAACAAAGGGCGCGTGAGAAATATCCATACCGTTTTCGACCGCACGGGTGTAATGCACATCCCACCAGTAATCACCCCACGTTGCACGATATTTTTCATCGCCCCATTCAGGGATTTCACAGAGTGGCGGACGTTCTTCTTCCGGTAAATCGCCTAAAAATGCAAAGATGAAACCGTATTTTTCCTCTGTGGGGTATTTATCGACACGGGCTTTTTTAGGAATTGTGCGTCCGGGAACATTTGCCGGAATTTTGACGCATGAACCGTCTTTTTCATATTCCCAGCCGTGATAGGGGCAGACAATACAATCGCCTTTTGTCCAGCCATCGGAGAGTGCGCCACCACGATGCACGCATAAATCGCTCATGACGACGGGTGAACCATCGGCTGTGCGGTAAATGACCAGTTCATTACCCAGTGCCGTCACGCGTATGGGTTTGTCCGTCACCTCTGTTGAGAGGCACATTGCGTACCAGAAATTCTTCAACATAATCCTATACCTTCTACTCTTACAATTTGTCCCTGACCGGATTGCCGGACATTTTAGCCCTCACCCTATATCCCTCTCCCTCATGGAGAGGGACTTTAATGACGCTTTGTTCCTCCCCCTTCGCCCTGAGGGAGAAGGGGGTCGGGGGGATGAGGGTTAAAACTCGCTGACTATACATCTCAAGCAATTTTCTAATCGGCGGATGGCATAGATGCCATCCCTACAATTTTTCGTGTATTTGTGTTTTTTTTGTCACAGTTTCGTGTACAAAGTCACTTATCATCTGACTCATCTGTTGACGGATGGCGGATTCATCACCTGTTGCCGGACTATCCATAAAAATACGTCCGATGCTGTGGTCTGCCGGATGACAGATTGTGTGATGGTTGGCACCGTCGAAAATGTGCAATTTACCATCCGTGTAATTTGCTTCATTGAAAATGCGCCGGATATAGTCCGCGCCCGATTCATCGGTATTGCCGAAATGTTTCACATGATGATCGCCGATGCCATCTTCGCTGACGCCTATCATAAAGACCGGAACATCAGTTGGGAGGGGCGGGATATTGCCTTTGCCCCAGTTGCCTAAAACCGATGTTGCCAGCGGATTCGCACAGCAAGAAAATGCGCCGATTACCTCTGGAAACCAATCATGACGGGCGTTCTGGAGTGCCATTGTTCCACCTGCGGAATGTCCCCCGAAGATGAAGTTACCCCGTACATTTCCTGCGAGAACGGTTTCACTCGATAGAGTTTTTAGCGCGTCGATGATCGTCTGCAAACTGCTGGATGTCGGGCGTGTGCCGTAGTTATCGACATGCACGGCATCTAAATCAATGCCCGGTGAGATACTGAAGCGTCCGGGTAAATTTTGTGCCAGCCAGGATGCAATTACCGTGACAATGCCATTTTCCGCTAAATTGGTTGCCAGCCATTCATAGGTATGAGCGCTACAATTCACTCCCGGCAGAAAAATGACCACAGGCGCAGGGGAAAATTGTGTATCAAAAGGCAAAACACCTGTTTGATAGTGTTCCTCTGTTGTGGCATCCAGCGCCGGATAGAACAATTTCAGTTGAATGGTGTTATATGGTGCGGTCGCACTGGCAACCGTTGCCACACGTTGCAGCGCTCGAACAGGCATTAGCTATCGACTCCCGGACGGGGCAGGGTACGGTCTGCACCCCAGAGAGCGCGTACCAGGCGGTCAGTTAAATCTTTACCGAACATACGCTCACCGAGGATATTTGCCGGGTCACGTTCTGCGATGGTACGACGGAAGAACAAATCGCGTTCTGCGAGTGCTGCCTGTTCTGCTTCGGGCACGGGGTCGCCTTCATCGAGGAAATTGAACCAGAGTGTCATCATTTCCTGTGCGGCAGATTTGATTTCAGCCATGTTTTCCGGTGTGTATTTGCAGGTGTAGCAGAGAGCCGTTTCCGAGAGTGCTTCACGAACATAGAGCGACCGGCTATAAAACCAGTTCATGTTCGGATTTTCACGGAATTTGATGCTGAGTTCGTTGGCGGCTGTGTAATATTTATCGAGATAAGCGGTGTCCATCTGTAAATCGGCACGCGGGACTAAATCCATATAGAAGAAGATGTCCGGCAGGGTGGCGAGAGCAAATGCCAGATGCGGTACACGGGTTGTCGGGGGAAGCCATGCTGTGAGGTGCATGTTAGCGAAACTGTGTTCAGGATTACCAATCCAGCTATGGACAAGCCAATCCATCTCTTCGCCTGACCAGTTGCTCATGAGACCACGTGCGCCCGAGCCATTGATTGCTTCATAAGGCTGTAAATCTTTTGTGGATTCATCCATTGCCAGTTCGAAACGTCCATCTATCCGACCGCGTAAATCCCCGAAAATCGCCCATAATTCTTCAAAAGCTTCGGTGCGGTCTACGTTTGGCTGTTCGGCAACAAGCTCTACAACTGACTTTACTTTGTTATCATCACTCATGAAAAATATCCTCTGGTTGTCGTAATGTTATAACAATATACTGCAAAAAAAGTGAGACAATTGCCTCACAGGGTAATTTGATATTTAAAGCGGTCGCCACGAAAACGCGCTACTAAAAATTCAACGGGTGTATTATCGCTTGCATAGACGATGCGCTCCATTTTGAGAATCGGCGTGTTCGGTGCAGCATCGAGCCAATCCATATCGAGTCGTTCGACAATGCTGGCTTCGAGTGTGCGCTGAATGTGGCTATCGGATAGGGCAGGGCAATTTTTCAGGTAATCGAGTGATTGTCCCTCTTTATAATACGATTCGTCAATGAATTTCTGGATAGTCGGTGGCACATAGGCAAGGTGATAGCCAATGACGCGATTATCTGCCAACCGTAAGCGGCGAATTTGTAAGACGCTTGTTCCTTCGCGGATGTCCAATGACGCAGCAACTAAATCATCTGCTTTGACTTCCTGTGCATCTTTGAATTCCCAGTGCAGGGTAATGCCCTGTGATTTGGTGTATTCGTTGAGTTCGAATTGTTTGGAGGGATCATAAGTGACTTTGGGTTCAGCGATGAATGTGCCGAGACCGCGTTTCCGCACCAGATAGCCCTCTGTGACCAGTTCGGATAAGGTCTGACGCACGGTTGTCCGGCTGATGTCATAATCATCCTGTAACTGATTTTCGCTGGGGAGCAAATCGCCAACCTGCCATTGTCCGTCCCGAATTTTATCGAGCAGGATGGTTTTTAGCTGATAATAGAGTGGTACGGGTGAATTTCTGTCAATAATCTGCATAAGTCTCATTTTTAACGTTACAATGTCATGACAACTATATCAAGTTGTATTATCGCTGTCAAGTAGGGGCGCAACATGTTGCGCCCTTACAATGTTTCTATGCGGTGTGTAATTCCGGTTCATCGAGGGAGAGGGGTGCAGATTCTCCGGTTTTGTCTTTCTTTGCGACATAGCTATAGATAAGCCATGCCCCGTAGATGAGTCCCATTTGTGAGATGGTGTTGGTAATTTGCGCGACCCATTGTGATGCTTCGGTGCGGTCTCCGGTGCGGGCGATACCCTGTAGAATGATGATTGCCGCGAGATTAATACAGAATAGGGCGACTGCCAGCATCTGTTTTTGCCGTTTTGCCTGTCGAATTGCCAGACCAAGCGTGACAAAATTGAAAATGGTGGTCATCCCCAGCAAAATCAAAAACCAGACCTGGGGGCTATCGCGTTCGGGGTCATATTGTGAGCCTGTATATAGTGCTGCTCCGACGGTTGCTATACAGACGATTATCGGGAAAAGCCAGATATTTCCGGGGCGTTTTTCCTCAAAATAGCTGCGTTGTGCATACCAGACCGCATATGCCAGCAGAATGAATCCGGTAGAGAGACCGAAAAAGAGGGCGTTATCCATTATCTGGATGTTGGTCTGCGATTCACTCAGGGCGTAGATGAGTTTCCAGGATGCTTTCGACAAGCCGCCGAGGGTGATGAGAGCGACGCCGAGATATGCCATCACCGAGAGGGCTTTGTCCATTTTACTCACCATTCTCGCGACATAAAACAAGCCAATGCCAGAGAAGATGACGGGTAGAAAATCTTCTAATGCTAAGGGTACTGAATAGATTTCGTCCATGTTGTTCCTCTTTCAAAAAATAATTTATGTCTGTGTTTTTGGGGCAAACCCCTCCCCTAAATCCCCTCCCCATAGCCGTTCGCAAGCTCTCTATGGAGAGGGGACTTTCAAGAGCTACACAAGAAATTCGCGGATGATGTCTGCGAGTGCTGCTGTATTTTCGTCGCAGATGTATGTTCCGGCTTCCGGGATGATGATAAATTCGCTATTCGAGAGTGCTTTGTGCGTTGGTTCGGCACTGACACGGATGGTGTCATGTTCGCCGCAAATGACCAGCGTTTCATGCTCGATTTCTGCTAATAATCCTGCAAAATCTTGTTCAAAGACCGCATGATAAGTATCTGCATAACGGCTTGCTCGTAATGTTTGCAGCACTTCGCGTTGAATCAAGTTGGTGTCACCTGTCAATGAACGTGATTTAATGCGTTTCCACACTTTTTGCAGATGTGAGCCATCTGCCGGAATATCCTCGTTGCTCAACGTGCGACTCAGTGAGGTTTTTTGCTCATTGCTGAGATAAGGTGGACCACTCAGGACTAATTTTTCGACTTTATCTGGATAGTCATGCGTGAATTGTACAGCGATTGCTGCTCCGGTGTGATGCCCGAAAAAATGACAATGCTCGATTTCTAGCGATTGCAAGACTTCACACAGAATTTCACTATAAAAAGGAATTGTTACTTTCTCTGCGGGGTCAAAAGACATGCCGTAGCCAGGAGTATCGGGGGCTATGATACTGTATTGCGGCAGAGCGGTCATCAAGGCTTCGTACATCACGGAGGAACTGGCTGTTTGATGAAGCATCACCAGCACCGCACCTGAAAAATCGCCACTCAAACGGCAATGAATCTGCCCGAATTTTGTATTGATATAACGTTTAGTGACAAATGTCATGACATTTCCATTTGACGCAGGTCATAACTTGATATAACATCGTATTGTCATAACAAGTTAACGGGCTTATCAACTTTTGTCAAGCAACCTGCTAATATTTCGTTGAATCTGACAAAAGCGACCTTTAGTAATTTATCAAAATGAGACAGGAATAGATTTATGGTAGACGCATTAGCATGGCGCAAAAAATTCGGGGTGATCGCACCGAGCACCAACACCATCGTTGAACCGGACTTCTACAGAATGACTGTCCCCGGTGTGACCGCACACTTCTCCCGCATCTGGATTCGCGATCAAGATTTGAGCGATAACGAAAAATTCGAAGCCCTCTTAGAGCAAATTCGTAAAGAAATTGATTTTTCGGTCGAACGGGTGATGACGGCTGAAGTCGAATATATGGTGATGGGTATGAGCGCCGAAACCTTCTGGGGCGGGTTGGAAGGCAATCGCCAATTTATCAAAGAAATTAAAGCACTGAGTGGTATGGAAGTCGCGACAGGAGCAGAAGCCTGTGAACGTGCGCTCAATTTATTCGGGGCAAAACGTATCGGGGTTGTCACGCCGTATCAGCCTATCGGTGATGAGAATGTTATCAAATTTTTTAATGAAATCGGTTTTGACGTGGTCAATATCAAGGGTTTGAAATGCCCGACGGCTGTGGCAATCGCTCATGTTAGCGAAGATGAATTGCGTCAATCACTGATGGAAGTAAATGGCGATGATGTCGATGCGCTGGTACAGGTCGGCACGAATTTGAGCATGGTCGGCTTAGCTGATGAAGCTGAACGCTGGCTCGGGAAACCGGTGATTGCGATTAATGCGGCAACCTGGTGGATGGCGCTTCGTGATAATGGTATTGAGGATAAAGTGTACGGGGTCGGGCGTTTGTTGCGCGAGTTTTAAGTTGCACCGAACTTCATCAGATTTGAAAATTGCGTGCATAGAATAATCGGAATTGCAGATTGAACCCCCACCCCCTAAATCCCCCTCCCCAAAGTTTTGGAGAGGGGGACTTGCAAAATCAAACAGGGGTATGTCTATTCCGCAGTTGTACTCTATGCCGCCCATCACGACGAAAATTTGGAGTTCATCAAAGCACAGGTGAAATCGAAACCCTGTCGACAAAGGAAATTGTATGGAAACAGCATTGCCAATCATCATTATCGGGGCGGGTCCTGTCGGGCTATCACTGGCAACGGCGCTGATACAAAAAAATATTCCGGTGCAAGTTTACGAAAAATGTGCGGAACTCAGTCCCGAAGCACGCGCCAGTACATTGCATCCACGTACCCTGGAAATGTTCGATGAATGGGGTATTGTCGATACTGTGCTGGACAATGGCTCTCAGGTTCATTATCTGCAATTCTGGGAACGCGATACGCAACAACTGATTGCCCAATTTGACTATGACGCGATTGCGAAAGATACGCCATTTCCGTTTCGCTTGCAGTGCCCGCAAAGTGTATTGACCCGTGTGCTCAAACCACATATTGATAGCAGTGCCTGCGGTACGGTTTTCATGGAGCATGAATTTGTCGGGTTTGACGATTACGGCACGCATGTTTCGGTGCGATTCAATACGCCGGATGGAGAGAAAATTGTCGAGGGACGTTTTCTCTGCGGGGCAGATGGCGCACATAGTCAGGTTCGTGAGGCACTTGGCATCGAATTCGAAGGCATGACTTATCGTGACCGATTTTTACTGGTCGCCACCGATATTGATTTCAATCCGATTTATCCAGAACTGGGTCCTGTTTGTTATCTGTTTGACCCTGAAGAATGGGTGATTGTGTTGCAATTGCCCGATGTAACGCGCATTGTTTTCCGTGTACCGGAAGATGCCGATGATGAAGCAGTCAAAGAGCTTGAGTCTGTTAAGAAACGCATCGAAAAATTTACGGGTTCTGCCTGTGAATATACGATTCACGGAATTTCTACCTATAATGTGCATCAACGGGTTGCGACAAATTTGAGAATCGGGAATGTCGTGCTACTCGGGGATTCGGCACACATCAATAACCCGATGGGTGGTATGGGCATGAATAGCGGGATTCACGATGCCTATCATCTGGCGAATGCTCTGGAAGCGATTTTCGCCGGAGAACCGGATTCTCTGCTGGATGACTACAGTGACAGGCGCATTTACTACGCACGGAATCACATTCAGCAATCGACCGACAAAAATTATCGGGATATGTCCTCGGATGATGAAACTTATCGTGAAAAACGCAATCAATCATTCCGTGATATTGCCGCAAGCCCGTCGCGATGCCGTGAATACCTGATTAAGCGTTCGATGCTGGATGACCGTATCAATCTGGAGAGTGAGACGATGAATACTGTAAACGCAAAATCGTATGGTATGTGGATAGATGGTCAAGATATTCTGGCAGCAGAGCAATTCGCTGTGTATGCTCCGGCAGATGGGTCGCTTGTCGGCTATGCGGCGCGTGCAAATGAAGCTGATGTCGATAGGGCGGTGCAATCCGCTGTGAAAGCTGCTGAAAAATGGGCGGCATTGCCTCCGGCAGAACGCGAACTGATCATGCTGAGAGCCGCTGACGCTATCCAAGACTCTGCGGATGATATTCTCGATTTGCTGATTGATGAAAGCGGTTCAACGATTACGAAAGCACGGGGCGAGATTCGTTACAGTGCCAGCTTATTACGAACTGCTGCCGGAGAAGCACGCCGTCTCTATGGAGATACCTTTCCGAATGATAAAAATCACCGGATGTCGATGGTGATTCGAGAGCCTGTTGGTGTGGTTGCTGCGATTTCACCTTTCAATGCGCCACTGGTTTTATTAGTGAAAATGGTCGTCTTTGCGCTGGCAGTCGGGAACGCGGTCATCAGCAAGCCGAGTGAAGAAACGCCATTGATTGCGCTCGAACTGGCTAAAATTTTGACAAAAGCCGGAATGCCGGATGGTGTTTTCAATGTGGTGACGGGCTATGGTGCAGAAACTGGAAAAGCACTGGTTGAGCATCCTGATGTTAATGGCATTGCATTTACCGGAAGTACTGCAACCGGGATTCGCATTCAGCAACTTGCTGCCAATACTATGAAACGTCTGCAACTGGAACTCGGTGGCAAGAATCCGCTACTGGTTTTGAATGATGTTGACCCGGTCGAAGCGGCGGAGATTGCGGCGGCAGGGGCTTATGTTCATGGCGGGCAGATTTGTATGTCCAGTTCGCGTTTGATTGTGGAATCCGGCGTAGCAGAGAAATTCATCAAAGCGATGACTGAAAAAGCACAGTCAATTCATTTAGGCGATTTGCGCGATGAGAATACCGTCTATGGTCCGCTGATTAATCAAAATGCGCTGAAAAAAGTGGTTTCACATGTGGATGCGGCTGTTTCGGCAGGTGCAACATTGCTGGCAGGTGGTCAGATTCATGAGGGCTTGACCTATCAACCGACTGTTTTACTTGAACCACCCCGTGATAATATCGCATGGACAGAAGAAACATTTGGTCCCGTGATGAGTATTGTCGTGGTCGATTCACTAGAAGAAGCCATCGCAGTCGCCAATGAGAGTGATTATGGCTTGAGTGCCGGGGTTCTCACAAACGATATGCAACGCGGGATGCAAGCTGCACGCAAAATCAAATGCGGGGCAGTTCATATCGGGATGCACTCTTTTCAGAGTGATGCGCTTGCGCCTATCGGAGGTTATGGCTTATCCGGCATCGGGCGTAGTGGTGGAAAATATACGGTTGAACACTTCACTGAAATCAAGTGGATTAGTCTGGAATTGGGGCAATAATTCACTGCCTCTCCCTGACATTGGCTGACAGGGAGAGGTAACGAGCTTATTCTACTGTGAGTGTGATATCCGCCGGAGAATTAGCGCCACGATCTCTCACCTGGATATAGGTTCTGCCGGAAACTTGCAGATCTTCCAGAACAATATCGCTCAAGGTCGTGTCTCCGTGCGGTCTGATGGCAGTGGCGATTAATTCATTGCGGGCATTATAGACCACCAGGACAGGCTCAAAGTCAGGATTGCTCGACATACTCTCTTCAAGTGTGATGGTAACGGGTCGATTGGCATTGAGAATGAATTCGACTACGCCGTTTCTGTTAATATGGGCATCCATACTTTGTCCGACTTCGATTGTACCAACCTGAATATCGGCGGGGTCTGCGCGTGTGACGGTTAGCTCGACATTGTCTACGCGATAAGGATGCGAGCTACTCGCATAAACGGACGTTTGTTCATTTAGACGCAGGTAGAAGATAGCCGACTGATAGTTTTCTTCTCCGATGTATATATTGGTTGCACCGCGTGTCAGATAAATCGAGTATTCGAGAATCCCATACGATGATGCCCTCTGTCTATCGACACGCCTTGCTGTCACGTTGACGACACCACTCATATTATCAAGCGGTAATTCATACAATTCACGCCAGTCTACCATGCGCGTTTCAGTGTAGTTGATTGGATTCTTGCTAGACAATATCCCGCTTAGCAGCGATACAATCCCGATTAGCACAATAAGACCGAGCGCGATAGCAAGGATGGTAAATTTGTGATTTTGAAGTGGATTGCCTGTTCCAGCAGAGGTCTTTTTCTTGAGCGCTTTTGTCTCCTGATGTTTGAAATGACTGTACTCAGGGCGTAATTGTGCCAGCTTCTGTTTAGCGCCTTCGTGGTCTGGATTGATTTTAAGCACACGTTCGAGGGCTTTTACGACTTTATCTTCATCGTCAAAAATTTGGGCAGCCGTCCACCATGCCAGACCGTTGTCGGGGTCGTCTTTCAGTACGGATTTGATAACAGCCAGGGCTTGCTCTTTATCGCCTTGTTTTGCTTTTGAATATGCCAATCGAAGTTTATTATTTTCTGTCAATGTAATGCTTTCTTTGTAATTAATTTCAGTATCCGTGCAACTGTGTAAGACGTACTGAGATTTTTGTGCTGTCTACAAAATCAATTTGCTTGTTTGACTATGCCTTTACTTCATAAAAACCTGAACATCTCCATCCTGTCGTCCGATAATCCCAACATAGACCCGTCGCATAACTTTTTCAATTCTGGCTGTCCAATTCTGCGGCAGGTATGGCAGCATTGCTTTATCAATCATCAGTGCATCTGCTTTTTTGCAAGCAATTTCAAGCGCACTTTCATGTCCTTCAAAAACAATGACCCGGTTTCCCATGTAATGCCACGCCAGCGCATAGCCGAAAAACGGAATGAGTTTATCGAGGGCAAGGACTGGATTGGGATATTGCTTGAGCATCGGCGCAACATTGTTATTGCCAATGACAACAATATTTAGCGGTTTTTTGTTAGGCGGATGGATGAGCTCCCGTGCGGGGGCTAACTGAGATTCGGGATATGCACCGGGAGCAGCACCCTGAATCCCCATTACCAGTCTGCCCGGTGTGATAACTGATATAAAGCGTTGTCCCTGTCTATTTTTTTGTGTTGCCTTCCATGCGTCTTTGAAGACTTTTTCGAGATTTTTGCGTGGAATATTCAATTCAACCTGTGGCATATTATCCGGCACCAGAGCGGCTGAAGTATCAACTTTTACGCCCCTCTGATAGGCTTCAAGTTGATTGTGCAAGAGTTGAAGTTCGTGGCGTACAGGGGTATTTTGTCCCCGGGTTGCATCAAGGTATCCGAGTATCATCATATGAGTAGATCGCATCTGAGCATAGGGTTTCCCCAATTGTATCCCGAGTCCTACATGCAAAGGGATTGCTCCCATCGCAGGGCGATCCTGTCGTTTGAGTATCGTTGTGATGTATTCATAAACATCTTGATAGGCGTCTTCGAATTTTTCCAACTCATTGTAGGCATTTGCGCGAATTAGCAATGCTAATAATACGCGGGATTTATCATTATCAAGCGCTCTTGACGCATGGCTGATACATTCAAGAAGATGCCCCTCTTCGTAATAGGTTGCCGCCATCGCCTGATGTGTTTCCGGTGAATCGGGTTTGAGTTCCAATGCTTTGTCGAAGCGTACTTTTGCTTCTTCAAAATTGCCTTGATTATGATGTTCCCGACCATGAGAAACGAGCGCGGATATTGTATCAGCAAGCTGTTTGTCCTGGTCTCCTGATGCTTTGTAGACTTTTGCACGCTCTCTGTATGCCTGCGTATAATTTTCCCGTAACGTAATTGCCTGTGTTAAATCCTCAATTGCTTTCTTGAATGATTTGCTTCTGGCTAAGATGGCTCCCCGTAGCATATAGGCTTCTGCGCTTGTGTTATCCAGTTGAATGGCGCGGGATAATAGTTAATGAGCCTTTTTTAGCTCATTCTTTTTGATGAGGGCTTTTGCCTGTCCGAGAAATTTCTCAACCTGTGATTTATGCTGCATGTATATTCATTCCCCTGTTAAGAATGTCTAATACTTCAATTTAGCATGAATTTAATATTCATACCAATTCGTAATACAGAAAATTCTATTGTATATATCCGGTTTGGTTCAGGGAAATTGAAGGTAAAAATCTGTGCCATTTCATGTCAGATTTTCTTTTTCGATGAAACTGCGTGCCATGAATAGCGCCGCAATCGTTGATGAATTGAGTAACTTGCCTTCTGCAATCAGTGTTTCGATTTCACTCAAGGGGATAGGGTTCTGTGTTTCAATCCAGTTTTCGGGTTCATCACCTTCGAGGACACTCTCTTCGAGGTCACGGGCAAGGAAAATGTGGAATTTCTCTTCGACATATTTAATTGAGGCATATATCACGCCAAGTGAATCCAGACGATTGGCTTTGTAACCGATTTCTTCCTGTAGTTCACGATTGGCGCTATCTGCGGGGTCTTCGTCGGGTTCAAGTGCGCCAGCAGGCAATAGCAGAGAACGTAATCCATCGTATGCGATTGAGGGTTCGCTAATGAAGAGGACTTCGCCTTTTTCATTGACCGGAACAATGACGACACCATCATCCATTTTAACAGTCAATGTGCCGGAGTCATGTTGCCATAAGCTAATCCACTGATCGCCGCAGAGTTGTTTTTTAGCCATAAGTTTTCCCCTGATTGAAAGAGGGCATGACACGCCATGCCCCTGCAAGTACGTGATATTTAGCCGAAATCTTTTACAATTTGATCTTCGATTTTGCGTCCGAATTTGGTGACAGCTTCACCATTCCCCAGGTCAGGATAAATCATGACCGTGTTACCCATGTAGAGATTTTTCACGGGGGTGACAATCTCAGGAATTTCGTGCAGTGTACCCATCGGGCGAATCGGTTCGACGAAACGGGTTTTCTGTACGATAAAGGCTTCAATATCATTTTCATCGAAGTCGGGGAACATCTGCTTGAAGTATTTCATCCACTCAGCTTCAACTTTTTCATCTGACCAGTTAATCATGTCATTATCCGGCGCGAGATATTTTGGCAGGTAAACCAGGTGCATATCGTTGATATATTTGGGGTCAATCAGGTTGGTTGTTTCGACAACGGCTGTAAACGGAATACTGCTATCGGTGATATTCAATACATAATAGGGTGTCAGGCGCTTTTTGAGAATCAACAAGGGACACATCACACCGAGATATTCTTGCTTGCCAAGTTGTTCCGCAAAATCTGACGGGGCGGATGGGATCAATTTTGATAAGACAGGGGAGGGCAGCGTACTGACAACCATATCGAATTTTTCGACCGTGCTGTCCGTCAGTTGAACGCCTGTTGCGACGCCATCTTCAATACAAACTTCTTGAATTGCTGTACCAACCCGTATATCAACATTGAGTTCGTTCAATTTCGCTTCAATTGACTCGACAACAGAGGAATAACTGCCTTCGAGATAACACATCATCTCTTTGGATGTTACGCCCTGACGGGTGCTGGTCATGCGCTTGAGACGTGACCAGATATAGGTTGCCGGAACGCCACCATAGAGCGTATCGAATTTGGCACGGAGCAAGGGTTTCCATACTTTTTCATAGACGGCTTTACCGCTTACTTTGATAAGCCAGTCCTCAACCGGGATTTTGTCAATTTCGCGCCAGTCATCATCGAACATGGCATAGACGACCTGCAAGCCAAGCCGGAAACGCGAGACAATGTGCAATGGCGGGTAACTCATCAAATCGACGGGCGTGTTAAAGGGATAAATGCTGCCGTTATCGTAAAATCCCTGCTTGGTTTCGACAAAATGAAGTTTATCTTTAATGCCTGTTTCTTCGATTAAGCCCTGCATCGAGAGATCACTACTCAAAATGGTGTGATAAAAGCGGTCGAGACGGAATCCCTTATATTCAAAGTGACTCGCTAATCCGCCTAATTTTTCGCCACGTTCAAAGATAGTTGGTTTATAGCCGCGTTGTGCCAGACGATAAGCCAGCGAAATGCCCATCATACCACCACCAATAATCGCGACTGTTTTTGCGTCGTTAGTCATTCAGACCCCCGATAATTTGTTGTTTGCTTAATAAACGTTACTATCATGACACAAAATCCTAATATGCGCCTATCATTAGCACAAAATCCGTGTTTCGAACTATCATCAAGGATGTTACAGGATTAAAATTAAAGGTTAGAATTAACAAACCTTAATTGTAAATAAATGTTTGTTACGTTAAACTCTCATTATAGGTCAAAAGTACTAAAGGCATAGCACATGTTTATCGTAATCCTTACCATGAAAATTATCGTCGGCTGGTTTCTGTTGAGCATTCCTTTTGGATTAGTAATGGGGCTCTTTTTCAGTCGGTCGGAGGCAGCTCCCGCAATGGAAGCGGATGCGGTCGCGTATAAACCCTCCAGATTCCGCCAGATTAACTAGAATACAAAAACCACAGTCATCATAGTCTGTGGTTTCTTGATTTTGTAGTAGTTGCGGGTCAAGCAAAGGGGTCAAAGACCAGATTGAACTTGAGTCTGAGCTTACCCAATGAAATCTCGTCACCCGGTTTAAGAGGATATTCCTGTAACGGACGCAATTTCTTGTTGTTGAGCAGTGTCCGGTTCGCGCTGTTATTGTCTTTGATGATTACTTTGTCATCCAGCAGGGCAATAACGGCATGTTTGCGCGAAACCCCGTATTCATGGGCATTGTAGCCTGTTAAATCTACAAAAGTAAATTCTTCATCGCTTGTTCCCAGACGTCCCAGCATGACTTTCCCCGAAATGTTTATCACCATCTGAACACCCTGTTCGACGACAGTCAGTGAGATACACCAGAAACTGGCATGTGGTGGGATTTGTGACGGGTCGCGGTCAAAAATCTCCGGCACATCATTGGGTTCGAGCTTTGCGGTTTCCACTTTTCCGGCGGAACGACTCTTGATTGTATCGGGTTTATCACTGTATCCGGTCATGAGTAGTCTCTGTAATATTATGTGTCACTAAGCTAATCATACAGGGGGAGAGACAATCATGCAAATTTTATACATTGAGTAATGATTAAATTCTCGTAACATTTATATGAAGCTACAAGAAATTAAGGCATCAGTTCCCGGTAACATTGAGTTGCTGCATCATGGTCATCGTATCGAATTCTTCCCAGCGTTCAATAAATTTGCCATTCTGAATATGAAGAATCATGATGGCGCTCACATCAATCGACTGATTTGTAGCGGGGATACCCATTAACTCGCCCTGATGTGTTCCCGTCAGTTTGAAGCGCCCGATTACATGGTTTTCAGCGCTGATAATATCTAATTTTTGTACCTGACTATCCGGGAACGCGGCAATGAAACCCGTGTTAAGCATTTTCCAACCTTCGCGGGTGGCGGGCATACCGGGAGGCACGGCATAATCTACATAATCAGGTGATGCCAGTTCAAAAATTATATCCAGATTCCGCTCATTGAAACCGTCCCATAATTGTTGAAGCAGTGCATCGTTGGTTTCTAATGACATGTGTCACTTTCCTTTTTTGCGTTGATGATAGGTTAATATCAGTTCGATGAAGTGTTTCAGGACATCGTTATCAGCTTGGTCATTCAGAATGACGGCTCGATTGCCTTCATATTCAAAATTGTCGGGATACATTTGCCGGAACATGTCTACCAGGTTTGTCTGGCAATGGACATAAAATGCGATCTTTTGTGTTTCCGGTTGATATTCATCAATGCGAATCGTTGTCCCGGTTTTAGGGCTGTGTGTGAGAAAGCTAATTTGTCCCCACTTGAGTGTCTCTTGAAGCGTTCCGACTCCTTCTGTTTCGGATGCAACTTCATATATTAACTGTCGCAGGTGCATCAATTTTCTGCGTGTTTCTTCGGAGTAAGACGCAAATGCCCGTTGTACATCGGGATTGTCGATTGCCCGATATGTCATATGGATCTCCTTTATAATGACATTGATAGTTACACTATAAAACATCATTCCTGTCATCTTATGACAAGAATCAAAATTGAACAGTTTTGCGAAAGGGAAAGCGGGTATGAGGGCGGATAGATTGCTGAGAATGACCTTCTTGCTCCAGAAACATAAGCAGATGACAGCGCAAGATTTAGCCGATGAATTAGAGGTATCGCTCAGTACGATCTATCGTGATATTGATGCTCTCGGTATTGCAGGGATTCCGGTTTATACACAACCTGGAACAAATGGCGGGATTTTCATTGAGGAAGGATTCCGTGCGACTCTGACCGATTTGTCACAGGCTCAGATATTGTCTCTATTTCTGGCAATCAACTCGAAATCACTGGCTGACATCGGTCTTGAGCAAACAACGAAAGATGCCGTGTTGAAAGTGTTTAATACCTTGCCCGCATCACATCAGGATGAAGTGCGCCGGACACAACAACGCCTCTATATTGATTCAGAAGGCTGGTTCAGTAATTCAGAAAATCCGTCACAATATTTAGAGATTGTTCAACAGGCAGTCTGGCAGGATAAACGTCTAAAGCTTGTGTATCAATCTTATGAGAGTAGCCCCTATGACCTGGTCATTGATGCTTATGCACTCGTTTCAAAGTCAGACAAATGGTATCTGGTGGGACGAAAAGATACCGGGGATTATCGTACCTATCGCTTAACACGGATTATTCAATTGCAACTTTTCGATGAAAAATTTGCGCGTGATTCATCATTCAATCTAGCAACTTACTGGAAAGATGCCCGGCAATATTTCGATCAACAAATGGCTGAGGAATTTCCAGATTTTACCGTCGAACTCCGTGTTCATTCGACGACTTTCTGGTATCTGGTACGTGTTCTGGATGGTCAGTTTGAGCAGATTAGCCCGCCGGATGAGACTCATATGTGTTATGTTCGTGTGCGATTTCGTACAGAACAGGAAGCCAGGGCGCATATTCTCTCAATGGCAACCGGTGTCGAAATAATCTCCCCGATCTATTTAGTTGATGATATCCGGCAGATTGTTAAGGAGATGGGCGAATACTATCGCCAGTAAACTATTTTTTCTGGTATAAGCTCCAGAAGAGGTCGAATGTGGGGTAGGGGATTGTGATGTTATCCGGGATAAGATTCATCGGGGGAATCAAGAAGCGTCCCAGTGTGCGTTTAGCGAGTGTGTATTCCAGCAATGATTTCGCATGACCGCTTTTCAGGTATTTTTTGGGTTTGCCGGACGCGATATGACGATAGCCCCGTTTTTCTAGCTGGTCGGTGAGTGTTTCTTCTGAAAACCAGTGAACAACACCGGGGGGACTGTATTCATGCCAGTTTTCACCGAGTAGACGGGCAATCCAGCTATGAAAATCCCATGTTTCAATTAAGAGATAGCCATCGGAATTGAGCGCATTGTAAGCCGTTTGCATCGCACGGTTGAAATCATAAAAATGGGCGACAACCTGTATCATATTCACGAGATCGTAGGTTTTTGCCGGGGCGAAATCTTCAAATGACCCTGTTGTCAGGTTGAGTCCGAATTCCTCACGACCATAAGCGACCATTGTTTGATTGGGTTCGATGCCATCGCCTGTCCAGCCTGTGTTATGCAAGCCCTGTAAGATGAAACCCGCCGCCGCACCTATATCCAGAACAGTGCCCGGTTGCGTGTATTGCTTCATGATGTTGCCATAAAATTCGCCATGACCGATAAGCAACCCGGCTTCAGCCGTATAATCTTTATACCCTGCACCGCCTTCAAGAAAATAGTTATCGTTGTAAACACGATTCACATGTTCAACTGTCAAATCAATGCCACAGAAGCGATGTCCGCAATCATTGCAGTCGTGAATTGGATAGCCATATTTTTCAAAGGCGAATTGTGAGGGGCGATTACAGAGCGGGCAGACGGTCATCCAATAAATTCCTTGAACTTGCATAATTGAATGTATTGTATTTTAAACAGGGATTCTGAGTTGTTGTTTAACGTAAGATGTCGTGATAATGAATGTATGAACCCCTCTCCCCCAACCCCCTCTCCCACAAGTGGCGAGGGGGAGTTTCTAAAGTCCCTCTCCCTTTATGGAGGAGGGATTCAGGGAGGGGAAAGTCTAATTAAATTGTGGCACGATTTTTGGCAGTGATTGCAAATTCTGGCTGACGTGTTCAGCGTGTTTTTCCATTGAGACGACTTCATAATGCTTCTTCATGCTATTGAAAATGCTGTTCATGATGTCGATTTTGTCGTCTAATTTTGCTTGCATCGCCGGGAAGAAACCGAGTTCCGGTGCATCTTCGACGGTCATGAAATCCAGTGGATGCAAGAGAATCGACGGTTGCACACCCGCCATCCGGCAGAGTGTCAGGGCGGTATTGAAATAGAACATCGCCAGACTTTTCGTGGTCATTTTTGCTGCGTAGAGTACATAACTGGCGTGAATCGGCACTTTGAAGAATGGCATAGTTGTTACCGGGATTTCGACCAGGGTATCGTTGTCGATTGTCCATTGATAGGGTTTGTTCGGGCGTAACCCTTCGGAGAATGTCCCGAATAATTTTTTACGTTGTTCTTTTTCTTCTTCAGAAAGTTTAGTGGTCATGAAGTAATAGGCACGCGCTAAAGGACCCAGATAAGTGGGGAAGGTTGAGCAATCATATTTGTAATTCATCTCATGCAGCACGCGCAGCACATTTTCCGACACACTGAAACCGGGTCCCCGGAAGCCATGCGGGGTTTTGCCGGTTGCGTTGCTAATGTGTTCGGCGGCGTTGCTCAATTCATCTTCGATTTGTTCTTTTGAATAGAGATGCAGCCAGGGTTCATGATGAAAGGAGTGATTACCGATTTCGTGTCCGGCATCTCCAATTGAGCGCAGGGCATCGTGATTGTAATCGAGGGCGGCATCCTGTCCGACGACAAAAAATGTAATTGTAAAATTGTGTTCTTTCAAAATATCGAGTGTGCGCGGCACAACGATGTCGAGATAAGTCGGGAAACTTTCCCAACCAGCGTCGCCATGTGTTTTCATGTATGACCATTTGTTATCAAGGTCAAGCGAGAGACTCGCGATTGGTTTTTGTGACATGTGATTTTCTCCTTTTTGCCCTCACCCTAAATCCCTCTCCCGACCACTCGTTCCTCGTTAGGAGAGGGACTTTAATGGTCTGTAGTTCCCCTTCGCCCTGAGGGAGAAGGGGCAGGGGGATGAGGGTGTATTATGGTAAATTTTGTTCCAGAACTTCTACGATACGGGCGCTGACGCCTAATTTACCGTAAAAATCGGGATGTTCGGACGGTGGTTCAGCCAGTGCTGCGGCTATTGCTGCTTTGAATTCAGCTATATCCGGTTCGGTCAGGCGATTCCAACCCGCTTCGATTGTTTCCACCCATTCGGTTGTATCACGTACAGTGACCGTCGGGCGATACATCATATAGGCTTCTTTTTGCAGACCACCGCTATCGGTCACGACAATTTTACAGGCATCCAGCAAAGCAACCATATCAAGGAAGCCAACGGGGTCAATACAATGAACATTATCCCCGAATTGCATTCCGAAGCTATCGAGACGTGCCTGTAAACGTGGATGTACCGGAAAAACAATCGGCACATCGCAGACCTGAAAAGCGTCAATGATACCCTGCAAGCGTTCCGGTGTATCGGTATTTGCCGGGCGGTGAATCGTTGCCAGGGCAAAATCCGCCGGAGCAGATAAACGTGTACGAGTATAAATATCATCCATGCGTCCACCGACACGTCCACGCACATCGTTCATCACATCGACACGCACATCACCTACATTATATACGCCTTCTGTAATGCCCTCATTTTTGAGATTGTTGACAGCCGTTGTTGTCGGGGCGAAGAGCACGTTGCTGATATGATCGGTAATTTTCCGGTTGATTTCTTCCGGCATGGTGCGGTCAAAACTGCGTAATCCGGCTTCGATGTGTGCCAGAGGAAGATTCATTTTTGCAGCAACCATCGCACCCGCAACAGTTGAATTGGTATCACCGTAGACGATAATCCAGTCAGGATTTTCTTCCAGCACCAATTTTTCCAGACGAATCATCATTTCGCCGGTTTGCTGTCCGTGAGAGGCACTGCCGACACCTAAATTGTGTTCCGGTTGTGGCAAATCCAGTTCACGGAAAAATTGCTGTGACATATTGTCATCGTAATGTTGACCCGTATTGACCAGAATTTCCTCATGATTTTTGCGTAATTCCTGAGTCAGTCCTTTAATTTGCACAAACTCGGGACGTGTACCAACAATAGTCATTGCTTTCATTATGCTAATTCCAGTGCTGCGTTGAGTTTATCGACAATGTATTCACGTTCTTCGTCTGTCAGGGCAGGGTGTACCGGAATACTGAAAATCTCCGCGCAGGCACGTTCTGTTTCCGGCAGACTGATATTGTCGTAGCCCATTTTCTGGAAAATCGGTTGTGCGTAAATCGGGGCAGGGTAGTAAACTCTCGCGCCGATACCCTGTTCCTGAATGGTTTCCATGATTTTGTCACGGTTCGCGCCTTGTGGGACGCGCAGAGTATATTGATGATAGACATGCACATTACCCGGAACGACTTTCGGCGTGGTGTATTCGCGAAGGGTTTCATCATAATACGCGGCGTTTGCGATACGGGCATCTGTCCATGCTTGTAGTGAATCGAGTTGTTTGAGACCGATTGCTGACGCCATATTGGTCAGACGCAAATTGTAGCCAACCACTTCATGATAATATTGCGTGCTCATGCCCTGATTGCGAATCATGCGGAGTTTTTCGTTAACCGCATCATCGTTTGTCAGAATCATGCCGCCTTCGCCTGTGGTGATATTTTTGGTGGCGTAGAAACTGAATGAGGCTGTTCCCCATGAGCCAGCAAATTTTCCGCCGGATGTTGCAGCATGTGCTTGAGCGGCATCTTCCAGCAAAATCAGACCGTGTTTTTCACAGAGGGCTTCATAGGCGCTCATGTCGGCGATTTGTCCGTAGAGATGCACGGGCATAATTGCTTTTGTGTTCTCTGTGATGACTGATTCCGCAGATTCAGGTGACATGTTGTAGGTTTCGGGGTCAATATCCGTGAAAACGGGGGTTGCACCTGTGCTGAGGACGCATGATGCAGTCGCGAAGAAGCTAAATCCGGGGATAATCACTTCATCTCCAACGCCGATGTCATGTGCCATCATTGCAGCAATCAGGGCTGATGTGCCGTTGTTGACACCGATCGCGTGTTTTGCGCCGTGAAATTCTGCAAATCGTTCTTCAAATTCGGCTGTGACGGGTCCTTGAACGATATAACCGCTCTTCAAGACTTCCATGACGGCTTCTTGTTCGGCTTCCCCGATAATGGGCTGAGCAATATTAATTTTCATAAGGTGTTTCTATTCCCTCTCTGACGTAAATAGGACTGTACGTTATCAGACAGTGTAGTGTCTGATTGCATCCCCCGCAAATAAAATATGACATTGAAAGAATTGTTATAATTTTTAGGTCAATTGATGTGGGGTAAATTGAGATTTCTGCAATCGGGTTTGGCGTGCCAAACCCCTACCGGAAATAATTATTTGTAGGGGCATGACGGGTCATGCCCGAAATTAAATTCGCTCTTACTTGCTGCAATCGGTGCAATTTTTCGCTGTTTCAAGGTCAGGTTGACGATTGCCACAGGCGCAGACGAAGCCGATTTGTTTTGCCGGAACACCTACGACAAGTGCATAATCCGGTACATCATTAGCGACAACTGCTCCCGAACCGACCATTGCCCATTTGCCTATGGTTGTGCCACAGACAATGGTTGAATTTGCACCGAGTGCTGCCCCTGCTTTGACCAGCGTCGGCGTGATTTCCCAATCATCGGCGCTTTTGAGGCTCATATCAGGGTTGACTGCACGCGGTAACATATCGTTGGTGAAACAGACATGGGGTCCTACGAACACACCATCTTCTATGGTGACACCCGCAAAAACCGATACATAGTTCTGGATTTTGACCGCGTTGCCGATGGATACCCCCGCATCCACAAACACGCCGCGTCCGAGAACACAATCCTCACCTAAAGAAGCGTCCCGTCGTACCTGACAGAACGCCCAGATTTTTGTATTTTCACCAATTATTGCCCCATCTTCAACGGTGGCACTCTCATGGATGAATGTTGCCATTTAGACTTTCGCTTTCTCTTTGTATAAACCATTAAAGTGGTTATACAGTTTTTTCCTCGATTTGAACATCGGCGAAGCGAATTTTTGGAACGAGGTTCATGGCATATTCTTTGAGTAATTCTGCCTGGAAAGTCAGGTGTGCTTTTGTCACGCGGTAGAGGCGAATGCTGGATGCACCGAAAGCGCGGCAACCGAGAATTGTCGGGAATTCTGAAACGCTATAGCCTTTCTGGATAGCGCGAACCAGTAATTCTGTACCTGCTAAGAAATCATTGCTTTCGAAAGCGACGTTTTCAATTACAGTGCGACGGTATGCGCGGAAAAGTGCTGTCCAGGTTTTGATTTTTGGATTGACCAGGATACGGTACAGTGTGGATGCGCCGTAGCTGAATGTCAGGCGATATGCAGGAACACCTTCTACGCCACCATCTTTGTGGTAAGGGGAGGCGGTGACAATATCAGTTTTTTCGTCAATTAATTGTTTAACGATCACTTCAATATCTGAAAAATCATAAGTACCGTCAAAATCG
>ENA-OWNT01001995-OWNT01001995.1-seawater-metagenome-genome-assembly--contig:-NODE-1995-length-22720-cov-3.784878_pt1 | contig 22720 bp, 21 predicted proteins | sample MGYA00238136_ERZ651165 | MGnify/ENA primary metagenome ERZ651165 (study PRJEB26861, sample SAMN08777766) | seawater metagenome | isolation source: coastal seawater | place: USA: Florida | collected...
GGCCAGCGAGTCGGTCCTGCGCTTCCTGGTGGATCGACGCGGAGTGGTTGGCGGCCCACAGCTGCAGGGCGTCGGCCCGGAACGCACAGACCGACTCGAGGGCGATGGCCTGTCGACCAGGCTCTCCGGCGTGGCCGCGGAGCTGTGCTGCCCGGGTCTCGCCCAGGGCCGAGAGACCCAGGTCCATCGTCACCGAGGCTCCGATCGCCTGGGTCGTCGCCCCCCACTCGCCCCGCGCGGCCTCGTGGCGGGCCTCGATGGCGGGTGCCTCGAGGAGCGAGACGGCCGTGCGCTCTGCCTGTGTCTGCGCGTCGACGGCCTCGAGCTCGGTCGCGACCACCGGTGCGTCCAGGAACCTGCGCACCAGCTCCGCTTCGGCGATGGGCTCGGCGCCCCAGGCAGCGGTCGAGGCGCCCAGCCCGAGCAGGAGCAGCATACGACGCAATGTCGTAGGTTTGGGGCAGTGGTTCGCACGGTGGGCGCCCATGGGTCTCCTACATCCCGAGGTTGAGCAGGTGCTCGATCTGGTGGTGCAGCCACGGGATGCTGCCGAGAACGAGGGCCACCGCGGCCATGACGACGCCGAGGTCGGCCAGACCCGCGTCTGGACGTGGGGCGCGGTGGGTCGGGGTGAGCTCGACGAGGGCTTGGACGCGCGTCTGGAGCCGGCCAGCGGTCCATCCCAGCCGGGCCGCAGGGGTGGCGGGCGCGACCCGTGCGCAGGTCAGTAGCGCCTCGGCGACCACGAGGGGGTCGACGTGGCGGGCGGCGGCCTCGTCGGCGCGGAGCTCCGCGTGGTCCAGCCACTTTCGCAGCAGCCGGTGGGCGAGGGGAGGGGAGGCCACGGCCGTGAGCAGGCGAAGCGCCGCCAGGACGAGGGGGTCGCGCCGAGCGAGATGGCCGCGCTCGTGGGCGAGGAGCGCCTCGCGGTGCTCGGGCCGCAGGGTGCTCCACAGGCGACGATCGACGAGCAGGGACGGGCGCAGCCAGCCGGCCAGCATCGCCATCGGCTGTGGAAGGTCGACCAGGGTCGGCCTGGCGCCGGTGCCGGTACCCAAGGGCTCTCGAGCCAGCTTGGCGAGGACTCGCAGGCGCCCGGGCAGCAGCAACCACAGCGCCGCGAAGGTCGGGACGAGCACGGTCGGCGCCGTGGTCGGATGCAGGGGGCACAGGTGCAGCCAGCCCGGCATGGAGGTCTCGCAGTGGCAGCCCAGGAGGTGGTCCAGGTGCGGGTCCCCGGGGAGGAAGGCGGTCAGGGCGAGCGCCCCGCCGACGAGGACGGGCACCGTGGCGACCAGCAGCGCATGGCGGGCGAGGACGGGTCGCCAATCGGCGGCTGTGTGGAACAGCGGATAGGCGACGGCGGCGGTGGCCCAGGCGCCGACGAGGAAGAAGGCGAGGCCGATGGCGGGGAGGGAGAGGAAGCTCACCTGCGCTCCCTGCGGGCTCGGATCAGGGCCTCCAGGCGGGCCAGGGCGTCGGGGTCCGCCTGCTCCATCTCGTCGAGGAAGGCCACGAGCAGTGGCTCGGGCGCTCCCTCGGCCCGCTTCAGCACCCGTCCGACCTCGGCGGCGAGGGCTTCCTCCTTCGTTCGCGTTGCGTGGTAGCGCCAGGCCACACCTTCCTTCTCGCGCTGGACACGGCCCTTTGCGTGAAGCCGGTCGAGGACGGTGGCGATGGTCGTGTAGGCGAGCCCGTCACCCACGGCCTGGTAGACATCGCGGACCGACCACTGGCCCCCCTGCCAGAGGGCGTCGAGCACACGGCGCTCGAGCTCGGGTTGGCGGGCCATGGGCACTCCTACGACGAATTGTCGTATACACCCGGCCCGGCGTGGTGTCCACTGGTGGGGCGGCCGTACGGCCACGCGCTCGCGGCTCCCGAGTTCTTTCCACTGGCAAGATGCTTGTGTGCCGCAGATGCTGAAAAGCCCGGGTTCTACGTGGAACCCGGGCCCTTGGGCTCCCCATGCTGTGCTGTAGGAAGAACCTGGGTGGTGGCGGGATCCGCTTCCGAGCCGACGAAGAAGCCGACGGTAGAACCGCCTTGTCGCGGGCTTCCGCGGTGGCGGCGGTGGGCCCGGATGCTCGAGGAAGGCGTGTACGAGAGCCGCGCGGACCTGGCGCGGGGTGAGGGCGTGACGCGGGCGGCGGTCACCATGGGGCTGCGCAAGCTCGGTGCTGACCGAACCTGAGGCTGCGCCGTCACATCCCCAACCAGTCCGCGCAGTCGGGATCGATCTTCACGCAGAGCGACGCGAGAGCGCGCGTGGCGGTCGCGGAGAGCATGCCGTCAGCGATCTCACCGCTGATGAACTCGACGAGCTCGTCGAACGCGGCCTCCGACCCATCCAGGACCCCACCGGTTGGGATCATTCGCGAGCACATGATCAGCATGTGCGCGCCGTCGGGCAGTCCGCGTAGCTTGTTTATGGCGTTGTACTGCGTCTTGTTGAGCGTCACCCTCATGCTGGTCCTCGATGCACGGGCTCTTCGGAAGTGCTGGCGGCGCGGCTCTCGATCCACTCCAGCCGGCTCGCGAGTCCCCAGCTCTCCGGGTCGCGGAGAGAGCGCGCCATCCCGTCGCGGAGCACGGCGGCGGCGCGGGTGTAGTCGGTGGTGACTCGTGGATGGTTGAGCGTCAGCAGGTCGGCGAGGCGGGCGACCGGCATCGGATCGCGCGGGTCGGCCTCGATGCAGGCCTCCAGGATCGCGATGCCCTGCTCTTGTGCACCCGAGATGGCCAACAGCTCGGCCTCGTCCGCCACGACGCCGCTCAACGGTGCATCATCGAAGCGACGAGCCCACCGCACGAAGGCGAGCGCATCGGACACGAAGGCCTCGTCGCTCAGGGCGACGTTCATCACGCCTTGCATCATGTCGCCGACCCAGTTTCCTGGAAGCTGCAGCATGCCGGTCTCGCGCGCCACGTCCCTGAAAGACGAGATCCTGGCGGGAAGCAGGTGCGACAGATCCCTCCAGGCGTCCATCCACAGGGCAATCGGCTTCTCTCCGGTGGAGTCGTCGAGCAGCGGGTATCCGCGCTGGATGGAGTCGCAGACGGACTCGTAGCAAGGCGTGTCCGGGAGCCATCGGCGCCAGAGCTCCGTCGCTACGGCGCCCGGAAGGTGCGCCGGGTCCGCGCCATCCACCAGGTCCTGTCCCAGCTTCCACGCGGATCGGCGACCGCGTGCCCGCTCGGCGAACGTGGCGCGGTCGACGGTGGTGCCGTGGCGCTCCAGCGCGGCGACGAGCTCCTCGGTGGTACGGGTCCGGACATCGAGCAAGCCCCACGGCCGATCGATGCCCAGCCAGGCCTCCAGCTTGGCGACATGGTGCGGAGGCGGCATCTCCGAGCCCGGGAGCGCTCGTCCCGAGGCCACCATCCTCGCGGCGGCAGGTGTGTAGGACGCGGCGCACGCCCAGTCCGGCGGAGTCGGCAAAGGCTGCGCTGCTGCGGCGTCGGCAAGGAGGGCGGCCATCAGCGACATCGCACCTTCGTACTCGGCGGAGCGGTCGGTAGCCGCGCTCCGTGCCGCGTCCTTGCTGGACTGCTTCCGCTTTCGCTTGAGCGCCTTCTTCCGCTTGCGGAGCTCTCGGCGCCTTTCGCTGTTCTTCGATCGAGCCATGTGGTCGTCCCGGGTGCGCCTGCCCGCTGCACGACTATTCCGCGAGGGGAGGTGCGCCCACGGATGAGCGCCGGGGCCCAGCCCGGTGTTGTGGAAGAGGTATGTTGTTGCACAACAGCGGGCGGCCGTGTAGGAGGGGAAGCGAAGGAGAGCCGATGCCCTATGTCCGCAAGCACGGGAACCAGGTGGCGATCGTTCACGGCGAGCGCGATGCCGAGACGCGCAAGGTCCAGCAGCGCGTGTTGTTCTCGCTCTACTCCAAGCCCGAGGCGGAGGCGGCGCTCGGCCGGAGAGACACCGAACCTCCTCTGTCGTTCAGGGGAATCGTGGAGTCTCAGAACGAGAACCTGCGGTTCGACTGGCCCAAGCTCACGGCGCGCATCGAGGAGCTGATGGGGGAGCTCCCGGAGACCTACGACTACCCGATCTCCGGAGTTGCACCGGCACTGCGCCACGGCATCGTCGAGTTTGCGCGCGGCATGCTTGGCGCCGATCCGCAGCATCTGGTGACGGCCGCACGAGCGCTCCAGGAGCAACGCCACGAGCTGTTGTTCCTGCGCCGCCTGATCGACTGGCGTCTGCAGCTGTGCGACGACCAGGAGGAGCACCGGTTCAACCGCGACAACGAGTTCGGGTGGCTCGCGCGCATCGCCGGGAAGGGCGTGACGGCCGAGGCCATGGAGATGCTCGATGGTCTGCGGGAGCGCGGGGAGGACGATCAGGCGGTCGCCGTCGCTGGGTTGCTGCTGGAGGTCTGGCCCGACTACGCGGATGCGCACAACACCATCGGAAACGTGGCGCTGGAGCGCGAGGACTTCGATGCGGCGCTGGCGTCCTACGAGGCCGCGCTGCGCGTGGGCAGGACGCTGTTTCCCAAGCGAATCGCGAAGTCGCGCTGGTGGTCCGACCACGACACGCGGCCCTACATTCGCGCGATGCGGAACACCGCACTTGCGCTGGTTCGGGCGGGCCGGTCCGAGGAGGCGCTGCCCTGGTGCGACCGCCTCGAGCAGGAGGTCTACGACGAGGACTCGGCGGCAGTGTTCCGTGCCATGGCCTGCCTGAACCTGGGGCGCTGGGATGAGGCTCGGCGACTGGCGAGTCGGTACGAGAACATCTGGCCTGGCGAGAACTTCGTCGCAGCGTTTGCGGCCTACGAGCTCGGCGACCTGGAGGATGCCTTCGCTCGTTGGCTGCACGCCACCATCCAGCGGCCGCGCACCGCCAGGATGCTCGCCGGGATCCGTCGGACGTCACGGCCGAAGGGGTACGACGCGGTCAGAGACCACAACACGGGCGTCGACGAGAGCCGGAACCTGGCGACCTACCTGAAGCGTCGCGGCGCTCGGGGGTTCTTCAAGTGCCTGACCTCGTCCGTGGAGGTCATCTCGCTGATCGAGGAGCACGCGGCCGCAGTCCAGGCCTGGCACGACGAGCGCGGCACCGCGGATCGGACCGGCTACGACCGGATGATGGAGATGCGGACGCCCGCGTTTGCGCGCGCTCGGGCTGCCGAGCTGCACCATCTGTTGGAGGAGAGGCGATGAGGGAAGGCGAGATCCCGGCCGAGCTCCGCGGCTGGTGGCGCATCGTGGAGACGGGGACCTGGGTCGATGATGGACTCGACGACCTGGGTACGGCCCTGCTGTCGCTGACCGGGCATGAGGACCGCCTGCGGATGCACTGCCTGTTCGCGAGGGTCCAGGCTGTCGGCACGAAGACCGGGGTGTCGTTCAGCTGGATGGGAGCATGGGAGTACGACCAGCTCTCGGGAACCGGCTTCGTCAAGCTGGGCCGCGACGGCCGCCTTCGCGGAACGATCCAGAACGGCGACAACAGCACCTTCGTAGCGGAGCGCACGGAGGCTCCTGCACGTCCGATCGCCGATCCTCCCTCCTACCGGGACAAGTGGCGCCGCTGGTGAGGCTCTTCGCGACGGATGGGATAGAATCTGCTATGGAAATAGGAAGCTGAGGCTGATTCTATCCGTGACCAAGCCAGGCCTGGTGTCCATCCTCGACTCGATGGGAGGGATCGCTCGCACGAGCGAGCTCCTCGAGGCGGGCGTGCATCCACGGGACGTGTACGCGGCACGCGACAACGGCGTCATCGTCGAGATCACTCGTGGCGTGTTCCGGCTGGCGAGCCGGGTGGTGACCGAGCCGGATCTCGTGGTGGTCGCGACCCGGATGCCAAAGGCTGTGCTCTGCCTGATCACCGCGCTCCACCTTCATGGACTCACACAGGAGATCCCTCGGGCGGTACACGTCGCGCTGCCCCGAGGTGTCCATCCGGCGCGCCTCGATCACCCTCCGCTCGAGGTCTACCACTTCTCCCCCGCGAGCTATGCCGCCGGGGTCGAGGTTCGCGAGCTGGACGGCGTGAGCGTGCGGGTCACGACGCCTTCGAAGTCGGTCGCGGACGCGTTCAAGTTCCGTGCTCGGGTGGGACAGGAAGCCGCGCTGGATGCGCTCAGGCAAGCGCTGGCCACCAGGGCTGCGACTCCCGCGGAGCTCGACCGCATGGCCAGGGTCTGCCGCGTGCAGCGGGTGATGCGGCCCTACCTGGAGGCGCTGACGTGACCCGTCGGAAGCTCACCAACGTGGCCGCGTCGGTCCGGCAGCGGCTGCTCGAACGTGCGCGAGCCGAGGGACGCGTGTTCCAGGAGGTGGCGACGCTGTACGCGATGGAGCGCTTCCTGTTCCGGCTCGGACGGTCGGAGCTCGCCGAGCGCTTCGTGCTCAAGGGAGGGCTGATGACGCTGACCTGGGCGGGTGAGCACGGTCGGGTCACCGGGACATCGACCTGTTGGGGTGGGGCAGCAGCTCCGTCGACGGGGTCACCAAGCAGCTCCGCGAGGTGCTCGCCGTCGAGGTGGAGCCAGACGGCCTGGTGTTCGATCTCGACTCCGTCGTCGGGCAGGAGATCCGCAGTCAGGCTGTCTACGTCGGCGTGCGCGTGCTGTTCTCCGCTGACCTCGGCGGCATGGCGCTTCGAATGCAGGTGGATGTGGGGTTCGGGGACGCGGTGGTGCCGGAGCCGCGCTGGATCGACTACCCCCAGCTCCTCGACCTGGGCCGTCCTCGGTTGCTCGGGTACCCGGTGGAGGCCACCTTGGCGGAGAAGCTCCACGCGGTGGTCGAGCTCGGGCTCACGAACAGCCGGATGAAGGACTACTACGACCTCTGGGCGGCGCAGACCCTCGGGATCACCACGCCAGGCGCGCTCGGCGCGGCTATCCGCCACACATTCGCCCGACGGGAGACCGCTGTGCCGCGAGAGCTCCCGGAGGGGCTGACCTCTGCGTTCGCTGGCGACGTCGCGAAGCAGACTCAGTGGCGAGCCTTCGTGCGGAAGTCGAAGCTGTCGGCGCCCTCGCTGTCCGACGTGATGGATGCGGCGGTGACGCTGGCGGCTCCCGCCTTTGAGGTTGCGCGCTCCCCCGAGACCGCGTGATCTGGACGTCGGAGTTCTTCCTACAGGCCAAACGGGCCAAGTAGAGCAAGGAAGAAAGCCCAGGTTCACGCTGGAACCTGGGCTTGGAGCTCCCGCTACTGGACTCGAACCAGTGACACTCGGATTAACAGTCCGATGCTCTAACCAACTGAGCTAAGCGGGAATGAGTGTTGGCTCGGCCAACCCCTTGCAGGGCTGACCTCGCGACCCAGCGTGTCTAACGCAGGCCTCCGCTGACCGTCAACGGCCAGATCGCGCTCTCAGCGCCGGCGCCGCAGCGCGACGAGACCCAGAAGGGCGAACAGCCCGCCGCCTACGCCGTCAACCGAGGAACAGCCGCAGCCCTTGGCCTCTTCGCTGTCGCTGCCGCCGGTGTCCTCGGTGTCGTCGTCGTCGTCATCGTCGTCATCATCGTCGTCGTCGTCGTCGCCGGTGGGAGCGTCGTCGTCGTCGTCGTCGTCGTCACCGGTGGGGGTGGTGTGGTCGGGCGCCTCCTCCCACACGTGCAGACCGTCGGCGTCGGGAGGCGGGATGATCCCCTCCCAGTCGCACCACGAGCGGACGCCGTCCTGGCAGCCCTTCACCATCTCCTCTTCGATCCAGTTGAGGTACCAGCCGACCCGGGTGTCGACGCCGCCCTTCTCGTTGCAATCGGTCTGGTCGTAGGCGTGGCTCGTGACGCCGACGACGCGGTGGGTGGCGCTGCTGTCGGAGTCGACCTCCATGTAGGAGGGGCCGCCGGAGTCGCCGTGGCACTTGCGCACGTCGGAGACGATGCCGCCTACCTGGAACTCGTAGGGGCTCATCTCGTTGACGTGAGACTCGCCGGCGATCTTGATGCCCAGGGCCGTGACCTGGGGCACCGCCGTCTGCTGACCCCAGCCGACCACCCACAGGGGCGTGTCGACCTCCATCGACTGGTTCTCGTCGCGGGTGGGCAGGTAGGCGAAGGGCGCCTCGCTGGGCTCATCGAGGAAGATGAGGGCGATGTCGGCGTATTCGTCGAGGCTGCGGCCCTGGAAGATGCCGATGGACAGCGCGAAGAAGTCCCAGTCGGGGTGGATGGCCGTGACCGTGCCCTTGGCAGCGCCCACGGGGTGCTGGGAGGGCGGGATGAAGGCGGCGGCGTAGTCGTTGAGATCGGGCTCGTTGACGAAGCCGAAGGAGATGTCGGTGATCTGGTCGGCCGTGATGCCGTAGTAGGCGAACTGCGTGGCGAGGACTTCGGGGTCGACGCAGTGGGCGGCGGTGAGCACCACGTCGGGCGCGATGAGCGTGCCCGTGCAGGTGAGCAGCGTGAGGTGGTTGCCGAAGCCGATCTTGAAGCGCTGGGTGATGGCGCCGGCGGAAGGCCACTCGCTCACGTCGGCTTCGTAGCCGTTGATGATGGAGACCTGGCCCGGGGTGACGAAGGGGAGGTCGTTGGGGCGACCGAGGAGCTCCCGGACCTCGCTGGGGCTGAAGGGCGCCTCGAGCGCGCCGCGGTCGACGTCCTGTTCGACGGTCGAGTCGACCGAGAGCGTGCCGGTGCCGAGCGCGGCGGGGGTAGCGTAGGCGAGAGCCATCGTGAGCAACATGCGTCCTCCAGACGCAGGGTCGTGACATCCAGGGAGGCGATCCGCAACTGGGTTGACGACTTGTCTACGCGTCGGCACGACATGGGTGCCCGGGTGACGACGGCGACCCGCGGCCGGCCAACGGTCCAACGCGGAATATCGGATGGCACGACGTCTGCAGTAGAGGAGGATGCCAGACCCCAGCGGGGTCGCAGGCTTGTGTCTCCTCCATCGGTCGGGCTCCGAGGAGGGAGAGCGCGCGGGTGTGTCTCTGCGCCTCCCTTCTCGGGACCCGCTACCGCTGGCCTCCGCGCTGTGGGTGGTAGCGGGGGAAGGAAGCCCGCTCGGGCTGGCCCCGGCCCCCCCTGGCGGCATATGGGGCCCGCCTGAGGAGGCGACGTGGCGGAACAGGAGGAGAGCTCATCGGTGGCCGGCCTGGTGCTGGTGGGGGCATTGCTGGCGTTTGCCGTGCTGATGTTCCTGGCCAACTTCACCGGTCAGATGGCCCAGCCCACCGACAAGGCGGTCCGGAATGGCGAGCTGGTGCAGCCCGGCAAGGGCAAGGCCAAGGGCAAGGTGAAGGTCAAGGCCAAGGCGAAGGGAAAGAGCAGCCGGCCCCTGGCAGCGCCCGAAGAGCTTCGCGTAGCGTCCCCCCTGGCCGACCAGCCGGCCGCTCCCGAGGGCGCCCCCAACGTCGTGATGGTGGTCCTCACCTCCGCCCGTCGCGACCAGCTCACGCCCTACGGCGCGAAGCCCGGCGTCACTCCGTTCCTGCAGCGGGTGGCCGACCGCGGCGTGCGCTTCACCGACGTGATCAGTGAGTCGCCCTACTCGAAGGTGGCGGGCGTGGCGCTCTTCACCGGTCGCCACAGCTGGATGCTCGACATGGTGGAGCCCGGCCCCCGGGTGAACCAGCGCGTGCTCCCCCCCGAGGTCGACACCCTGCCCGAGCTGCTGCAGCGCGCCGGCTGGCACACCCTCGGCGTCACCGGGAACTTCAACCTCAACACCGAGGGCGGGATCTCCCAGGGCTACGACCACTTCCAGAACGCCCAGGCCAACGGCTTCGCGCCGGGCCGCCGCGCCGAGGTGGGTCTGATCGGCAAGACCGTCGACGAGTGGCTCGACGCCCGCCCCGCCGACCGTCCGTTCTTCCTCCACGTGGGGTTGATCGACATGCACGCCCCCATTCGCGTCGTCGATGCCGAGCTGCAGAACTTCGACCCGGACACCCCCAACGCCGACTACCGCTCCGCCCTGCACCGGGTCGACAAGGCCCTCGAAGGCCTGTGGGCCCGTCTCAAGAAGGACGGCGTCGCCGACAACACGATCCTCGTGGTCACCGGCGACCATGGCATCGGCCTGAAGACCCCCGAGCACCACGGCGGGCTCCACGGCCGCCTGCTGTACGACTCCTCCATTGGCGTGCCGCTGATCATCTCCGGCCCCGGCGTCGCCAGCGGTGCCGCGGTCGACGGCATCACGGCCCAGGTCGACCTCATGCCCACCGTCCTCGAGCTGGCCGGCGTGGCCGTCCCCGAGGGCCTCGACGGTCGCAGCTGGGCCGCCCAGGTGCGCGGGGAGAGCCCCAAGACCGACCGCAAGCGGGCCTACGCCGCCACCTGGCACTTCGGCGCGCAGCGCGCCTCGGTGTGGACCACCGAGCGCCAGTGTCAGCTCGACTTCGGCAGCGTCGGCTTCGAAGACGACTTCACCGACGCCTGCTTCGACCGGGTGGCCGACCCCACCTTCACCACGGCCATCACCGAGCGCAAGCTCATCGACGAGCTCGATGGGTGGCGGCAGGACGTGATGAAGCTCGTCACCAAGCTTCCCCCCGAGAAGGCCGGCAAGCCCAAGGCGAAGGGCAAGAAGCCCAAGGGCAAGCCGGGCGCCAAGGGCAAGGCGGGGGCCAAGGGCAAGGCCAGCCCGAAGTCCAAGTCCAAGTCCAAGTCCAAGGGGAAGGGCAAGTGACCGCGGGGGCCGTGGTCCTCGCGGCGCTGATCGGCTGTGGCGGCAACGACGACGACCCGGCCACGTCCCCCACCGTGGGCGACTCCAGCCCCACCACGACGCTGCCGGCCGCACCGCGGGAGCGGGCCACTTCCTGTGACCCCCTCGACCCAGGCCTGTGCGCGTCCCCCTGGCCCTCGTCCTACTACCAGGTGCCCAGCGAGGGCTCCGAGAGCGGCTGGGCCTTCTCCTTCGCCAACGACTCGCTCCCCGAGACCGCGGAGGGCATTCAGATCACCGAGGCCGTCCTCAACCACACCGACGGCTTCTCCACGATGACCCCGCTCTTGATCGACCTCGGCCCGGTCGACCTCAGCGGCACCATCAACGTGCTCGACCCCTCCACCTACGCCGCGGCCGACGCCCGCACCGTCATCGTGAACACGACCACGGGCGAGCGGGTCCCTCACTTCGTCGAGATCGACCAGGTGGGCAACGACGACGACGAGCGGGTCTTCTTCCTTCGCCCAATCGTGCCGCTCGACCACGCCACCCACTACGTCGTGGGCATTCGTGGGCTGAAGCGCCCCGACGGCACCGATATCGAGCCCTCCGACCACTTCCTCGCGCTGCGGGATGGCGTCGAGCCCGGCGACGCCGACGACGCGGCCGACCTCCCGTGGCGTCGGGCCCAGTTCGACGCCGACGTCTTCCCCGCACTGGAGGCCGCCGGCTTCCCGCGGAGCGAGCTGCTCGTGGCCTGGGACTTCCACACCGTCTCGGTGCAGGGCAGCCTCGGCGACATGCTCTCCATCCGCGAGCAGGCCCTGAGCTGGTGGAGCACCTCCGACCAGTCCTACGTCATCGAGAGCGTCGAAGAAGAAGACTGCTCGGTCGCTGGGGCCACGGTGTTCCGCACCATCCGTGGGTCCTTCACCGGCCCGCTGTTCACCGTCGACGACGCCCCGGCCACCCGGCTGTCCCGCGATGCCAGCGGCTTGCCCACCATCTCGGGCACCACCGACGTCCACTTCCTGGCGCGGGTGCCCTGCTCGGTGGCCCAGGCCCCCGGCGGGCGCCTGGTGCAGTACGGTCACGGCCTCCTCGGCAACCGCGACGAGACGAAGACCGGCTGGCTCACGGCCCAGGCCCAGGCCGATGGCTACGTCCTCTACGGCCAAGACTGGACGGGCATGGCCGACGAAGACCGCTTCCCCATCCTCGACATGGTGGGCGGCGACGTGAACGACTTCCCCATGGTGCCCGAGCGCACCATGCAGGGCCTCGCCCAGAAGCTCATCGGGCTCCGCTTCGCCCGCGACGTGCTCTCGGCCGACGCCGCGCTCCAGCTTCCCGACGGCACGCCGCTGGTCGATGGGGCCTTGGCCCCCGGCTACTACGGCAACTCTCAGGGGGGCATCCTCGGGGCCGCCTACATGGCGCTCTCGCAGGACATCGAGCGCGGCGTGCTCGGCGTGGCCGGCATGCCGTACAGCCTGCTCCTCGCCCGGTCCTTCGACTTCGACCTGTTCCTGCTCGCCATGCAGCAGACCTTCCGCGACGACCGCGACATCGCGCTGATCCTGGCCGTGATGCAGAACGCCTGGGATGCGGGTGAAGCGGGTGGCTACGCCCACTTCATGACCGACACCCCCCTGCCCGACACGCCCTCCCACCAGGTGCTCATCCAGGTGGGCATCGGCGACGCTCAGGTCACCACCCTCGGAGCCCACCTCATGGCCCGGGCCTACGGGGCCCCCAGCCTCGCGCCCGCCGTGCGGCCCATCTGGGGCGTGGAAGAGGCCCAGGGCCCCATCGAGGGCTCCGCGCTGGTGGAGTGGTACTACCCCGACGGCAGCCTCGAGCCCGAGGAGAACATCCCTCCGGAGAAGAGCGGCGACACCCACGAGTGTCCCCGGCGGGAGCGGGCGGCCCAGGAGCAGATCCGCGTCTTCTTCGAGACGGGCCGGGTCGAGCAGTTCTGCGACGGCACCTGCGAAGGGGTGCGCGAAGGCTTCTGCGACTAGAGCGGGGCGCCCGAGCGGGGGCCGGAGCAGGGCGCCCGAGGGGCGCGCCCGACGGCGCTTAGAGCGAGGCCATCATCCCGACGACGGTGCTGGTGGCCACGAGGGCCATGCCCGCCAGGGCCAGCACCGCGGTGCCGCCGAGCACGCCAGCGACCAACGCAGCGGTGCTCCACGGGGAGGCCGGCGGCTCGTAGCCCTCGAAGGGGTCGGCCGGGAGGTCGTCGTCGGCGATGGCGTTGACCGGGAAGGGGACGGCCATGGCGTCGGACTCGGTGGTGCGACCACGGGAGCTCGGCAGAGGCCACGGCAGGCTCATCTCGGGACGCGGCGGGGCCGGCATCGGCGTAGCCAGGTAGTTCTCGTAGTCTTCGTCGGTGCCGGGGGCGGTCTGGACGACGGAGAGGCTGGGGCGCTCCGGCTGGGCCGGCACGGCCAGCGGGTCGGCTTCGTCCCAGCCCCAGGCCTCCTGGCTGGACTCGGGGAGGTCCACCGCGGGGCGGGAGGGCTCGGGGAGCTGACCGATGGGGGGCAGGGTGCCCGGGGGGCGGTGGTCGGCCAGGCGGAGCACGCTGGCGCGCTGCTTGGCCTCCTCGGCCATCTTGGCGGCCAGGGCCCGGCGCTCGCTGATGGAGGGGGCTGCGGGCACATCGGCAGCATCGGCCACGGGCGCGGCAGCGGTGCGCGCCTTGGCCTCGGCGAGCATGCGGGCGGCGAGGGCGCGCTTGTCGACCGGCTCGCTGGCCACGGGCTCGGGCTCGGTGCGGGGACGGGGCTCCGGCTGGGTGGCTTCGTCGGTCAGCATGGGACCGTCGTCGACCGGGCTGGACACCACGATCTGCTTGCGGGGCGGCGACACGCGCCGGCCGGTGATGTTGGCGCGGGAGACCAGGACGTTGGCCTTGCGCTTGCGAGGCTTCTCCTCGGTGGGGGCCTCGACGAACGCGTCGTCGGGGATCTGGGTGTCGATCACCTCCCACGTCTCGAGGGGGTGCTCCGCAGCCGCTTCTGCCCGGGCGCCGGCATCGGTGGCGCCGCTGAGCGTGAACTCGGGGACATCGAGACCAGCGTCGTCGATGAGATCCAATCCATCGAGGGACTCGACGGTTCCCTTCGCTCCCACCCAGTAGCCCTTGGCGTCGGTGGACTCGGCGTTCCAGCTCTGCGCGGCGGCGTGGGACATGCGGGGCTCCCGGGGAAAGAGGGATCGTTGGCCTGCATATGGCATGTTTCGCCTCGAGCCGCCACAGAACGCGGCACCCGGCCAGCGCCCCGGTGGACCCGCAGGAACGCGGGCTTGTTCCCCGAGGCCCTGCTGCGCTGGGTTCACCCTTGCCCATCGCGTGCCATGCCCAAGCCTCCGAAGCCCGTCACTCGGCCCCGTCTGCGCCGGCAGATCGACCACTACCTGGATCGCTACGCCACGACCGAGGCCCACCTCAGGCGCCTGTTCCGCCGGCGGATCCAGCGGGCCGCGGCCCACCACGGCAGCGACCCGGCGGAGGGGGAGGCCTGGCTGGAGGAGGAGATCCGGCGGGTGGTCCGGCTGGGCATCGTCAACGACGCTCAGTTCGCCACCGACCGAGCTCGCACCTTGGTGCGCCGCGGCAACGGCCCACGACAGGTGCGGTCCAAGCTCGTGGCCAAGGGCGTGGCGACGGAGCTGGTGGAGGCCGCGCTGGCCGCCGTGGCCGAAGAGCTGGGCGACCCTACGCGGATCGCCGCCTTCCGGTTCGCCCGGCGTCGCAAGCTGGGGCCCTTCACCGCGGGTGGCCCCCCCGAGGACCGAGACGTCCAACAGCGCCAGCTCGGGAAGCTGGCGCGCGCAGGGTTCGGCTACGACGTGGCTCGCGCCATCATCGAGTCGCCGACCATCGAAGGCCTGGAGGAGTGGGCGGGCGGCGACGCCTGACCCTCACGAGGGAGCGCGCCGCACCATGGCCCAGCCTCAGCTGTTGGTGGCCTTGAACTCGGTGACGAGGAAGTACTTCACACCGTCGACCTCGAGGGCCTTGCCCTCGAAGGAGAGCTCCTTGGCGGGGTCGAGCTGGTCGACCACCTCGTTGGCGATGACGTAGTACTCGCCGTTGGCCAGGAACGGGGCGGCGACCTGGGAGTCGAGCTTGGAGCCGTTGGGCGTGAGCTGGGCCGTGAAGGTGACGGCCTTGCCATCGGCGTGGACGCGCTGGGCCATCATGCCGGTGGAGTAGCTGCAGGCGCTGCCGACGTATTCCGCCTTCTTGGCGCACTTGGTGGCGTCGGCGTCGGCGTCTGCCGCGACGGCCTCGCTGTTGTCGGTGGTGTCGGCGACATCACCCTTGCTGCCGGGGCAGGCGAGGGCGGCAGCGGGGAGCATCAGAGCGGCAGAGAGGAGAATGGTCTTCATCGAGACACCTCGTGGGGGTTTCGCAGCAAGGGTACGTCGCCCGGCGCTTAACCCCAAGTCGTCGCGACACGCTTTGACAAGCAGGGGGCGAGAAGTGGCCTCAGCGGACGCTCGAACATGACGTCCGCGGGGCCCGTGCGGCATAGTGGGTGACGAACAGGAGTCGAAACGGTGAACAACATGGTGAAGCAGGGAACGCCCGGGTGGCGCACGGCCCTCCTCGTGCTGCCGATGGTCCTGGCCGCCGCCTGCGGCAACAAAGACGACGACCCGGTCGACACCGGCGCCGACGTCGTCACGCTGCCCAACATCTACATCAACGAGTTCATGGCCTCGAACAGCTCGACCTACGCCGACGAGTCCGGCGCCTTCCCCGACTGGATCGAGCTGTACAACGCCAGCAACGAAGACGCGGATCTCACCGGCTGGTGGATCACCGACGACAACACCGAGCCCATGAAGCACGAGATCCTCGAAGGGGTCGTGGTGCCGGCCGGCGGCTTCTTCGTGCTGTTCGCCGACGGCGACATCGACCAGGGCGTCAACCACCTCTCCTTCTCCCTCGACGCCGACGGAGAAGACATCGGGCTGTACGGCCCCTCCGAGTTCGACACCCCCGAGATCGACGCCCTCGACGCCTACCCGGTGCAGATCACCGACATCTCCCTGGCTCGCACCCCCGATGGCTCCCCTCAGTTCGAGGCGACGGAGAACCCGACGCCCGGCGCGAGCAACGGGGGCCGCTGAATGCCCTCCATGAAGGCGAGGTACGAGTTCAAGTACCTGGTCAAACCGGAGGAAGAGGCGTTCATCCGCCAGGTGGCGCAGATGTACTGCGCGCCCGACGCGTACGGCGTCAACGGCAAGTACACGGTCTCGTCGCTCTACTTCGACACGTGGGACTGGCTCACCGCCATGCAGACGGTCGAGGGCCAGCGAAACCGCTTCAAGCTCCGCATCCGCACCTATGGCTTCACCCCCGAAGACCCGGTGTTCCTCGAGAACAAGGGCCGCGTGGGCACCAGCATCCTCAAGCAGCGGGCGCTGATGGCCCGGGAGCACGTGCGGGACCTGTGCCGAGGCGAGCCGCCGCCCCCCGGGGGCTTCCCGGCCCTCAAGGCCGCCCACCAAGACGACCTGGTGCGCTTTCGCGACCGGATGGACTTCCTCGACATGCGCCCCCGCCTCTGGGTGGCCTACGAGCGCGAGGCCTACGGCTCCCACTACGGCGACGGCGCCCGGCTCACCTTCGACAGCGAGCTGCGGGTGCAGCCGCCCAGCCACGACGACCCCTTCGTGCCCGACGACGCCTGCTGGCAGTCGGTGGCGCTCGACGGCCCGCAGGTCATCGTGGAGATGAAGTTCAACGGGGCCTTCCCGTTCTGGATGCAGCGCATCGTGCACGGCCTGGAGCTCAAGCGGGTGAGCTGCTCCAAGTATGTGCAGGGTGTCGAACAGACGGGGGATGTCCCCTGGAATCGTGAGGAATGGGCGGGGCAATGGACGGTCTACTGATGGGCATGTTTGCCCAGCCCCCGGGCATGAACGTGACGCTGGCGGACTTCCTGCTCCGCCTGCTGGTGGCTTTCCTCGCGGGGCAGGCCATCGGCTGGTTCTACGCCTGGTCCCACGGGGTGCTCTCCTACAGCCAGAACCTGGTGCAGAGCCTCGTGCTCCTCTCCATGATCGTGTGCGTCATCATGGGCGTGGTGGGCGACAGCCTGGCCCGTGCCTTCGGCCTCGCGGCGGCGCTGGCCATCGTGCGCTTCCGCACCCCGGTGAAGGACGCCCGCGACACCACCTTCCTCTTCCTCTCGGTGGCGGTGGGCATGGCGGCGGGCGCCGGTCAGCTCTCCATCGCGCTGGCGAGCACCTTCGTGATCGGCACCACGGCCCTCTTCCTCCACTGGACGGCCTTCGGCACCCGCACCACCGAGCAGGGCATGCTGCGCTTCCAGCTCGATGGTGATCAGTCCCGCGACGACGTGATCGCCGTGCTCCGCAAGCACTGCCGCAGCTTCCAGCTCACCGCGGCGCGGGTCGCGCGGGCGGGGGGGCCGGAGGAGCTGGTCTACGACGTGAACCTCCGCAAGGAGCAGGCGGGCGACTTGCTCGTGCGTGAGCTCACCGCCACGGGGCATGTGCAGGGCGTGTCGCTGCTGCCCGCGGCGCGGATCGGGGAAGCCTGATGGACATCCGTGTACGACGCATGATCGGTGGCGGCCTGTGGGGCGTGGGCTTCGTGGTCGCCGTGATCTGGGGCAGCCTGGCCGAGAGCGGTGCCGAGGGGCGGGGCTACGGCTTCGCGCCGTCGGTGAAGGTGGCCGCCCTGGAGACGGGCCGGGTGGGCGAGCTCGCCGTGGAGCTGCACCAGGTGGTGGAGCCGGGCGAGGTGCTGGTCCGGATGGACCCTCAGCCCCTCAGCGAGGAGCGCGAGGTGGCCACGGCACGGCTCCTGGCCGCCCAGGAGAGCGCCGCGGCCAGCGCCGCCAACGATGTGCGCCGCTTCGCCGAGGGGGTGGAGGGCGTGATGGTCGACCAGGCCCGCATCGCCACCCAGGTGCAGGAAGACCGAGCCCAGCTGGCCAACCTGCAGGAGCGTCTCTCCATCGAGCTCGACCTCGCCGCGTCGGGGGCGAGCAGCGACCAGGCCGTGGAGGAGTGGCGTCGACGCATCCGGGTGGTGCAGGCGCGAATCCAGGCCGGCCGCGCGGCCCTGTCGGTGGTGAACGACGCCGCCGACGCCGCCCGCGACCGCACCGAGCAGCTGCCCGTCAGCGCCCCCACCGAGAGCTGGGAGGTCGTGGTGGCGGCCCGGGAGCTGGAGCAGCTGGAGGGCCGGATCGACCGCCTCGACCTCACCGTGGCCCACTCGGGTCAGGTGACGCGGGTCTACCGTCACGAAGGCGAGGTGGTGCCGGCCGGCGAGCCGGTGCTCGAGGTGCGGAGCCTGGCCACCCAAGACGTGGTCGCCTTCCTCCAGCCGGCCGAGGCCGGTGGGCTGGAGCAGGGGCAGGTCGCCACCGTGCGCCGCGCCACCGGTCAGGTGCTGAGCGGCACCCTGGTGAGCGTGGGCTCGGGCCCGCAGCAGCTCCCGGCCCACCTGTGGCACAACCCGCAGGCCCCCGAGTACCTCGTGCCCGTGCGCATCCGCCTCGATGGCGAGGTCGGCCCCGACGAGCCGGTGACCGTCCGGCTCTGAGCCCTGGCCTCGGCTGGGTGCTCGGCGGCGGGGGTCAAGAGCCTGTGAGGTACGATCCTCCGGCATGATCCCGGTGACGCTGCGGCCCGCGCCGCGTCATCGTCCCGTGTCGGAGGTCCTCATGTCGCTGCTCGCCTGGCTCGTGCTCGCCCTGCCTGCCTTTGCCCAGGACGCCGACGGCGACGGCTTCGCTGCGGGCGACTGCAACGACGCCGACCCCAGCATCTACCCGGGCGCCCCCGAGGGCACGGTGGCCGACGGCATCGACCAGGACTGCTCCGGCGTGGCCGACGACGTGCTCGTGTGCGCCACCGGCGGGCTCCCCACCCTCCAGCAGGGCGTGGACGCGGCGGGGGATGGCTTCGTGGTCCGGGTGTGTGCCGGTCGCTACCGAGAGAACGTCCGGGTCGTGGGCAAGCAGCTGGCCATCGTGGGCACCGAGGGCGCGCGACGCACCGGCATCTACGGCGGCGAGGCGGGGCCGGCGCTGCTCGTCCGGGGCGGCGCCGACGTTCGCGTCGAGGGCCTCACCCTGGCTCGGGGGCGGTCCGCCAGCTTCGGCGGGGGGCTGCGGTGCGAGGGCGCCCGGGTCGATGCCTCGCAGCTCAGGGTCATCCGCAGCTCCGCCCGCGACGGGGGCGGCATCGGGGCCGACGACTGCACCGTGAGCCTCGATGGCGTGCGCCTCGTGGGCAACGAGGCCAGCGTCGACGGCGGCAACCTCTGGCTCCGCGACAGCCAGGGCACCCTCACCGGCTCGGAGCTGGCCGAGGGAACCGCCGAGCAGGGAGGCGGCGCCTTCGTCGACGGCGGCGACATGGTGATCGAGGGGAACGTCGTGCGGGACAACACCGCCACGTCCACCGCCAGCGACTACGTCGGCGGGGGCGGGCTCTTCGTGCGGGGCACCGCCCAGGTGGTCGCCAACACCGTGCGTGGCAACCACGCCGTCACCTGCGGCGGCGGCATGTACCTCGACGGCGGTCAGAGCAACGTCGTCGCCAACATCGTCTCCGACAACACCGCCAGCGACGACGGCGGGGGCGTCTACTTCGACTGGTCCACCGGCAGCTTCGTGGCCAACACCGTGCGCCACAACGACGCCGTCGACGACGCCGGCGGGCTGCGGGTCTACCGCGGCAGCCTGCGCATCGAGGACAACCTCATCGAGGGCAACACCGCCAACGACGACGGCGGCGGCGCCAAGATGTCTCATGCCTCCCACATCTACCGACGCAACACCCACCGCCACAACACCACCGGCGACGCCGGCGGCGGCCTCGAGATGGACAACGACACCACCGACATCGAGGACTGCGTCTTCGAGGGCAACCGGGCCGGCCGTGGCGGGGGGCTGCACAGCTGGCGCAACGAGGGCGAGGTGGCCATCACCGGGTCCACCTTCCGCGACAACCGGGCCACCGACTGCGGCGGGGGCCTGGCCTTCGACAACGACCCCCACGAGATGACGCTGTACGACCTCGTCCTCGACGCCAACCGCTCCGACAACGACGGCGGCGGGCTCTGCCTGGAGTTCGCCTCGTGGGACGACGGCCCCGAGTCCGAGAGCCTGGTGACCCTGGCGAACAGCGTGGTCGTGGGCTCCCAGGCCGACGACGAAGGCGGCTTCGCCTACGTCGAGTACGGTCGGCTGGCAGTGGTGAACAGCGTGGGGGTCGACAACGGGGCCCCCACCGGTGGCCAGGGCCATGCCGACGACGACGGGCTCCTCCTGGTGCGCAACACCGCCCTGGTGGGGGGCAGCGGCACCGTGCTCGACACCGACGGCAACGGTGCCCTGGGCGTCGCCTACAGCGCTCTGTGGAGCACCTCCGGCCTGTGGGGGAATGTCGCCGACCCGGTGGGCAGCATGGGGGTCATCGCGGCCGACCCGGCCTTCGTGGGCCCCGGCGACTACCACCTCGCTCCGGGCTCCGCCCTCATCGATGCGGGCGACCCGGCCGTCCTCGACCCGGACGGCTCCGTGAGCGACATCGGCCTGCACGGCGGCCCGGGCGCCCTGCCCTAGATGCCTCCTACGGTTGGAAGGCCGCTCGGGCGCTCACCCAGTCCTGCACGCGCTCCTCGAGGACCGGCAGGGTGACGCCGCCCCCACCCAGCACCGTGTCGTGGAAGCCCGGCAGGTCGAAGCCGTCGCCCAGGGCCTGCTCGGCCTCGGCCCTGAGGGCCAGGATGCGCAGCTGGCCGGTCTTGTAGGCCAAGGCCTGCCCAGGGGTGGTGATGTAGCGGTCGACCTCGTTGTCGATGTTGTTGACCGCCAGGGGCGTGTTCTCGGTGAGGAAGTCCACCGCCTGCTGGCGGGTCCAGCCCTTGGCATGCAGGCCGGTGTCGACCACCAAGCGGGAGGCCCGCCACGCGTCGAAGGCGAGCATGCCGAGGCGGTCGGTGTCGCCGCTGTACAGGCCGAGCTCGTCGGACAGCCGCTCGGTGTAGAGGGCCCAGCCCTCCACGAAGGCCGTGAACTGGCCGTGGCGGCGGAAGGCGGGGAGTGCGTCGAGCTCCTGGTTCAGGGCGATCTGGAGGTGGTGCCCGGGGACGGCCTCGTGGAAGGCCAGCACCTCGGCCTCGTGGCGGGGGCGGGTCTCGGGCTGGTAGGTGTTGACGGCGTAGAAGCCGGGCAGACCCTGGCCGGGGCGCGGTCGCTCGTAGTAGGCGATGGTGGTGTAGGGGGCGAGGTAGTCGGGGATGGGCCGCACCTCGCAGGGGGTCTCGGGGAGCCGACCGAAGGCCTGGGGCACGGCTCGTTCGGCGCGGGCCAGGGCCTCCCGCGCGGTGGCCTCCACGGCTTCCTCGGTGTCGAAGCGCAGGGCGGGGTCGGTGCGGAGTCGCTCGAACAGGGCGGCGAGCTCCATGGGCTCCCACACGCGGGCACCGATGGTGAGGAACTCCCCGTGGATGCGCTCGAGCTCGTCGAGGCCGGTCTGGTGGAGCTCGTCGGCGGTGAGGGGGAGGGTGGTGTACTCCTCGATCAGGGCGCCGTAGCAGGCCTCGCCCACGGGGAGGCCGGCCAGGCCTTCGTCGCCGCCGGTGCGGGCGACGGGGAGCACGTCGTCGCGGAGGAGGTCGCGGAGTCGGCCGAGGGCGGGGCGGACCTTCTGCTGGACGACCTCGAGGTTGGCGGCATGGAAGCGGCTCCAGTCGTCGGTGGGCCAGGCCTCCGGGGCCTCGGCCACGACCATCGGGGAGGCGGCGGCCTCGGCGGCGAGCTCGTCGTCGAGCATGGCCACCACGCGGCGCACGGACTCGGCGTTGGCCACCAGGCCGTCGCTCAGGCCGAGGCGGAGGGCCTCGGTGCGGTGGTCGATGTTGACGGCGGTGGCCTCCAGCTGGGCCAGGAGGTCGTCGCCATGAGCGGGGGTGTCGAGGGGAGCGTCCTGCACGAGACGGTTGGCCTGCACCAGCGGCTGATTCCGGGGGGAGATGGACCACGCCTCGAAGCGGCAGGCCCGCTGGGCGATGGCGGTCTGCAGCTCGAAGCGGGCGAGGTCGGCGGTGACGCGGTCGGGGCCCGACAAGGTGCCCAGCTCGTCGAAGCGAGCGAGCCAGGTGTCTTGCTGGGTCTCCCAGGTGGCCTGGGCTTGGGGGGAGGCGTCGTGGAGGCGCCCGCGGTGCTGCTCGTCGCCCAGCTCGACAGCCCAGGTGGGGTAGGCCCGCATGAGCTCGGCCCACATCTCGTCGAGGAGGGCGGCCAGGGCCGGGTCGGAGACGCCGTCGGAGGCGCCGTGGTCGAAGGCGAGCTCCGCGACGGGCCGACCCTGCATGGGGGGCCGAGGGGGGAGCTCGGCGGCCGGGGGGGCGGCCACGGGGGCGGGGGACTTGGCGCAGCCGAGGACGGCGACCAGCGGCAGGACGGGAAGAAGGGTGCGGCTCATGGGGCGCAGCTACCCTGGTTCTCCCGGAAAGCCCAGCGAGCGCGCGGCCAGCTGGGGCTCCGCCCGGGCCTGGGCCAGCGCGGCGCGCATGGGACGCGGGTCGATGCGGAAGAGCACGTCGCCCTCCTGCACCTCCTGCCCCTCCTCGAACACCCGCTCCAGCACCACGCCCGTGGCGCGGGCCCGAACCTCGGCCGTGCGGGAGGCCGTGACCCGCCCGCGCAGGGACAGCTCCACCGGCACGTCGCTCGCGTGTACGGTGACGACCCCGACCGACGGTGGAGCCGGCGCGTGCGCCTCTTCGGACCCCGAACAAGCGGACGAAGCGAACAGCAGGAGCACGATGCTCCCCCGCGCGATGTTTGATACATTCATGAATGTATGATTAATGGTGAAGGCAGGAGGTGTCCAGACATGGCGCGATGCACGCCCGAGGAAGCCGCGAAGACCCGGGAAATGCTGCTCGACGCGGCCCTGGACGTATTCTGGGAAGAGGGCGTGGCGTCCCCCAGCCTGACCAAGATCGCCGAGCGGGCGGGCAAGACCCGCGGGGCCATCTACCACCACTTCAAGGACAAGGCGGACCTGTTCGACGCCCTGTGCGACCGCATGTTCATGCCCG
>ENA-OWNT01001996-OWNT01001996.1-seawater-metagenome-genome-assembly--contig:-NODE-1996-length-22709-cov-5.090668_pt1 | contig 22709 bp, 11 predicted proteins | sample MGYA00238136_ERZ651165 | MGnify/ENA primary metagenome ERZ651165 (study PRJEB26861, sample SAMN08777766) | seawater metagenome | isolation source: coastal seawater | place: USA: Florida | collected...
GACGAGGACGCCCGCGACCGGCGCCCGACGATCACCCTCGGACCGAGCCACGACCTGCGTTACGTGATCGGCTTCGACGCGCCGACCTGGCGCCTCGAGGGGGAGACGGGCGTACGGGTCGACGGTGTCGGCTGGACTGCGTTCTCGGCAGACCACGAGCCGGTGGACTCTGGGGACGAGCGCCTGTTGGCGGGTTGGCACCGCTGGATCCTCGTGCTGGACGGCGACCAGCTCGCCCGCATCGACCTGATCGGGGGACATCGCGAAGCGCTCGGGCCGGCGGGCGGCCCGATCTCGGACGCTCTGGCGATCCCGGGGACACCCAACGTGCTCCTCGTCGCCGTCGACGACGATGGGGTCCGGATCCGACTCGTCTAGCGGCGCCGCACGAGGGGCAGCAGGAGCAGCCCGATCAACCCGAACGCGACGCCGCCGTCGAGCGTCTGCTCGCAGCTGCAGCCGCTCTCGGGGAGGGCGCTCGCGACGTCGTCCGTCGGGAACTGCCCGGGCCCGTCGTCATCCGCCGGGTCGCCGATCGGGTCCGCGCTGTCGTCGTCGTCGCCGACGGCTTCGGTTGCGTCGTCGTCGTCGCCGGTGCTGTCGTCCGTGGAGTCGTCGTCGTCGCCGACGTCCTCGGTGGCGTCGTCGTCGTCCCCGTCCTCGGGGGGCGGCTCGGCCACCGTGTAGGTCACGCGCACGCGCACCGCGTCGACCCAGGCGTCGCTGTCGCGGTAGCCCCCGGGCTGGCTGTCGAGCTGCACCGTCGCGAGCAGATCGTTGGCGTCCGTCCAGCTCCAGGACGACTGGTCCCCGGTCACGTCCACGGTGTGCCACTGCAGGGTCGTCCCGGTGAACACCGTCCCCGCCGCGCCGCCCCCGTGGACCTCCAGGTTCAGCTGGTACTGACCGCTCGAGTACTGCGTGCGGGCCAGCACCTCGAGCTCGACGCTGTCGATCACCTCGTCCCCGTCGGGATCGCACAAGGCGAAGCCCCCGGCGCTCAGGAACTCTCCGGCGTCGACGTTCGGGGTGTGCGCCTCGGCGCCGTCGGGGGCGCCGGTGGCCGCGAGCACCGAGCTCCAGTCGTTGCCCATGGCGGACCCCGCGAACGACTCCTGGATCCAGCTGCCGGGCTCCGGCGGTCCGTCCCCGCAGGGGTCTGGGGCGTCGTCGTCGTCATCGTCGCCGGTGGGGCCGCCTCCGGAGACGAACTCGAACTTCACGGCGTTGGCTTCGTCGGACTGGTTGTCGTCGGTCCCGTCGAGCACGACGCTGCACCCGCCGACGCCCGCCGTGCAGAAGTAGGTCCCCAGGTCGACCCAGCCGGACGCCCCGTCGCCCGTCTGGTCGATGGAGATGTGCGTCTGCCCGCCGTTGCCGTCGTAGATGAAGTGGTCCGCGTCGTTCGTCCGGTTCTCGGTCATGCGGAACCAGGTGGAGATCGCGTAGTTCCCGGCCGTCGGGATGTCCGGCGTCCAGGACGCGGTGCCCACCCGGTCCGGGCCGCCCACCGTGTGCGACAGGTAGTGGTAGTCCGTGTCTGCCCCGTCGTAGCCGTATCCGAGCATCCCCCAGGTGGTCCAGTCGTTGCCGGTGAGCGTGAAGGTCGGGGGCCCGTCGCTGTCGTCGATGACGATCGTCTGCGCGCTCGCGAGGGAAGGCGGGCAGAGCAGTACGACGAGGGCGAGGGCGGCTAGCGGGGAACGAGGCACAGGCCCTCCCCGTTGAAGTGGATGGAGTTCGGGCCGGAGTCGTTGCACCCCCCGTCGTCGGGGTCGCCGATGTGGAACTCGGAGCAGTAGCCCTGCCGCCACAGCGGGCAGAAGTGATACAGCGTGAGGTCGTTGTCGCCCTCGTCGAGATCGAAGGTCCCCAGGTACACGAGGTTCGGCGGCGGGCCGTCGTTGTCCGTGTCCATCACGAGCCAGTCCAGGCCACAGTTCGCGAACAGCGGGGTGCCCTCGCTGTTGTGGCTGTTGCGGACCCGGAGGAAGCCCGTCTCGTTGATCTGGCTGGCGCCGCTCTCCGCGACGCTGATGTCGTAGATGTCGTACATGCCCGCGGTAGGCGCCACGAGCGTGCCGGTCGCCTCCGTGTTGCCGTTGGCGAGCACGTAGATCTCGTCCTCGCCTGACGGGCCGTAGAAGTCGGTGACGAACACGCCATCCTCGGGGCAGTCGTCCAGCGACTTGGGCGGCGGCGTGTCGTCGTCGTCGCCAGCGTCGTCATCATCGCCAGCGTCGTCGTCGTCGCCCTCGTTCACGTTGTCGTCGTCGTCGCCGACGGCGTCGTCGTCGTCCGCCGCGTCGTCGTCGTCGCCGGCGCCCTCGTCCCCCCGCTGGGGCGGAGCGTTCAAGGCGCTGAGCGCGTTCTCGTTGCAGCCGAGCGCAAACAGGAGCAGCGCGAGAACGCTGACGGGGAGTGCAGTGCGAAGCCTGGAATCCATGGGTCCTCCCTCGAGCCGGAGGGAGGTCAGCAGGTTCCTGTTGGTTAGATGTTGAGGTTGTGTGGAGAGGTGTGAGTGGTCGCTGTGGTGACCAGCTTGGGGCGAAGCATGGTTGCGGAGCCACTGGTCCAATTGACCTACATGTCAATCGACCCCGCGATTGACCTGGACCCCAAGTTGGCCTGTGGGCCAACTGGCCCCGCGATTGACCTGGAGGCCAAGTTGGCCCGTGGGTCAACTGGCCCCGCGATTGACCTGGACCCCAAGTTGGCCTGTGGGTCAATCGGCGTCGCGATTGGCCTGTGTGTCACTTGGACGAGTCGCGGGGACGTCCGCTCAGCGGAGGACGAGGTTCCTGGGATGGTCGCGACTGCCGAAGCTGGTCTGCCCGCCGGGCCCTTCGACGGTCACGTACCACTGCAGCACCCCATCCTCCGGCCGAGGGGTCGACACGGAGCCCTGTCGGGTGGCGCCCCCAGTCAACGCCACGGGGCGCCAGCTGGTGCCCTGACGGACGGCCGCGCTCGCCACGCAGTCGCCGGTGCACTCCAGGGTCGTCACGAGAGCGATCTCCACCATGCGCCCGCGGCGTCCCGTCTGCTGTGCGGTGGCGGACCGGATGACCGGTGGTTCGGGAGGCTGGGCCTCGGGTTCCGCCGGCGCGGTTGGGATGAGCTCAGGGCCCTCGGCGCTGGTGGCCGGCTCCGGGTCCGATTCTGTTGGCTCGGCCCCGAGGGAGGTGTCGTCTGCGCCGGGGCCGCGCGAAGCACGTTGGACGGGGGGAGGCGTGGCCTCGGGGGGGCGCGTCCGCCTGGGCGTCGCCCTTCCCGTCGGCTCCTCGGCGCCGGGTGTCGGCGACGTCTCCGTGGTGCTGACGCCTGGCTCGGGCGGGCTCGACTCCCGGTCAGGCCCGGTGTCGGGCAGGCCCCACTCCAACGTCGGCGTCGGCTCGGGGTTGGTCACGGCCGCCTCGGGCTCGCTTGGGGCGGGGCCTTCCTCAGACGGTCCTCCCCCCGAGTCCGGCCAGAGCGCGACCAACGCCCCCAGCAGCCCAAGACAGAGGACGCCGACGACCCAGCTTGCCGCGGTCCCCTTGCCGCCTGGTTCGCTGGCGGTCCGGGGCGCGGTCGTCAGGGCTTGCGTCGCCTCCACTTCGCTGGCCTCCGAGGCGCGCGCGGCGCGACCGAAGTCGTGCATGAGGGCGGTCGGAGGGACTGGTTGCGGACCCTCGGACGCCGGGTTCCGGACGGGGTCGCTCGGTTCTCGGGTCGGCATCCCTTCGTCGGACAGGGGCAGTTCCTCGGTGTCCGCGGTGAACGCGGGCGTCCTCGGTGCGGCCGCGGGGGCTACCGGCGCGCTGCGCAGCCAGGTCCGTAGGTCGGCGGGTCGGACCCCGAGCCCCTCGATCGCGAGACGCAGCGCGTTGGCGTCGACGTACCGCTGGTTCGGGTCGCGTCGGAGACAGCTGTGGATGACTGCCGCGAGCCCCGGCAGTGCGGCGTCCGCCGGCGCGAGGTGGGTCGGGTCCTCGAGTCGGGCTTCGATCTGGACGATCTGGAAGAGCAGCTGGGGGAGGGACATGGGCTCGAAGAACCGCCGCCCCGTGGCCAGCTCGAACAAGATGAGGCCCATCGCGAACAGATCGGTCCGCCGGTCCACGGGCGCCCCGGTCGCCTGCTCGGGGGCCATGTAGGTCGCCGTTCCCTTCGCATGGCCGGTTCGGGTCCGGTTCTCCGTCAGCCGGAGGCCCTTCGCGAGGCCGAAGTCCGACAGCTTGACGACCCCTTCCTCCGAGAGGAGGAAGTTTGACGGCTTGAGATCCCGATGAACCAGGCCGACGGGCTCGCCGTCGGCGGTCAAGTCGTGCGCGTGCTGGAGCCCCCGGCAGGCCTGGGAGGCGATCGCCACGACCACCTCAGGGGGCAGCCCGCCGTCAGGAATCAGACCGGAGAGGTCCTGCCCACGGACGAGCTCCATCGCGATCGCGGGCTGGCCTTCGAGGTCATCGAAGTCCCAGGTCTGCACGACGTTGGGGTGGTGAAGGCGGCCTCCGACCCGCGCCTCGTTCACGAACGCGTTGAACGCGAACTCGTGCGCTTCGGCGATCTCACTCAGGATCACCTTGAGGGCCACCTCCTTGCTGAACCCGGAGCGGCCCCGCATTTCGGCATGGAACACGGCCGCCATGCCCCCCCGACCGAGGATGTCGAGCAGGCGATACCGACCAATGTCCACGGGAAGGTCGGCGGCGGTGAGCCGATCCAGCTTCATGTCGAATCCGTCGCCATCCAGCTCTCGAGATCGTCTCGGAGCGCGCGCACGCTGGGGTGTCGATCCGCGGAGTCTGCGGCCATTGCCCGGCGGCAGATGGCCGCCAGCCTCTCAGGGGGAGTGCGGCCGCCCGCCCCGGCGGCGTCCATCACGTCCACCAGGTATCCGGCGCCCACAGCGGCCAGCAGGTTCTTCACGGTGCGAGCCCGGTGAGGCGGGCGGCCCGCAAGCGCGGTGTAGAGCAGCGCCCCGACTCCGTACACGTCGAGCCGAGCATCCACTGACGAAGCCATCCCGCGCGCGATCTCCGGCGCCATGAACGCCGGGGTCCCCACGATCTGGCCCGGTCGCGTGGGTTCGGCCGCGGCGCCTTGCCGGATCGTGGCTACCCGCGGCCCCGCCACTGTCGCGGACGTGGGCTCGTCGACCACCTTCGCGATGCCCCAGTCCAGCACGTAGACCTCACCGAACGGGCCGAACATCACGTTGTCGGGCTTGAGATCGCGGTGGACCACCCCACAGGAGTGGGCGTAGGCCAGGGTTTCGCAGACGCTGATCAACCCACGGATGACCCGTCGGAGCGGCCACGCGGCAGGTCCCGTCCGCGCAAGGATCGCGGTCAGCGTGTCGCCACGGATGACGTCCATCGTGAAGCAGGCGCGTCCGTCGTGTGTGCGGCCGACGTCGTGCACTGCCACCACGCCCGGGTGCTGAAGCTGGGCCGACGCTTGTGCCTCGCCCAGGAACCTCTCTTGAAGGAGCTGCGGAGCGCCGGCAGGGGGGCCGATCTTGAGCGCGAGGGTCCGGCCGAGCACCGGGTCGAACACCTTGCGGATCTCCGACATCCCGCCTCGGCCGAGCAGGCCCTGATCCACGAATCGGTCGGGAGAGAGGATCAGGGGCGGCGGCAGCTCCATGGCGCGGCGGAGCACGCCGGCGCTGGTCGGATCGGTCCGCAGATAGCCGATCAGGGCCGCGAGGTCGTCGGGCGTCGTGGGGGGAAGAGGAACGCTGTGGGAGCCGGCCAGGAGCGAATGGAGCAGGGCGCCGAGCTGCCGCCAGTCGTCTCCGGGGGTGCCCGGCGGCGCGGTCAGCAATGGGTCGAGCAGGACGGGCCGCCCATCGGTGCGGACGCGCACGTTTCCAGACGAGACCGCCCCGTGGGCGAGTCCCACCTCGTGGAGCCGCGCCAGACCTGCGACCAGCGGGGGAATCAGGCGGCGGGCGCGGGACGGTGGGTCCAAGGTAGTCAGCGGATCGCCCGCGATCAGCCAGTCGAGCGGGGACATGCCGGGGACGAACTCGCGCACCAGATACCAGGAGTCGCGCTTCGCCAGCGAGGTGATGCGGCCGAGGCTCGGGTGATGTACGGCGCGGAGTCGGGCGAACCGGGAGCGGATCGCATGGGGGGCCGGGGCCCCGCGCAGCACCTTCAGCACGACCTGATCACCCTCTCCGCGCCGCCGGGCGAGCCAGCAGTCTCCCTGGGGGCCCGAACCGAGCTGTTCGGTCGGGACGAAGCTCGACGGATCGGGCCCGGGCGCGAGCGGCGCGAGCTGGGCGGCGGGGCCCTGCCAGCCGGTCAGGCCGACCGCCAGTGTCTGCTTCGTCTCCTCCCTGATCTGCACGACGGTCGCCGCGAGGGTCAGGCGGGCTTGCTCCGTCTCCGGGCCGCTGGGCGGGCGTTCGCTCGCGTCGTGCAGTCGCAGCTGGACCCGGCAACGCGCGCAGGCGGCCAGGTGGGCTTGGATCGTGGCCGTAGACCGCGCCGCGACGAGGTCATCCAGTGCCGGGTGGCTCATCGCGCCCACTCCGTGCCCAGCAGGAAGGACGTCCGCTCACCGATCGCGGCCAGCCGTTGCCGGATGCCTTCCCGCAGCTTCCGCCGGGAGCGCTGGAGCACTGCGCGCGCGCCGGCCCCCGGGAGCTCGAGCAGCTGATTGATCTGATCGTAGGGCAGCTCCTCGACGAATCGGAGGAACACGACCTCCTGCTCCACAGGCGACAGCGCGGCAGAAGCGGCTGCGATCAGCCGCTCCCGCTCATCGGTCCGCATCGCACTCACGGCATCGGCCTCGTCACTGGCGGGGTCAAGGACCCCGTCGCCCGAAAGCAGCTCGGCCCGCTTGCGCACCGCGTTGAAGCAGTGGTTCTTGGCGATCGACCACAGCCAGGTTCCGAAGCGTGCTTTGGGCTGGAACTCCGGGAGCCGACGCCAGCCCGTCAGCAGCGCATCCTGTGCGAGCTCCCGGGCGCGCTCCGGGTGGCCGACAATGCGAAGACAGAGCGCGTAGATCCGGTCTTGCTCACCGGCGAAGAGACCGCTGATCTCTTCGGTGAGCGCGGGATCGCCGGGGCGTCCACTCGCCAGAGCGTCCTGGAACCGCGCGATCGCGATGTGCTCGGCGTGTCTCGTCGCCCTCATCCCGCCTCCGTGAGGAGTCTACAAACCCGCCGCGGGGGGTGACGGTCCAGGGAGAGTCGATCGCTTTTTCCTGCGGTCGTGTGCCGAGTCGGCGGGTCACGACATCCAGAGGTGAACGCATCACCTCGGAGCCGCCATGACCTCTCGCCTCGTCCCCATCCTGCTGACCGTCGTGGCCGCCACCCTGTGTTTGAGCGTCCTCGCTCCAACCGCCTCGGCCAGGGAGCCCGTCCGCCGATCGGTCAGCGCTCCCCGCCCTCCCGCCGAGGCCAGCCGGGCGGTGGGTGGCGCGCCGCGGGTCGAGCTCGGCGCGGCGGACGTTCGGGCAGGGGTCGAGCAGGGCATCGGACGCGTCCGCGCCTGCTATGAGCGGGCCCTCAAGGGGTCACCCGAGCTCCGCGGGACCGTGACCGTGGGCTGGCGGATCGAGCGCGACGGCGCCGCGGCCACGCCCACGCTGGTGGCGGACTCTGTGGGCGATCCGGCGATGGCGGCGTGCGTGGTCTCCGCGGTGGGTGCCCTGCGCTTCGCCCCGTCGGCCTCGACCACGGAGGTCGAGTACCCGTTCGCGTTCCAGCCCGCCTGGTAGCCGTCCGCCGAGTCCTGCGGTTTCTGTGTGCCGAACGCCCGTCCCGCGACATGAAGAGTCGAACCCTGGAGGTCCAATGACCCGCATCACCCCGATTCTGTTCGTCTTCCTCGTCTTCCTCACCGCCTCTGCGGAGGCCGCCGTCACCACCTGCTTCGAGGACGCCCAGGGCCGCGCGCTCGCGCGGCTGTCGGTGGAGTGGCCAGTGAACGCCTGGCAGAAGATGTGGAACGCGACCGAGCACCGACGCACCGACCATCAGGGCTGCGTGACCTTCCCCAACGCGAGCGCCGGCGACGATGTGGCGATCCACGCCCAGTCCCGCAACCTGCGCATCGTCTACCCGGACCCGATCACCGGCACCAACCGCTACTCCTGGTGGGTCAACGTGTCCGCCGGGACGACGGTCGTGGACACCCCCATCGACGACTCGCTGCGGCTCGCCGTGCGGCTCGAGGCCATGTACGTCACCGGCCTCAAGGAGTTCAGCCCCTGGGACAGCTGGTACCTCGGCGGCACCGCGCTCAACACGAACCACATCATCGAGGTGATGTACCCCGGCGCCGTCGTCGACCTCGAGTGGGTCCAGCCCTACGGCCCGTTCGGCGCGCACCAGCCGATCATCCACATCCCCCACGGCGCGCCGACGGACGGTGATCGGCCCGACTGGGTCCTGCCCCACGAGCTTGGTCACGCGCTGCACTTCAGCCGGATCAGCGAGGCGTCTCGGATGTTCGTGATGGCGGAGTACGCCAATGCGCTCTGGGACGACGCGACCGACGAGAACGGAAAGACCGGCCACTCGAACGACAAGCCGTCGACCCCGTTCGTGGCGTTCATCGAGGCGTTCGGGGAGTTCGCCGACGTCTACCGGAACACGCCGCGGGGATCCGGCCGTCACGGGCGGTTCTGGAGCCGCGCGCGAGCGGTCGATTGGTACGACACGGTGTCGGGCGAGGATGTCGAGGGCGCCGTGTTCGGCACGCTGTTCGTCGAGTGGGCAGCCACGCCGGGCATCGGGCTCGACTTCGTCGTCTCACGCTACGTCGACTGCGAGGAGTTCACGCTGCGGGACTTCGCGTCCTGCATCGAATCGGAGGAGAGCGGCTATGCCTACCGGACCCTGGTGGACGCGGCGCTCCGCTTCGACATCGAGCTCCCCGAGAGCGACCGCTTCTCTGGAGTGCTGACGCAGCAGTACCACGGTGGGATCGGCACCGACGAGGCGGGCGATGGCTTTGGTCGGGCGATGGCGCAGGGGGACTTCAACGGGGACGGCTTCATCGACCTCGCCGTCGGCGCGCCGCACGAGAACGGCGCCAAGGGGGCCGTCCGGGTCTACTCCGGCGGACCGCGCGGGTTCGCGCGCGGTGTGTGGTGGACGCAGACGGAGGTGCAGGGCGGCGCGGACGCGGAGCCTGGCGACCTGTTTGGCGCGGCGCTGGCGGGCGGCGACTTCAACGGAGACGGGTACGACGACCTGGCCGTGGGCAGCCCTGGCGAGAACGCCGACGCCGGCCACGTCAGCATGATCTACGGGAGCGCCGATGGCTTGCACGCCAGCACCGCGTGGTTCCAGGGGGAGACCCGCTACCGGCGCGCTGGCGCGGTCCACGACATGAACACCGAGGCGGGTGACCTGTTCGGCGCGGCCCTCGCCGTCGGTGACGTGAATGGAGACGGGTTCGACGACCTCGTGGCGGGTGCGCCGGGTGAGGACGGAGTGGGCTGGATCCAGGTGTTCAGGGGGACGAGCTACGGCCTGCACGACGTGGGGTGGCTGTATGGGCAGAGTCACACTACGGGCGCCAGCGACGTGGTCGCTCGCGAGACGGGAGACCGGTTCGGCAGCGCCCTGGCCGTCGGTGATGTCGACGGCGACGGTCGGGACGACGTCGTCGTGGGTGCTCCGGGTGAGGACCGGACGGAGCCAGTGTGGATGTTCTCTCCCCTCGGCTTCAGCCCGATCCGGATGACCAACACGCTGTATGACGCTGGCGCAGTCTCGATCTTCCACGGCAGCCCGGGCGCCGAGATCCTCGAGGACGGCGAGACGTTGATCGGCGATGCGGCGCACGAGCGCTTCGGTACCGCGGTCGCCGTCCTGCGTCGGCTCCACGGCGGAGCCGTCGCCATCAGCGCCGAGGGCAGCGCCCTCTACACCTTTACGGAGAGCGCGTTCTTTGGGAGCAGCGTGGACGCCCTGGGCGTTACGCCCACCCCTCTCTTCGGCCAGACGCTCGCGCCCTGTGACTTCGACGGCGACGGCATCGACGAGCTCCTGGTCGGCGATCCGGGCAACGGCGGCACGCTCCACCACATCGACGGCGCGAACCAGGTCATCTCGCTGGTCCAGGAACACTGGGGCGCCGCGACCCACAGCAACGACCACTTTGGTGCGAGCGCGCTCGCCGGGGACCTCGACGGAGACGGAGATCAGGACCTCATGGTGGGCGTCCCGCGCGGCGACCACCACGTCAACGACGCCGGGAAGGTGCTGTACGCCCGCGCGGCGCACGGCGGCCTGCCGTAGGCCACCCCACGCCGGGAATCAGCCCTCGAACGGGTCGGCGGTGCCGGCCCGTTCGTCGTTCTGGGCCGATCAAGAAGAAGAGGATCCCGCGTGTGCCGATTCCGCCGGGCGCGACATGAAGAGGTGAAGGGCGCACGTCGCGCCCCACTGGAGGACGCCATGACCACGAGCCAGCGAATCGTCGCCTTGTTGTTTGCCTGCACCGCCATCCCCACCGCCGCCGCCGCGCAGAGCGTGGAGCCCGTCAACATCCACGACGGCTGGCAGGGGGAGGGAGACGAGATCATCGACCCCCAGGAGCTCACGGACGAGGCGGTCGAGCTGATCGCGGAGGTCGGGAGCGCCATCGTCCAGCTCCGGTTCACGGCGGCGGCCGCGGCCATCGACCCGGACCTCACGGACGTGGTTGGTGAGACCTGGTGCACGGGCGCAGTGGTCGCCCCGCGCGTCATCCTCACGGCAGGGCACTGCGTCCCCGACGACGACGTCGTGACCGAGCTGCGTGCGGTCTTTGGGCACGAATACGAGTACTCCGCGCCCGGGGAGAAGTGGGTCGTAGAGAAGCCCGGCACCGAGATCGCCATCGTCGGCACGATCGGAAAGAAGTACAGCACGTGGTCGGGCTACGACGGTGGTCTGCTGAAGCTCGCCCAGCCCGCTCCAACGCGCGCGCTCGGCCTCGCCAGCGCGCCCATCGACGACGGACTGGACCTCTGGATGGTCCACCACAGCGTGACCATCGGCTACGGCGAGGACCCGCCCAAGCTTGCGGAGCAGGTGACGACCGATGACCTGGTCGGAGGCAACCGGTTCCGTTACCTGACCAGCGTCGCGGGGGAGCACGGCGCCTCCGGAGCCCCGCTCATCAACGCGGACGGCGCGATCGTCGGCGTCTTCTCTGGGTGGAATCGGCCCCCCAACGCACCGGACCGTGCCTACTTCTCGCCCATCCACAGTCTCCTCAAGGGATTCTCCGCGCTCGATGACTACCTGCCCCGCGCCGACTTCAACGGCGACGGCTTCTCCGACCTGGCCGTGGGCATCCCGCACGAGGACATCGGCAACATCACCAACGCCGGCCGCGTCGAGGTGATGTACGGGTCGTTGGATGGACTCGACATCGACGGGGCCCGCCGGAGCCTGCACCAGGACACGGCCGGGATCCTCGGCGCTGCCGAGGCGGGCGACCAGTTCGGCGGCGCCTTGGCCGTCGGCGACTTCGACTGCGACCACATCGCTGACCTGGCCGTGGGCGTCCCCTACGAGAACAAGGGCAACACCGTCGACACCGGCGCGGTGAACATCCTGTTCGGGAGCCCCAACGGCCTGAGCACGGTGGGCGACCAGATGTTCGACGAGAGCGGCGTGGGCCTCGGCGCGCAGGCCGTGAAGAACAACCGGTTCGGCCGTGCCCTCGCCGCCGGCGACTTCGACCGCAACGGCTGTGACGACCTGGCCATCGGCGCCCCGGACTCCGACTACGTCGGCATGCTGCCGCCGTTCTACGCCGAGGGCGCGGGGAGCGTCGTCATCCTCATGGGGAGCACCAACGGGCTGAAGTCCGGCCACATCCGCAACGCGAACACCCTGGGCGTCAGCGTTCCCGTCGAGACCGATGGCTGGTTCGGCGCGCGGCTGGCCGCGGGTGACTTCGACGGGAACGGCTATGACGATCTGGTCGTCGGCATCCCGCATGCGACCGTCGCCAACAAGGACGCGGCGGGTGCCGTCGCCGTCCTCTGGGGCGGCCCGTTCCAGCCCCTGAACGACGCGGACACCTACCACCAGGACAGCTCGTCCGTGCAGGGCACGACGGAGGATGGCGACAAGTTCGGCGACGCCCTGGCCGTCGGGGACTTCGACGGGGACAGCTACGACGACCTGGCCGTCGGCGTTCAGTACGAGGACCTCGGCAGCAAGACGAACGCGGGCCTGGTCACGCTCTTCATGGGGCGCTCCTGGGGCGGCCTCCACGCCGAGGGGGACGACTCGCTGACCCAGAACGAGAGCGGATTCGGCAACTGGGGCGCCGAGCCTGGCGACCGGTTCGGCGCGGCGCTGACGGCCGGCGACTTCGACTGCGACGGGCGGGACGACCTCGCGGTGGGTGCTCCCGGTGAGGACCTGGACGGCAAGAACAAGGCGGGCGCGGTGTTCGTGACCTATGGCTCCACCGGCGACAGCTGGCGCCACGCGAACGGCGGCCGCGGCTTCGGCCAGGAGTCGCTGCCCGGTGGGTACACCGAGACGAACGACGGCTTCGGTCAGAAGCTGAGCGTGGGCGACTTCGACTCCGACGGCTGCATCGACCTGGTGGTCGGGACGCCGGGCGAGAACTGGACTGTCGGCGGCACGACCACGAACGACACCGGCGTGGTGGAGATCATCCCCGGTGGCGCGGCGGGGCTCGAGCTCGGCGACGCGGAGCAGGCGGTGCAGCTCGGCGGGGCCCTGGAGGTCGGTGATCGGTACGGCTCGGCCCTGCCCTGAGGCTGAGCCCCGGATGAGCCCGCCCTCGGCAGCACGCCGGGGGCGGGCTCTTGCCGTCCGGACCAAGCTGTGCGGTAGCCTCGTCCGCGTGCGTGTGCGCGGGGGAGTGATGACGTCCAGCCGTTTTGGTCTTCTGTCCTGCTTGATCCTGATGGCGGCCTGCGCGCCGCCGGAGCCGCGGCCCGCCGGTCAGGCCCGCGCGCCGAGCCTGGCGACCCAGCCACTGTTCTCCTCTGCGGCCTCGGACCAGACCGAGGATGTGGCCTGGGGGGACATGGACGGGGACGGCGACCTCGACCTCGCTGTCGCGAACCTGGACGACCCGAACCGCGTCTACCGCAACGACGACGGCGCCTTCGTCCTCGCCTGGACGTCTGGCGTGCTCTCCCAGGAGAGCCGCGACGTCGCCTGGATCGACCTCGACCAGGACGGCCTGCTGGACGTGGTCTTCGCGAACACCCAGTCCGCCGACGACGGCTACCTCAACCGCTGGGACACCAACCCCAACAGCCCATTCCCGGCCGCGCCAGACTGGCAGACGACCGCCGCGGACTCGAGCACGGGCCTCGCGGTGGGTGACGTGGACGGGGACGGCACGCCGGACCTGGCGGTGTCCTTCAGCGACACGGGCAGTCGTGGCGCGCGCGTCTACCTCAACACCGGCGCCGGGCTCGAGACGACGGCGACCTGGACGAGCTCGGACCCGGGTCCTGCGCACGGGCTCTGCCTCGGCGACTGGGATGGGGACACCGATCTGGATCTCGCGGTGGTGACGAACGTGGACGGCAACGGCGCCGGGTTGGAGCACGTGTTCGCGAACGCCGGCACGGGCGCTGCCAACGGCGACACCGGCCTCGCCAGCACCGCCGCCTGGACGTCCACCTCCTCCCTGCGGCGGGACCTCCGCGACTGCGCCTGGGTCGACTGGGACGGGGACGGCGACCTCGATCTGGCGGCCGTCGCCAGCGAATACCTGGGCGCGTCGCCCAACGGCGTCTACGAGAACCTCGGAGGCACGCTCAGCGCAGACTTCGTGTGGGACTCCGGCGACAACGACGAGTCGTCCCACGTCGCGATCGCCGACTGGGACGGCGACGGGGATCCCGACCTGGCCGCGTTCAACGAGGTCGCGGGCGACGCCATCTACGTGAACGACGGCACCGGTGCGATGAGCCTCGCCTGGCGCGGGGTCTCGGGGTCCCGCGGCGGCGATCTCGGTGACATGGACGGGGACGGCGACATCGACATCGCCATGGGCCACTGGCAGGCGCCGGTGGAGGTCGTCGAGAACCTCGCGAGCCCGCTCGTTCCCGGGTGGACGGGGCCGGCGCAGGGCGTCGCAGGCGCCTTCGCGGACATGGACGGGGACGGGGATCTGGACCTTGCGGTGGCCGGGAACACCGTCACGCTCTGGCTGAACGACGGGGAGGGCGGCTTCGGATCCGCTGCGGACTGGACGTCATCCGAGTCGGCCGACTTCACGGACGTGGCGTGGGCGGATCTCGACGGTGATGGCCTCCCGGACCTGGGGGCCAGCACCACCACCGGTGCCCCGGTGCACGTCTGGACGAACAGCGCGGCCGGACTCGGCGCCACCGCGAGCTGGTCCAGCCCGGAGCTGGACGCCTCCACCGCGCTCGCGTTCGCCGACGTCGACGCGGACGGGGATCTCGACCTGGCGGTGGCCAACGACGGGGTCAACCGTCTCTACCTCAACGCTGGTGGCGTCTTGTCGCTGGGCGTTGGCCCCGCCGAGACCGAAACCACCACGGCGCTCGCGTGGGGCGATCAAGACGGCGACGGCCTCCCGGAGCTGGCGGTGGTGAACGGGGCCGGCGAGCCCGCGCGCGTCTACGCCAATGCCGCCGGCTCCCTGACGTCCGCCTGGACGTCTTCGGCGATCGACCTCGACCACGCTGTCGCGTGGGGCGACGCCGACGGCGATGGCGATCTGGATCTGGCGATCGGGTCCTCGGGGGCTGATCGCGTCTACGAGAACACCGCTGCGGGGCTGGTCGTCTCGTCGGCCGCGTGGACTTCTCCCGCGGTGACGGACACGACGGACCTCGTGTTCACGGACGCCGACGGCGACGGTGCGCTGGACTTGCTGACGGCGGGTGCGGTCGTCCAGGCGTGGACCCCCACGACACTCCTGGGGTTCGAGCAGGCGTGGTCATTCACAGCGGAGGGAGACGCGCTGGTCGCCGGTGACCTGGACGGGCGCGGCGGCCTCGGGTTCGTTCAGCTCGCGACCGGCGACGACGCAGTCGCATTCGAGAACCCCGGCGGATTCAGCGTCGAGCTGGCCCCACCCCCCGGCGGGACCACGTTCGTGGGGACCGGCGGGTTCGCGGACGTGGACGGCGACGGAGACCTCGACGCTGTGTTCGGCACGCCGAGCCTCGGCACGCGCAGCTGGCTGAACACGGGGACCGGGTTCGTCGTGGACTGGGAGGACCCGCTCTTCCTCAATCACAACGACATCGCCTGGGCGGACGTGGACGGCGACGGCGCCCTCGACTTCTCCGGCGCGGCCATCACGTCCACCGGAGTCGTCGATAACGTCGACCGGCTCTACCTCAACGATGGGGTCGGCCAGTTCACCGACAGCCCATCCGCGGCGCTCAACATCGCCGAGAACACGAACGATCACGAGTGGTTCGACGTGGACGGGGACGCGGACCTGGACCTGGTCACCGTCGGCACGAACAACTTCGTGCGGCTGTTCACGAACGACGGAGGGGTGCTCACGCTGACCTGGGACTCGGGGGGCACGCTGCCGTCGCGCCGCGCGAAGGCCGTGGACTGGGACGGGGACGGCGATCTCGACCTCCTGGTGGGACACTCGAGCGCCTCGTCCATCCACCTGTTCGAGAACGCCAACGGGACGCTCGGCGCGGTCGTGAACACGAGCCTGTCGATCGGTCGGATCAACGACTTCGATCTTGGCGACTGGGACGGCGACGGGGACCTGGACCTCGCGGTCGCGACCCCGACCGGGATCCAGATCCTCCTCAAGCAGGGTGCGGGGATCGTCACCGGGCCCTCGTGGACGTCGGTGGAGCACTGGCAGGCGCGCTTCCTCGACTGGGACGGCGACGGTGGCCTGGAGGTCGTGACCCGCGCCTACAACGAGCACATCCGCATCTTCGCCAACGACGCCGGGCAGCTGCGGCAGGTGTGGCGCACGCCGGAAGCCCGGATCTACCGCGGCGTGGACGCAGGAGATCTGGATGGGGATGGCGACGTCGACTTGATCGCGAGCTCGGAGGGGCAGGCCGGGGTCGGCGCCGGGCTGTACGTGTTCACCAACGGCCGCAATGCTCCCATCGGCCTCCCGTCGAGCCCGCCCACGGTCCAGCTCCTCAACCCGTCGGACGCGCCGCTGGCGGGGCTGGCGCAGACGACGACGCGCAGTCCCCTGGTTGGCTCGCCCACGCTCGAGTTCCTCCTGACCGACGTCGAGTCCGACCCGGCGCCGTCCGTGCGCGTGGAATACAGCGTGAACAGCGGCGCCTTCTGGCAGGCGGCCACCGTCAGCGGCGCCACGACCGATCTCGCCGCGTCGCCGGCCGGGACGCTGCACACACTGGACTGGGACATCGCAGCCGACGGTGTCGGTGCGGATCGGGTGGAGTTGAGGATCGTGCTCGAGGGGGCGTCGGCGTCGCGTGTGACCGAGCCGACGCTGCGGGCCCGGACGTCCTCGCGGCTCCCACCGCTCCGCGCCCATCCCTGCTACCCGTTGGACGCCGACAGCGACGGCGTCGGGTGCGCGTTGGACTGCGACGACGCCGACGCCACGGTCTTCCCCGGCGCGTCCGAGGCCTGCGATTCAGTGGACTCGGACTGCGATGGGAGCCTGGTGGACGGAGACGCGGACCTGGACGGCGACGGGCTCCCGGACTGTGTCGACGACGACGACGACGGCGATGGCGTGACGGACGCCACGGACTGTGACGACGCTGACGCGGCGGTGTATCCGGGGGCGCCCGAGGTCTCGGGAAACACCATCGACGAGGACTGCAACGGCATCGACGCCCTCGATTGCTTTGAAGACAGCGACGGAGACACCTATGGGTCCACGACGGTGGTCCAGGAGCTGGACGACGGGAACTGCACTGACGACGCCGGCCAGGCGGACGTGGCCACCGATTGCGACGACGGCGCGGCCGCCGTGCACCCGGGGGCGGTCCAGATCTGCAACGGAGTCGACGACGACTGCGGCGGGCTGCCCGCCGACGAGTCGGACGGCGACGCCGATGGCGTGATGCCGTGCGCAGGAGACTGCGACGACGCGGACGCGGCGCGCTTCCCCGGGAACCCGGAGGTCTGCGACGGCCAGGACAACGACTGTGACGCGGCCACGGACGAGGACGTCGACAACGACGGCGACGGCTTCAGCGAGTGCGACGACGACTGTGACGACGCGGAGCCGGCGGTCGCGCCCGGCGCAGTCGAGATCTGCGACGGCCTCGACAACGACTGCGACACAGGGACCGACGAGTTCGCGGACATCGACGGTGACGGCCGCAGCGCCTGCGTGGGCGATTGCGACGAGGCGGACGCGGCGACGTACGAAGGCGCCCCGGAGCTCTGCGACGGCGCGGACAACGACTGCGACGGAGCGGTCCCCGCCGACGAGACGACGGACGTGGACGACGACGGCGCTGTCTTGTGCGCCGACTGCGCCGATGACGACGCGGCGGTCTTCCCGGACGCCGAAGAACTCTGCAACGGCATCGACGACGACTGTGACGCGACGACCGACGAGGACTTCGACAGCGATGGCGACGGCGTGACGATCTGCGGCGGGGACTGCGACGACGCCGATGTGGACGTGGGGCCCGACGCGGTCGAAGTCAGCGTCGTGGAGTGCACGGACGGGGTGGACAACGACTGCAACGCCGTCGCGGATGCTGACGAGCCGACCTGCGCGGACGCGCTGGATCCGGACCTCTCCCCCGGCTGCCGGGTGGCCTGCTCCGCGTCGCCCGACGGGGCCGCGCCCTGGGGGCTCGCCGTCCTCGGACTCCTGTTGCTGAGGCGTCGCCGTCGTCCGGCCCGGTGGGCTTTGCTGGCGGTGCTGCTGCTGTTCCTCCCCGGAATCGCCTCCGCGGGCGATGTCCTGATCATCAGCGCTGACGCGTCGTCCGCTCGGGCCGAGGCGGTGAGCCGGTTGCCGCCCGGCACGGCGTTCGTCGTCCATGCGCCGACGGAGACGATGGTCCGTGATGACGTCTGGGTGCTCGGAGGTTCGCTCGGCGCGCTGTGTCCGGCCCCGTCCCTGACGGCCGTGGAGGTGGACGCCGCGCTCGCCGCGGCCGAGGCTCGGATCGACAGCCTGGATACCGAGAGCGGCGCCGACGAGCTGATCGAGCTGCGCAATCGACTGGGGTGCCTCGGCACGCCAGTTGATCCGGAGGTCCTGTGGCGTCTGCACTTCTACGAGGCGGTGATCGGCTGGTACGCGGAGGGCGCCGAGCCGGCCCGCGCCGCGCTGATCCGGGCGTTGGCCGTGCGTCCGGGGGCTGCGTTCGACGACGCCTACCCGCCCGCGATGCGCGACGTCTTCCAGGAGGCCCAGCAGGCGGTGGAGGCCTTGCTGCGCTCCCGGTTCGCGGACGCCGCCGGATTCGTGGTCGACGGCGCCAGCCCATCGGGCACGCTGCTGATCCCCGGCGAGCACCTCGCCCAGCGGAAGCGGGGAGAGGGCGTTCAGGGAGCGCTCCTCCAGGTCGGTGAGGGGGTGCCGGTCGTGTTCGCGCCCCCTGACGGGATCATCACCGCGGTTGGGGAGCTCGGTCCCGCGGAGCAGAACGCGCTCGGCGCGCGCCTGCGCGCTGACTTCGGTGTCGGCGACGAGGGCAGCGTCTGGCTGGTCCACGGCGGCGCGGTGTTCGCGCTGGGCGAGCCCACGCCCCAGCCGATCGTGCAGGAGAAGCGGCGGGCGCTGCTCGCGGCCGGCCCCGTGCTTCAAGTCGGGCTCGGCGTCGCCCACGAGCAGGTGGGGCCCTGGCCGTACCTGGCCGTCCCCGTGGATCTGGATCTGCGGCTCGTCGGGCCGATCCGCCTGCTCCTCGCGGGGCGCATCGCCCTCGGCGCGACGCGGCCGGGGGTTCTGGATCCCGACCAGCGCTACCTCCCGTTGCTTGTCCCCTTCGGTGGGGGCATCGCGCTCCGGCTGGATGGGCCGGTGGCTCCGGTCGTCGGGGTGATCGCGCACTTCGCGGTCGACGAGAACCAGGGAAACCGCCGGCTGCTCGCCGGGCCCGCGGGTTGGGTCGCGGCGGAGATCGCCCTCGGACGGTCCGCGCTCGCGCTGCGTCCGCACCTCGCGGTCGGCTCCCTCGGCAGGTGGTTCCACTTGCGGGCGGGGGTCCAGGCGGTGGTGAAGGTCGGCCGTCCGTGAGGATCGTCCTGCCGCTGGTGCTGGCTCTCGCGATCGCCGCCCCCGCGCACGCCCAGGACGACTGGTCGCGCATGCTCGCCGAGGTGATCCCGTCGGTCGTGACGATCCGCCTCGACCGCGTGCGCGCGTTCGACACCGACAAGCGCGGCACGTCCGTGGCCACGGGCTTCGTCGTGGACGCAGAGCGGGGCTTCATCCTGACGAACCGGCACGTCGTGAGCCCGGGCCCCGTGACCGCCACCGCCGTGTTCCAGAACAACGAAGAGGTGCCGCTGCGGGTCGTGTACCGCGATCCGGTCCACGACTTCGGCTTCTTCGCCTACGACCCCGCCGCGTTGGAGCACAACACTCCGCGTGCCCTGCCGCTGCACCCCGAAGCGGCCCGGGTCGGCGAGGAGATCCGGGTCGTGGGCAACGACTCGGCCGAGAAGCTGTCCATCCACGACTCCACCGTCGCCCGCCTGGACCGGATGGCGCCGTCGTACGGGACGGACCGCTACAACGACTTCAACACCGAGTACATCCAGGCCGCGTCGGGCACCTCGGGCGGGAGCTCGGGCTCGCCGGTCCTGAACCGCAAGGGCGAGGTGATCGGCCTGAACGGCGGCTCGCGCAGCGGCGACTCGAACATCGCGTTCTACCTGCCCCTGGATCGGCCCCTGCGCGCGCTCCGCATCCTCCAGCAGAGTGGCCGCGTGACCCGCGGCGGCGTGCTCGCCACCTTCGTGCATCGCACGTTCGACGAGCTGGAGCGCGCAGGTCTGCCCGCGTCGATCCAGGCGGAGGTTCGCGCGGAGCCGGGGGAACGGGTGGGCCTCCTCGCCGTCGAGCGGATCACCCCCGGTGGTCCTGCGGCCGAGGCCCTGCGGCCTGGCGACGTCCTCCTCGCCATCGACGACACCCCCGTGCGCCGCGCCCTCGACATCGACCAGCTGCTCGATCCGTCCGTCGGGCGCGAGGTCACCCTGCACGTGTCCCGGGGGGCAGAGCGCATCGCGGCCACCGTCACCGTCGCGGATCTGTTTGCCCACACGCCCGTGTCGTTCCTGGAGCACGGGGCCTCGGTCTTCAACGCGCTCAGCTACCAACGGGCCCGCACCAGGCACCTGGAACCGGGACAACCCCAGGTGGCCGAGGCTGGCTGGACGCTGCTGGATGGCGGACTCCGGCGCGGGCACCTCATCGTCGAGGTCGCCGGGCAGCCGACGCCGGACCTCGACTCCCTCGAGGCGGCCCTTGTCGCCCAGCCGGACGGCGCCACCGTCCCCATCCGCTACAGCCGCGTCGAGGATCGCACCACCACGCAGGTCGCCGCGGTGCGGATCGATCGTTCGTGGTTTCCCACGCGGCGGTGTGCCTTCGATCCCTCAACGGGGCGGTGGCCATGCACCGAGTCTGCGCCCCCGCCCGCGCCGGTGCCCATCCAGCCCGTCCGGGCCACGCCCCTCCAGGGGAACGACCGGGCCACGCACGCCCTCGCCTCCTCCCTGGTGCGCGTGACTGTGCGCATGCCGTTCGGCGTCCTGGGTTCGGCGAGCTCGTCCGGGGCTGGCACCGGGCTGGTGGTCGACGCGGACCGGGGTCTCGTGGTGGTCGATCGCCACACCCTCCCCGAGGCCCTGGCGGACATCCGGGTCGTGGTGGGGGGCGCCGTCGAGATCCCCGCGCGGCCCGTGCTGCTCCATCCCCAGAACGGCCTCGCCGTCATCGCGTACGACCCCGCGGCCCTGGAGGGGACGCCCCTGCGCAGCGCGCCGCTCGCCGACGGACCGCCCCTGACGCCCGGAGACGACGTCCTGCTCGCTGGGCTCGACGCCGAGGGGCGCCTGCTCGCGCGCGCGACCCGGGTGGGCCAGACCGAGGAGTTCTCGCTGCCGCGGACCAAGCCCCCTCGCTACAAGATCACGAACACGGAGGTCATCGGCCTCGAGGACACCCTCGAGGACCTGCGCGCCGGCGTCCTCGCGGACAAGAAGGGACGCATCGCCGCCTTCTGGGGACGCTTCTCGTGGGATCGGGGCAAGGACAACGCCACCTTCGAGGGCGGGATCCCCGCATCAGGTCTCGCGTCCATCACGGCGCGGGCGGCCGCAGCGCTGGATGCCCGCGGGCTCCCGGACCCGATCCCGGCCCTCGGGGTCGAGCTGGCCACCCAGTCCCTCGCCCGCGGCCGCCAGCTGGGGCTGCCCGACGACGCCGCAGCGCGGCTCGAAGAAGGCAACCGCGAGCGCCGGCTCCTGGTGGTGGAGCGGGTGTGGGCCGATCAGCCGGCGGCCGCCTTGCTCCGCTCGGGCGATCAGCTCGTGGCCATCGACGGACGCACCGTCTTCTCGCGCCCGGCGGTGCGCGAGCAGGTCGCCCGCGCGGGTGAGACCGGCGCGCCGGTGCGGCTGGAGATCGTCCGCGACGGGACGGCGCAGGTGGTGGAGCTTCCCCTCGCGCAGCTCGACGCCTTCGGCCCCACGCGCTTCGTGAGCGTGGCGGGGATCGTCGTGCACGACCCGCACCCCGCGCTGCCCCGTCAGTGGGGGATCGTCGACCGGACTCCCTACATCAGCCTGTACTTCCGCGGCTCGCCGGCCCATCGCGCGCGGGTCTTCGCGATGTCCCAGCTGTTGGAGATCGACGGGGAGCCGCTGGACGACCTCGACGCCCTCCTCGAGACGCTGCGCAGCCGGGCGTCCGGGGAGACGATCCAGGTGCGGCGCCGCAACACGGAAGGACACGAGGCCGTCGCCGGCGTCGTGCTCGATCTGGAGGCGTGGCCGACCTGGACGTTGTCGTGGGATCCCGGCGTGGGCCGCTGGGTCCGCGCGGAGCTGTGAGTCAGACGGATCGGATCCGGTCGTTCGTGGAGCCCGGTCGGAGCGCCTGCCGGACGGTGTCGTGAAGCTCCTCGTGCAGCCGCCGAAGCTGCGCGGTGGACTCGTGCGCGGGGCGGTCGTCCCGGGTCAGCTCGAGCTCGCCGAACTGCCCCATCCCTCCGCGGAACATGTGCAGCAGGTCCCGGACGAGGCGCGGCACGGTCAGCGGGTCCTGCGAGCTGGCGCCCACGGCGACGTGCTCCTGCACCCGGCCGAACGCCAGGGCCCAGCGGTCCTCCCCGTGGTCCTCGAGGATGGCGACGATCTCGGTGAGGAGGGCCTCGATGCGGCTCGCGGCGGTCATGCGCCGGTAGGATAGGCGCGTGACCGAGCCTTCCGCGCTTTCGCCCACCCTCCGCGCCAACCTCTCACTCCTCCTCACCCAGAACCGAACGCTCGCCGAGCGCATCGCCTGGCCGTGTTCGAGCGACCACGTCGCCTGGACCGAAGACGAGCAGGTCGCCTACCGCGTGCACCGCGACTGGCTGCCCCTGTCGTTGCCGGATCCGGCCGCGGGCATCGAGCTCGGGGACGGGCACCAGGACGTCCTGGTGTTCGGGCTCGGGATGGGCGAGCAGCTGGAGCACCTGCTGAGGGTCGTCCCCAAGGCGCGAATCCTCGCCTGGGAGCGGGATCCGTGGCTGCTCCGCCAGGTGCTGGAGCGGCGGGACTGGACGCC